>Ga0182024_10001318_pt1 | contig 64230 bp, 54 predicted proteins | sample P32metaG_FD_120480 | JGI IMG/M metagenome (GOLD analysis project Ga0182024, IMG submission 120480) | Permafrost microbial communities from Stordalen Mire, Sweden - P3-2 metaG (Illumina Assembly) | ecosystem: Environmental > Terrestrial > Soil > Wetlands > Permafrost | place: Sweden: Stordalen... | reverse complement strand
CGCCGCTACATTTATGGCTTTCACTCCCCAGCCGAAACCCTTTCCGATTTCCAGCCGACCTGTTAGCTTTTCGCCCGTGGCTTATCTGGTGAAGGCTCCGCGTGTGGGACGCTCGCAGGGCGCCGTGATTTTTTGGGGTCTCGTCTCGGCGTTTTTCGCCAGCGCGTTCTGTTATTATTACCTCAAGAACCGCACGAACGAGGAATCGGCGCGCACGCTCAACGACCAGGTGATCGTGCTGCAGCGCCAGCGCCATTCGCTTACCTCCCACCGAGCCAAGCTCGACCCCCCGCCGCGCGCCACCGAGAAGCAGTTGCAGGCGCGCGGGGATTTTCTCCAGCAAAAGGAAACGAAGCTCGCCGAGGAGGAATCGGAACTCGATGCCTTGGGCACCAACGGCCACGCGGCGCAAAGCCAGGCGCAGGCCCAGGGTGTAAAACGCTTTGACGACGCCGCACGCCAGCTCGTGGCCGGCACGCCCGGCGCCGATGTCTCCCTGCTCGGCGGCCGGCCGCTGCTCCGATTGCCCAGCTCGGTCTTTTTCGCGGCCGGCGACGCGCGACTTTTGCCCGGCGGCAAGGCGATCCTCGACCAGGCGGCGCAGGCGATCGGCGGTCCGGGCGCGCGCTTTGAAATGCGCGTGGAAACATTCTCCGATAGCGGAAGTGAATCGACCCAGGCCGGCACGGCCGCCCCTGTCCCGAAGAAGGACGACGCCGACGCGACCGGCGTTGCGAGCGCCGCCGATGCGGCTGCGAAAACACATTACGCCACGGCGTGGGACCTGACCGCCGCCCGCGCGGCCGCGATTGACCGTTACCTGCACGACCAGGGCATGCTTCCCTTCCAGGATGTCGTCGTCATGGGCCGGGGCGACACCCTGTCCGCCGCGGGCGGATCGAAGGATAGCCACGCGCGCAGCCGTCTCGTTGAGATCACGCTTACGCCTGTCCCGGCGCCGTTCCGCGCACCGGATACCGTCAAAAATTCGCACGGCAAGAACGGCGCCACGTCGCCCGACTCCAGCCCCGATCAAGGTACGCCATGAGCGCCTCCGAAAGCCCGCGAGATGGAGGACCCAGCGCGGAACAAAGCCAGCTGATCTGGAGCGCGGTCACCATCGTGGCGCTGGCGGCCATTCTGGCCGTGGCGGGCATCGCGTTTGAAGGCTTCCTCCTCCTGCTTAACTGGTCCTATCCGATCATGATGCCGCTCGGCGTGGCGGTGCTTGTCGCGCTGGTGGCCAAGCCGGTGGTGGACTATCTGGAGAACCGCGGCCTCAACCGAATCGCGACGACCCTTGCCGTCTGCGTCCTGCTGGTCGTCGGTTTCGTTATTTTTTGGGCCTTCGTCCTGCCGCCGGTCTACAACGAGACCGTCGGGTTCATCCATGACATGCCTCAAAAAATCGACGATGCGAAAAAGCAATTGCTCGCCGAGACCGCCGGCATGCAGCAGGTGAACGGCTGGTTGCAAGCCAACCTGCCCGCCTTCCAACGCGACGTCCCTACCTATCTGGGCCGGGCCGTCTCCCATGTCCTTGCGCCCGTCGGATCGGCCTTCGGGTTCATTCTCGGTTTCGGTTTCGTTCCCATCTACGTCTTCTATTTCATTGCCGATGAGGGTCACTTTGCCCGGCACTGGCAGGAATTTGTTCCACTGCGGCCGGGCCGCGCGCGGAACGAGGCCATTGCCGTCCTGGGCGAATTCAGCCTGGTGCTCGTGAGCTACCTGCGCGGCCAGATCATCGTGGCGGCGGTCGATGGCGTCCTGACGTTCATCGGCCTCGCCCTCATTGGCGTGCAGTATAGCCTGGTGCTCGGCCTCATCACCGGAGCGCTCAGCATCGTGCCGTTTCTCGGCATCATTGTCAGCATCCTGCCTGCGCTGGTCCTGGCCTATATTTCGGCGGGCAATGACACGACGTGGATGTGGCTGGAACCCCTGCTGGTCCTGATTGTCTTCGCCGTCGTGCAGATGATCGAATCGATGTTCGTCTCGCCGCGCGTGCAAAGCCACAGCACGGGACTGCATCCGCTCGTCATCATCCTGGGCATCCTCATCTGGAGCATGCTGCTGCCCGGCCTGCTCGGCCCCATCGTGGCCGTGCCGCTGACCTGCGCCGCGGTGGTGCTGCTGCGCCGCTACGTCTGGCGCGATGTGCCGCGGCGCAAAAGGGAAAAGTTAAAAGTTGAAAGTTAAAAGGACGGATTGCGCCGCATTCCAACTTTTACCTTTTCCCTTTCAACTTTAAGCCTTCAAAAAAAGCGAGGGGCGCCACGGTTTCCCGCAGCGCCCCTCTTGTATGTGGGCATAAGCCGAATTCTGTTCCGCGCGGCTTGCTCAAGACCGCGCGGCGACGATCATTCATCTCCCGCCGGGATTGCTCCCGGCGGAGGGCATCTTGCGACGCGCCTGCGACCGATACCCGGGACGGGCTCCGGACTTGCGTCCGGCGCCAGGCAGGCGGCCCGGCGTCCCTGTTTGGCCTTGCACCGCATGGGGTTTATCGTGCCCCGGCGGTCACCCGCCGGGCGGTGGGCTTTTACCCCGCCTTTTCACCCTTGCCGCAACGCCCGTACGAGCGCGCCACGGCGGTCTGTTTTCTGTGACACTTTCCATCGACCGGCGCTTGGGCGCCGGCCCTCCGCGTATTGTCCGCGGCATGCTGCCTTGTGGTGTTCGGACTTTCCTCCCCGGCCGAAGCCGGAGCGATCATCTGCCCGTCCCAACATTAACCGACCCATGGGCGACGCCCAAGCGGAAAGAAGCAAAGTCAGGTGAAAAGCAGCGGAATTGACCCACCGGGCGCGTGGGGTAAGATTTGCGCCGTGAAATTCCGCGCCGCCTTTTTGCTCCTGGCCCTCGCCGGATTCGCGCGCGCGCAGAACGCCGACGGGCCGATCCAGATGAAGCCCGAGTTCTGCTTCACCTTTCCCGTCACCATGCTGAACCAGCACGACGTGACGGTGAAATATCCGGTGATGATCAACCCCGTCACGGTGCTCAAGCCGGGCATGGTGCTGCGCGTCATTTACCTGCCGCCCGTGCAAACCGATTCCAATGACCTGGTCAGCGCCCATCACGGCACGATGGAGGAATCGTACACGCGCGAGACGGCGAATACGGCCGCGCACGAGGCGAGCCTGCCGCCCGAGATGGCGCAGGAGATTGACCGCGATCGCAAACGGGTCTGGGAGGTACCGAATAACTTCGTCCTGGCCATGGCACAATACCCGACCGACATGATGCACCTGGTCTACTCGCCGACGGGCAAAGACCGCATTGAGGATTTATCTGACACCTCGTTCAGTTTCTTCGACGGTATGTTCATCGGTTCGCCTCACGGCGGCGTGGAGGTGCTCGCGGTGGAAAAAGACAGCCATGCCGATGAGGCCGGGATCAAAGCGGGCGACGAAATCATGGCCGTGGACGGCAAGCCGATGACCGGCGACCTGAGCCTCTTCGCCTCAAGTTTTTCGACGGCCAAGCGGCTCGCGACGGAAAACGAGCAGACGGGTTTTAACGTCACGATTCGCAGCGGCGGCACCGAGCACCAAGCGACGATCCCACTTCCGCCTGCGCTGAAGAGCTTCCTGAACGACGGGCTTTAGCCTTAAGGCGCTGGCGGCAGTGAACCGTCCGGCGTGAGTTGCTGGAAATGTCGGCCACCGGCAGCGAACTCGGCAGGAACAAAATTCCGGATGACGCCATCATCTCGGATCGGGAGACCCGGTTTGAACCAAGCATTGTTGCTCTTATAACAGACCGCTAATCCATCACGACCGAACGGACTGGAAAAACGAGCCAAGGGTATGGCGCTACCTCCCGCCTTATACTCAACCCGATATCCGGTGAGGAACACGAGCGGCAATCCGTCAGGCGAACTGGAATCGACGGGAACCGTCACGTCGTAGCAAACATTTTCTGGTTCGAGCTGAGGAGTCTGCGGCCTCGACTTGCCCGGCATGTCGATATAGAAAATCGCCGAATCAGAGACGTACTTGCCGGCGATCAACTGCTGGAACACTTCAGTGGAACTGCGTCCAGTCGGATATTTGCCCCCGTTATCATTGGCGAATTGGAACATCGCCAAAGCAATCATGCGAGAGGTCTGCATGGCCGCGCTCTCTTTCGCTTTTCTGATACCGGGACTGATCGGGCCCAAAAAGACAAGATCCGCCAGTACCGCCAAAACAAGAAAGCCAACTAGCCATTTAATTGTTCTCATCGAACGGGATCGTTTGGTGGCCAACGATCGCGACGATAGGGAAGGAGATGCGTTCTCCATGACAAAACTACGATAGGCTCAATCGGCCTCTAATAAAGCCTCATCGCTCCTCCCTCGACAACCTCGCGCACTCCCGTTTCAATACCCGTTTCGCATGATGCCGATCCTTCAGGAACTTGAGTGGCGCGGACTCGTCGCCGACATGGCCAACCGCGAGGAATTGCAGCGCCTGCTCGCGCCCGGCGCGGCGCCGATCACCGTCTACGCGGGCTTCGATCCCACGGCGGACAGCCTGCATCTCGGCACGCTTATCGGCCTGATCAGCCTACGGCGGTTCCAACTCGCGGGACATCGAACGATCGCACTGGCCGGTGGCGCGACCGGCATGATCGGCGACCCGAGCGGAAAATCCGACGAGCGTAATTTGCTCTCGGCCGAAGCGCTGGAGGCCAACATCGCGGGCATTCAGGGCCAGTTGCGACGGCTGCTCGATTTCGACAGCGCGACCAATCCCGCTCTGCTGGTGAATAACGCGGACTGGGTAAAGCCTCTCAGCGTGCTCGATTTCCTGCGCGACATCGGCAAGCACTTTTCGGTCAACGCGATGATGGCGAAGGACAGCGTGAAAATGCGGATGGAGACCGGCATCAGCTTCACCGAGTTCAGCTACTCTCTCCTGCAGGCGTTCGATTTTCTCCACCTCTACGAGAAACACGGCTGCCTGCTGCAGGCGGGCGGAGCGGACCAGTGGGGCAACATCACCGCGGGCATCGACCTCATCCGGCGTAAGCACGAGCGCACCGTCTGCGGCCTGACCTGGCCTCTGCTGACGAAATCCGACGGCACGAAATTCGGCAAGACTGAGGGCGGCGCAATCTGGCTCTCGCCGGAGAAGACGAGCGTCTATCGGTTCTACCAGTTCCTGATCCAGGTCGAGGACGCGCAGGTGATCCAGCTCCTGAAATATCTGACCTTTCTTCCCCTGGAGGACATCGACGCGCTGGCCACGCAACATGCGGCGACGCCCGAGCGGCGTGATGCCCACCGCAAACTCGCGTTGGAATTGACCACACTGGTCCATGGCGAACAGTCCGCGCACGACGCCATTCGCGCCAGCGAGATTCTTTTCGGTGGCTCGCTCGAGGGCATCACCGAGGCGCAGTTCGGCGAGGTCATCGCGGAGGTCCCCAACTCCGACCAGCCGCGCGCGAATCTCGGGCAGCCCGCCGCCGCGTTGCCCGACCTGCTTCTCGCTGCGGGCCTGAGTCCGTCCAAGAGCCAGGCGCGCAAGGATGTCGAGGCAGGCGGCGTTTACGTGAATAATATCCGCGCGACCGACGCCAAGTCTGTCCTCGGGCCGGAGCACCTGCTCTTCGACACCTACGTGCTGCTGCGCAAGGGCAAGCGCAACTACGCGCTGCTGCGGTTTCAGTAGAGAAGAATCAACTTATCGGGTTGAAGAGATTCTTGAATTGATGCGGCTGCGACCGCAGGTACTGCGGCGGCGCATCGACCTGCGCTCTGAAATGGGCTGCGGCGTGCCACGGCCAGCGCGGGTCGTAGAGCATGGCGCGGGCAAGCGCGATGCAATCGGCCTCGCCCTCGACCAGAATCTGTTCGGCCTGCTCCGGCTCCGTGATCAAGCCGACGGCGATGACCGGCATGGTCACGCTTTGTTTAATGCGTCGAGAGAACGCCACCTGATAGCCGGGCCCCAGTGCGATTTTCTGCTCGGGCGAGAGGCCGCCGGAGGAGATATGAATATAAGCGCTGCCGCGTTTTTCCAATTCCTGCGCAAAAATCACGCTCTGCTCCACGTCCCAGCCGCCTTGGACCCAGTCGCTCGCCGAGATGCGGACGCCGACCGGCTTTTCCTTGGGAAAAGCGGCGCGGACCGCATCGAAGATCTCGAGCGGAAAACGCAGGCGATTTTCCAGCGAGCCGCCGTAGGCATCCTGCCGCTGGTTGGAAAGCGGCGAAAAGAACTCGTGCAGGAGATAGCCGTGGGCGCTGTGCAGCTCGATCGCGTCAAGACCGAGCCGTTCGGCGCGTTTTGCCGCCGCGACAAAGGCGTCGCGCACGCGCTGCAGACCGGCCTCATCCAGAGCGAGCGGCGCCGGTTCATCGGACTCGAAAGGCACGGGCGAAGGCGCGACCGTCTGCCAGCCGCCTCGTTCACGGGGCAGCCATTTACCGCCGTTCCACGGCAGGTCACAAGAAGCCTTGCGGCCCGCGTGCGCGAGCTGGATGGAGACAGGGATGCGCGAATAAGTCCGCACGGCTTTCAGGACGCGGGCCAGCGCCGCCTCGTTCGCGTCCGACCACAGGCCGAGGTCAGCCGGCGTGATCCGGCCCTGCGGTTCCACCGCGGTCGCCTCGATGACGAGCAGACCGGCGCCAGACAACGCGAGATGGCCCAGATGAATCATGTGCCAGTCGGTGGCCGATCCCTCGTCCGCCGAGTACTGGCACATCGGCGCGATGACGATCCGGTTTTTCAGGGACAACGGGCCGATGGAGAGAGGCGAAAAAAGAATGCTCATGGTGGAAACGGGCTTGGAGTCGAAACCCTACTCCGAAATGGCGACCTGACAAACGGCGTGGCCGTTTTCGCTTACGGTTTGGGCGACAGTTTCCGGCGCGAACTCTCGGCCAGCTTCTCGACGAGCTCTTCGGCGGGATAGGTGACGATTTCCGCCAGCGTCGGATGATAGTGCGGCATGGCGGCGAGTTCCGCGACCGTCCCGTGATAGCGCATGACCGCGATCTGCTCGTGGATCAAATCGGCGGCGTGCGGCCCGATGATCGTTGCGCCGATGATTTCGCCGCGTGTCTTTTCCGCCAGCAGCTTCACGAAACCGAAGGTCTCGCCCGCGATCAGCGCCTTGCCGTGATCGGCAAACGGATGGCTCGCCGCGAGGTAATCGATGCCTTGCTCCTTCGCCTGAGCCTCGGTCAGGCCGACCGTGGCGACTTCCGGCTCAGTAAAGGTAATGAACATATTGAGGCGGTAATCGGGCTTTTCCAGCGGCTCACCGCTTTCGCGCACGAGCTTCATTGCGTTGCGCGCGACGATCTCGCCCTGCTGGATCGCAATGTGCACCACCTCGTGCATGCCCACCACGTCGCCTGCCGCGAAAATATGAGGCGCGGTCGTGGCCAGCGTGTCCTTCAACTTCAGACAGCCGTTTTTGCTCACCTGGACGCCCGCGCGCTCCAGGCCGAGACCGGCCACCGCGGGATCGCGGCCCATGGCGCAGAGGATTTCCTCCACCACGAGCTCCTCCGTTTTTCCGTCCTGCTCGTAAACAATCTTTTTGAGCGCACCAGCGCGCTCCACGCGCACGAGCTTGGTGCCGGTACGGACATCGATCCCCTCCGCAACAAAGGCGCGTTCCAGTTCCGCGCTCACGTCCTCGTCGTATTCGCGGATGAGGCGTCCGCTGCGCTGAATCAGCGTGGTCTTGGAACCCACGCGCGCGAAGAACTGGCCCAGTTCCACCGCGACCACGCCGCCGCCCAGCACAGCGATACTGGCCGGAATCTTCTCCGCCATCAGCGCACCGTCGCTCGTGATAAAGCCGGTTTCCTTCAGGCCGGGAACCTCCACGCAGCGCACGACCGAGCCTGTCGAAAGAATGAACGTCGCCGCCGTGAGCGTCTTCTGCCCGCTTTCGCCATTGATCATGAGTGCGTGCGGCCCCTGGAACACGGCACGTCCCCGGATGAACGCGAACTTGCCGTCCTCCAATTGCTCGCGACGATGGGCGGCGAAATCACCGATCAGGTGCTTTTTGCGCGCCTGCACCGCCGGCATGTCCACGCGGAGCGGCTTGGCATCGAGGCCGAATTCGCGGGCACGCCTGATTTCATGCCAGCGATGGGCCGATTCCAGATAGGTCTTCGATGGCATGCAGCCGCCGAGGATGCACAGGCCGCCAACTTCCTTGCCGCCCTCGATCACAGCCACGCGGGCGCCCAGCGCCGACGCCGTGCGGGCCGCTGCGTAACCGGCACTGCCGCCGCCCACGACCGCGACATCGTATTCGTAGGCATTCGCCATAATTCCAATCCTTATCTATTAGGCAGGCGCGCCGACGAGCACCGTGCGCACGCCGCCGAACTTGGGGTAAAGATAGCGGTCGGCCGGAAGTCCCTTGCGCGTGACCAACCGCGCTTCCTTCAGGCCGCGATCGCGCAGGCGGCGCAGGCTGTCGTGCAGGAGATACGTGCCCAGACCGCGGCACCGGTATTCATTCAGCACGCAGACGCCCACCGGCAGGTTGCTCACCTGGTCGCCCACATCGCGAATCGCGGAGGCGGCGACGATGCGCGAGCCGTGTTTCACTGCGATGAAGACCACCTCGCCCGCGGGAAAGGCCACATCGATCAGCTCGTCGGCCAGCTTGGTGCGCGCGGCGAGATCGTCGCTCCACGCGGGCTCCATCGAGTAAGAGCGGCTGATCGCGGCGGAAAGCAGCGTGCGGTCGTCGGGCGTCGCCGCCTCGACGGTGTAGCGGGGATCGATCGGGGGAACCTCCTTCGGCAACTTCTCGAGGTCCCACACGAACTGCACCCAAGTCGACAACTTCATGAGCCTAGCTTCGCGGCGCAGCGGAAGGCACGCAAGGGATTTTCGTTTCTCAAAATGTAGCGGCGGTCTGTGACCGTCGCCAAGATTCCGGAGGGAACCGATAAATGCGACGGCCATGGACCGCCGCTACAGCTAAAAACTTTTGGCCTGCGGCCTGCTTCCCCATCCACGATGTCTTTTTTTTCTCATCATTTCACCAATCGCGAAACGCCGATGCGCGACGAAACCATTTGCGCGCGGCCGATGCGCCACTAGCCTTTTCTTGTGGCGCGAAAGAAACCTCTTTCTCCCGGCGAACCTGATCCGTCGCCCAACCCGGGCCGCGACATCCCATCGCCACAGGAATTGTCCGAGGGTCTCGACACCCTCTCCCCGCTGCAGTTGATCGACATGATCACGCAGTTCCACCCGATTGATTCGCCGCGGCGCATCGAGCTCGGCTACCTGCGCCGCCGCATTGAGGAACTCGAAATCCTCAACGACCAGGCGCGGCAGGCGGTGGAAAAACTCGACGCGGCGGTGACAAAACTCACGCAGCCCGCCAACCGCGTCGGCACGCTGCTCGCGCTGCCCAAGCCCGACATCGCGCTCATCGTCAACGGCGGCACCGAATTTTACTGCACCATCGACCCGCGCCTCTCGCAGTCGAAGCTGCTCATCGGCACGCGCGTGCTACTCAACGAGGCCTACGTCGTCATCGGCGATCTCGGCTTTGAAATGGGCGGACCAGTCGCGAAGATCCAGGACCTGCTGCCCGACGGCCGCCTGCGCGTGGGCCAGGAGGGCGGCCTCGCCAACACGCTCGTGCAGCGTTCCGCCGCGCTGGGCAAGGAGAAGCTCAAGCCCGGCCTGGAAATCCGACTCGATTCCTCACAACGTGTTGCGCTGGAAGTCGTCGCGGGTGCGCAAACGCGCGATCACCTGCTTGAGCAGGTGCCCGAACTGCCGTGGGAAAAAGTCGGCGGTCAGGACGAGGCGCGGCAGGCCGTGCGCGATGCGGTCGAGCTTCCGTTGCTCCATTCCGATCTCTTCAAGGCCTATAACCACACCTCGCCCAAGGGCATCCTGCTTTACGGGCCGCCCGGCTGCGGCAAGACACTGCTCGGCAAGGCCACCGCCTATAATCTCACGCGCCAGCTGCGCGAGAAGACCGGCGTGGATCACCGCGAGTATTTCATGCACATCAAGGGGCCGGAAATCCTCAACATGTGGGTGGGCGAATCGGAACGCCAGGTGCGGGAACTTTTTGCCCGCGCGCGCGAAAAGGCGAAGGAGGGTTTCCTACCCTTCATCTTCATCGACGAGGCGGAATCGATCCTGGGCACGCGCCGCGCGGGCCGCACCAGCGGCATTCTGAACACGCTCGTGCCGATGTTCTGTGCGGAGATGGACGGCATCGAGTCGCTCCAGCAGATGGTCATCATTCTCGCCTCCAACCGCGCCGACATGATCGACCCGGCCATCCTGCGCCCCGGCCGCATCGACCGGAAGATCAAGGTCTCGCGCCCGACCAAGAAGGGCTCGGAGGAGATCTACCGCATCTACATCACGCCGAACCTGCCGCTCGATCCCACCCTGCTGCGCGAGCACGACGGCGACAGCCAGAAGGCGATCGACGCGATCATCGCGAAGATCATCGACGCGCAATTTAGCCAGCGGGAGGACAATCGCTTCCTCGAGGTCGCGCTGCGCAGCGGCCGGCATGAGTACCTGCACCGGGGCGATCTCGTCAGCGGCGCGATCATCGCCGGCATCGTCGAGCGCGCGAAGGAAACCGCGATCAAGCGCGCCATCAGCTCGCCCGAACCGACCGGCCTGAGCATCCAGGATTTCCTCGACGCGCTTTCCACCGAGTACAAGCAGAACGACATCTTCCCGCCCAACGACATCACCGAGGACTGGCTGAAGTTGGTCGATTACGACCCGGAGAACGTGGTCAAACTTTCGCCCGTCAAACCGCGGCGGCGGGAAAGCAGTGGAGTGGTGTAAATGAGCAATTTCCGTTTCGCGGTTCGGCTGATCTCGGGTTCACTCCTCATGATGGCGCCCTTGTTGATCGCACCGCTGAACCTCATGGCGATGGAGCCTGGGACCGAACGGAAACTGGTGGCCTTGAGGCTGATGGTTATTTCGCTGCTCGGACTAAGCCTTATTGCGCTGGCGTTGTGGTCGGAATATTCCACGCGCCGACTGGAACGCTTGAACCGGGGCGATCAAACGTGACGACCACCTTGTTTTCTCAGTCGCGCAGAGCGCGGGTAGCCGTCGACCTCCGGGCGACGGACGAATCACGGACGCGTTTCCTCTTGGAGTCCGTCGCCTGGAGGTCGACGGCTACCGACTTCACCGCGCCTCCACCACCTCTTCGTTCTACGTTCTAAGCTCTACGCTCGAATCCCCATGCAGCCTCCCCCTCCCCCATGGCCCATCTGTTTCGGGTTGGAAACGGAGCTGGGCATTACGGTCATGGAAGATCCCGAGGCGGACGTCGTCGAGGAATCGATCGCGCTCGTCCGCTCCGCCGCGCAGCACGGCGTGGCCAATCTCTGGGACTACGCCACCGAGGACCCGCATCGCGATGCCCGCGGCTTCCGTGCCTCCGAACTGCGCCAGGACACCGACGAGGCGAACTACTATTCCCAGGACGCCCGCCGCGAGCTGACCTTCCAGGAAATCAAAAGCGATCTCGTCCTGCGCAACGGCGCGCGCTTCTACAACGACCACGCCCATCCCGAATATTCCACGCCCGAATGCGCCACGCTGCTCGATCTCATCGCGCAGGACAAGGCGGGCGAGCGGCTGCTGGAGGAATGCGCGCGGGTCGTCACGCGGCGCGGCTCGCGCACGGTCAAGCTCTACAAGAACAACACCGATTTCCGCGGCCACAGTTACGGCTGCCACGATAATTACCTCATCCCGCGCGTGATCCCGTGGGACCGCCTCGTCCAGGCGATGACGCCGTTCCTCGTCACGCGCCAGCTTTACGCCGGCGCGGGAAAAGTCGGCTGGGAATGCGAGAACAACGGCGGCCCCGCCGGCGGCTTCCAAATTTCGCAGCGCGCCGATTTCTTTTCCGAGCTGGTAAGCATCGACACGATGAACCGCCGCCCGCTCATCAACACGCGCGACGAGCCGCATGCTGATCCCACCCGCTTCCGCCGCTTCCACTGCATCGTCGGCGACTCGAATTTGTCCCAGTTCGCGACATGGCTGAAGATTGGCACGACGGCGCTGATGCTCGAATCACTCGAGCATGAGGCCGCGCCGGAATGGTGGTCGCTGGCCGATCCGCTCGAGGCGCATCGCAGCATCTCGCGCGATGAGTCATTCCAGTGGCTCGTCCCGTTGGCCAGCGGCAAGACCATCCGCGCGGTCGATCTCCAGCACGAATTCATCCGCTGGGTCGAGAAGCGCACCGACCTCGGCCATCCCGAGAAGCGCAAGGTCTTCGACGACTGGAAGGCGACGATCGCGACGCTGGAAAGCCAGCCGCTCACGCTGCACGACCGGCTCGACTGGGCCGCCAAGCGTCACCTGCTCGATCGCTTCCGCGAGCAGGAAAAGCTCGAATGGGACAGTCCGTGGCTGCAGAGCCTCGACCTCGAATATCACCTGCTCAAGCATGACGAGGGACTCTTCTTCGCGCTCGAGGCCTCGGGTGAAATGAAGACGCTCATCGGCGAGGCGCAGATCATCCACGCCGTGCAGCATCCGCCCGCCGACTCGCGCGCCTACCTGCGCGGCCGCAGCGTGCTCAAGTTCGCCAAGGAGATGAAAACCGCGCAGTGGGACAACCTCGTCTTTAAGGTCGGCGACAACATGTACCGCCTCGACATGAGCCAGGCCTTCCCTGGTATGCGCCTCGAGGAAATGGTCGCCGCCATGGATCGCTCGAAGACGATCGAGGACCTGATCCGCGAACTGGATTTGAAGCCGGTGTGATCGTGAAATTTTCTAGAACGTTGAATTCACTCCAACCCCTACTAACTTAAATTTATGCCCGACCAAAACCAAAAGACCCGGCCTACCGGGGGCGGTCCCGATTCGCCCGCCCCCGGCGGCGGCCCGAGCTCGCCCAAGGTGGACCGCCCCAACGTGGACGATCTGCTCAAGCGCATGCGCAAGGTCGATCCCGACCAAGCCAAACGTTACCGGCAACGCACCGGTCAATGAACCCGCTCGGCACGTCCGCCGCTGGCCCGATTGATCGGGCCAGCGGCGCGGGAGATTTCCGTGACCTGCTGCTGCGCACGCACGGCCCCGCCGCGTCCTACGACGCGCGCGGCCCCGTGTCGTCGCACGCTGGCCCGCCTCACACCGAGGCGACGACCGTCCTCTCCTTCCACTACAAGGACGGCGTGCTCATCGCCGGTGATCGCCGCGCCACGGCCGGCAACATCGTCATGTACGACCGCGCGGACAAGGTCATCGAGCTCGATCCGAGCACGGTCATGGCCATCGCCGGCACGCCTGCGACCGCCTTCGAGATGGCGCGGACGCTCCAGACCTCGTTCCAGTATTACCGCCGCAGCCAGCTTCAGGCGCTCTCGCTCAGCGCCAAGGTCCGCGCGCTGGGAAAACTCATCAAGGACAACCTGCCCATGACGCTGCAGGGCGTCGGCGTGGTCGTCCCCATCCTCGCCGCGCGCGATCCGGCGAAGAAGACCGATCCCGAGCTTTATTTCTACGATGCGCTCGGCGCGCAGTTCCAAGCCGTCGATTTCGCCGTCTCCGGTTCCGGCTCGCCCGCGGTGCGCAGCATCCTCCAGTGGATCAATCGCTGGAGCGACCGCCCCACCGCGCAGCGCGACGAGAAGGAAGCCGTGCAGCTCGCGCTGCAACTGCTCGATGTCGCCGCCGAGTCCGACACGGCCACGGGAGGCGTCGATCGCCGCTCGCATATTTTTCCACAGGTGAAATTCCTCACGCAGGAAGGCCTGCGCTCCGTCTCGGTGGATACGCTGCGCGAATCATTCCGTGCGCTCGAGGCATCGCACCTGTAGAACGGTTTCAGCTACCCAACCCTCCAACGAAAGGCAACCCCCATGCAAGTTCTCGATAGCATCTCCGCCACGACGACCGGCGGCCGCGACGGCCACGGCGAATCCTCCGACGGCAAACTGAACGTCAAATTTTCCCTCGCCAAGGCGCTCGGCGGCAAGGGCGAGGGCATCACCCCCGAGCATCTCTTCGCGCAGGGCTACACGGCCTGCTTTGGCAGCGCGCTGCAGTATGTCGCGGGGCAGAAAAAGGTTCATCTCCCCGCCGACTTCAGCATCACCGCCAAGGTCGATCTCGCCAAGGCCGACGACGGCAATTTCCAACTGGTAGTCGAGCTGACCGCCAAGGCGCCCGGCATCGACAAGGCGCAGCTGGAGGAATTCGTCAAGATCGCCCACACCGTCTGCCCCTATTCGCGCGCGATCCACGGCAACGTGCCGGTGAAATTGACCGTCGCCTGATCGAAAAGCGATGACCGAGGAACCGTACCGCTGGCTCGAGGCGATCACCAATCGCCGCGAGTATATCGAGGACCAGCTCGCGCCGGGCCGCCCGGTCGTCGCGCTCAGCGCCGAGCCGGGCATCCTGCTGCTCACGGTCAAGACCTCCACGCCCAAGCTCTTCGAGATTTACGATCATCTCGCGCTCGGCAGCCTCGGTCATCCCGCCGACATCGAAAAGGTGCGGCAGGCGGCCATCGATGCGGCGCACCTCGAGGGATTTGCCCGCTCGCCCGGCGACGTGACCGCGCGTCGCCTGGTCAGCTACAACCTCGCGCCCGCGCTGAAGAACGCCTTCGAGCAGATCTTCTCCGCGCCGCTGCTCTTCCGCGGCATCCTGGCCGAACTCGGCGCGACTTCATCCGACGACGTGCTATGGCGCCTCGATTACGACGGCTCGTTCAGCGCGCAAAGCGGCGCCGACCTGACCCATGGCATGATCATCAGCGGCCCGCGCCAGGTGGCCAACGACTGGCAGGAGCAAAAGCCCTCGACGGGGCTTGATCGCGGCGCCTGGAAGGCTGCCGCGTTTTCCGCGCTCAAGCTTTTCGTCTGGGCCAAGCTGCGCGGCACGAAGGACCAGGGCATCGAGTTCTCCGCCATGCCGACCGACCTCGCCGCGCTGAAGGAAAAACTAAACGGCGATCAGCTGGAATTCGCCCTGCTCGACCGCGCGCTGCTGGACCAGCCGATCATGTATCGCGTGCCCGGCGCGGATGAATTGGGGCTTTGAGTCTCGCGGGTTACGGCTGATATCTTAAGGCGTCCTCATCCTTTTGTGCCGTCTTTCCCTGTTTCGCCTTCGTCTACCGAAGGCTGGCGCTATTTCGAAAGGAAGAAGCCGCGCTGCTTGTCGCTGATCGGCATTTCCACGCGTTCCATCACCTGCATCAGGTCCTCCCAGACCTTGCGCTTCTCGGTATGGCTGGCGTTGCGTAGCAGGTAGGAGGGATGGAACGTCGGCATGAGCGGGATGCTGCGGTACTCGAGGAACTTGCCGCGCAGTTTGCTGATGCCGCCCACCGGGCCGAGCAGCCCTTCCAGTGCGGTGGCGCCCAGCGCGATCAGGACCTGCGGCTGGATGACGTCGATCTGCGCCCGCAGATAGGGCAGGCAGGTGTCCATCTCGTCGCGCGTGGGTTTGCGATTGCCCGGCGAACCGGCCGGCATGTCGGGCCGGCACTTCAAGATATTCGCGATGTAGACCTGCTCGCGCGCAAGCCCCATCGCGCCGATCATCTTGGTCAGGAGCTGCCCGGCGCGGCCGACAAACGGCTCTCCCTGCAAATCCTCGTCCTCACCGGGCGCCTCGCCGACAAAAAGAATGCGCGCCTCGGGATCGCCCACGCCGAAGACGACGCTGTGACGCCGGGCGGCCAGGTGCGGGCACTTGACGCAGCCGGAGGCGCGCTCGGCGAGATGCGCCAGTTGCTCGGCCTTGGTGGAACCGGAGACGGGGATGATTTCCTCGATGCGCGGCGCGGCGGGAGTAGGTGATTTGGCGACTCGCGACGTCGTCCTGGAAGAGGTGGCTCCTCCGCCCGAGGTCGGGACAGCGTCGGCTACCTTGGGCGACGACGTGGAAGCGGTTGACCGTGCATGTTCCGGCTGAAGTCCGTCGCCCGGAGGTCGACGGCTACCGGCTGAGGGCACAACCGCTGTACCCGTGTTCGCCTTGGCAGCGGAAGCTTTGTTTCCCACCGCCGCCAGCAGCGCCAGCCCACGCCGCGCCGCGCGGCTCAGGTGGACGTCGCGCACGCCCTCGCGCTCACGCAGGAAGCGCACGTAGGAGCGCAGCGCGTCGAGCGTTTCCATTTTACTTCCCCGCGCCGGCTCCGGTGCAGAATTTCGTGGTACCGTCGGCACCACAGCAGTTCTTGAATTTCTTTCCGGTGCCGAGCGGACACGCGTCGTTGCGATTGAGCTGCGGCCCGGTGTGGCGGATCGGCAGCGTACGCTCCCGCTCTGGCGCGGCTTGGACCGGCTCGGGACTTTCCGCCGCGATGGCTTCCTGCTCCGGACTGGCCGTGGGGGCGCTCAGCGCCGAGGGCGGCGTCTCGTGGATGAACTTTTGCGGCAGGTTGCGCAGGAACGACTCAAAGGCCGTGATGCTCGCGCTCGTGCGGAAAAGGCTTGAGGCGATCTGCTCCTTCATGCGACCCATCAGGTCGGAGAACATCGTGAAGGCCTCGCGCTTGTACTCGATCAGCGGGTCTTTCTGGCCGATCGTCCGCAGGTTGATGTGCTGGCGCAGCGAATCGATGGCGTAGAGATGCTCCTGCCAGAGCCGGTCGATCGAGCCGAGCAGCGTGTAGCGCTCGAGCGATTCCAGCGCGTTCGGGTCCTCGAACTTGATCTTGATCTCATAGGCATCGCGCAACCGCTGCAACGTCGCCGCCGCGACCGCCTCCGCACCCGCCGTGAAATCGAAATCGGCCGCCGTGACACCGAGCGGAAACGTGCCGTTGACCCAAAGGACGTAGCCTTCCGGATCGGCCTCCGCGCCAGTCAGCCGGTTTTCCGCCTCGGTCTCGACGACTTCCTTCACCGTCTCGAAAATTTCCTCGCGCGGCGTCTCGGTGACGAGAATGTCGTTGCGCCAGGCGTAGATCACCGTGCGCTGCTGGTTCATCACGTCGTCGTACTGCAGCGTGTATTTGCGCGTGACGTAATTGCGCTCCTCGACACGGCGCTGGGCCGACTCGACGCTGCGATTGAGCCACGGGTGCTGCAGCTCCTCGTCGTCCTTCATGCCCAGCTTGGTCATCATGCCGCTGAGCCGGCGCGAATCGCCGAAGTTGCGCATCAGGTCGTCCTCGAAAGAGACGAAGAATTTCGACGTGCCCGGATCGCCCTGGCGCGCGCAACGGCCGCGCAGCTGCCGGTCGATGCGACGCGACTCGTGGCGCTCGGTGCCGATGACGTAGAGACCGCCGGTGGGATGCAGACCCTCCTCGAACTTCGTGTCCGGCCCAATCGCCTCGACCACGCGATTCTTCGCATTGGCAACGTAGAGTCCCTGGATGTCGCGCACGCCCTTGCCGAGTTTGATGTCGGTGCCGCGGCCGGCCATGTTCGTCGCAATCGTCACCGCGCCGCGCTGGCCTGCGCCCGCGACGATCTCCGCCTCCTGCTGGACGAATTTCGCGTTGAGCACGTTGTGCACGATGCCCTCGCGCTTGAGCATGCGGGAGAGCAACTCGCTCGACTCGACCGCGATGGTGCCGACAAGAACCGGCTGGCCCTTGGCGTGCGCGGCCTTGATCTCCTGGACGATGGCGGTGTATTTCTCGCGGCGCGTCTTGTAGATGCTGTCGTCGTGATCGACGCGTGCGATGGGCCGGTTCGTCGGGATGACCACGACGTCGAGCTTGTAGATGTCGTGGAACTCGTTGGCCTCGGTCTCGGCCGTGCCGGTCATGCCGGAAAGTTTCTGATAAAGCCGGAAATAATTCTGGATCGTGATCGTCGCCAGCGTCTGGTTCTCGCGGTCGATCTGCACACCTTCCTTGGCCTCGATCGCCTGGTGCACGCCGTCGCTCCAGCGCCGGCCCGGCATGGTGCGGCCGGTGTATTCGTCGACGATGACGACCTTGTTGTCCTGCACGACGTATTGCACGTCCTTCTCGTAGATGCAGTAGGCGCGCAGCAACTGGGAGATGTTGTGGATGCGCTCGCTGGCCTGGTCGTAACGCTGTTGCTCGGCGACCTTGGCCTTCTGCTTCTCCTCGGCGCTCAACGTCTCGTCATGATCGATGTCATGAAAATTGGTGATGAGATCGGGCAGCATGAACGCATCGGGATCGTTCGCGTTCATGAACGTGCGGCCGCGGTCGCTCAGGTCCGCCTCGTTGCTCTTCTCGTCGATGCTGAAATAGGCTTCCTCCTTCAGCTTGTAGAGCTCGGTCTTGCGCGGGTCCTGATAGAGCGCGAGTTCCGCGTCGTCCATGGCGCGCCGATGGGCCGGCTCCTCGATGACCTTGAGAAGCTGCTTGTTGCGCGGCATCGAGTTCTTGACCTTGAAGAGCAGGCGTCCGGCATCTTCCATCCGCCCCTCGTCGAGCGCCTTCTTGGCCTCGGTGGCCCAGCGGTTGGCTTCCAGGTTCTGCGCCTGCACGAGCCGCTCGATGGGTCCCTTGAACTTGTCGTACTGGTGCGTGCTGACCGTCGCCGGCCCGGCGATGATGAGCGGCGTGCGCGCCTCGTCGATCAGGATGCTGTCGACTTCATCCACAATCGCGTAGATGTGGCCACGCTGTACCTGCTCGGCGCGGGTCGTGGCCATGCCGTTGTCGCGCAGGTAATCGAAGCCCATCTCCGAGTTCGTCCCGTAGACGATGTCGCAGAGATATTGCTGGCGGCGCAGATCGGGATTCTGCCCGTTCTGGATGCAGCCGACGGTGAGATTGAGAAAACGGTAAACCTCGCCCATCCACTCGCTGTCGCGCGCGGCCAGGTAATCGTTCACCGTCACGACATGCACGCCCTTGCCGGTGAGCGCGTTCAGGTAGGCGGGAAACGTCGCGACGAGCGTCTTGCCCTCGCCGGTGGCCATCTCGGCGATGCGCCCGGAATGGAGCACCATGCCGCCGATGAGCTGGACGTCGAACGGGATCATCTCCCAAACGACGGGCTGGCCGCGAATGATGGCGGTGTGCTTGCGCTCGGTCAGGCGGCGGCAGGCGTTTTTCACCACCGCGAAGGCCTCGGGCAACAGGTCGTCGAGCGACTCGCCCGCGCCGACCCGGTCCTTGAACTGGGTGGTCTTGGCGATGAGTTGCTCGTCCATCAGGCCCTGGTACTCGAGCTCCAGCTCGTTGATGCGGGCCACCATGGGCAGCAGCTTCCTGACCTCGCGCTGGTTACGGGTGCCGAGAACTTTTTTGACGAACCAATTAATCATAACAGGAGAAAAGGCAGGGGCAGAGAATAACGCCCGCGCCCGAAAAGGGGATGATTATTTATAAGGCGAACTCTAGGGTTGGCAAGGAAGCCTCGCGTCCGGCCGCCATGAAACGATTATCCTATCTGTTTTTTGGCGTGGGAGGCCTTTTGATTCTCTTATCCGTCGCCCTCGGGATCTTCTGGCCATTCGACTCGGGATCGCCACCTCCTTCTCCGACATTCAATGCTGCCCTGCTGGATGCTCAACTACACGACATGACCGCACAGGCCAATCGCCATGCCACCATCGAATGGAACCTGTGGCTGGCGGGCTTGATTCTCATCGGGTCGGGATTTTTTCTGCGTATCTGGAGCAGAGCCAAGGCACGCAGGCTTTCGGATTAGTTCACCCTCGCCCTTGTTTTCCTCGCCAGATTTGTCATCGTTACCTTTCTCGATTTACTTGCCGCACATGCTTTCCGAATACAACCAGCAGGCGCTCGCCACCGCCTATCACTCCGGCTGGCTCACCGACGATCAATACCGCTCCGCTTTCGCGGGACTCACGGCGATGCCTCACCTCGCCGCGCCCGACTTCCTGCAGGAGCAGGCCATGATCAACGCCGGCCAGGCCGAGGGCCTGCGCCAGGCGCTGGCCGAACATGCGGCGACCGCCATCGCCACCCCTGCCCCGACCGCGCCCGCCGCTGCCGCCACGCCACCGCCCGTGCCGACGGCGCCTCCGCCGCTTGCCGCTGCCACTCCGCCTGCCATTCCGTCTTCGGCGCCCGCCGCCACGCAGGCGACCGTCACGTCCGAACCGTCGCCCCACGCCCAGCACTTCCCGGCCAACATGGGCATCAACTCGTTACTGCAGCTCGGCTTTGACGCCGGCGCCTCGGATGTCCATCTCGGCGTCGGCGCGCCCGCGCTCATGCGGCGTCACGGCACGCTCCAGCCGCTCTATCCCGGGGCGGAAGTCCTGACCTCGCAGAATACCGAGGCCTTGGTGCGCAGTTTTCTCAACCCGATGCAGTTCGCGATGCTCGAGAAAAACATGGCGCTCGATTTCAGCCACGACATCGTGGGTCTCGCCCGCTTCCGCGCCAGCGTGGTCAAGCAGCGCAAGGGCTATGACGCCGTTTTCCGCATCATCAACTCCACCATCCGCACGATGGACGAACTCGGGCTGCCCGAGAACCTGAAGGTGCTCACGCAGTACCAGAATGGCCTCGTGCTCATCACCGGCGCAGTCGGCTCGGGCAAGTCGACCACGCTTGCCTCCATGGTGCAGGAGGTCAACCTGAAGCGGCACGACCACATCATCACGCTGGAAGACCCCATCGAATACGTCTTCAAGCCCGCCGGCTGCCAGATCACCCAGCGCGAGGTCCATGCCCACACCGAATCGTTCGGCGCCGCGTTGCGCGCCAGCCTGCGCGAAGATCCGGACGTCATCATGGTCGGTGAAATGCGCGACCTCGAAACGATCAGCCTCGCCATCACGGCATCGGAAACGGGTCACTTGGTGCTGGCCACGCTCCATACCAGCAACGCCGCGCGCACCCTGGACCGCATCCTTGACGCCTTCCCGGTTGAACAGCAGGGCCAGATCCGCACCATGGTCAGCGAATCGCTCCGGGGCATCATCAGCCAGCAGCTCATCCCGCGCGCCGACGGCAAGGGCCGCGTCATCGCCATGGAAGTCATGGTCAACACCCCCGCCGTCGCCAACCTCATCCGCGACGCCAAGACCTTCATGCTGCCCGGCATCATCCAGACCGGCAAAAAACTCGGTATGAAGATGATGGATGACTCGCTGATGGAACTCACCCAGCAAGGCCTCATCTCGCCCTACGAGGCCTACGACCGAGCCGAGCAGAAGGCGCTTTTCAAGCCGCTGTTGCAGTAAGCGCCAACGACGCCTGGCAGCGCCCAAAGAGCCGGCTAAACGGGCGTCCCACTCTGGCCATTCGGAATATTCCGCTTACGATGCCTAAAATGACGATTCGATTTTTGACGTTTTGTTCTGCGCTCGCTTTTTCCGTGGGTGCCCTCGCGCAGCAGCCCCTGCCGCCCATTCCCACCTCGACCGGCATTGTCCTGCACTTGTGGCCCGCCGGACAAATGCCCGGCCATGGCGCCTCCCCAGCCCGAAACCACGCAGCCCGCCAACGCCGCTCCCGAGAAAGCCGAGCACTTCTTCAACGTCAGCGACCCGACGATCACGGTCTACAAGGCGCCGGATGCCAAGGGACCGGTTCCCGCCATGATCATTTGCCCGGGTGGAGGTTACGGCACGCTGGCCTACCGAAAAGAGGGGGTAGAGATCGCGGGCTGGCTCAATTCGCTCGGCATTACCGGCATCGTCCTGAAGTACCGCGTGCCCGGTGACCGCGACGGGGCGTTCCAGGATGTCCAGCGGGCCATGCGTTTGACGCGTCAGCATGCCGCGGAGTGGGGCATCCTGGCGGACAAGCTCGGGGTCATGGGCTTCTCGGCCGGGGGCCATCTCTCGGCGCGACTCAGCACGAATTTCGACACGGCCGCCTACCCGTCCATCGATGCGGCCGACGCGCTGAGCTGCCGTCCCGATTTCGTCATCCTGGTTTATCCGGCCTACCTGGAGGTGAAGAGCAAACTCGCACCCGAACTGCCGATCACGGCGCAGACGCCGCAAACCTTGATCGTCCACAATGCGGACGACCACGCCTTCCTGCCCGGCAGCAAAATCTACGATGCCGCGCTCACCGCAGCGGGCGTGCCGCATCAGTTTCTTTTCTATCCGACCGGCGGCCACGGTTACGGCATGCGCTCGGACAAGGCGGTCAAAGTCTGGCCCACGGATGCCGCCGCGTGGCTGCACAAGATTGGCGTGATCTAGGTCGGGTTCCGGCCCGCTACTTCGTCTCCATCACCACGCGACCGTCCCAATCCTCGGTCGGCGGGGTGAGATGGTAATGCTGCGCGGCGCTGAGGTAGCGCCGCACGCAGGAATCGTGCGGATGGCGCTCCAGACACTGGGAAAACCCGGCGGCTGCGGGCTCGAAATCGCGCGCCAGGAAATGATCGAACGCATCGTGATAAATGCGCAGGTCCTCGTCACGCCACGCCGTCTCGTCGCCGGTCCTGCCCAATACCTCGAAGACCAGCATCGGCTTGCTCTTGCCCTTGAGTTGGATGCGGCCCAGGCGGCGCGTGAGATAACCGTCGCCCAGCAGCACCGCGACGCTTTCGCCGATGGCAAGGTCGGTGTGGAATTCCTTCGTCATGCCCTCGAGCCGCGAGGCGACGTTCACCGAGTCGCCGATGACGGTGAACTCCGAACGCTGCGCCGCACCGATCTGGCCGACGAGCACCTCGCCATGGTTGAGGCCGATGCCGATGCGCAACGGCAGCAGGCCATCGGCGGTGCGCAGGATGTTGAGCGCCGTGAGCCGCGAGCGCATTTCCAGCGCCGCGTCCACGGCCGAGCGCGCATCCGCCTCCGCTCCAGCGCTGACCGCCGCGATGTCGCCCCACACCGCCATGACCGCGTCGCCAATGAACTTGTGGAATGTGCCGCGATTGGCGGTGACGCACTCGACCATCTCGCCGAAATAGACATTGAGCTGCCGCACGAGCTCCTCCGTCTCGATGTTCTCACTGATCTTCGTGTAGTCGCGGATGTCGGAAAACAGGATGGTCACGTTGCGCATGGTGCCGCCAAGTTCGAGGCCGGTCGGATGCGACAGGACGTGGTTCATGACCTCCGGCGAGAGCATGCGCGAGAAGACGCCCTTGAGTTGCTCGCGGCTCGCCGCCTCCGCGCGCCAGAGCCGGATACCGCGCATGACCTGTACGCCGTAATAGGCCAGCATCGGCCACGCCATCGCGATCTCCACGCTCCAGATCCAGAACAGCGCGACGGAGATCAGCGCATACAGCGCGATAACCAAGGTGGGAATGCCGACGCCCCAGCCGATGCCGACATGCCGCAGCCCGAAGAGCGAAAGCCAGCTCACCGTCAGATAACCGGCGACGACCCAGCCCCATGGAACCTCTCGCAGATAATCGCCCCGCAGCACGTCGTTGATGGCGTTGAAGTGCGTGTAGACCAGCGGCGCGCGCGCCTGCAGCGGCGTCGGGCCGATGTCGGTCGCGGCCGAGCCGTCGGCGACTTGCCCGATCAGCAATGCCTTCTTGTCGATTCGGCACTCGGGCGGAATCGGTACGTCCTTTGGCGGTTGCGCGACAAGCCCCTGCTGGTGCGCAACGAGCGCCTGAAAGAGTGCGCCGAAGTTGACCTTCCGGAATCCAGCCGCATTGCGGAAGTTGATCGTCATTTCACCCGCCGCGTTGATCGGAATGGTCCACGTCTTGCCCGAGCTATTGCGCATCACCACAGAACGGCCCACCTGCACCGTGATGCCATCGGGATCGACCTGCAGAATCTGCCCGAGCGTTTGCAGCGCAAGCGAGGGATAGATCGCATTCCGTACGCGCACGACCATCGGCAGCTGATAGTGGACGCCGTCGACGGTCGAGGGCGTGTCGTCCACGAAACCGAACAGGCTCTGCGCGCGCAACGGGGCGACCGGCAGCTCCGCAACCGTCGAGCCGGTGACTTCTTGCACGTCGCCCACGATGTGCGTCAGCGGCTGGGTGGGCCCTGGACTTTTCAGCGCCCGCAGGGTTGCGTCCTCGGCCTGCTGGAGACCGGCTGCGTCACCCTCATAACGAAAGGTCTGCGCGCCTGTGATGACACTCGGCAGCAAGCCCGCCGCGTCGCCCAACACGCTGTCGAGATTCGCTTTACCGCTGAGGGTGGGGTCATGAAGCTGGTTGTAATTGTCGGTGAGGAGCAGATCGAAGGCGACCGTGCATGGGTTCTCACCGGACTCCGCGATCGACTTGAGAAAGTCGGCCTCGACGGAGCGCGGCCAGGGCCATGCCCCGAGCACGTCGAGCGATTGCTGGTCAATCCCGACCAGCAGCAGGCGCGGATCGGCTGGCGGGTCCCAGGGCGAGCGCAGTTGGAAGCGCAGGCTGATGGAGAGGTTTTCCAGCCGCTGCATCCAGCCAGTCGGCTCCAGCAGTGCGACGATGAGCATCGCGACCAGCGGAGCGATCAATGCAAAGCCGTAGTCGTGGACAAGGAACTTCAGGCGCTTGCTCATGCCGGGATGGCGGCCAGCCTAGGCACTCCGCGCGGCGTAATCCATTCCGCAGATTGGCGGGGTGGCGGAGTTGTGGGCACCGAATTCCGTCATCCTGAGCTTGTCGAAGGATCAGACACACCTCCTCTCTTCTCGGCCAGCGTGCATCAATCGAAGGATACCGCCCGTGCGCTCATCCAAACTGTGTCTGATCCTTCGACTTCGCTCAGGATGACGGATTTAAAAGAAAAGGCTCCAGACGCTTCCGCATCTGGAGCCTTTCTGTCCACCGAGCGACGGTCAATAGACCGCCGCTACAGCAGATAATTAATACCGATAATGCTCGGGCTTGAACGGTCCCTCGACCGGCACGCCCAGATACTCGGACTGCGCCGCGGTCAGCTTCGTCAATTTCACGCCGAGCTTGTCGAGGTGCAGCCGCGCGACTTTTTCGTCGAGCGCTTTCGGTAACACGTAAACCTCGTTGGAGTACTTGCCCTTGCTGCGCGATTCCCACAGCTCGAGCTGAGCGATGGTCTGATTGGTGAAGCTCGCCGACATGACGAAACTCGGGTGGCCGGTGGCACAACCCAGATTCACGAGGCGGCCCTCGGCCAGCACCGTGATGACCTTGCCGTTCGGCCAAGTGAACTGGTCGACCTGCGGCTTGATCTCCACTTTCTTGAGGCCCTTGTCGCTATAAAGCGATCCGACCTGTATCTCGGAATCGAAGTGGCCGATGTTGCAGACGATGGCCTGCGTCTTCATCGAGTCCATGTGCGCGCGGGTGATGACATCGACATTGCCGGTGGTGGTGACGAAAATATCGCCAATCTTCGCGGCGTCTTCCATCGTCACGACCTGGAAACCCTCCATCGCCGCCTGCAGCGCGTTGATCGGATCGATCTCCGTAACGAGCACGCGGGCGCCAAGGCCCTTCGCGGCCTGCACGCAGCCCTTGCCCACGTCGCCGTAGCCGGCCACGACCACGACCTTGCCCGCGATCATCACGTCGGTCGCGCGCTTCACCGCGTCGATGAACGATTCGCGGCAGCCGTAAAGATTGTCGAACTTGCTCTTGGTGCACGAGTCATTGACGTTGATCGCCGGCATCTTGAGCGTGCCCTTCTTCATGCGCTCGTAGAGGCGATGCACGCCGGTCGTCGTCTCCTCGGACAGGCCGTGGATGCCTGCGATGAGCTCGGGATACTTGTCGTGGACCATGTTGGTCAGGTCGCCGCCGTCATCGAGGATCATGTTGAGCTGCGAGCCGTCCGGCCACTTCAGCGTCTGCTCGATGCACCAGTCGAATTCCTCGGCGTTCATGCCCTTCCAGGCGAAGACGGCGATACCAACCTGCGCGATGGCGGCGGCGGCGTGGTCCTGCGTGGAGAAAATGTTGCACGAGCTCCAGCGTACTTCCGCACCGAGGTCGACCAGCGTCTCGATGAGCACGGCGGTCTGGATGGTCATGTGCAGGCAGCCGGCGATCTTTGCGCCCGCAAGCGGCTTCCTGCCCTTGTACTCGGCGCGCAGCGCCATGAGGCCCGGCATTTCCGTTTCGGCGATGGTGATTTCCTTGCGGCCAAATTCGGCCTGCGAGATGTCTTTAACTTTGTAGTCGGTGCTCATGTTCTGTTCTTTCTTTTGTTATAAATCTTTCAAAATGTCCTGCCGCTTGGCGGCATACTCTTCCGGCGTGACCATGTCACGGCGCTTGAGGCGCTCGAGTTCGTCGAGGCGATCTTCCACCGTACGCGACTCGCGACCGACAGTATGGCGCTGCTCTGCTTTCATCTGTTGGACCAAATTTGCATGCACAAATTGACCCCGTTTGTCCCACCAAATGAGAGTGGCAGCGAATAACGCCATAAATGCCAGATCAATGAAGGGAACGAAATTCGAATTCCGAGGACCAAACCAAATCAGCTCATTTAATGCCAGGATGGCCGCCAATAGAGGCAGCATCAAAAGCCGAATCTTCGTCCTGGCACTCATTAGCGTTAGACCCCCGCCGCCTTCTTCAAATCCGCAGCCTTGTCCGTCTTCTCCCACGTCAGCGCATCGAGATCATCCGTGCGACCAAAGTGGCCGTAGTTGGTCGTCTTGCTGTAGATCGGGCGCAGCAGGTCGAGCTGCTTGACGATGTTGGCCGGCTTGAAACTGAAGACCTGCCGCACCGCGTCGGCGATCTTGTCGTCGTCCACCTTGCCGGTGCCGAACGTGTCGATGTGCACCGAGACCGGCTCGGGATGGCCGATGGCGTAGGCGAACTGGATTTCCACGCGATCCGCTAGGCCCGCCGCGACGATGTTCTTCGCCACGTACCGGCCCATGTAGGCCGCGCTGCGGTCCACCTTGCTCGGGTCCTTGCCGGAGAACGCGCCGCCGCCATGCCGACCCATGCCGCCGTAGGTGTCGACGATGATCTTGCGTCCCGTTAGACCCGAATCACCTTCCGGCCCACCGATGACGAACCGGCCCGTAGGATTGACCAGATAGCGTGTCTTCGAGTCGAGCAGCTCCTTCGGCAGCACGTCCTTGATCACGTTTTCGATGATAAACGCCTCGATCTCCTTGTGCTTCACCGTGTCGCGGTGCTGGGTCGAGACGACGACCGCGTCGATCCGCTCGATCTTGTTGCCGTTGTACTGGAGCGAGACCTGCGTCTTGCAGTCGGGGCGGATCCAGGAAACTTTCTTGTGCTTGCGCAGGTCGGTCAGCTTGCGGCCGAGCGCGTGCGCGTAATAGATCGGCGCCGGCATCAGGTTCGGCGTCTCCGTGCAGGCGAAGCCGAACATCAGCCCTTGGTCGCCCGCGCCCTGCTCGGCGTGGCCCTTGCCCTCGGCGGCCTTGTCATCGACGCCCTGCGCGATGTCGGGGCTCTGCGCCGTCAGCGCGTTCATGATATGCACGCCCCGCGCGTTGAAGGACTCCGTTGCGTCCGTGTAGCCGATCTCCTCGATCGCGCCGCGCACCACCTTGTTGTAGTCGAAATCGGCCTTCGTCGTGATCTCGCCCGCGACCACCACGAGGTTGGACTTCACCATCGTCTCGCACGCCACGCGGCTGTGCTTGTCCTGCGCCAGGCAGGCGTCGAGAACGGCATCGGAAATCGTATCGGCGACCTTGTCAGGATGCCCCTCGGTGACCGACTCGGAAGAGAAAATATAGGATTTGGCCATCCGGCCAAATTAGGCGAGCCTGCGGGGCTGACGCAACAAAAATCTATGAACGTATCTGGATGCGTGGATACTTGGAATTAACCATTGGCTGGGCGTCGAGATTCCTCCAGAGCTGCCAGAACGCCACCCCGGCGATCACGCCGCCAAGATGAGCCAGCGAGGCCACATTGCCCACTTGGTGAAGCTGCTCATAGGCACCCAGAAATTGCAGCGCCAGCCAGGCGACCAAGGCCACCCATGCCGGAATCGTGATCCAGCGAAAGACGAAGAAGAAGATAAAAAGAAAACTCAACCGTGCGTGCGGAAATTTCAACGCGTAAAACGCCAGCAGGCCTGAAATTCCACCACTGGCGCCGATCAGCGGCAGGGTGCTGCTCGACGTGCAAAGGATATCCACCACGTCGCCCATCAATGCCGAGCAGGCCACCACCAGCAACCAGCGCCAAGCACCGAGATACTGTTCCACATGGCGGCCGAATACGATCAGGAAGTAGAGATTACCCACGAGATGAAACCATCCGCCGTGGAGGAAAAACGAGCTGACAAAAGTGAGGCCGCGCAGGCGCCACGGGTCCGCCGGGACGAGACCCAGCGCAGCCGCGACATCCTCATGCGAGGAGCGCTGCAAGAGAAACGCCCACAAACTGACTACGGCAATCAGCGCCGATAGGAGATAAGTAGCGACCGGCGCGCGCGTTAGGTAATCCGCATTCAATTCGACGGGAAAGCCGAGGACCGCTGGCACCGTTTTCCATCTCTCCTCTGGCGAATCGCCGGAATCCTCCGCGTCCTTGGCGATTTGCCGGACCTTGGCCATGGCCATGGCCTCCCGCGCCTCCGGCGGCAGGCTGCGCATGTCGATATCGCCCAAGGCACGCGGCTTCGGTGGCGCCGGCGCGATCGCGTCGAATTTCCCCGGATCGAACCAGACAAATTCGCAACGGCGGCAAAGATCGAGCGTCAGGTCGGCAGCTTCGTCCCGCCACGTCACGTCATCCATGGCCGCCAGACAAATGGGGCAGGCGCAGCCCGGCGCCGTTGTCTCGTTGAGCGCCTCGTTCCAGATCGCGGCGACGCGTTTGGCTCCGAAAGCCTTTCGCAGCACGCCGAGGCTTGCGGCGCGTCCTTTGCACAGCGGACAAATCCAGTACACACCCTGCGACCCATTCGATGACTCGAGCGGCTTTGCGCAATGGGGACAGGTGAACATGCGATTCAAGGAGGAACGCTTGCGAAACCGTATCGGACCAGCACGCACCGGAACTGTCGCGGCCCGCTGGCCGTTCGCTCTACCGCGGACGACCCGGCGCGGAACGGGGAATGGTCCGGCTGGTGCAGACAGCCGCGGTCACGCCCGTGATCGAGAAGCCGATGATCAACGCCCAATAATTCGTCGAGGCATCCACCAGCGACGAGTGGGCGAGAATGACGCAGAAGATAAAGGCCTGCGCGAGGGTGAGCGCCGCACACAACCAAGCCGCCAATCGCCACAGCGGAGTCGCCTTGCGGGCGGGAAGTTCGGCCATGAATCTTTATATCAAATGAAGTAGCCGACGTCCAGAGGAGGCTGCCTCCCGCTCTGGATCTCCGGCCCGCTTCAGGATTCCCCACGCTCGACAAGGCCGGGGTGGTTTCGCTTCAATGCGCCGATGTCCGTCCTCGTTGTTGGTTCCATTGCGCTCGATCACATCAAGACTCCCGTGGCGGAGCATCGTCATCTCCTGGGCGGTTCCGCTTCCTATGCCGCCGTGGCGGCGAGTTTCTTCGGCCCGGTGCAGCTCGTCGGCGTGATCGGGAACGATTTCCCGCCCGCGCACACCGAGCTGTTCAAGTCGCGCAAGATCGACCTCGAGGGACTGGAAGTGGCCGACGGCGAGACGTTCGCTTGGACCGGCGAGTACGAGCTGAACATGAACAACCGCCGCACGCTCTCCGTGGCCCTGAACGTGTTTGAGCATTTCGCGCCGAAGCTGCCGGAGAATTACCGCGACACGCCTTACGTGCTGCTCGGCAACATCGCGCCATCGCTGCAGCAGAGCGTCCGCCGCCAGGTGCGCAACTCGAAATTCGTCGTGGCCGACACGATGGACTTGTGGATCGGCATGGCCCGCGCCGATCTCGTCGAGCTGATCAAGGAAGTCGACATGCTCATCCTCAACGACAGCGAGGCGCGGCAGTTGACCGAGGAAGACAACCTCATCCGCGCCGGGCGCATGATCGCGGAGATGGGCCCGCGTTACGTCGCGGTGAAGAAGGGCGAGCACGGTTGCCTGCTCTTTGGCCGCAAGGGCGAATTTTTCAGCACCGGCGCCTTTCCGCTCGACGCGATCAAGGATCCGACCGGCGCGGGCGACTGCTTCGCGGGCGGTGTGATCGGGCACCTGGCGCGCACGGACGATACGTCCTTCGCGAACCTCAAGGAGGCGATCATCCAGGGCACGCTCGTGGCATCGTTCTGCGTGGAGGAATTCAGCCTGCGGCGCCTGGAGAAACTGGTGGCCGGTGAGATCGAATCCCGGCGCGAGGCATTTGGTTCCTACATCGCCTAGGTTATAGTTCAGGCCATGAGCCGCGAGAACCGCAAGAAGATCGATGTGGGTGCGAGGCCCGCGCCCGCGCTGCAGAATCCGTTCGCGGCACTGGCGGGCATGGAGGCGTTGCAGAATCTTCCCACCGCACCGGAAAAAGCCGCGCCTGCGAAACCTTCGGCCCCGACCATCGCGCCCGCGCCTCCGCGCAAGAATCGCGGCCGGTTGATCCTGCGGCGCGAGACCAAGGACCGCGGTGGCAAGGTCGTCGTGGTCGTCAGCGGCTTCGCCGAGGGCGTGCCGGGATCGAGCGCCGTGCTGATCGCCGACCTGGCGAAGGAGCTCAAGGGCAAGCTCGGCTGCGGCGGCACGTTTGACCGGCAGGAAATCGTGCTGCAGGGCGACCGGGCCGCCGAGGTGGCGCAACTCCTCGGTCAGATCGGTTTCGCCGTGCGCGGCGTCACAAGTTGATCATGGATTACCGCCTGCGGAAGCTGCGCGTGGCCCTGTGGATCATGGGGCTGGGCACGCTTGTCGCGCTGGTCTGGCATGGCTGGCAGGGCTGGGGCCTGGGCCGGGATTATCCCCATAACACCTACCTCTACGTCCACCAGTCGCACTACACCGACTTCACCGGGGTGGTCGAGCAAAGCGCTTTTCGCTGCCCCTACGCCCACGAGTTCGCCTTTTATTTTCCGGCGACCTACGTCATGTTCCAGCCGTTTGTCTGGCTCCGCGAGCAGCCCAGCCTGTGGCTATACCTGCTCGTCACCCTGCTGGGGACGATCCTGATTCAGCGTTATATTTTGCAGTCGATTGTCACGGACCCACTGCGGCGGATCGGAGCCGCGTTGCTGCTGACAGGCTCCTCCTATGCCGTGGTCTTCTCGTTCGATCGGGCCAACGTCGAGCTGGCCATGGCACTCCTGGTGGGCGCGGCGCTGCTGCTGTGCCGCCGGCTTCATTTCGGCTGGGCCGTGCTTCTCGTCTCCATCACGATTTGCCTCAAGCTGTACACGATCCTGCTTCTTGCCCTGTTCATCCGCCGTCACCATTTTCGTTACCTGCTCCTGCCGGCGGTCGGCTGCCTGGCGGTGAGTGTTTTAAGTTTGCTGACCTTTTCGCGACCGATCGGCGAATGCCTCGTGCTCTGGAGGCATAATCTTGCGAGTTATCACTTCCTCTACATGGTGGCTGATCGCGGCCTCGCCGGGAGCGCCTCGCCATGGAACCTGGTGAAGATTGTTTTCCTGACCGCCGACCATCTGGGGTTGATCAACCTGCACCTTCACCCGCTTCCCAACGGCGACCACTATTCCGACTTTTTCACCATGCTCTCTCCCTATTACAACAGCCTGTTCCTGGCGCTGCTCGTGGCGCTGGTGCTCTTTGTCACGTTGATCGAGCGTGAATTTTTCCGGCGCGCCGTGCTTCTGCTCCTTGCGATCTCGATCTGCGCGCAGGCCGGGGCCGATTACAAGCTGCTCTGGGTAAACGTGGCCCTTCTGCTCCTCATCGTGCTGCCCACCCGGCGGCGCCTCGACTTGGCAGTGGTCGTCCTGATGGCCTTGGCGATGGTGCCCAAGAAGGAGATTTTGCTCACCTATCTGGGTCAGACCGACACGACTTACAATGATGTCAGCATGGGGGTCGTTCTCAATCCGCTCCTGATCCTGACGGCGATCCTGCTCCTCGTTTACGACAGCTGGCAGGTACGCCTGCCCGGCTGGGCTACGCGGCGCTGCTCGGGCATGTTCCGACAATTCATGGACTTAAGCCCTTGGCGTGGCAAAAGGATGCGCGCCTGACGGGGCGGGGTCGTCACCAAGCCCACAAGAAGCCGACGAGAGGCCCTCTTGCCCCCGATCCGTCATCACTTTTTTCGCCGATTCGGCCCAAACGTGCTATAAGCGTTTGTGGCCAAACGCATCAACGGAGCAGCGACTGCGCGTTCCGCAGATGCCAACGGGATAGAAGACGTCACCACCCTTCCGCCTCCCCGCAACCGCCGGTCGGATTCCCCATCCTCGGGACCCGCGCCAAAAAGAAAAAAGCGCTCATTCTGGCGCTGGCTGTGGATCTGGACGCAGGTGGCGCTGGCCGTGGTCATCATCGCCTCATGCATCATCGGCTGGTTCGTCTACCAGCAGGGCAAGGTCTATTACGAGCGAGCGCAGAAAATCGACCTCGGCAAACTCAACGACGTCAACGAGACCTCCACGTTCCTCGACATCAACGGCGAGGAACTCGGCCGCATCTTCGTCGAGGACCGGATCGTCCTCAAGCCGGACCAGATTCCCGATCTCATGCGCAAGGCGGTCATGGCCGCCGAGGACCGCCGTTATTACGAGCATGGCGCGATCGATTACTGGGGCATCCTGCGCGCGTTCCGGGAGGACATCGGCCGGAAGAACCACGTCCAGGGCGGCAGCACGATCGAGCAGCAACTGGCCAAGCACCTGATCGGCGATTTTTCGCGCACGATGGACCGCAAGTTCCTCGAGGCCTTCGTCGCCGTGCGCCTGGAGCAGAACTACTCCAAGGACGAGATTCTCAATTATTACCTGAACCGGATTTACTTCGGGAAAGGCTATTTCGGCGTCGGCGCGGCGGCCCGCGGCTACTTCGGCAAGGAGGCCAGCCAGCTGACGCTGCCGGAGTGCGCCATGCTCGCCGGCATCATCCGCGCTCCGACGAGTTCGTCGCCGCGCACGGATATCGGCAAGGCGCGTTTCCGGCGTGATCTCACGCTCCACCAGATGATGGAGAGCGGCGACATCACGCACGAGGAATACACGCGCGCCGTCAACACGCCGATCCGCGTGCTACCGGCCAAGCCGGCCGGCCTGCAGACGTTCGTCATGGCCCAGGCCGTGAAGGAGATGGAGCAGATCCTGTCCATCGAGGGCACTGAGGAAATGCCGCAGGGCCTGACCGTGCGCACCAACATCGACCTGCATCTGCAACACGCGGTCGAGGAACAGATGGAGCGGCACCTCACGGAGATCGAGAACGCGGGTGCCGCGAACGGCCCGGCCACCGTCCCGCCCGTCAATCCGGGCATGGTGCCGCCCAAGCCGCTGCTGCAAGGCTCGGCTATCGTGGCCGACCTCGCCACCGGCCGCGTGCTGGCGTGGGTGGGCGGACGCGATTTCAACAAGAGCCAGTTCGACCACATTTCGATGGCCCGGCGTGAAAACGGCGCCCTCCTCCAGCCGTTGGTTTACGGCCTCGGCTTCGACCGGCTCGATCTCAACCCGGCCACGATGGTCAATGCCTCGTACATGGATCCGACTGAATCGGCATCCCCGGCAGACCTCTCGCTGGGCAATCCCGCCACGGACCTGACCAAGACCTTTCTCTCCATCCAGGACGCGCTCGCGCTTGGCAATCGGGCGGTGGCCACGCGGGTCGGGCTCAAGGTCGGCCTGCACCCGATCACGGAGTGGCTGCGCAACGCCGGCGCCGAGCAGGTCCGCCTACCGGCCGACAAGCCCAACGTCTTCAATCCTGACCCGATGACGCTCGGCGATATCGCCGCCCTTTACCAGGTGCTTGGCAACAACGGGCTGCACCGCAAGCTTAAGATCATTCAGTCCATCACCTCGCAGGACGGTCAGGTGCTCTACGACGACAGCAAGCCCGATGGCAAGCAGGACCAGATTCTCGGCACGGTCGAGGACCAGCAGATGACGCTAACGCTGCAGAGCGCGCTGCGCACCGGCTTCGCCCGCACCCTCGTCAACGATTACGGGCTGCGCTCGCCCATCGCGGGCATGCCCGGGTTCTCGGAAGGGTACCGCGACGCCTGGTTCGTCGGTTACACGCCCAAGCTGCTCGCGGGTGTCTGGGTCGGCTACGATAATTCGCAGGCGATCGGTAGCAAGGATGTCGCCGTGCATTCAGCCGTGCCGCTGTGGGGCGACGTGATGCGCGAGACGCTCGGCCGTATCAACGGCGGCACCGCTTTCCCCGAGCCGTCCGAGCTGAGCAAGATGGAGATCGACCGGTCGAGCGGCGCCTTGCGCGGCGTGGCCGGCCTCGCCCCGGCACCCGGCGACATCTTCGTTTACCTGACCAAGGACCAGATCGACGCGATCACCAATTCGCCCCAGCAGGCCATGGCTCCGCACGAGTGGTCCGACTGGCTGACGACGATGTTCAACGACGCCGACGAAACCGGCCTGGCGCCCAACCAACTCGGCCCCGGCGCGCAGGACAAGCGCGCCAACATCATTCCCACGCTGGCCGAGTACAAGATGCCCGGCCTGCGCGGCGATATCGTTTCGGCTGACGGCACGGTGTACGCCACGCTCAAGAACCAGCAGAACCTCGTGGTGAAATGGCCCGCCGCGGGCGACTCGACGACCGACCAGGATATCACCGCGTGGATGCGCGCGCGTTTCGCCGAGGCCGAAAAGACCATCGGCGTGACGGTGACCATCAGCGACCAGGACCTGCTCGCGCAATACCAGACGCAACGTTACCAGCCCTTCACCGTCGTGGAGGACATCACGCCGACGCAGGCCGACCAGATTCGCGCGGCGGGCCTTGAGGCCAAGGGCTTCGGCTTCGTGGGCGTGCCACGCCGCATCTATCCGCGCGGGCCGGAAATGGCTCATGTGCTCGGCTACCTTTCCCGCGACCAGCAGCGCAACAAGGGCAAGTACCTCAGTGGCGACGTCATCTATGACCGCTACAAGGGCGCCTCGGGCCTGGAGTGGGAATTCAACAAGGACCTCATCGGCCAGGAGGGCAGCTTCCTCATTTCGACCACACCGGACGGCTATGCCCGCACCGCCGCCGCCACCAAGGCGCCGGCCTACGGGAACACGATCAAGCTGGCCATCGATTCCAAGATCGAGGCGGCGGTGGAAAAGGCGCTCAACCGCAAGCGCATGGATGCCTTCGTCATGATGAATGTCCAGACCGGCGACGTGGTCGCGATGGCGTCGCATCCGACCTTCGACCCGAACATTTTCCTGCCCGCCATCAGCTCCGACGAGTGGCAGATGCTCAACGCCGACCAGTACCATCCGCTGCTCAACCGCGCGATCGATGCGCAGTATCCGCCCGGCTCGTGCTTCAAGACGGTCACATCGATCGCCGCCATGACGGCGGGCGTCTTCGACCCGAACTGGATCGTCCATTGCACGGGCTACTTCGACATCGGCAACGTCCATATGGACCTCAAGGACGAGGCCGGCCACAACGTCACTTTTGAGGAAGGACTGGCCCATTCCTTCAACACCTACTTCATCACGCTCGGCCTGAAGGTGGGGCGCGACATCCTGCTCGATACCGCGCGCAGCTTCAATTTCGGCAACCCAACCGGCATCTCGCTGCCCGGCGAACAAGCCGGTTTCATTCCCGATCCGGAATTCGTCCGGCGCACCGCGCAGCGCGAATTCGGCGACGGCGACCTGGCCAACACGTCCATCGGCCAGGGCTTCGTGCTCGTCACGCCGGTGCAGATGGCCGACTACATGGGCGCGCTGGCCAACGGCGGCACCGTTTATCGTCCGCGGCTGGTCACGGAAATCGACAATCACGACGGCAACAAGGTGCGGGACATCCCGGTCGACGTGGACCGGACCGTCACGCTCGATTCTCCCTTCATGGCCAACCTGAAGGCGGCGATGATCGAGGTCTGCGACGACGGAACCGCGCCGATCATGCATCGCGACGACTTCAAGATCGCGGCCAAGACCGGCACAGCGCAGGTCGGCACCAAGGAACATCGGCGCCAGATCGCCTGGCTCTGCGGTTATTTCCCGGCCGATAACCCGAAGTATTCGTTCGCCTGCATGGTACAGGGCGAGTTCTCGGACAATCACGGCAGCGGCCTCGAAGACGGCCTGCTCGGCGGCCGCACCTGCGGTGCGATCGTCGCCCATGTCCTCGACGACATGTATGGACCTCCGCCCAACGCGAAGAGCCGCTCGGAGAATTACGACGACTACGACAAGACGCCGAGCCTCACGCCCGAACCCGTCAATCCCGCCGACAATTCAACCGGCGACGATTTCGCCGATGACACGGGTGCGACCAATGCGGCCCCCGCCCCGAGCTCGATTCCTGTCGCCAAGCCGGCCACCGACGCGGACAACGACAGCGACGCGACCGGCTATGGCAACGACGCGGCCACCAAGGCGGCACGCGCCAGCGCCGCAGCGCACGCCTCGTCGAAGAATCATTAGGCGGCGGACTTTGCTGGAAGATGCCTCCTACGGATGCACCTTGATCACGCCGACGTAGGTCAGATCATCCAATTCCCCGAATTGGTTGAAGTCTTCGCGATGGTGGTAGGTGCCTATCAGCGCAACATAGTGATCCTTGGGCACCTTGAGTGGGCCGTTGATCCAAAGAGCCTCCTGGCCGTTGGAAACTTCGCTGGCCTCCTTATTCAGGTACAACAAGCTGCATTCGAATCCATTAATATAGTAGCCAGAGACGTGGATTCGCTTTCCTTCCAAGGCGTCTGGAAGACTGATCAGTTTGATCAACGACGTATAGGTCACGTCGTTGACTTGAATATCTCCTTTGGCCGCAAAAGGGATTGTGGCTAGCAGGAAGAGCAGGATGAAATTACGATTCATAAAGTCGGCGTGTTTTCTCGAACCGCGGCTTTTCCTGGTCGGTTCCCACCTAGACTTGCGACGAAAGCAGGGAATTCTCCGCTTCCACGGCAGGAACCTCGCACGATGAGGAAGCGGTCGCTTTCATGCCATCGACACGGCACGGCTCCGGAGCTGAGGCGTTGCGTCCCAGCAGAAAATACATCTCCACCTCTCCTAGCCGTTTCACGGGCAGCTTGCCGCGCGGCTGCCAGTCGTACCAGGGCGCGGCGCGCGCCTGCAGGTCGGCCGAGACGTTGATCTGTCCCGGCTCGCTGCTCGATTCCATGCGGCTGGCGAGATTCACCGTCGCGCCCCAGACGTCGTAGCTGAATTTCTGCCGCCCGATCACCCCGGCGATGAGCGGCCCGACATGGAGCCCTATACGGACTCTCCAGCCATCGGGCTTCATCGACTCGGAGATGCGGACGGTCGCGTCGCGAATTTCCAGCGCGGCGTCGCAAACGGCGCGGATGGCGTTGTCGTGCGCTTCAGGCACACCTGCCACGGCCATGTAGGAATCGCCGATCGTCTTGATTTTTTCGAGCCCATACGTGTCGGCAATGCGATCGAACTCGGTGAAGTAGGTGTCCAAACGGCCGATCACGTCGCCCGGCGCGAGCCGCGCGGCGATCTGGCTGAACTTCTCGAAATCAGTGAAGAGCACGGACGCGTCCGAGAAAAGCACCGGCGCCACGCGTCCATTGCGCTTGAGTTCGTCGGCGATTTTTTCCGGCAGGATACCGTGCAGCAGCCGCACGTTTTCGGCCAGCGTCTGCTTCAGCAGGCCCTCGAAGTATTCGTACATCGCCAGTTGGTGGCGGCGGCTTTGCTGGAGCACCAGACGGTCGGCTTCGTCGGCGATCTCGGGAAGATGGCGACGCACGGCCGAGCGCAGCAGCTCGCGCATATTGCCCTCCGATTCGAGGAAGAACGCGACGGTGAAACCCTGCTTCTCGTAGTCGAACCGCTCGAAGGCCGCCTTCATCTCGGCCCGGAGATGGTCACGGCTCTCCACCGTGCCGTCGCGGAGGTCGAGCAGTCGCGCGATAAACGCAATGTTATAAGTGACGAAGGCACCCTCCTCGTACAGGAACTTGCCGTTCAGGTCCGACCAGGTGCGGAAAAGATTTTCGGCAGGAACCGGATCCTCCAGTGTGATGGAAAATTCGCGGCGCGTCCGCTCCTGCAGGCCGTGGAAAATGTCGCGCACCGGCATCTGCGGATAATCCTCGTACAGCACCGTGTCGGGCTTGTTCAGCTCAGCCTGCAGGTGAACGAGAAAATAACGCGCCGCCAGGCGCGACACGGCCTGCCGGGTCGAGGCGGAGATGGGACGCTGCACAATGGCCATGACGTAAAGAAGATAAACTTACCGGTTCGAGGAAGCAATGCGCGGGCCGACGCACGGAAGAAAAGGGGCCTTCCCGCAGGACAGCGCGCGCGACAGGCGTAATATATATCGAATCACCGCGTACCCGGTATCGTCTTAACCTCGGACCCCTATGAAAACGCTTCCCCAGTTTCTCTGCCTTCTGGCCGCTTTTACCTTTGCGACCGGCTCTTCTCTTCGCGCCCAATACAATCCCCCGCCCCCGCCCGACCAGCAGCAGGCTGCGCCGGACCAGGACCAGGGCGCGCCTCCGCCCGATCAACAGCCGACGATGGGTCAGGACCAAGGGGCTCCGCCACCCGACCAAGCTCCCATGGGACAAGACCAAGGTGCGCCTCCTCCAGGCGACCAACAGGCCCCTCCGCCGGATGATCAAGGCGCGCCTCCGCCCGACGACGGCTCGGCCTCCAACGACGCGAGCGGCGATGCCAACTTCCAGACCTTTTACAACGACCTGAGTTCCCAAGGCACCTGGGTGCAGACGGACAACTACGGTTACGCCTGGCAGCCCGACGTGCAGGACCCGGATTGGGCCCCGTATCAGAACGGCCACTGGGTTTATACCGACGAGGGCTGGACATGGGTCGCCGACGCCAGCGAACCGTGGGGCTGGGCGACCTATCACTACGGCCGCTGGGTCAACATCGACGGCGAAGGCTGGGTCTGGGTTCCGGGCTATACCTGGGCCCCTGCGTGGGTGAGCTGGCGCTACGGCGGTGGCTATTGCGGCTGGGCGCCGCTTCCTCCCGACACGTTTGTCGGCATCGATTTCGGCGGAACCGGCTTCGGCTTCCACATCGGGGGCGACTGCGACACCGCCTACGGCATCGGGCCCGGCTACTATAATTTCCTGCCCATCGGCTTCCTCGGCGAACGCAACTACCGCGGACACTACCGCAATCGCAACGACAACTTCGCCCTCATCGGCAACACGCGTAACGTGACGAACATTGTCGTCAACAACCAGCGCGGTAGTGGCCGTTTCGGACGCGTGACCGCCGGCGGCCCGAACTTTGCCACCGTCAACGCGCAATCGCACACGCCCGTGCAGCGCGCGCAGTTGACCCACTCCAACCGCGTGGGCGCCGCCAGCCTGAGTGGCAACCGGCTCGCGGTCTTTGCCCCGCGCGTCAATGCCGCCGCGGCCGGGACGAGTTTTCGCCCGCGCACCGTGGGCGGAACGCTGGCCAACGCGCAAATCAATCGCGGCACCAACATCAGCGATCCCCTGGTCGTCAATTCGCGGCTACGTCCGACGGCGGCCTCCGCGCAGCAGGTTGAGGCGGCACGGACGGCGGAATCGCATGTGGCCAGCAGTGCCCATATCGCCACGGCCAGCACGCGCCCCACGCAGGAACTGAGTCGCCCCCTCACCTCGTATACGCCACACAGCTCCGCCCGCACTGCAGGCACCGTCCATACGGCCACGCCCGGAGTCGCCGCGCATACGCAGTCGCATACCAGCAGCACCGTCGATCGCGCCTTCACCGGCGAGGCCACCGGCGCGCCAGTGAGCGAAACCGAGGCCCGGCGCGAAGCCGCTGCACGCACCCAGGCGAGCACCGGCGCAGTTCAATCGCATACCGAGATCCACTCGAACGCGAACAACGACGCGGAGGCGGAACGCGCCCAGCGCCAACAAACCGAGCATGCCCAAGCCGAGCGCGAGCAAAGCCAGCGCGCCGAAGGCGACCGCGAGGCCCAGCGCACGCAGACCGAACATGCGCAGGCGGATCGTGCGCCCGTCCAGCACGACGCCGTGGAGCACGCTCCCGTGGAACATGCCGCCGTCTCGCACGCCGAGGCACCTGCGCCTCACCCCGCTGCCGCACCGCAGCAGCACGCCGCGCCGCACCCGTCAGGCGGGGGCGGTGGTGGAGGCAACCACGGAGACAACCACGGGGCGCCCGCCGGCAATGACCCCAACCACAAGTAATTCAAGAGCTTCCGAAAAGCCGCTGCCCGACCCGGCAGCGGCTTTTTCGCGTCTTGGTCACGCTTCAACCGGCGATCCGTTCATTCCGGGTGGTGTTGGGCCGTCGCCTGCGCTAATCTCTCATCATGCCCGATTTTGATTATCAACTCGTCGTCATCGGCAGCGGACCCGGCGGCTATGTCGCCGCCATCCGCGCCGCGCAACTTGGCCTGAAGACGGTGATCGTCGAGAAGGACCCCACCCTCGGCGGCACCTGCCTCAACGTCGGCTGCATCCCGAGCAAGGCGCTGCTCGCCTCCACCGAGCACCTCCATTTCGCGCGCGAACGGTTCGCCACGCACGGCATCATCGCCAAGGAGATCGGCGTCGATCTCGGCGTGATGATGAAGCGCAAGCTCGACGTCGTGGGCAAGCTGACCTCCGGCGTCGCCTACCTGATGAAGAAAAACAAGATCGAGGTCGTGAAGGGCTTCGGGAAGCTAGTCGATGCGAACACGGTCGAGGTGACCGGCGATGGCGGCGCGAAAAAGACCCTCAAAACGGCGAACATCCTGCTCGCCACCGGCAGCGTTGCCATCGAGTTGCCGTTCCTGAAATACGACGGAAAGCGCGTGATCAACAGCGACCAGGGCATCGCCTTGGAGAAGGTGCCCAAGTCGATGCTTGTCGTCGGCGCGGGCGCGATCGGCCTGGAACTCGGCTCGGTCTGGCGCCGACTCGGCGCGGAAGTCACCGTGGTCGAATTCCTGCCGCGCATCGCCGCCATCGGATTCGATCCCGAGACGTCGAAGATTTTGCAGCGGAACCTGGAAAAGCTCGGGATGAAATTCGAGCTCAACACTAAGATCGAATCGGCGAAGGTCACCGACAAGAGCGTCGAGCTCAAGGGCAGCAACGCCTCGGGCGCGGTGTCCTACCAGGCCGAGATTGTCCTCGTCGCGGTGGGCCGCAAGCCGTTCACCACCGGGCTCGATCTCGACAAGGTGGGCGTGAAGCTGACCGATCGCGGCCGCATCGCGGTGAACGACCATGGCCAGACCAGCGTGCCGAATATCTACGCGATTGGCGACGTGATCGACGGACCCATGCTCGCCCACAAGGCGCATGAGGAAGGCGTCGCGGTCGCGGAGCGGATGGCCGGCAAGCCCGGCCACGTGAATTACGCCATCATCCCGGGCGTGATCTACACCGCGCCGGAAGCAGCCAGCGTCGGCATCACGGAAGAGGAGGCGAAGGAAAAGAAGCTCGACGTGCGCGTGGGCAAGTTTGCCTTCACCGCCAACGGCCGCGCCATCGCCGCCGACACGACCGAGGGCTTTGCCAAGATCATTTCCGACGCGAAGACCGATCGCGTGCTTGGCGCGCACATCGTCGCCAGCAACGCCTCCGAGCTCATCGCCGAGACGGTGCTGCTGATGGAATTCAGCGGCAGCGCGGAAGACCTTGCACGCACCATCCACGCCCATCCGACGATGTCGGAAGCGGTGAAGGAAGCGGCGCTGGCGGTCGACGGGCGCATGCTCAGCGCGTAAATTTTCGTTTCCCGCCGGAGCGCACATGACCGCCGAACTTCGCGCCGAGACGCTGCGCCTGCGCGACCGCTACGACGATGAGCCGGTACATTCCGATCACGTCGCGCGGCTGGCCCTTCAGCTTTTCGACGCGCTCGAACCCTGGCATCAACTGGACGGACGCGAGCGCGACCTGCTGGAAGCCGCCGCGCTGCTCCACGACATCGGCTGGACGCAGACCGTGGACGGACAAGGCCACCACCGGAAATCGGCCGAGCTGATCCACGCGCAAAACTGGGGGCATCTTGCCGCGGGCGAGGTGGCCGTCGTCGCCCAGGTCGCGCGCTATCATCGCCGCTCGATGCCGGAGGCCGACCATGCCGATTTTCACGCCCTGCCCGACGCCGCCCAGCGACTGGTGATGATTCTCGGCGGCATCCTCCGTCTTGCCGATGCACTGGATCACGGCCATGTGCAAAAAGTCTCGCACGTGAAAGCGCGGATTGGCCCCGAGGCGATCACGATCGAGATTAAGACCTCGCAGCCCTGGACAATCGAGTCCGATAACTTCGAAAAGAAGCGCGACATGCTGGAGCTCGCGGCGGGGCGATCTATCCAATGTAGCGGCGGTCCATGACCGTCGCTGAGAGTCCGTAGGGAAGGCAATGAATGCGACGGTCATAGACCGCCGCTACACGGGAACTTAAAATGATCCCTTCAGCGAAACCGAGACACGCTGCTCATCGCCGACAGCGCCGGGAACCGGATTCTGGTCCCAACTGCTGCTGTATTCCAGGCTGGCGGACAGGTCCTGTTGCAGCTTGATCGACGGCCCCGTGGAGAAAGTCAGGGTCTCGTCCGTCGTCGAAACGGGCAGCGCGCTGGACACCGAGCTGCCGCCGTTCGGCGTGTTCGGCTGCGGCGTGCCGTTGGCACCGGCACCGGACTCGGCGATCTCGACCGTGCTGCGGCTGTTCACCATCTCGGCGTAGCTGTGCCAGGAAAGCGCACCGACGATCTTCTGTGACCAGTCGGCGAAAAGCGCCTCGTTGAGTTCGTTGGTGATGCCCGGAAAATTCTGGTACTGCTGCTGGCGCAGGCCCGCCTGCAGGGTCATGTCGGTGACCGGCTTCCAGACGAGCGACTGCTCGAAGGACGGCAGCCGCGTGGCGCCCGAGCCGGGCGTGTCGGTCTCCACATAATGGCCCTTGAGCACGAGACTGACCGGGAGCTTGCCCAGCGGCTTTTGCACCTGCGCGTCATAGGCGTTGGTCTGCACGTCGAAGCCGGGATTGTCGTCGGCGACCGCGTGGTCGCTGTTGACCGCCGCGGTGAAGACGGTGTCGAGCGGCAGATGCGTCTCCACCGAGGCGCCCGCGCCGGTCGTCTCGGGCGCGTCCGGGCTCTGGTCGTTCGAGCTGTCGTGGACGTTGCTTTTCACCGTCAGGCCGTCGAACGGCTTGTAGACGGTTTCCGCACTGACGCTGCTTCCTTGTACGCCGGGCATGTTGTCCTGTGTCGTTGTGCTGCTTGAGCAATCCAACGACAGGCTGTCCGCAAGCGGGCGGGAGTAGGAGACGCTTGCCTGGTTCTGCCAAAGCGTACCCGACGAGACGACGGAGAACGGATCGCTCAAGTCGATGCCCGACGCGGTGCTGAACGTGCCGTTGACCGTCTGCGCCTGTTGCGGCTCCACGGGCTGGAGCCAGTCGTAACGCAACAGGCTGGCGTCAAAGGCAGGCTCGTCAGCCGACGCCAAGCCGATCCCGGCCAAGGCCAGGAGACAAGTCCAGCCGCGGATGGAGGACGGGCGATTCATGCAGGTCAGCGGAAGCTTATTCTATACTTAAACCCGCCTTCATTGAAAAAGTTCAAAAAGACTCTTCCCGCCATCGTGAGAATGAAGGCAATCGCATCGTCCCGCCCGGAACTCTTGCGTTTGCCGGGCATGGCGTAGTCGTAACTCCCCGCGTCGTTGTTTTGGCGGATCGATTGTCGTAGGCTCGGCGGCCCAAGCCCGCATGTCCCCGCGCTACACGATCATCATTCCGGTAGCACGTTTTGAGGACGCGGAGCCGTCACTGGCGCGGCTGCGGCAGGTGGCCCCGGCGACGGGCATGCAAATCCTGGTCGCGCTGGGTTCGCATCCCGCGCGCCAGCGCAACGCCGGGCTGGCGCGGTCCCTGGGCGAAATCGTCGTGTTCCTCGACAACGACTGCGCGATCGGCGCGAGCTATTGGGACGAGCTGGAACGCGATTTCGCGCAGGTCGAGGTGGAGGTGGTCGGCGGCCCGGCGCTGCTGCGGGGTGAGGCGCGCGGGACCGAGCGCATTTTCCACACCCTGCTCACCCACCCCCTTGTGGTCGGGCCCGTTCGCGCGCGTTATGCCGCGCGGGGAGCGTTCCGCGCCACGTCGCAGACGGAGCTGATCCTCTGCAACATGGCGGCGCGGCGCGGCGTGTTTGAAAAAATCGGCCATCTCCCGGTCGAGCTCTATCCCAACGAGGAAAACGAGTGGCTCGACCGCGCCCAGGCCGCCGGCATCGGCATCTACTATGACCCCGGCCTGCAGGTGTTCCGCCCCCAACGCGCGACGTGGAGCGCGATGGCGCGGATGTTGGTGCGTTACGGGATCGGCCGCACGAAGCAGTTGCAGCTCAGCGGTCATTTTACCGCACACCAACTGGCGCCGCTGGTGCTCCTGATTCCCCTCGGGGCCGTGATTGATGGCGTGCGAGGTTTGGAAATCTTCAGCGCCTGCTGGCTGCTGCTGGCCCTCCTCGTGGCGCTGACGTGTGGCGCGGGCCTGAACGTCGGCCAGCGTCTGGTCGCGGGATTTGTCGCGCCACTCGTGCCGTTTCTCTATGCGTTCGGCCAGGTCGTCGGCTGGTTCCGTCCTTGGCCCGGCGCCAGCGCGGAGATCACCGTGCTGGATGAGCGGGGCAACGCGCTGTCGTAAAACGTCCTTGGACGATACGTCCAACGAGGCTATTTCGCGGCGCGCTGGAGCAGGTCGCGAATACGCCGGCAATAAGCCGGAATGTCGACGCTTCCGAGCAGGTCGGAGACGATGACGATTCGTTTCGCGCCGGCGGCGAGCACCTCGGGCAGTGTGCGCTCGTTCACTCCGCCGATGCAGAATTGCGGCACCCGTACCTGCGCGGCGATCTGCCCGATGAGTTCCAGCCCGACCGGCTGATAATCCGGCTTGGTCGGCGTGGCGAAGAGCGGCCCGACGCCGATGTAGTCGGGGCCTTCGCGTTCGGCAGCAATCGCCTGCCCCAGGCTGTGGGTCGATTTGCCCACCAGAACCTCAGCACTGGCCTGCTCGCGCGCCGTGTCGACCGAGAGATCATCCTGGCCGACGTGCACGCCGTCCGCGCCGATTTCCTCGACCAATCCCGGATGATCGTTCAGGACGAAGAGCGGGCCGGGCGTCGGCGCGTCGATGGCCGGAATGATTTCGCGCAGGCCCTGCCCGATGCGAACGATCTCCGAAAGCGCCCAGCCTTTGGCGCGCAACTGGAGCACATCCACGCCCCCGCGCACGATCTGCTCCGCCACGGCATAGAGCCGGTCCGGCGCGACGTAACCGGTATCGAGAATGGCGTAAAAGCGGGCGCTTTCCAGACGGGCGCAGCGTTCGGAACGTGTCATGGAAAAAGCATGAATCCCGTCCTCGATTTGTCGAGAAGCGTGGTAGCCGTCGACCTCCGGGCGACGGACGAAATGCGGACGCGCATCCTCTGAGAGTCCCTCGCCCGGAGGTTCGACGGCTACCGGCTGCGAGAGCCCGTCAGCCAGCCCTCGATCAAATCGGCGATCATGCCGGCGCCGGTCTCGTTGAGATGCAGGCAGTCGGTGGTGAGGAGCAGTCCGTTGTGGCGCGAGACTTCGTTCCAGCTCATGCCCTTGGCGTGAAGTGCGACGGCGTTGCTGATATTGATCAGCCCGTCGCGATACGCCAGCGGCGGCGGCAGCCCGGCGCGGTCCGCCTCATGCGCGCACAGGTAGTCGAGCATCGTCTCATGCAGCGGCAGGTAATCGACGCCAGTCGATTCGGCCACGCGCCGGATCGTCTCATTATAGATGACGATGCGCCGGTTGGCCTCGTGCTCAAGGTCTTCGCCGATGACGGCCAGCGAGATGAGCGCCAGCCGCGCCTGGGTCTCCGCCTGGAGCCGCCCCACGATCGCGCGCAGGTTTTCTTCGAACCACTCCAGCGTGGGAGTGGTCGGGATTTTGTAGAACTCGAGATAGTGGCGCAGGTTGCGCTCACTCAGGGTGGCATTGACGTCGTTGGTGCCGACGAGGATCGTCACCACGTCCGGCTGGTCGGCGATGACCTTATCGAGCCGCTGAAGTACCTTCCACGCCACGTCGCCGTTAACGCCGTGATTAAGGAAACGATAGCCGGCCAGCGCGGGCCGTGCGCCCAGCATCTCCACGTAATCCGCGCTGACCGAGCCCTCGGTCAGGCTCGCGCCGAGGCAGACGACCGTCTGCACGCCCGGCGCGGCGGCCTCAATCGCCGTACCCATTCGGGTGCTTCTGGTGCCAGGCCCACGCGCTTTCGATGATCGGCTGCAGACGCGGGAATTTCGGCCGCCAGCCCAGCTGCGTGGTGATCTTGTGCGAGCTGGAAACCAGCCGCGGCGGATCGCCCGCGCGCGCCGGGGAGACCTTGACGGGGATCGGCACGCCGGAAACCTTCTGCACGATGTCGATGACCTGCCGCACGGAAAAGCCCTCGCCGCAGCCAAGGTTGTAGCTCTCGCTCTTCTCGCTGTTGAGCGCGAGCATGTGCGCCGCCGCGAGATCGAGGATGTGGACGTAATCGCGGATGCAGGTGCCGTCGGGCGTGGCGTACTTGTCGCCAAAAATCTCCGCCCTCTCGCGTTGGCCGAGCGCGACCTTGATGATGTTGGGGATCAGGTGCGTCTCGATGCGGTGGTCCTCACCGTACTTCTCGCTCGCGCCCGCGGCGTTGAAATAGCGCAGGTTGACGTGGACCAGTCCGTGGATCTTGTCGTACCAGCCGAGGATCTGCTCGAACATGAGCTTGGAGAGGCCGTAGGGGTTGATCGGCTTTTGCGGCAGCTTCTCGTCGATCGGCACTTTTTCCGGCGTGCCATAGGTCGCACAGGTGGAGGAGAAAATGAACTTCTTCACGCCCGCCTCGACCGCCGCGTCGAGCAGATTGATGCCGGCGGCGACGTTGTTGCGGAAATATTTAGATGGGTTGGTCATCGACTCAGGCACCAGCGCGTTGGCGGCGAAGTGCATGATGGCCGCCGGTTTGGCACCGGCGACGGCGGTCATGATCTCATCGCGCTTGGCCAGGTCGCCCTCGATGAACGTCGCACGCGGATCGATCGCCAGGCGATGGCCCTCGGTCAGGTTATCGAAAATGGTCACCTGATGGCCGGAGTTGAGCAGCTCCTCGGAACAAATGCTGCCGATGTACCCCGCGCCGCCCGTGACGAAAATGTGCATCCTAAAATTCAAAGGCGTGAAGCATCGCAAGTCGCTGGAAATGGAGCGGCTCGGCTTGCGCAGCGATGAATTCGATCAAACTGTAGCGGCGGTCTATGATCGCCGTCGGATTGCGAAAACACCCCTCAGGCACGGCGGTCATAGACCGCCGCTACAATTTAAATGTGCTATAATAAGCACTCATGCATGTCGTCCTTCACACCCTCATCAACGCGCTGCTCATGGTCTGGCAGACCTTCTGGGCGCTGGCGTTCGGTTTTGGCATGTCGGCGTTCCTGCAGGTCTTTGTCCGGCGCGAAAGCATCACCGAACAATTCGGCAAAACGAACCTGCGCTCGGTGGGACTGGCCACGTTCCTGGGCGCGGTCAGTTCGTCGTGCTCCTACGCCGCCGCCGCCGCGACGCGCACCGCATTCAAAAAAGGCGCCGGTCTCGTGCCCTCCCTCGCCTTCATGTTCGCCTCCACGAATCTCGTGCTGGAACTCGGCTTCGTGCTCTGGCTCTTTCTCGGTTGGCGCTTTGTCCTGGCCGAGGGTGTCGGCGCCTTCGTCCTCATCGGCCTGATGTGGGCGTTGGTGCGCTTCACCATGCCGCGCAAGTTGATCGAGGAGGCCCGCCAGTACGGCGAGAAGAAGGACGAGGAAAGTTCCTGCTGCCATGGCGGCCATGATCACGGTAGTCACGATGAAGCGACAAAATCGCTCGGCGCCAAGCTGCGCGATCCCGCGTCCTGGTCGGCGGTGGCGGACGCGTTCGCCATGGATATTTCGATGATGTGGAAGGAAATCGTCATCGGCTTCCTCCTCGCCGGTTTTCTCATGGCCGCCGTACCGCACGACTGGTGGCAGGCCCTTTTTCTTTCCAACGACGCTCCTGCGCCGCTGCGGCTGGTGGAGAACTGCGTGGTCGGCGTGCTTATCGCCGTCGCCTCGTTCGTCTGCTCGGTGGGCAACATCCCGCTCGCTTCCCTGCTCTGGTCCGGTGGCATCAGCTTTGGCGGCGTTATCTCCTTTATCTACGCCGATCTTGTCATCATCCCGCTGCTCTTTCTTTACCGGAAATACTATGGATTCAAGGCCGCCGCCGCGATCAGCGCGATCCTCGCCGTATCGATGATCGGCGCGGGGATTCTCATCGACCTGCTTTTCACCGCGCTGGGGCTGGTCAAGAATGGCCCGCGCCCGCCGAGCGTGATGCAGGACGCCTCCTTTCAGTGGAACTACACCACGTGGCTCGACCTCGCCGTCGTGCTGGCGCTGGCCGCGCTTTTCCTGGCGGCGCGGCGCGCAAAAATACGCAACCAGGCGCACGCCTCGCACGAACATTCCAAGGGGCACGAGGCCCCCCATCATCACCACGAACACGCGCGCTGAACCGCGCCCAAATCCCATGCAAAAAATCATCAAGACCGACGAGGAATGGAAGAAGCAGCTCACCGAGGAGCAATATCGCGTCACGCGCGGCAAAGGCACCGAGCGCGCCTTCTGCGGCATCTTCCACGACAATCACCAGGACGGCATCTACCACTGCGTCTGCTGCGACCTGCCGCTCTTCGAGTCGAACGCGAAGTTCGAATCGGGCACCGGCTGGCCGAGCTTCTTCAAGCCGGTGGCGAAGGAAAACGTCGAGACGATCACCGACCGCTCCCACGGCATGGAGCGCACGGAAATCGTCTGCGCACGATGCGATGCGCACTTGGGCCATGTCTTCCCCGACGGCCCGCGTCCGACCGGCCTGCGCTACTGCCTGAACTCTGCCGCGCTGCGTTTTGAGCCGGCGGCGATCGGAGCCACGGGCGCGAAAACCGAAGGCGGCGAGCCCAAGCTGGAAACCGTCAGCTTCGGCGCAGGCTGTTTCTGGGGCGTTGAGGCGGCCTTCCGCGCCGTACCCGGCGTGAAGGAGGCAATATCCGGCTACCAAGGCGGCACGTTGAAAAATCCGAGCTACGAGGACGTCTGCACCGGCCGCACCCATCACGCGGAGGTCGTGCAGGTGACCTACGATCCGTCGAAGGTCGCCTTCCAGGACCTGCTCGATGTGTTCTGGGCCAAGCACGATCCCACCACGCCGAACCGCCAGGGACCCGATGTGGGCACGCAATACCGCTCGGTGATCTTCACCAGCACGCCCGAGCAGCAAAAGCTGGCCGAGGCGGCGAAGGTGGAAGCGCAGGCTTCCTTCAAGCGGCCGATCGTGACGCAGGTCCTCCCTGCGCCGACGTTCTATCCCGCGGAAGAATATCACCAGCGCTATCTGGAAAAGCGCGGCCAGCGCAGTTGCGCGATCTAGCGCGCTGATTTTTCTCGGTAAGTCCCGGGAAAGATCGGTATCGTGCCGATCCATGGAACAAACCTCGCCCCCGCGAGAGTCGGCGAATGATGCCGCGTACGCGGAGCTGTACGGAAAACTCCGGGACGCCCTGCTGACCGTCTCGATGCAGGAAAAGCGGCTGGCGGTGCTCACCCGCAAGCTCCAGCCGCCCCGCGCACCCGGATTGCCGGAAGCGGTCTCGAAGATCGCCATGCTGGCGCTGCCCGAAAGGGCGAATGACGGGACCACGACTGAGGCGAACCCTGCCCGTACCGACCCTCCCATCCGCCTGCGCTCCAACCGCGACCAGGCGGCCCAGGACCGCCTCGAGTCCCTGTGGAAAAACTTCCCGCCGGGGACGGAGGGCGCCATTTCCCGCATCGACGAGGATTTCCTGAACGCGATGATCGACCGTGTGCGGCCCGACCGCGTTTACGAGATCGGCGTTGCTTCGGGAACCTCGTCGGCCTTCATCCTCAACAGCATGTCCACCTACGCCGATCCGTCGCAGGTCTGGCTGCATTCCTACGATCTCGCGGAAATGTGCTACTACAGTCCGGCCGACCCGGTCGGTGTCGCAACGAAGCTGATGGTCCCCGAGTTGCTGGAGCACTGGGACCTGCAGGTGAAAAAGACCGTGCTCGATGTGCCGCGCGACAAGGAGCCGCGCACGCTCTACTTCATCGACGCCAACCACCTGCATCCCGCGCCCACGCTGGACCTCGTCGCACTGCTGAGCCGCCTGCAGCCGGGCGATTACGTGATCTTCCACGACATCAACCTGCCGCGCCTGATGGATGGAAAATATCCCGACACCGGCGCCCAGTGGGTGTTCGACGATTGGCCCGGCCCGCGCTTCGCCTCCGCTGAGTCGATCCCCAACATCGGCGCGATCATGATTCCTGAGGACAAGGGCCTCATCCGCACCTTCTTGACTCACTCGCTTTCCCGTCCCTGGGCCGATCCCTCGCCGGGCGGACCCGAATTTCTTGAGGCCTGCGAGCAGCGGTTGATGGAATTCCTCGCCGATATTTAGCCGGCGCGTCCCTGCGCGCACGCTCGACAACCGCCCGCCCGGCGGACTTTGATGGTGTCGTGCCCCGTCGCCACGTCTCGCCGTTCGGCTTTACGCTGCTGGAACTTATCGTGGCCATGGGAATTTCTCTCGTCCTCGTCTGCCTGTCGGTGGTTGGTTACACGCGCTTTATCGAATCGACGGCCATCGATAGCGGCGCGTCGATGGTCAACGACGCCCTGACCGAGGCGCGCCAGGATGCCGTAACCCAGAATAACATGGTCGAGGTGCGTTTCTACGCCGCGACGGCCGGCAATGCCTACGATGCGCTGCAACTGCGCTGGCATAACACCGATGGCACCACGCCCGCCGCTGCGCCGGCCATCGTCCTGCCCACAGCCGCTGTGATCGACGCCACCACCATCCATTCCTCGCTCGTGACCACCAATACTGAGGCCCCCGCCTCCGACGCCACCGATCCCCGGCTCAACGCCCTCACCCGTTGCTTTCATTTTCTGCCCGATGGCTCGACCGATCTCGCCGCGACGGGCAAGTGGATGGTCACCATCCGCGCGCTGTCGCAATCGAATCCGGCGAATTTCCCGGCTAACTGGGCCTGCGTCGAAATCGATCCCCTGACCGGTCGAACGCAGGTTTACCGGCCGTAATAAAATCGTAACACTGGCTCGCCCGGGCCCGATTTGAATCTTTTGTCGTCCCCCAAGGCCAAAATTTCCGTGCGTCCGCATTGCAATTGCGCGCGCACGTTCTATTAAAGGCCCATGGCTACGCCGACCGAGCCGTGGGATGTAGCCCGCGCACTCAACATTTACAACATTGCCCGCTGGGGCGATGCCTACTTTGGCGTGAACGACGCCGGCAACATGACCGTTCGGCCCGTGCAGGACCAGGGCCCGGCGCTCGACCTCATGGCGGTGGTGGACGAAGCCAAGGGCCGCGGCCTCGGTTTTCCCCTGCTGCTCCGCTTTCAGGACCTGCTGCGCCACCGGGTGCATGTGCTCAACCAGGAGTTCAACGCGGCCATCGCCGACGCCGGATACCAGGCGCCGTACCGCGGCGTTTTCCCGATCAAGGTCAACCAACTGCGCGAGGTGGTCGAGGAGATCATGGACGCGGGCTCGCCCTTCAAGTTCGGGCTCGAGGTCGGCAGCAAGCCGGAGCTGTTCGCCGCGCTGGCGATTCATCGCGATCCCGAGTCGCTGCTCATCTGCAATGGTTACAAGGACCAGCTCTACATCCAAATGGCGCTGCTGGGCCGCAAGCTCGGCAAGCGAATCATCATGGTCGTCGAGAAGGTCGAGGAACTGAAGGCGATCATCGAGGTCTCCCAGCAACTCGGCGTGCAGCCGCTGGTCGGCGTGCGCATTCGTCTGCTGGCGAAAAGCTCGGGCAAGTGGTCCACCTCGGGCGGCGAGAACGCGAAGTTCGGCCTGTCCACCGCGGAGATGATGGAGGCAGCGGAGCTGCTCCGCGCGCACAAGATGGAAGATTGCCTCAAGCTCGTGCATTTCCACATCGGTTCGCAGATTCCTGACATCCAGACCGTGAAGCGCGCGGTGCGCGAGGGCGCGCGCTACTACGCCAAGCTCAAGCAGCTCGGCTTCGGGCTGGAGTACCTCGACGTGGGCGGCGGCCTGGGCGTCGATTACGACGGCAGCCGCTCGGCCTACGACAGCAGCACCAACTACACGCTCGGCGAATACGCGCGCGACGTGGTCTACAACGTCGCCGACGTTTGCAACGAGGAGAAGGTCGCGCACCCCACGCTGATCAGCGAAAGCGGACGCGCCATCGTTGCGCACCATTCCATGCTCGTCGTCGATATCTTCGGCGTGATCGAGAAGACGAAGGCCAAGGCTTTCGCTCCTGTCGACGGCACCGAGCCCGCCAAGCCGGTCGCCCAGCTGCTCGACCTGCGCGCCACGCTCAACCGCAAGAACCGCCGCGAACATTTCCATGACGCCGTGCAGATCAAGGACGACGCGCAGGCACGCTTCGACCTCGGCCTGCTCGATCTCGCGACCAAGGCGCAGGTGGAGACGCTCTTCTGGGAGATCGCCGAGGGTGTCGTGCGTCTTTTTGCGGGAACGAAATCGATTCCCGAGGAAATCGACCAGCTCAAGGACTCGCTCGGCGACCAGTTCCTCTGCAACTTTTCCGTCTTCCAGTCGCTGCTCGACCACTGGGCGCTGGGGCAGCTTTTTCCCATCGTGCCGATCCACCGGCTGAACGAACCGCCCGAGCACAACGGCACGCTGGTCGACATCACCTGCGATTCCGACGGCAAGATCAGCAAGTTCATCGATAGCGAGGACAAGGTGCGACTGACGCTGCCGCTGCACGCGCTGAACGGCCAGCCCTACTACCTGGGTATCTTCCTCATCGGCGCTTACCAGGACATCATGGGTGACCTGCACAATCTCTTTGGCCGCGTGAATGAAGCGCACATCTTCCTCGATTCCGACGAGGAGAGCGGCTTCTACATCGAGGAGACGATTCCCGGCACGACGATCGAGAAGGTGCTCGGCGACGTGCAGTTCGACGTCGGCCTGCTCGAGCGCGGCATGAAGGAACAGATCGACCGCGCGATCAAGGCCGACGTGCTCAAGCCCAACGAGGGCATGCGCCTGCTCGAGTCCTACGAGCAAGGGCTGAAGACCACGACGTACCTGCGGATCAATGGGGCGTCGGCTTAGCCAACCCCTCGCAAATCTGCCGCACGACCAGCGGCCCCTCGTAAACGAAGCCGGTGTAGAGCTGCAGCAGGTTCGCGCCGGCCTCCAGTTTTTCGCGTGCATCAGCCGCGGTGAAAATCCCACCCACGCCGATGATCGGCACGGCGGTCAGCCGCCGCAGCGCGCGGATGATTTCCGTGCTGCGCGTGGTGAGCGGCCGGCCGCTCGCGCCGCCTTCCTCCTGCACCGAGAGGCCGCGTTTCTCGATGGTCGTATTCGTCGCGACGATTCCGCTCAGCCGGTATTTCTCCACCGCCGCCACGATCGCCTCCAGGTGCGGCTTATCGAGGTCGGGCGCGATCTTGAGCAGCAGCGGCCGCGCGCAGTCGGGGTCCTCCTCGCGCATCGGGCCGAGGATCGAGTCGAGCAGCGCGCCCTGCTGCAGGTCGCGCAGGCCCGGCGTGTTGGGCGAGCTGACGTTGACCACAAAATAATCGGCCAGTTCGCGCGTGCGGCGAAAGCACGCCACGTAATCGTGCCCCGCATCGGTCAGCGCGGTGTCCTTGTTCTTGCCGAGATTGAGTCCCACCGGCGTCACGGGCCAATGACCGGACGCCTTGATTTTTTCCAGCCGACGCGCCACCTCCTCCACGCCGACATTCGGAAAGCCGAGCCGATTGATCAACCCGCGCTCCGCCGGAAGACGAAAAACACGCGGGCGCGGATTGCCCGGCTGCGGACGCGGCGTGACCGTGCCCAGCTCCATGAAACCGAAACCCAATTGCGGCCAGCGCAGCACGCCCTCCGCGTTCTTGTCGAACCCGGCGGCGAGGCCGATGGGATTCGGAAATGTCAGGCCGAAAAGATCACGTCGCAGTCCCGGAAAGTCACGCCGCGCGAAAGGTGCCAGCGCCGCGGCGAAGGGTGTCCGCGTCAGCGCCGCCAGCGAGGCGTGATGCACCCACTCGGGATCGCATCGGAACAGCAGCGGGCGGATGATTTCGCGATACATCACGGGAAAGGTAAAAGTTAAAAGTGGAAAGGTAAAAGGAACATCGCGACTTTCTTCGGTTCCTTTTGCGTTTTCCTGTTTCACTTTTACCTTCTCCCCATGCCCGAACTCGCCGAGGTCGATTATTTTCGCAAGCAGTGGAATCCCGGTCTCGGCCAGCGCATCGACGCGCTTCTCCTCCATGACAAGAAGCGTCTTTTTCGCGGCATCGATCTCCCGGCCATGAAAAAGGCGCTCGTCGGCGCGAAGCTCGAGCGATCCGAAGCGCGGGGCAAGCAGATGCTCTTCGTCGCCAAGCCCGCACAGGGAAAAGGCCGCGCGTGGATCGGCCTACATCTCGGCATGACCGGCGAACTACGCATGGAGAAACCGGACTTCACGCCTGCCAAGCACGACCATCTCGTCCTTCGGCAGAAAAAGCATTCCCTGGTTTTTGAGGACGCGCGGATGTTCGGCCGCATCCTTTTCGACGAAGGCGAGGAGCCGCCGACATGGTGGACGAAGCAGGCGCCCGATCTGCTCAGCGTCGCGTTTACGGAAAAAGCGCTCACCGATTTCCTGAAGCGCCGCAAGAAGGCGCCGCTCAAGGCCGTGCTACTGATGCAGGAACGCTTTCCCGGCATCGGCAACTGGATGGCGGACGAAATTTTGTGGCGCGCGGCGATCCATCCCAGACAGCCGGCCGGCTCGCTTGATGAGAAGCAAACCAAGGCGCTTTACCGCGATATCCGAGGCGTCTGCCGCGATGCGCTGCGCATCATCGGCGAGAAGTGGGACGATCCGCCCGACTCGTGGCTCTTCAATCACCGCTGGCAAAAAGGCGGTACATGCCCCAAGACCGGCGCGAAACTCCAGCACGCGACCATCGGCGGACGCACGACCTGCTGGTCGCCCGCGCGGCAGAAGCTGACGTAAGAATTTTCATCCACAACCGCCGCGATCCGGTGCATTTTAGGAGCCATGACTCTCCAGGAAATTGCGGCCGCGACATCGGCTGACGGCAGCTCGATCAAGGCCGAGGTGATGTGCCAGGTGCTGAAGGCGCGCGAAAGCGTGACGCGCGCGGGCAAGCCGTTTCTCGAACTCGAGATCGGCGACGGCACCGCGACCGAAAAGTTCAAGCTCTGGGAAGACAGCAATGCCTACGACACCTGCAGCGACCTGCAGGACGGCGATTGCGTGAAGATCGACGCGACCTTTTTCCGCAACCAGTACGGCATGAACGTCGACGGCCTGCGGCTGCGCTGGCTGGAGAAACAGGAGATCACCGACCTCTTCGCCGGCACGCCCGAGCGCCGCGCCGCGCTGGACCGCGACTGGGCCGACGTGCAGGAAATCGTCGGCACGCTCAAGGACCCCCGCCTGCGCGTCCTTTGCCAGACCTATCTCGCCGAGTTCGGCGAAAAATTTCGCCGGGCCGCGGCGGCGCGCGATTACCATCACGCGCGGCGTGGCGGCCTGCTCGAGCACACCGCGCAGATGCTCCGCTCCGGCCGCGCGCTGGCGACGGTTTACACCGGCTTGAACTGGGACCTCGTGCTGACCGGCGTGCTCTTTCATGACGCGGGCAAGCTCTGGGAACTCGATTACCAACCGCAGGGTTTCGTCAGCCCCATGACCACGATGGGCGAGCTGCTCGGCCACATCACCATCGGCATCGAGCTGGTGAACAAGCTCTGGCGCGGGCTGGAGGCGCATCCCGATTTCGTCGCGTCGGCAGCGCACATGCCTCCACGCGAACACGTGCGCGAGCATCTGCTCCATCTCATCGCATCTCACCACGGACTGAAGGAATACGGCGCGCCGGTCACGCCGCGCACGCCCGAGGCGTGGATGCTGCACCACATCGACAACATCGATGCGCACCTGGAAATGCTCGCGCAGACCTACCGCGACAAGGGCCAGGTCGCGCCCGGCATCTACGATTATCGGCGGCCACTGGAAGGCCGCGCCATTGCGCCGCTCGCCCCGTGGGCGGAGAAGATCGAGCCGGCTTCTTGAGGTAGCCGTCGACCTCCGGGCGATGGACGCAAGAGGATGCGTGTCCGTAGTGGACCGCGAAGCGGTCCGACGGGCCGGAACGTTCCCAAGTTCAACTTGGGAACGAAAGAATCGGCGAGCCTCTCACTCTCCCAGATAACCCGCGTCAAATCCGCGCCGGACACGCGGTTCTTTGCGCGCCAAATCCTCCGCCCGCTCAATCAGCCCCTTACCCAAGTTCGCCTGTCCGCGCAGCGAGACCAGCGCGGCACCGAGGTGCGCGCTGAGCATGGTCGGCGTCAGGCCCTCCTCGCAGCCACGCTCGACGAGCACGAGATCGACCGCATGACCGTGCAGCCAGACGCCGAAGCGCGCGGCGTCGAGCGGCGCCAGCTTCTGCGCGAGCAACCCCGCGATGATCCCGCTGAGCGTATCGCCCGAGCCACCCGTGCTCAGGCCGGGATTGCCAGTTGTGTTGATGAAGAGCGGCTGCCTGCGCGCGGCGATGATCGTGCGGGTGCCCTTGAGCACAAGCGTCACGTCGTTTTTCTCCACAAACTCGCGCGCGACCGCCTCGCGCTCGTCGGGCGAAAACTTGCGGCCGATCAGGCGGCCCATCTCACCGACGTGCGGGGTCAGGACCAGCGGGCCTTTCGCCTCCGCGAACAGCCCCGGATTTTTGGCGAGCAACGTCAGGCCGTCCGCATCGATGAGCACCGGACAACCGACGCCAAGCGCCGCGCGCAGCATCTCGAGCGCCCGTTCATCGGTCCCAAGCCCCGGCCCGATCGCGATGACCGACGCGCCCGCCATCACCTCCGGCGTCCCGCTCTTCGGCCACGCGGACACCATGGCCTCGGGCGGGGCGTGCGCGGCCACGGTCGGTTGCGCGTCCTCGTGCGTTACCACGGAAAGCAGTCCCGCGCCGACGGCCTGCGCGGCCTGCACGCAGAGAACCGGTGCGCCGGTAAAGCCGACACGTCCCGCCACGATGGCCAGCTTGCCGAAATCGTTCTTGAACGAACTGGCGCTCCGTCGCGGCAATAGTCCCACCAGCTCGTGCGGGACGAGCACTTGGCGGGCAGCCTTCGTCGCGGCCTCGGCCGACCACGGCACAATCTCCAGCCGTCCGACCCAACCGGCGAGCGCCTCGCGGCACAACATGTCCTTGGCAAAACCGACCGCCAGCGTCACATCCGCGACGACCGCAGCGTCGCGGTCCTGCGGCACGGAACCCTCCGCATAAGCCGCAAGCCCCGTCGGCAGATCGAGCGCCGCCGTGCGAAAAAATCGCTGCGCCCGCGCGGCGTTCAGTTTCGCCACGATCTCGGCCACCGCGCCGCGCAACTCACCCTTGGCCTGCACGCCCAATAGCGCGTCAATCACCACGCCGTCGCTGCCGGGAAAAACGAAATCCTCCGAGCACGGCGTGATTTTCACGTTGGGATAGTCCTTCCGCAGCCGCGCCAGCCGGCTTTGCGGCAGATCTCCCAGTTTGTCCTCGTCCGCCGTCAGCGCGACGCGCACCGGCCGGTCCGCATCGGCCAGACACCGCGCCACGACCAAGCCATCCCCGCCGTTGTTGCCCTTGCCGACCAGCACCAGGAAATCGCGCGCGCGGGGGAAGGCCGCTACGACGCGGGCCGCCATCGCTTCCCCCGCCGCCTCCATCAGCCACTCGGCGGTCGTGCCGGTGGCAAAGGCCGCCTGCTCGCGTTGCAGCATCTCGGGAATCGAAAGAACGTCCATGCCCAGAACCTACCCCAAGCGACGCCGGAATCGAGTTTGTGAATTGCGCGACTAGGCTGGGGTACGAATCGTCTTTCCGAATTCCCGCAGGTTTGCGCGCATCGTGACGAAAAGAAGATTATGGAACGATCGCGATCAGGCAAAAAGATGCCGGGCAAACTTTTCCCGTATTTTTATGTAAATTCTCTTGCGTTCCGGAGTGCTTTTCGGCAGAAGCTAACCATGTCCCGCGCTTTTGCCGCCTGCGTGGCGGTGCTTGCCTTCGCGTTTGTCCTGACCGCTTGCCAGGGAACGATCGATACCGCGCCCGCGCCTGGCTCGTCCACGCGGCTCACTCCGAACCCGGACCATATCTACATCGCGCCGTTCGATACCTCGACGGGCAAATGGATCATCGCGCGCGAGGGCGTCGATCAGATGAACTTCAAGGAAGATTTCCAGACGCAGTGGACTCACATCCTGACTGATCGCCTGATGAAGCTCGCGCCCACGGAGCCGCGCTGGATGGATGAACTGCCCGACCACGGCTGGCTCGTTGCCGGGCAGTTTATCACCGTCGACCAGGGCAGCCGGTTCCTGCGCGCCTCGCTAGGCGATGGCATGGGCCGCACCACGTTGCAGATGCAGGTCTACGTCTACGATCTGAGCGTTTCCAAGACGCAGTATCTCCTCTCCTTCCGCACGGGCGTGCCGAATCCCCAGACCGGCAACGGCGCGGGCAGCGGCAATGGCCTCTCCGGCTTGACTTCCGGGGTGGAGCCCGTTTCCACCGCCTTCGGCATCGGTTCGGGCCTCAAGGAGGACTCGACCCGCACGGCCGACGCGATTGCAAACGTCCTCGCGCAGTACAAGTAAATCACGGCGCGCGGATATTTCCGCGTTCCTGGCTCTTCGTTCCTGGGTTGGACTTAGGCCCCACCTCCTGTGATGGTCGCCCAGCGCCTGAGGTCGACGACCTCTTGGAATTCGCCCAAGATGCGCAGGTGAAAGCGCGCAGCCCTGATGTATGACGACCTGACCATGTTGCGCCCGGGCCCTGCGCGCGCCCTGCATCACTCCATCGCGCGACCGTGGATGACGTGGCTGCTCACCGGTTCGATTCTCGTCGTCTGGATCGTGCAGTTTTTCGGCGTGCGACATGGCATCGACACGGTCGGCACCGCGCTCGCCGTCGGGCCGGAGGCCCTGGCGCGGCACCGCTACTGGACGCTGCTCACCTACGCCTGGGCGCACGCCCAGCCTCTGCCCGGACTGCCGCTTTACGCGGGCTTCCATCTCGCCACCAACGTCGTGCCGCTTTTCTGCATCGGGCCGGCGGTGGAACGGCGATGCGGGCCGTGGTGGGTTCTCTCGGTCTTCGCCGGGGGCGCGATAGCCTCCGCGCTCGCGTGGGTGGCGTGGCACCCGGGACCGCAAGCGGCCATGATCGGCGCGAGCGGCGCCCTTTTCGCGCTCATCGCGGCGGGCGGCGTGGTGGGTGTGCGGATGTGGCGCGTGGATATCGCCTTCATCCAGCTTCCGCTGCGGCTCGACTTCCGGCTGGCGGCCGTCGTGCTCTGCTTGGTCGAACTAGTACAGATGTTCCTGCACGGACTGCCCGACGTGGCGCACGTGGCCCATCTGGGCGGTGCGCTCTTCGGTGCGGTCTGCGGACTGTGTACGCCGCGTCACGCCCGTTGAAATGTCTTCGACGTGCGGTAGGCTGGTTTCATGAAGTTCTCGCGCCTCCTGCTTTTGCTCCTCCTGCCGCTGGCTCTTGCCGCTTGCGGACCGACCCCGCAGCAACAGGCCGACTACCTCGCCGTGCAGCGCAGCGGCGTTTCCCCGGCCACCTATGACAAGATGGTCCATGGCGATCCGCTTTCCATCAGCGACATCGAGGACCTGTCGCATGCGGACGTCAACCAGGGCATCATTTTGCGGTACATCCGCGACCAAGGCACCATCTACACGCTTAATTCCGCCGACGTGATCCATCTGCGGCGGGCCGGCGTCTCGCAAAGCGTGATCGATTACATGCTGCAGAGCGCGCGGGACTATTACGCCTACCCCGGCATCTACGATCCTTATTACGGCCCCTGGTGGGGACCCTACTACGGTCCCGGCTTTTTTGGGCCTGACTTCGGTTTCGGTTTCTATGGCGGTGGTCGCCACCACGGCGGCGGCCATTCCCATCATCATTGACTTGAGCCGCCTCGCATTCGAGGCACAGTGAAAGAAATTATGGACTATCAACTGAAGGGCAAAATTTGTTTGGTAAGCGGCTCGACCGCAGGCATTGGACTGGCCATCGCGACCGCGCTGGCAGCCGAGGGCGCGGAGGTCATCGTCAACGGCCGCACCGACGACCGCGTGGCCGAGGCGATCGACAAGATCAAGGCCCTGCATCCCTCAGCCAAGGTCCATGCCTATGCCGGAGATTTCAGCGACGTGGACGTGGTCAAGGAATGCGAGGCGCGCTTCCGGCGGATCGACGTGCTGGTCAACAACGTTGGCACCTACTCGGTCAAGCCGTTCAACGAACTGACCGACGAAGATTGGCGCGCCATCATCGAGACCAATTTCTACAGCGGCCTGCGCCTGAGCCGTCTTTACCTGCCCGGCATGCTGAACCGCAATTGGGGCCGCATCATTTTCATCTCCAGCGAATCGGGCGTCCAGATTCCGGTCGAGATGGTCCACTACGGCGTGACCAAGACCATGCAGCTCGCACTCAGCCGCGGCCTGGCTGAGACCACCGTCGGCAGCGGCGTGACGGTCAACTCCGTGCTTCCCGGCCCGACCCGCTCGGAAGGCGTGGAACGGTTCATCAAGGACATGGCGGCCAAGCAGGGCAAGAGCGAGGCCGACCTGGAGAAGGACTTCTTCAAGGACGCGCGTCCCAGCTCGCTCATCCGCCGCTTCGCGACCAACGAGGAAGTCGCGAACCTCGTCGCCTACGTCGCCAGCCCGCTCAGCTCCGCCACCAACGGTGCCGCGCTGCGCGTGGACGGCGGCGTGGTGCGTTCGATTGTGTAGCGTAACGACGGTCTGCAACCGTCGCACGCTCACCGCGTTCCCAAGTTGTCCGCTTGGGAACGTTTCCCGGTTTAGTCGAGGCCTGCGCCTCGACCTGGCCGAGCCTAGGAGCGCCGCTCCGCCACTTCGCTGTCGAGCGCGCGCTCGGCCTTCGCGGCACTAATGGCGGGAGCGGAACCGAGAATCTGGAACACGATGGAGGCGATCACCGCGCCGATGATGGGCGCCACGATGAAGAGCCAGAGTTGGTCGACCGCCCAGCCACCGACGAAGATCGCCTGGCTGATGCTGCGCGCCGGGTTGACCGACGTGTTCGTCACCGGAATGCCGATGAGATGGATGAGCACCAGCACGAAGCCGATGGGGATGCCGGCAAAACCGACCGGCGCCTTGATGTCGGTCGCTCCGAGCACGGTGAAGACGAGGAAAAAGGTGAGAACCACCTCGGTCACGAAGGCGGCCGTGAGACCAAACTTGCCGGGCGAGTGGTCGCCGTACCCGTTGGCGGCAAAACCCGCGACCGAGGGATCATAGCCGCCGGGCAGTCCCTTGAGGATGAGCAAGAGCACGGCGGCGGCGAGAATGCCGCCCAGAATCTGCCCGATGATGTAACCCGGCACGTCCTTGACGGCGATTTTTTTGCTCACCCACAAGCCGATCGTGACGGCCGGATTGATGTGGCAGCCCGAGATCGGTCCGATGGCATACGCCATGGTGAGAAGGGTCAGGCCGAAAGCCAGCGCCACGCCCAGGTAGCCGACGTGGTCGCCGGCCAGCGTGGCCGTGCCGCAGCCACCGAAGACAAGGACGAAGGTTCCGATCAGTTCAGCTAGATATTTTTTCATGGAGGAGGGGGTTTGGGTTGATCCATCGTTTGCGGTTTTTCCCTGACGAGGGTTTCTCTTGGACCAGCCTCTCTTTGGCAAGCGGGGAAACGGCGGGCAAGATTAATTCTTTAATTCGCATGTAGGATAGCGTCGCCGGAATTCGGCGCAGCCATCCCATCGAAAGAAAAATTACTTCACCTTTACCGCAGTGAGATAAGCCATCGTGTCGCGGTAAAAGGTCTGGCCGCTTTCGGCGAGCGGGCGCAGCCGGGACTCGAAATGGGCCCGCTCCACCTCGGTGAATTGCGTGGCCATGACCTCGCGCAGCGTCGGCGTGTTCGGGCGCGGCGCGGCATCGAGTATCTTGTCCCACGATTCCGCGGCCAGCTTGCGCACGTCGATGTGCAACTCGAGATGGATGTCGGCGAAGCCTGCTCCCTCAAAAATCGAGACGAGATCGTGCTCGCTGAAATTCGTGAGCGGACTTTTGTCGATCTCAGTGACCGTGGGCGGCATCTGCGCCGCCTTCCAGCGCAGGAAGAGGCGGGTGTCCAGGTTTGCTGCATTTTCCGGCTGTCGCTCGATCTGGCGCGCGAGTGACGCCAGCTGGAGCGCCTCGTCGCGATAGATCGGCTCGGCCAGGGAGACGCGCCCGCCGGGCTTGAGCACGCGGAGAAATTCGCGCGCCACGGCGGCCTTGTCGGCCAGGTAAACGAGCACGGAGCGCATGGTCGCCACATCGACGGAAGAGGCGGCCACGCCGGCCAGCGCCTCGGCCGATCCTTGGACGAAACTGCATTGCCCGCGGACGCCGCGCTCCACGGCGGCTTCCTCCGCGCGGCGCAAAAGCGCGGGCGAGATGTCGGCGAGAATGACCTTGAGCGACGGGCCGACCCGCGCGATCGCGCCAAAGGCCACGAGGCCGTCGCCTGTCCCCACGTCGAGCAGGGTCATGCCTTCGGCTAGACGGCCACCATCCAGCACGCGGTCGCGATACCGCTCGACGTCGCGCCCGATCGACTCGCCCGGCTTGTCCCCGCCCTGTCGGCGGTGGGTCAGCCAATCGAACCACGGATCGGCTGGGGGTTTGGCCGCGGGCGATTGAGGCAACGCGTTATCGTTCATGAAAAATCATCCTATCCAAAGCGGCGCGTCCTCGAGGACTTCGGCGTCACGAGGAGTTCGAGTAATTCTACTCCCCGCTCGCCTGCAGCTTCGCCAGCGTGCCGAGATCCTCGAGCGTCGTCGTATCCCCATGGACCTTGCCGTCCTTGGAGGCCGCGATTTCCTTGAGCAGGCGGCGCATGATCTTTCCGCTGCGCGTCTTGGGCAGCGCATCGGTGAAGCGGACGTCGTCCGGCTTGGCGATCGGGCCGATCTCCTTCGCGACATGCGAGCGGATGCTGTCCTTCAACGCCAGGCTGTGGGTCGTGCCGTTCTTCAGCGTGACGAACGCGACCACGGCCTGGCCCTTCATGTCGTCGGGCCGGCCGACGACGGCAGCCTCCGCGATGTCGGGATGACTCGCCAGCGCACTTTCCACCTCGGAGGTGCCGAGACGATGACCCGCCACGTTGAGCACGTCATCGATGCGACCGACGATCCAGAAGTAACCGTCCTTGTCGCGCCGCGCGCCGTCGCCCGCGAAATAAACGCCGGGAATTTCGCTCCAATACGTCTTCCGGTAGCGTGTCGCGTCGCCGTAAATGGAACGCAGCATGGAGGGCCACGGACGGCGGATCACCAGCTTGCCGCCCACGTTCGGCCCGACTTCGTTTCCCGCGTCGTCGACCACCGCCGCATCGACACCGAAGAACGGCAGCGTGGCCGAGCCCGGCTTCGTGGGCGTGGCGCCGGGCATGGGCGCGATCATGTGCGCGCCCGTTTCCGTCTGCCACCAGGTATCGACGATGGGGCAGCGCTTGCCGCCGATTTTCTCATAAAACCACATCCACGCCTCGGGATTGATCGGCTCGCCCACGGAACCGAGCAGGCGCAGCGAGGAGAGATCATGCGGCGCAAGCCAGTCATCGCCCCACTTGATAAAGGAACGGATCGCGGTCGGCGCGGTGTAGAAAATGTTCACCTTGTGCTTGTCGATCAGCCGCCAGAAGCGGTCCGGCTCGGGGAAGTTCGGCACACCCTCGTAGATGAGGCTCGTGCCGCCGTTGCTCAGCACGCCATAGGCGACGTAGCTGTGGCCGGTGATCCAGCCCACGTCCGCGGTGCAGAAGTAGACGTCCTCGGGCCGCAGGTCGAAGTAGTACTTCGTCGTGGTGTGGCAGCCGAGCAGGTAGCCGGCGGTCGTGTGCAGGATGCCCTTCGGCTTGCCCGTGCTGCCGCTGGTATAGAGGATGAAAAGCGGATGCTCGCTGTCGAGCACGGCCGGCTCGCAGACGGCGCTTATGCCCTGCGTTTCCTCATGCAGCCAGAAATCCCGACCGGGCGTCATGGGCGTTTCCTGCTTCGTCCGCTGGACGACGAGCACGCTCTTCACCTTCGGGCAGCCTTCCATGGCCTTGTCGACATTCGTCTTGATCGCCAGGGCGGTGCCGCGCCGATAGCCGCCGTCCGCCGTGATGATCACCTTCGCGCCGCAATCGTTCGT
>Ga0182024_10001317_pt1 | contig 64259 bp, 47 predicted proteins | sample P32metaG_FD_120480 | JGI IMG/M metagenome (GOLD analysis project Ga0182024, IMG submission 120480) | Permafrost microbial communities from Stordalen Mire, Sweden - P3-2 metaG (Illumina Assembly) | ecosystem: Environmental > Terrestrial > Soil > Wetlands > Permafrost | place: Sweden: Stordalen... | reverse complement strand
CGTTTTTGCATGCGCGATCAGCCATTTCATTTCGAGCCGGGGACTTCGCAACTTGGATAGTAATCAGCTTGATAACCGCTTCTCGTATGGGCAGGAGAACGTTGTACGATGAAAAAAAGCTTAATCCCCCGATGGAGCTTAATATGGCAAATACATGGACGGAACGTGCGGATAAAGTGTTGGCTTTCCTGGATAAGTTTCCTGTGGCACAAGAGGGGTCTTTTGAGAACGACTTCAAGCGGGAAGTGTTCCGCTTGTGCCAACAACTGAAAGATGCCGACCACAGCGGTGGGCAGTTTATACCTCAGTCTTTGATGGACTAGCGCGGATGGACTAGCGGGCGATAGACAGAGCGACGCGATCGTTTCAGGTTTGTGACAGCCCGCACGTTTGAAGAACCTGCCGCGTGGTGTTCTATCTGCTGCGGTCTTCAACAAAAATCCATCGTCATGCTCAGTTCGGGCCTTTCATTTTATCTTTCACGCTGCGAGCCAATTTCTCGATCTCTTCGGCCTTCTTGATCACGTCGAGCGATAAGACATTTTCGTCCGACTTGTCGACCGATTGTTTCAGCTCTACGGATAACCTTAGCAATGTGTCGGTATCTTTTTTGAGCGCGGCGACGCGCTCCTTGGCGGCTTTTTTCGCCATCTCGCTGGCGATTCGTGCGCGAGCGTCGTCCCCATCCCCCATCGGCGCAGAGCCATTCGGCAGGGTCGGTGGCGGCGGCGCAGGAGTTATTTTTTGGGCACGGCCGAGGCGGGCAAACACGCAAAGGAATAAAATCCATACGACAAGTTTGAATCGCACGGGAACCTCGCAGAGAGTTGAACAGGGCTTTTACGAAATTATACGTCGGGGGGGGCGAGTCAGCTTCGCTCGGTAGCCATACTCTGACGCAGTACGCGCTCTCTTGCGGCAGCCGCCGACATACTCTGCAAGAAAAAATGACCGGTCCCCGTTTGCGTCGGAGCCGGTCATTATGGAAGAGCTCGGTGGCTTTTTAAAGTGCGCTCATGTTCGCCAGGAACTCGCTGTTTCCGCGAGTCTTGCTGAGTTTGTCAATCAGCAGCTCCATGGCTTCAACGGGAGAGAGTGGGTTCAGGACCTTGCGCAGAACCCAGATGCGGGAAAGATCTTCCTTGGGGATGAGCAGTTCCTCTTTACGCGTTCCGGAGCGCTGAATGTCGATCGCGGGGAAGACGCGCTTGTCGACCAGTTTGCGCTCGAGGATGATTTCCGAATTGCCGGTGCCTTTGAACTCCTCGAAGATGACGTCATCCATGCGCGAACCAGTGTCGATCAAGGCTGTGGCAATGATAGTCAATGAGCCACCTTCCTCAATATTGCGAGCGGAGCCGAAGAAGCGTTTTGGACGTTGCAGGGCGTTGGAATCGACGCCGCCGGAAAGCACCTTGCCCGAGGGCGGAACAATCGTATTATAGGCGCGGGCAAGACGGGTGATGGAATCGAGCAGAATTACGACGTCGCGCTTGTGCTCGACAAGTCTCTTCGCTTTTTCAATCACCATTTCCGCAACCTGTACGTGGCGTGCGGCGGGCTCGTCGAAGGTGGAGGAAATCACTTCGCCTTTGACCGAACGCTGCATGTCGGTGACTTCTTCGGGGCGCTCGTCGATCAGCAGCACCATCAACACAACTTCAGGATGATTCGTCGTGATGGAGTTCGCTACGTTTTGCAAAAGCATTGTCTTGCCGGCGCGCGGCGGGGAAACGATCAGTCCGCGCTGGCCTTTGCCAAGGGGCGTGAGCAAGTCCATCACGCGGGCGCTGGCGTTTTCGCGCGTAGTTTCGAGTTTCAAGCGCTCCTGCGGGTAGAGCGGAGTCAGGTTATCGAACAGAATCTTGTTTCGGGCTTCATCGGGCGATTCGAAATTGACGGCTTCAATCTTTACCAGCGCGAAATACTTTTCGCCTTCGTGAGGAGGGCGCACCTGGCCACTGATGGTGTCGCCGGTCTTGAGGTCGAATTTGCGGATCTGCGAGGGCGATACGTAGATGTCGTCCGGCCCGGGAAGGTAGTTGTAGTCGGGAGAGCGCAGGAAACCGTAGCCGTCAGGCAGGATTTCGAGGACGCCTTCGGCGAAAATGTGTCCTTCTTTTTCGCTTTGTGCCTGCAGGATTTTGAAGATAAGGTCTTGCTTGCGCATACCACTGGCACCGGGCAGATCCAAGGTCCTTGCGATCTTGGTCAACTCGGTGATGTTCTTTTCTTTCAGTTCAGCGATGGTCATGAATTCACCTGAACCCGCGCACTAGAACGTATTCGTTAGTGTTAGCGGGAGATTTTCAAAAGGAGGGGACGCAGGAAAGACGCAGTACTACCAGGCAGGAAGGCGGGGCTGGTTAAGCAGCCCGCCGTTGTGCCTCAGCAAAATTCTCTGGTTCCGACAAAATTTCTTGCCGCTCCGAGTCAGCGATCCGGTCCAAAACACCGTTCATGGTTTCCTGGATTCTGGTGCTGGGCCGGTGGAACTTACGCGTGGCCTTGGAGGCAAGCTGACAAAGCATATACCGGTTACGCAACGTCTGTAAAGCATCAAACACACGATCAGAGCGCATGTGCCTTCTCTCTCCTTGCTTTATGATTTGGGCCTTCCGCCTTCGTCCTTTATTTGAGGAGGGTGACCGGAACCCGGATTGCGCGATAAGTCACTGATTCCTATTAGGTTGTAAAGGAGTTAGCGTAAAAACTCACTTTTTGAATAGATGCGCGACAGGACACTGAAGATGCTCGATTTTCTGGGCCAGGTTCCTCTGCGCAAACGATTCAACAGGCCCCATGGATTACTGTGTCCCGGGAACTGGCTACTCTATCTGTACGGAGGAGTGCGGTCAAGTAATTATTTGTCAAAGGAGCAGGAATCGGAGACCAATTTGATCGACAGGAGACTATAAGCAATTCGCAATCAGCAACTTAGACTTGATGAGTGAGCCGTGTCAAATTGGGCGCAAGAAGGCTCGTGTCCCGTTAGGGGGAATGTTCGATTTCGGGCAGTTCGAGTCCGGGAATGGACGGGATTTCAACCGACCACGGTGGATCTTCCTTTGTCGTCAATGGCCTCCGGCTGATCGATTCGGAACGTAATGTGCTTGAGGGCTTTGAGTCGCAGTTCGCCCGAAAGGTCACCAGGAGTCGGGTGCGCGAGATTCTTCGCTGCGCCTGAAGAACGGCTTCGGTGACTCCATGCGCCAGGAGGCGGGAGCTAAAGCTATGGAAACGATGGTGCAGGACTTGCGATACGCGCTGCGGACGTTGCGGAAGAATCCCGGCTTTTCATTTGTTACCGTTTTTACGCTGGCTCTTGGCATTGGGGCCACGACCGCAATCTTTGGCGTGGTTTACGCAGTACTCCTTCGATCCCTTCCTTACGACAAGCCGGATCAGATTGTTCGGCTCTGGGAGGTGAGCGACCGCGGCCATCAGATGAACTTCACTGACCCGAACTTTGAGGATTTGCGTTCGCAAGGGCATTCCTTGCAGGGATTGGCGGAGTATGCAGCATGGGTGCAGCCGGTATTAGGCGGGGCGGAGCCGACGCGGACGATGGTCGCCTCTGTTTCCCAGGACTTTTTTCCACTGATGCGGCTCCAACCGGCTTTGGGTCGCGGGTTTCTGCCGGAGAATCATCGCTTTGGCGCTGCGCCGGTCGCCTTGGTCAGTTACGGTTATTGGCAGCAGTATCTGGGCAGCGCGACTGATCTTTCCGCGATCAAGCTCACAATTCGGGACCGGGTTGCATCGGTGATCGGAGTGATGCCTACGGGATTCCGCTTTCCCGACCAGGCCGAGATATGGGTACCGCGAGAACTCTGGGAGCGCTTGCCTAGTCGCAGCGCCCACAATTGGCATGTGATTGGCCGATTGCGAGATGGCGTCACGCCCAATCAGGCGTACGCCGAATTGAGTGTAATCGCTCGCCAGATCAAGCGACAGTACGGACAAGACGTGGATATGACCGACGTGTCGGTGGCGCGCTTGCAGGACGCAATGACCGGCGATGTACGCGAGGGTTTGTTGATTCTGATGGGAGCGGTGGGCTTTCTGCTGCTAATTGCATGCGCGAATGTCGCGAATCTATTGCTGGCGCAAGCTTCGACGCGAGAGAAGGAACTGGCGATCAGAACGGCTATCGGAGCGGGCAGGGGACGACTGGCGCGGCAGTTTCTGACCGAATCGCTTTTGCTTTCGCTCGCCGGCGGATTGATTGGCGTGCTGGTGGCGCGCTGGGGGGTGCTTGCGCTGGTTCACCTGGCACCGCCTGAATTGATGCTTCTTCAAGACACGTCCATTCAGTTGCCAGTATTGTTCTTTGCATTCGGAATTTCTTTGCTAGTCGCGGTTGGACTTGGACTTTTCAGCGCCCTACGGGCGACCTCGGGCGATGTGCAGAAGGCGCTCGGGGAACAGGGGCGTTCGCAGACGGGTTCACGGCGTAGCCAGCGCGTAGGCCGCGCTATTATTGCGGGACAATTGGCGATCACGCTCGTGCTGCTCACCGGGGCCGGACTACTCGGTCGCAGTCTGCTGCACGTGCTCTCGGTTGATCCTGGTTTCCGCACGGAGAACATTGTGACTATGGATCTGGCACTCCCGTTCGTCGACAAGGACACGATGAGGGTCCGCGCTCAGTTCCTGAGTGAACTGCTGTCGCGGTTACGCCAGATTCCTGGTGTGCAGCAGGTAGGCGGTACGGGAACGTTACCGCTGACCGAGGGGCTCTCAGATGGGACTTATGTCATGATGGCGTCGGGGGATCAGCCGCCCCGATCGATGGAAGATTTGGAACGCTGGTTTCACAACACGGTGCGCACCGGGCATGCGGACTATTGTCCTGCAAGCGACGGCTATTTTCGCGCGCTGGGAATTCCGCTGCTGCGCGGGCGCTTATTCGATGACGGCGACACGATGGATGCAACGCATGTTGCTGTAGTTAGCCAATCGCTGGCGCGAGAAAAATGGCCGGGGCAGGATCCGATTGGACAAAGGATTGAATTCGGAAATATGGATGGCGATTTTCGTCCCCTGACCATTGTTGGTGTGGTCGGGGATGTACGTGAGGACAGTCTGGAAAAACCCTCTGGTCCGATCGTGTATGTGAATTACCGCCAGCGGCCTGAAGCGACAGATCGTTTTAGTGCGGTGATGCGCACGGCCACCGATCCATCGGCAGTGATTTCATCGGCTCGCAGAATCGTCCGGGCGCTTGACCCGAATGTGCCGCCGGTGTTCGGCACGCTGGCTGAGATATCGTCGCTTTCTCTTCAATCGCGGCGATTTAACCTGCTGCTATTGGGTGTGTTTGCGGGCACTGCGTTGCTGCTGGCGGTTGCTGGGCTCTATGGTGTGATGGCGTATTCGGTGTCACGCCGCACGGCAGAGTTGGGCACAAGGATCGCCCTGGGTGCAACGCCCGGAAATGTTCTTCGCCTGGTGCTTTGGCAGGGACTGGTGACTGCGCTGATCGGGGTGGCGATTGGAATTGCCGGTGCAGTCGTGCTAACGCGGACACTACGATCCTTTTTGTTCGGGCTAAGTCCAACCGATCCCCTGACATTTGCGGCCGTTGCCTTGCTGCTGATGCTGGTGGGGCTGCTGGCTTGCTACGTTCCCGCTCGACGCGCAGCCAGAGTGGATCCTATGGAAGCGCTGCGGTACGAGTAAGAGATTCCCGACGGCACGCTGGTTCGGCCTGGCACACTCCGGTGTGATTGAAATCACAGACCGGCGAAAGCGCTGCCGTTACGTTAAGGCATCGGACAGCCGGAAGGCGGCTGTATTCACGCTGATCGGGAGCGGCTCTCCATGTCGATTGCAATCCCTACTTCTACTACTCGCGTTCTGAATCCAACTTTAGAGCGAAAGATTATGAGCGCCGCCGAGGCGGCGGCCTTGATTCGCTCCGGCGATCAGATTGGCATGAGCGGATTTACCGGCTCTGGTTATCCGAAAGTAGTGCCGATTGAGTTGGCGCACCGCATTGCAGACGCCCATTTCCGCGGGCAGAAATTCCAGGTCAGCGTGTTTACCGGCGCGTCCACGGGGCCAGAACTCGATGGGGCGCTGGCCATGGCGGACGGGATTCACCTGCGGCTTCCGTACCAGTCCGATCCTGAAACGCGCAAGCGCATTAACGCGGGCGAGATGGATTACATGGATATTCATCTCAGCCACGTAGCCCAATTCGTGGAATACGGATTTCTGGGCAAGCTTGACGTGGCGCTGATTGAAGTAACCGCCATTCTGGAAGACGGACGGGTGGTGCCGAGTTCGTCGCTGGGCAATAACCGGACGTGGATCGATTGCGCGGAGCGGGTGATCCTCGAAGTGAACTCGTGGCAACCCGCGGCGCTGGAAGGAATGCACGATATTTATTACGGGCTGGAGCCGCCCCCGAATCGCCAGCCCATTCCGCTGACCAAACCGGGGCAGAGGATTGGGACGCCATATCTGAACATTCCCGCAGAAAAAATTGCTGGAATTGTTTTAACCGACTCGCCAGATCGAAATAGCCCGTTCAAAGCTCCGGACGAGGCTTCAAAGCGAATCGCCGGGCATATCCTGGAATTTCTGAGCTGGGAGGTGAAGAAAGGGCGGATGCCAGCGAATCTGTTGCCACTGCAATCGGGAGTGGGAAACATAGCGAACGCAGTTCTTTTCGGACTGGAGGAAGGCCCGTTCGAAGGACTTACTTCGTACACGGAAGTGATTCAGGATGGAATGATTCGGCTACTGAAATCGGGCAAGGTTACATCGGCGTCGGCAACTGCGTTCTCGCTCAGTCCGGAAATGCTGGATGAAGTGAATGCCGATATGGCGATGTATCGCGAGAGGATTGTGTTGCGTCCGCAGGACATCTCGAATAACCCTGGCATCATCCGGCGGCTGGGCGTGATTGCGATGAATGGAATGATTGAAGCTGATATTTACGGCAACGTGAATTCGACGCACATCATGGGATCGCGCATTCAAAACGGAATTGGCGGCTCGGGAGATTTTGCCCGCAATGGATATCTGTCGATATTTATGGCTCCGTCGACGGCGCAAAAGGGGGCGATTTCAACGGTCGTGCCAATGGTCTCACATGTGGATCATACCGAACACGATGTGCAGGTACTCGTTACCGAGCAAGGGTTAGCCGATCTACGCGGACTTTCGCCGCGGCAGCGGGCGAAGCTGGTTATTGAGAAATGCACGAGTCCGGAATATAAGCCTTTGCTGCTTGACTATCTCGCGCGGGCGGAAAAGTTGTCGTATGGGAAACACACGCCGCATCTGCTGACGGAATCTCTGAGCTGGCACAATCGCTATCTGCGGACGGGCCAGATGCGTCCGCGGGAAGAAAATTAAGAAGGGAACTGGAAGTTCGAATCTTCTAATGACCGTCCCCGCGAAGACCTAAGCTGCAGCGATTCGCAGCTTCCGCTCAACCCATCCGCAGGATCTCGACGTCATGCTGAAGGCCAAGGGATTTAAGGTCGCGCTTTCGGCTGGCAGTTGTGTACTTCACAATGGATTTCAATAGAAAACCTCGCAGCGCGAAGATGGCCGCACGATATTAGAAATTGGTTGCCAGGCGCAGCATAACGCTTCGCGACGGTCCGACGGCGTTGCCCGAAAAGAGACCGCCGAAATCGATCACATCCAGAATGTTAGTAAGATTTTGGCCGTCGATCTGAAATCGCACCTTCATGCGGTCCCGTCGATAAACATCCGCTCCTGCCGATGCGTTGAGCTGAAAAGCAGGATAGATTCGGCCTTGAGAGAAGTTGATTCGATCAATCACCTGTGAGCCATATTCGGCGAGCGCTTGTTGTTGGGTGCCGGTGAAATCGAACGGCAATCCGCTGTCGTACTGAAATCCGCCAGCGATCCAGAAGCGCGAGTTTACCTGATAGCGAAGACGTCCGCGAACGGTGTGGCGCTGGTCTTGCGAATCGGGGAAATGTCCAGTGAGCTGAGTGGTGGCGGTGACGGCATCGTCACCTAGAAAAAGACCGCCAGTCACAGGAAACCAGGCATTGCCGACGATGTAGGAGTAGCTTGCGAAGCCAGAGAAGCGGTGCCAATGAGGAAGTTCGATCTTGCCCTCGGCACCGTAGAGAATGCCTTTGAGAAATGCGATCGGGAAACTGATGCTGGTATTCAAAATTTGATCGTCGTCGGCATAGTTATTGACGTCGCGGCGGAAAACGTTGGCGTCCACGCGGAATTGGCTGAAAAAGCTTTGGGAAGCTCCAATTTCAAAATAGTTGCCGTGTGAAGGTTGCACGGGCAAGCGTAGAACCGTGGGCTCAAAGGACTGCACCTGGGCGGAACTGGAGAGCAGGATGTTCTCAAACGATGGGGTTTGAAAAATGCGGTCGTAAGAGGCATGAACGATCAAATTCGCTGTGGGAAAATAACGCGACGCGGCGAAGCGCGGGCTAAGCGCGTTTTGATTGAGCAGCAACTGGTAGTGGTCCCAGCGCAGACCTGCATTGATCGTCCACTTGCCGACCTGGACGAGGTCTTGAACAAATGCCGCTTGCTCGAGATCAGGACGATTGCCGTCGAAAGCGAAAGCCATGACCGTGCCGGGATCGAAGGGGTAGCTGGTGTAATTCGGATTGGCGGTAATCGCGTCGCTGTAGTTTTCGTGGAGGAAAATGTTGTCCGATTCGATGCCGACTTTCCACTCCTGATGGCCGCGATGAATCGAAGCTGAACTGTTGAAATAACCTTCGTTAAAGTAGTTATGCTGGAAAATGATTACGGGCCAAGAATAAGGGTTCGAATAAAAGTCATTGGAGTTGTTGCGCACCATGCCGCGCGCATCGAGCACAGCGTTGGGCGAAAAAGTATGTTGATATGACACGCTGCCCATCGTTTCGAAATTATCGGCAGTCTGGAACTGCGAAGGTGTTCCGGGCGGGGGCGATGGCTGGCCAAGCTCTCCGAGAAGCTGCGGATCTTCCTGCACTTGTTCATTGGGGATCTCATAACGCGCAAGTTCATGCCGCACGGTCAACCGCAATCGATCTTTGGGCGTTAAATCGCGCTCATAGTTTACGGAAAAATCCCCGAGCGTACCTCGATTGGTAAAGTTTTGCGGAACCACAGGATTTAGATAATGATCGGTCATGCTGCCGCTAGCGCTAGTGCCGAAGGAATTTTGTTTCCCGATGTACTGTGCCTGAGCGGAAGCGCCGGCAGAATCGAAATTTCCACCAGAGAGCACGAACTCTCCGTGAAAACCAGGCTGCGAATTTTGCAGCGTGTTCAGTTCGATCACGCCTCCCATTTTTCGGCCATATTCTGCTGGGATGCCAGCGGTATAAATGCTCATCGATTGCACATCGTCGGCGTCGATGGCCGGTCCGAAGCTGGGCGAGCGATTATCGGTGAGAGGAATGCCATCGACCACCACTTGGGTCTGATATTCGGAACCTCGCGGATGCAGCACGGCATTGCCTTCATACAGCCAGCCGGGCTGCGAATTTACTAAATCCTGCAGGGAACGGCCGGGGATGGAGCCGAGACGGTCCTGGATAGAATCCGAGCCAACCTGATTGACGGCGCCGGCTTGATCGGTGTCGATTAAGGTGGCTGGCAAAGTTACGTTCACTGATTGATTCACCGTCGGCAGTTTGAGGTGAACTGCGAGCTGGGTTGGAATCGAGGAATGAATGTCGACCGATTCAGATATTTCCGCAAATCCAGATTGCATGATTTGCAGATGGTAAGTTCCGAAAGGCAGATGCTGCACTTTTAAAATACCCTGGTCGGTGGTGTCCAGAGTATTTCGGTACTCATTCGCCTCGCTGACAATCCGTACAGTCGCTCTCACGCCAAGACCCGCCGGGTCGGTCACTTTAAGGCGTAGTTCGCCACTATTGCTCTGGCCAAAGAGGGGCGGCAAGGTGAACAAGAATAGGATCGTTAGCAATCTCTTCATGAATTGGCGGGCCTCTAACAGTCTAGATGTTCTCGGAACCAGGATTGGCCACGCTTGTTTTGCGAGAACTATTATCATGCGGTGGCGCGGGCGGAGAGTAATCGGCGTCCAAAGCTCATGCCGGTTGACCGTGCTTGGATACTTGAACAATTTATGGCAGTATTGGTTTCCAGTCGAGTGTGCAGATTCTTGGAGCAAGCTTGAACAGTCAGCAATCTGTGACGTTTCGGCAGGCGGTTGTTTACTCTAGTCATGTTCCCCTATCCGCGGGATGGGAAAATCCGAATTCGTTAGCACACGCCAGTGTTCTGCCGATTTTGCTGTTGTTATTCGTCTCCGTTCCCGGGTTCCTGCACGCCCAGAATGCGAACGGGGCATTGCGCGGAGAGGTTCAGGATCCCAGTGCGGCGCGGGTGGCGGGTGCGACAGTCGTGTTGCAGGCCGTGAGTTCCTCCTTTCGCCGCGCAGCCACGAGCAACGCACAGGGAGAGTTTCGCATAGAGGGATTGCTGCCGGGTTCTTACCGCGTGGTCGTGACCGCTAAAGGCTTTGCGGACGCCACGGCCGATGTGGAGATTGCCGTCGGTTTACTACGTATTATTAATGTCACTCTGAAACCGCAAAGCGAACACGAGACGATCAGTGTGCAGGGAAATTCTTCCTCAATTACAACTGAAACCATTGACACGTCGAGCGCCGTTCGCGGGGGAGTGGTTGGCACTCGCGACCTTGAAACCTTGCCGCTGCCGGCGCGCAGCTTCGCCAACATTGCGTATCTGGTGCCCGGGACTGAGCCGGTTGAACCTTCCGATCCAACCAAGGCGCGCATTACTGCCGTCTCTACGGGAGGAAGTTCCGGATTGAACAACGAGCTGTCTGTGGATGGCGCCGAGAACTCGGACGACTGGATTGGCGGTTTCCTGCAAAACTTTTCGCCGGATGGCATTCAGGAGTTTGCGGTGCGCACATCGAATGAAGATGCCGATACCGGCTGGACTACGGCTGGCTCGGTCGTGATTACTACTAAGCGCGGGACCAATGACTGGCACGGCGATGGAGCCTTTTACGAGCGCGCCGCTTCCCTGAACGCGCGCTTTCCCATCGAGAATCCGGCGGAAACATGCACAGATGGAGTTTGCCTGCACAATCCCAAGCAGCCTTTCTCGCGACAAAATTATGTTGGAACTCTTGGCGGTCCCGTTGCAAGAAACAAGGTATGGTTTTTTACTTCGTTCGAAGGTGTGCACGAGAATGCGAGCATCGCCTACAGTCCAGCCAGCGTTACGCAATTTGACGCACTGGCGCAATTAGCGGCAGCGGGATTAATTGCCGGTGTTCCTTCGATTTCCGTCCCCGGCACCGTTCCCATTCCTTTTCGCGACTACCTCGGTTCGGTGCGCTTTGACTGGGCACAATCCTCGAAATCGAACTGGTTTCTTCGCACCTCGGAAGACAGTTATCTCACCCACAACGCGCTGGTAGAACAGGGCACGCTGCCATCGACGGGCCTGACTACACACAACAATTATTTGAACCTGGCACTCATGAATTCGTACGCTTTCAATTCCACCTGGCTTGGCAATTTGGTTGTCGACGCCAGCTTGTTGCACCTTACGCAGACGCGCAATTCGGACCTGGGTTTCGCGCTGGCATTTCCCTTTAGCTCGACGGCGTTGACGATCTCCGGCTTTGAAACCTTCGGGGACAACCAATTCGCTACTCCGATCACGCTTTTCCCCGACCTGCGCAATCAGGAAAAATACCAGTTCCGCTATGATCTGAATCATGTTGTGGGCACACATGCCCTGAAACTCGGTGTCGACTTCATTCATGAACCGGTGCTGAGCGGAGCCTTCGCTTCGACGGCGGAGACGCTGGCGAGTTACGTCAACAATCCAACCTATTACACACAGAACCCGGGCGTCTTCGGAACTTTCACTCCGCAATGTATAAATTTCACCGCTACCGATGGTTCGACCTGCACTTACACTCCCGCAGGCGACGGCAGCTTCTCGCAGAACGTGCAGCGTCTGGCGCTTTACGCCGAAGACTCATGGCGGGTCTCGCGTCAACTTACGATCAACTATGGGCTGCGCTATCAAACGACCTGGGGGTTGTTCGAGGGCTCGAGCCGCAGCGAAGCGGAGAACGCCGCGTACCTAACGCTGCAGGCGTTGCAGATTCCGGTTGTGCCCGGTCTGCCGCAGGATTATCGCAAGCAGATCGCTCCTCGTCTTGGCATCGCGTACTCTCCCAGCAAAGCCGCGAAGACGGTAATCCGCGCCGGTTTCGGCATTTACTATGACGATCTGGCACAGAACGGATGGGCGACTGCATTCCAAGGCGTCAACAATTCAAATTTCACCACGGGGTCGTGCAGCCTTACGGGAGGGCCGGGCACATATGCACTCACCGGCGCGGGCTGCCTGGGGGGCGGGAGCGGAGCCACGGGTAATCTGGTCGGCTCACGTTACAAAACACCCTATGCCATTCACACTACCGGCGGCGTGCAGCACGCGTTCAACGAACATTGGCTTGCGAGCGCCGATTACGTGCACGAGCAGGGAAATCACGGCTACCGCGCCTTCCCCTATACCAGCGGCACTAATCTGTTCAGCCCGCTTATTCCCACGACCGATCCGACATATGCGAGCGATCAGGGGGCGGTGGTGCCCAACGTCAATGTTTTCGAATCCGATAACCGTTCCAGCTACAACGGACTGATGTTGCATTTGCAAGGCAACATGCACAGCTTCGATCTGGTGGCGAACTATACGCTCTCTAAGGCGCAGACGTGGGGTTGCCTGCTGGGCGAGTTGTTTGACTATGTGGATGGCGTGTGTAACCAGCAACCCCCGAATCCTCCGCTACTCAATGCGTTCGGGCCGGGCGACTACGGGCCATCCGGCGAAGACGTTCGGCATCGTTTTGTGCTGGCGGGGATATTTCATCTTCCGGGCGGTTTTGAATTAAGCACGATTAATCAGATCGAGAGCGCTCGTCCCATTACCATCACCAATGCGGACAATAGCGACCGCATTTATGTAAATGGAGCCTACACGAGTCTCGACCAATTTCGCGGAACGCCTTACGTTCAATCCGATTTGCGGGTGACGCGTCCTTTCAAAATCAACGAGCGCTGGCAGATCGAACCCTTTGCCGAGTTTTTTAACATCTTCAACCGAAATAATCCCGGAGCGAACTATGCGGTCAACGTGGTCCAGCTTCCTGTTCCGGCGGCGCAGATGATGCCCGATCCGGTGACAGGCATCACCAATGTCACCAGTATCTGCACGGTTGCCGATTGCTCCCAGACCGTTCCCGTCACCAGCCTGAAGCAGCTCGAGATTCCTGAAGGCGCTCTGGGAGATTTCTTCGGCCCCGGCACGACGGTGGGGATTCCTTTCGCCGCTCAGGTGGGCGTGAGGATCACGTTCTAGAGCAGCGCATGCGGCAGTGTGCATTCGATCGGAATTGAAACCTGCCAAGCTTCGCTTGGCGGACAGCCGTGGGCGGTTGTCCCCACATGAGCCACCCGGAAGCCGAGAGCCGGAAGTCCGAGGTCTGAAGTCCGAGGTCTGACGCCTGGTGTCCGCTATTTCTTCGTCCAGCGGTCGACCCAGTCGTTGACTGTCTTGTACCAGAGTTGCGAATTCTGTGGCTTGAGCACCCAGTGGCCCTCATCGGGGAAATACAGCATCTCTGACGACACGCCTTCCATCTGCAAAGTAGTGAAGAGATCGAATCCCTGCGACACGTCGAGCCGATAATCTCTTTGGCCGTGAATCACCAGCGTCGGCGTCTTGAAATTTTTCGCGTACTGGTGCGGCGACCATTTGCGATACAGCTCGCGATTGTCATACGGCGTGCCTTTGAACTCCCAGTCGTTGAACCAGAGTTCTTCGGTCGTGCCCCAGGCGGATTCCGCGTTGAACATGCCGTCATGTGTAACGATGCACTTGAAGCGGTCAGTGTGGCCGAGAATCCAGTTGGCCATGTATCCGCCATAGCTGGCGCCCAGCGCGCACTCCCGGTCTTTATCAATAAAACCGTAATGCTCCTCTGCGTAGTCGAGTCCCTTCATCAGGTCTTCAAACGGAGCGCCGCCCCAGTCGCCGTTGATCGCGTCGATGAACTTCTGTCCGTATCCGGTCGAGCCGTGGAAGTTGATCATGATGACCACGTATCCTGGGCCTGATGAAGTTGGTGCGGCGAAGAGTTCGGGATTCCAGCGGTAGCTCCAATCGTCTCCCCAGGCACCCTGCGGCCCGCCGTGAATGAGGAACTTCACGGGATATTTTTTGCTGGCATCGAAGTTCGGCGGCTTGATCAGGAAGCCTTCGACTTTGTCGTTGTTGGCTCCAACAAACCAGAAGGATCCGAGGGGGGACATGGCGACTTGGGAGAGGATGGCGTCGTTGAAGTGAGTAAGTTTCTTCGCTTCACCTAGAACAAAAGGCTCCATCGCATAGAGCTGGTCTCTCTCCTCTTTCGTCATCGTTACGAGCATTACGTCAGCCCTCGCCATATAGATATCTGAGGGGGATTTCAGGGAATTACGACTGAACAGTACTGATTTTCCGTCGGGCGTGAACGCCGTAGAGTCGTTCGTAGCTTCTCCGATAACGGCGAGCGGCGCCGTTCCTTGAACCTCGTGATTGGCCGACATCACCAAGCGAACCGCGAATATTGCAGTTCTTCCGGAATCGCTGCCCGTCGTGAAGATGTACTTGGAATCAGGTCTCCAAACCATCGACTCGATCCACCCAGGCCAGTCCTCTGTCAGATTCTTCTTCTCGCCAGTCTTGCGGTCGTAGAGCATGAGGCGGAAGCGGTCGCTTTCGTACCCCGGACGCTGCTGGGCGCGGTAGGCGATGTAGCGGCCATCGGACGAATAGAGCGGCGTCGAGTCGCTGGCGGGATTGTCGGCGGTGATGTTCTTGGCCGGGCCTCCGTTGACCGGAACGGTCCATAGATCGTTGTTAGTCGAAGCGGCCTGATTTTTGTCGTGATTCGAGGTGTAGCAAATCTCCTGCCCGTCGGGCGAGAAGGCATAATTGTCCTGTCCGCCGAGCGAGAACACGGGCGCGTCGTAGTCGCCGGGCGTGAGGTCGCTCGGATAGGCGATCAGGGAGCACAGGTTCCGCGCAGAGGTCGAGGGTTGCTTTTGCGCGTCGCAGAGAGCGCCTTCGGGCACGCCCGCAACGAACAGATGCGAACGCTTCCCCTCCCGATAGGCATTCCAATGCCGATATAGCAAGTGATCGAAGATCAATGCCTTGACCTTGGAATCCTCCGCCGCCTTGAGCCGATTTGCGTTGCACTGCCCTTCAGCCTCGGGAGTTCCGTCGCAGTCCGGATACACATCTGATGTAAAGAGAATGTTCTTGCCGTCGGGCGACCACAATTCGCCGCCGGCTTCGGTCGCGATCGAACTTAGCTTATGCACCCCGGTCACTGTTCCCGCAGCGCCATCGAAATCCGCGATCCAAACCTGCGATCCGCCTTCTTTCGTTGATATGAATGCAAAGCGCTTGCCGTCTGGCGCCCAGCGCGGGCGATCTCCATCTTGATCCGGGATGAGTTCGCGTTCCGTGGCTCCCATGTCTCGCAAATTCGGCGAGACATGGGGCACCCCACTTTTTTCCTCTGTCATTCCGACCGGAGTGGGATGATTCGCCGAAGGCGAAGCGTCCTGCGGAGCGGAGGAACCTGCTTTTTCTTTCCCACCGAGCGGCACGATCCAGATGTGCGGCGTCTTGGTGTTGGCTGCAAGATCGACATCCACCACGCTGAAGATTACCCACTTGCCGTCAGGCGAAACCTCCGGCTCGCCCACGCGCTTGAGCTTCATCATGTCTTCAAACGTGAAGGGATGTTTCGCCTGGGCAAGGGCGGGAAGTGTGACAGCGAGAACGAGAAGAGATAGAAAAAGACGGCGCATGAAGAACTCCTTGGGCAAACGGATGAGTGTAGCACCGGGAAGTTATTGGCTTCTAGCTTCTCGCTTTTTTCCCAAGACCTGTCATCCTGAGCGGCGCTCTAACGTTTCCGACTAGTTCGAAAAGATCATTTTTTTCGCCAACCTCTTTTTCAGGAAGGCATCCAACTGAATGGCAGAACTGCAGCACCCTACCCTCCGGCCTCACTGAGCGGAGAGGGGTTGGAGGGTGGGGTCGCCGCAGTATCTGTCTTCCCAAATTTCCTTTTTTGTTTTTGACCGGCGCAAGTGTTTTCCGGCACCGCGACGGCCTTGCCTGGAATTCGATAAACTAGAGATATGAAATTGGTATCCGCTCGTTTGCTATTTTTCGTAGCCTTGCTAGCCTGCGGACTAGCGGCTCGGCCTGCGCGCGCTCAGGAAGGCCCTCTCGAGAATAATTCCCCCGCCGGAACCACGCCCGAGGACATCATCAAGCGCTTCGCCGCCAAAGAGACGGAATTTGCCAAGGCGCGCGACCAATACACGTACCGCCAGGATGTAACCGTCGACACCCTCGACGGCAACACGGTCGACGGCCAGTACCACGAAGTCTTCGACGTAATGTTCGACGATAAGGGCCATCGCATTGAGAACGTAGTCTTCGCGCCGCAATCGAGCCTGAGCAAGATTTATATGTCGCAGGAAGATTTCGAAGATATCCGGCACCGGCTGCCATTCGTTCTGACTACGGAAGACCTTCCGGAATACGACATCCTTTACGTAGGGCAGCAGCAGGAAGACGAACTGCATTGCTACGTATTCGACATCGCGCCGAAAAAGATTGAAGGCAAGAAGCGCTACTTCCAGGGACGCGTCTGGGTCGACGACCACGATTTTCAGATCGTGAAGACCTACGGGAAAACGGTGCCCGACATTCGCGAGAAGCATGGCAACCAGGAGAATTTATTTCCCAAGTTCACCACTTGGCGGCAGCAAATCGACGGCCAGTATTGGTTTCCCGTCTATACCAAGGCGGACGACGAGCTACACTTTAAGCTGGAAGATGTGCACATCAAGGAAATCGTGAAGTACGAAGACTACAAGCGCTTCGGCGCCAATTCGAAAATTCTGTATCAGGGTAAAGAAATTCCCAAGGACACTCAGCCTCCAGACCAGAAACCGGATGAGAAGAAGCCGCAGTGAGGCAAAGTTTCAGAGTTTCAAAGTTTCAAGGTTTCAGGATCTGGCGCTGACGAACGTTGAACCGGTTTTGGGCGGAGGGATTCGATAAGCCGGTTGAGTAAACCGAGCACTTGATAGACTTCCAGCGCCAGCTGTCGTTGTTGTCCCGCATCGAGGTAGTTCAGGTCTAGCGCAATTTCCAGTTGGGTATCTAGTTCCAGCAGCGATCCCCGTGCTTGCCAAGGAAATGCAGGAATTCACCGCGGGTCAACCTGCCTTGTCCCTCTGCGATGTTTGAAGCGACTGATACTGCCGCGCGCCTGATCTGAGAAGTCAGACCATAGGTCTCAGTTCTGGGAAACTTTTCGCTGACTCTGTAGGCATGCACGGCGAGAGCTTTCGCTTTCTGCCAAACGAATAATTCACGGTAGGAGCGCGCCACGGAGTAAGACTAAGTTTCAACGTGTCATAGTTTCAAGGTAAAAATGAGTGACCCAGTCCCACTTTGAAACGTTGAAACTTTGCCACTTTGAAACTTTAATAAAACAGATACTTGCGCCACTTATCATCCGACCGGCCCATCAACCGCATAATGTGGCGGCTGGTGTGGAGGTTGAAGGCGCGGGGTTCGCGCATCAGCTTCATGCCGGCTTCGGCGGGATGTTGGTTGCCTTTGCGGCGATTGCATCCGTGGCAGCAGGCGACAAGATTTTCCCAGGTGGACGAGCCTCCGCGGGAGCGCGGGATGACGTGGTCGAGCGTCAGGTCACTCGAGGACAGCACCGTGGCGCAGTACTGGCAGGTATTGCGATCGCGCAGCAGGATGTTCTTCCGTGAGAGCGCGCGGCTCTGATGCGGAATGCGGCGATATTCAAGCAGACGGATCACTGACGGCAGGCGCATGGCTACGCGGGCCGAGTGCAGAAAATGTCCGTTCTCTTCCTCGGTCATGGCCACGCCCTTGAGCACGAGAACCAGGGCGCGGCGCGCGGCGCAAACATTGATGGGTTCGTAGGAGGCGTTCAACACCAGGACCGGCGCAAGCAGAGCATGGCCGTCGCCGGGCCGGTGCGTGGCCGTCGATGACAATGCGAACAGGCCGGCGCTGTGCCGGGAGCCTGCGTCATAATCCATCCTCAGTGACATAACTTCCTGCCGTCAGGGCTGAAGCCCGTCTTGAGTTACAAAACTTTAAGTCGCAAAACTTTGCGCAGACTCCGTTTTCGCCGTTTGTTCAGGTTCCGGTAGCTCGCGCCAAAATTTCCGCATCGGTATCGGTCGGCTCATTACTCGCCAGTTCAGGGCTCGTATCCGGGCCGAAATCCGCATGATTAGATGCGAGTTTCTGCGTGCGCGCCACGGTCGCAACCCATACCTGAGCGGCTCCGGCGCGGCGCAGCACTCGGGCGCACTCCGTCGCCGTGGCGCCCGTGGTGTAAACATCATCCACCAAAAGGATTTCACGGCCAGTAACTTCCGCGGCACGGGCAACGGCAAAGGCTCCGCGCAAGCTGACCCGCCGCTGGTGGCTGGTTAAACCGATCTGCGACGGCGTGTCGCGCGTTCGCAGCAAAAGGTCGGGGACAAGCTGCAGATTCTCGCTCGCGGGACGAAACTTAAGCGCGGCCCGCGCAATCAATTCCGCCTGATTGAAGCCGCGTTGTCGCCGCTTGGATTTATAGAGCGGTACCGGAATTACAAGAACCGCTGGCCGCTCGAACGGCAACTGCTTCATCCTGGCCAGCTCGAATTCAGGCTCCAGAGGGTTGAGGGATTCAGCCAGCATGCGACCCAGGACTTTCGCTGCTGGACGCACACCGTTGTACTTCAGCAGGTGAATCAGTTCGCGCAGCCCTGAGTCGTAACTCGCGTATGCCACCGCCCGGCTGAAAGGACGGTCCACGCTTCGGCATACGCGGCACCGCCGCAGACCATCGTCGTCTAGTTCTGCGTAGACCGAAAAGACACGCTCACCGCAAATTGAACAAAGCTTGGGGCTGCCCGGCTGGATGTTTTCCAGGCAAGGGAGACATACCGGCAGGCGGGAGATATTCAGCAGAGGCTCGCCGCAGATGCGGCAGTCGGAAGGAAATAGAACGGAAAAGAGATTTTCGGCTAGCCGCGTCATCCGCAGGCGGCCAGGCCATTCTTGTTTGACCGAATCTTGTTTGACCGATTCTTCTTTGGCCCAGGCGCGTCCAAGGTCGAAGGACTTCTGCGGAACATTCTGCGGAACAATGGAATGCCCGGCTACTGCTACGCTGGCGTGGTCAGCCCGGATTCGGTCCTCACTACTGCTGAAGACGGCCTCCTTGTAATCCCGCGGCAGAAGAATGCCGCAGCCGAACTTGTTGTAACTCCCCCGCTATTTCAGTTCGTGCAACTCCAGCAGTATAGCGGCGAACGGTGTGGCTAGGCAACGTTCCGGTGAGAGGAGGGCGTCACTTTGCCCGGATTCATCTTAGCTGTGTCCGAGAGCCGGTCATGTACCGGAGTAAAAATCAGCCGGTAGTCTCGCCGAAAGCATTCTCCGCAGCGTACCGGACGCAGAAGAAAAAGCGGAAGAATAAACCGTTCCAAAAAAGTACGGCTGCGCGAGCGGAACGCGACTGCGCTGCCGCAATCGTGGCAACGGTAAGGTGGGGCATAGGAATGATCGGGGGAGTTGCTCATATGTGCACCTCGAAAACGAGACTGTGAAGGGAAAACCGATTACCGCTATTTTACACCTGAAAAGACTAACTAACCTTTACCAAGGGCCGCTTCGTTATGTGGGGGTGTATGCCGAGACCGATTTGGGAACGAATCCCGCGGAAGGCGAGAGCTGCTAGGGGGCTGGCACTAACGTGCAGACTTTGTCTCCGCACCTTTGTGCTGAAAATCTACTTGCCGGGCGGGGCCAGCGCTTGAACTTCACGCGTATCCCCGCCCAGCCAGTCGGGATTCTTCGCTGTCGAGTCGAAGTGCGAAGATGTTTTGAACAGTTCATACTTTCCCGCCATAGCCACTTCTTTGGTTTTCTGCAGCAGTCGCGCAATCTGGGTTCGAGTCATGGGCTGAAATGTTTTGGCCGCTTCAAACGCCTGGTCCAAAATTTTCGGCTTATCGATTCCGGTGATCACAACCGATGTGGGCAGACTCAGCGCGAAGTGTAGGCATTCGATCGGGGTGACGATCTTGCTCTTCAAGATTACGCCATCGCCCATCGACTTCATGCCCAGGACGCCAATTTGCTGCTTGACCAGCTCGGGCAAAACCATTTTCCCAAAACTGCGGTAGTGCGCATCCATCACGTTCAAAGGCATTTGCGCGGTGTCGAAGTGAAAGCCGTGCTCGGCGGCCACTTTCAACATATACAAATGAATATGCGGATCTTTGTGGCCAGTGAATCCGATGAAGCGAATCTTGCCGGCTGTCTTGGCGGCCACAACCGCTTCCATCGCTCCACCTTTCGCGAAGATGCGATCGGGATCGTCAAAGCGAATGATTTCATGATGCTGTATGAGATCGATGTGATCGGTTCGCAGGCGCTTGAGACAAGTTTCGATCTGCCGCGCGGCAACGTCTTTGGTCCGGCCATCGATTTTGGTCATGAGAAAAACTTTCTGGCGATAACCATCCTTCAGGGCCTTTCCCATGCGCACTTCACTCTGGCCTTCGTTATAGTCCCAGCTGTTGTCCATGAATGTTATGCCGCGATCAATTGCGGAGCGCACCAGGCGAATACTTTGCTTCTCGGTGAGCCCGTGCTGCGCAATATGAAAGCCGCCCATGCCGATTGCTGAAACCGTTTCTCCGGTGCGGCCCAGAGTGCGGTAGAGCATTTCGCCTTTTCGAGTTCCTGCCGAGGATGTGAGGGGAATTTGATTCATGGAAGCGTTCTCCTGAATTGGTCTAATGTTTCTGAGTTGAGGCTGCGGGCAGTGTCCTTGCTAAGTCGAGATACCGGCATCCTGCAAAATCCCGCCATTTCGCTCTGTAATTTCTCTTGAATTCGTTCAAGTTGAGCTTCAGATGACGATGAGTTCCGGTTCGTTGCCGCCGATTCCACAACGGGTAATTCTTTGGCAGTTTTTACTTTTGACTGTCCTGTCAGTGGATAGACCGACAAGACTGATTTTCGGCGAGCGATCTTATTCTTCGCGCAAAGCGCGAACGGGATCCAGTGCCGCAGCGCGGCGAGCTGGCAGCCATGAGGCTATGGTCGCCACCAGCAAGAACAGCACTGCAACCACTCCGAACGTAGCCGGATCGGTTGGCTTAGTGCCCACTAACATCGCGCGCATGAGTCGCGTGAGCAGGAATGATCCGACCAACCCGGTAGCAATACCGATAGTGCTGAGGCGGAGTCCCTGGCCGACAACCAGGTTAAAAATCTGATTTTGATCCGCGCCCAGGGCCATGCGAACACCGATCTCGGCAGTACGTTGCCGCACCGCAGTCGCCAGCACGCCATACAGTCCCACGCCCGCCAGCACTCCGGCGATGAGGGCGAAGACACTGATCAGGATTAGTGCGAAGCGGGTGGACGCTTGCGCGTGCGACACCAAAACTTCAACCGGTTGCATCTCTGTGACCAGAAGATGCGAGTCGACTTCCTTTACTGCGGCGCGGATGGCGTTTCCATAATTTGCCGGATCATTGGCAGTGCGAATCGCCCAGGAATCGACGGTTCCAGATCCTAAGAATGCATCCGCGAAGTAGACTTGTTCGCGTCCCGGCTCCGTCAGAGAAACGGCGTGCTGGTGCGCTATCACGCCTATGATCTCGACCCATTCTGCTTCAGGTGTGCGGGCGCGAATCAGAATGCGTTTGCCTATGGCAGATTGTCCGTGAAACGCCTTATTGGCAAGGACATCATCAATTATCACCACATTGCGACCGGGCAAATTATCGGCATCAGTAAAAAAGCGGCCTGCCAACAAGCGAATGCGCATGGTTTCAAAATAGCCAGGAAGGACTGCTTCATTATCGGTGGCTTGAAATTTGCCTGGGTCCGACAAAGCTTCTTCCGTGCCCCAGCGGATTGGGCTGAAGCCCCCCGCAAGCGGAAAAGGACTGGAGGCGGTCACGCTCTCAACCCCTGGGATTGCCTGTAAACGATCGTGAAGTTGGCGTACGAAAACAGCTCGCTTTTCGGGCGCGTCGCCGCCTCCGCGATTGCCGCCGACTTGAAAAGTCAACAGATGGTGAGGGTCGAAGCCGGGATCAACACGCTGCAACTCGAGAAAGCTGCGAAACATTAATCCAGCTCCGGCGAGCAGCACGAACGAGAGAGAGACTTCAACCATCACGACTGCATTACGCAAAGAGCTTCCGCCCAAAAGCCCTGCATTGCGGCCGCTCCCGCGCAATAGCGTGCTGACTCCCGGCTTCGACGCCCGGCAAGCCGGCAACATTCCAAAAATCGCCGTTGCGGCCAGGCATGCAATGGCCGTAAATCCAAGAACGAAAGAATCGAGGCGGACAGTGTCTAGCCGGGGGAGGTTGGCCGGAGCAAGAATTCGTAGTTCCTGAATTCCAATCCACGCTAGCGCCAAACCTACTAACGTACTCAGGGCAGTAAGTAAAAAGGCTTCGGTGAGAAGGGAACTAATCAAGCGCCAGCGATTGGCTCCGAGCGCGGCGCGTACCGCGAGTTCACGTTCGCGCAAGGATGCCCTCACCAGAAGAAGATTGGCGACATTGGCGCACGCAATGAGCAGAAGGAAAATTGCGGAGCCCATCAGCGCCAGAATGGCGGGACGCACTTCTGCCACCAAGTGCTGCCGCAGGGGCTCGATGTGAATGTAATATCCTGCGGTCCGCTCAATGAGAAAGCTCTTGCGAGCTTCCGCCGCCACATTATCGGCGGCCGCCTGTGCCTGTTCGACGGAGACGCCGGGTTTCAGACGGCCCACTCCATACATCGAGAACTGATTTCGTTCGGCGGCATCGTAGCCCAGTCGATTGGCGATCCAAAAATCGGGAGAAGATTCCTGATTCGCCTGCGGCGGAAAATACAGGCGAAAGTGCGGAGCCAGCACGCCTACTATGACCGGGCTGAGCTGCCTGCCAGAAAACATGGGATGACCCAGCGCAGCCGTGTTGCCCCCGAAACGTCGCTGAAAATACTCATAGCTGAGAATCGCCATCAATGGGAGCTGCGGTGCTGCTGGCGCAGCGGCAGCGCTTGCCGCAGGCGGCGCGGGGGGTTGCGGGATTCCGTCCTCTGGATAGAAATTGCGGCCGAGGATGATCTGGCCGCCCAATAGACGAAAAAAATTAGTGGTGACGAACGCAACCCGATTCTGCTCAGGCGTACCGTCTTCGAGGTGGCTTACATTTCGGAAGGTAAAAACGCCGGCTAAATCTTCAAAGACATTTTTCGTACCGTCGCGGAGGTCGATGAAATCGGCATTGGAAAATGGCAGGTCGCGAACGTGTCGTTGCCGCAGATCCATTCCGGCCTCCACCACCCGATCAGGATCCTTGTAGGGAAGGGGCCGCAGAAGCACGCCATTGGTCACGCTGAAAATCGTCGTGGTCGCACCGAGTCCGAGGGCCATAGTGGCAACCGCGGTTAAAGTAAACAATGGATTTTTGCTCAGCATCCGGAATGCAACTTTGAGATTTTGCAGAAACATGCTGAGCCTCCGAAAGCGTACTCTCGCGCCACTAAACTACTCGGGAATTATCGCGCGGGGATGATTCGTGGGCAAGATTCGTCAGAGAAATCACGACATTCCACAGTGTATGATTCTTACCCGGAGGCGAAAGATGCGATTCGGTTGGCAGTCGAATTTTACTTGTGTCTTGATCGCGGCAGGCACTTTGGCCGTCGGCAGTATGGGATTTTCACAAATGAATCCCTCTGCACCCGGCGAGGCGGGCGCATCGCAGACCTTCAAGTTGATCCCGAGCCTGGATAAGGCGCTGATGGATACGACTGCCGACCCTTGCGTGGACTTTTACCGTTACGCCTGCGGTAACTGGAGCAAGCTCCATCCGATTCCGAACGATTCCCCCGATTCAGACCAGTTTTACAATCTGGAGCAATATAACCGGCAAGTGCTGCACGGTATTCTCGAGAGCGCTGCCGCGGCCGGGAGTGGGCGCGATGCGAATACGCAGAAGATTGGCGACTATTATGCCAGTTGCATGGACGAAGCCGCCATCGAGAAGAAAGACATGGCGGCTCTACAGCCTGAATTGGAGCGCATCAACGCGCTCACCGGCAAGGACCAGCTTGCGGAATTGCTGGCCCACTATCAACTCATCAACGTGAACGCGTTTTTGGGATACGGATCCCAGCAGGACTTTAAAGACGCGACGCAAGAAATCGCGGGTGTATCGCAGGGCGGACTCGGTTTACCAGAAAAAGATTATTACTTGCGGGCGGGCGAAAAAGATGAACAGATCCGCAAGCAATATGTGCAGCACATTACCAAGATGCTCAAATTGCTGGGAGGGAGTGATGCGCAGGCGGCGAGCGATGCGCAAGCCATCATGAAACTGGAAACCGCGCTGGCCAAAGTGTCTTTGGATGTTACCTCGCAGCGCGATCCGCACAATATCTATCATCTGATGGCGAACAATGGATTGCAGGCTCTAACTCCTGTTCTCAACTGGGAACACTTTTATTCCGCGACTGGCTCGCCGCAGTTTAAGGAAATCAATGTTGCGGAACCGGAGTTCTTCAAGGGCTTAAACCAAGTGATTGCGGAAACTAACCTGGCGATCATTAAGGCATATCTGCGCTGGCAATTAGTGCAGTCACTTCCGGGAACGGCTTTACCCAAGGCGCTGGATGAAGAGAAGTTCGATTTCGATGGACGGACGCTAGCCGGCATTCCCCAACAGGAGCCGCGATGGAAGCGTTGCGTCGCCAGCACCGATGGTGCTTTGGGAGAAGCTTTGGGTAAGACCTATGTCGAACAGCAGTTTCCCGCAGCCAGCAAAGAAAAATCTTTGCAGGCGATTCATGAGATTGAAGCGGCCATGGGGCGCGATATTGAAGGCTTGGATTGGATGAGCCCGGAAACCAAAAGGCTGGCGGAAGAAAAGCTGCATCTGATCGCCAATAAGATTGGCTATCCGAATACCTGGCGAGACTATTCCAAACTGACGATCGAGCGCGGCGATGCGCTGGGCAATAGCCTTCGCGCGGCCGAATTCGAGTCTCATCGGCAACTGGCGAAAATAGGCAAACCGGTGGATCGCGACGAGTGGGGCATGTCGCCGCCGACGGTGAATGCATATTACAGCGCCAGCATGAACGATATTAATTTTCCGGCCGGAGTATTGCAGTCCCCATTTTTCGATCCTTCGGCGACCGCAGCGTTGAATTATGGTCACATTGGGCTTTTCATGGGCCACGAAATTACTCATGGATTTGACGATCAGGGGCGACAGTTCGACGGGCACGGGAATCTGCACGACTGGTGGACCAAAGAGGATGCAGAGAAGTTCAACGAGAAAGCGGAATGCATCGTCAACGAATACAGTCAATTCAGTGTGGGCGACACCAAGCTGAATGGCAAGCTGACATTAGGCGAGAATACGGCCGACAACGGCGGTATGCGTCTCGCTTATATGGCGCTTCTGGCTTATGCGACAGAGCAGGGAATGGATCTGAATAAAAAAATCGGCGGTGAATATACGCCGATGCAGGAATTGTTTCTGGGTTTTGCGCAGGATTGGTGCGCGGAGTGGCGTCCAGAGTTGGAGCGCTTGGTAGCAACGACCGATCCACACTCGCCAAGCCGCTTCCGGGCTAATGGTGTGCTGGTGAACATGCCAGAGTTTGGCAAAGCCTTCGGCTGCAAAGCGGGGCAGCCCATGGTTGCGGCAAAAGCATGCAGAGTGTGGTAGATGTGAGGTGTATTTTGCGCGATGGTACCGTCAGCGAACTGAGGAACTGCTGATAGTGTCTGCTGGTTGACTTCGGAAAATCCGGCGGAGTATCTTCCTTCCGTTAAGGCGCTCAGTGGCAAAGCGCCGATCTCGGGAGGAAGGAACATGAACGCTATATCGCGCAGGAAATTCTTCGGATTCGGATTTGGAGCTGCCGCTGTTGCCGGAATCGCTCCCTTAACGCTAACCCAGCCCGCGCACGCAGTCGTTCCCAACTCCAACCTAGGCGACATTGCGAATAGTTATTTTGGATCGATTGAACGCGCGCTTCAATTCCAGAACATGATGATGGACGCCTATGCCAGCGGCAGCACGGTGCGGCTGATTCAGAGTTATGCGGACCAGTCGGGGCTGGAGTCGACGGCCTTCACTTACGATAATGCCGTTTCCATTCATGCCTACCTGCTCGAGGGCAGTCGCGACTCTTTGGCTCGCGCGGAGGTCCTGGGGCAGGGCCTGATTTACGCGCAGGCAAACAATTTTCCATTTAACGATGGGCGTTTTGCTCAGGCCTACTTTGTCAATCAACCCTCAGCTAGCGGCGCTTACATCACGCCAGCGGCTTTTCCGTTTTATTTTTATACCAGCGCGGTGGGTGACCAGTCCTGGGCCGGAATGGCGTTGGCGCAACTTTATCGCCGCACCGGTAACAAGAGCTATTTGACGGCAGCATTGCTGGTGGCAAACTGGATCGTCACTAACACCTATAACACCCTCGGACCGGGCGGCTATTCTTTCGGCACCAATATCAATCAGTACAACCAGTCTGTGCCTTCGACGAACGGTAAGTCGACCGAACACAACATCGACACATATGCGTTCTTTACTATGCTTGCCGATCTTACGCGCGGCGGCAGCGCGAATAATGGCACGTCATGGAAGGGTCTTGCTGCGCACGCGCTGAGTTTTGTGATTGCCATGTACAACGCGACGGACGGCTACTTCTTCACAGGAACGGAGGGCGATCAGATCAGCATTAATTACTATCCGGTTCCGGAGGACTGCCAGACCTGGTCCTATCTGGCTCTGCTCGCCAATCGCTACCAGCAGACGATCGATTGGGCCCTGGCGAATCTACAGACGACCGACACCGCTGCGTCTCGCGACAGCAGCCTGACTGGAACGGAATCGTTTACCGGCATGGTCTTCGACTCCGCCAGCTTAAATACACCTACTTATGATCCGAACGCGGTGTGGCTGGAGGGAACCTCGCATACGATCGCAGCCCTGGTTGCACGGTCGATTGCGGGTAAAGAAAGTTTGCGCGACCGCTTCCAGGACTTGCAAACAGCGCTAAAGTTTGTGAACACTTGCGAGAGCGCGCAAGCCGAACTGGGCGCAGGACAAACCGTAAACGGCGCGGCCATTCCGCTCGGCGAGGGTCTGGTGGCGTCGACTAGCGTGATGGATACGGGATTCGGCTATACCTACGGCCCTTCGAAACATATTGGCGCGACTGGTTGGTACTTAATTGCGGCTCGGGGAGGAAATCCATTCCAGTTGGGCTATGAAAGCTGAGGCGTGGAAGCACGCCTTCTCAAGGATGCTTTATCATCGTTCGAAATTTTTCCCGCTTCGTCCGCGCTGAAGATTTGCGTGGATTTTTCCGCATGAGTCAACTCGCTGAAGCTCAGGGATGGCCGTAGAGCAAAGCTCACTCACGTAAACTCAGGTGCTTCTGTCGAGTAGTGCGGAGTTTTGCGTAAGCGCACGATCTCTTCGGAGGAGCCGAAGCCACGGTGATGCGCGGCCGCGGAGACGGCATAAAGTTTCAACTCATTCCAGTTCCAGCGACTCGAATGCGCCGGCATGCCACACGAACAATAAAGAGTCCATTCTTCCCGGAATCCGTGCACGAAGGGGAGCAGGTATGAGCCGTTTCGATAGGGACTGAAACCGACCACATATCGAGTGCAGCACTTCGGACATTCAACGCAATGGCGAACGCGGGAAGCCATGATGTAAACCCGTTCAAGATTGGTTATCGAATCGAGCTATTGCGCCTGACTGCGGCGAAATCCGAGGGGCGGAACAATTTCTGCCGGCCTCGTAAAAAACCGAAGCTTAAGTCGCGGACCTCAATATGGTTACGCTGGACGTTTCCGGACCTCGCTGTCCCGGCAATCGAGGCTCGTTGAGCGCGGTCCGAAAACGTCCACCCTCGCCGCGAGTGTCAGCTATGATGGACGCGCACTCGGCGAGTTTTGTCGAGTCCGAAGGATGGGCGTGGGGCGAGAAGCCGGCGCCATTCACAAAAGATATGAATCTCGATTGGCAAGTGTGTTCGCGTGCGAGGTTGTCGCGTGACCCACGCTTCGACGGCAAAGTTTTTATTGGAGTTGTCGGCAGCCGAGTATATTGCCGTCCGATTTGCCCTGCGCCCACTGCCATGGAAAAAAACTGCCGCTATTTTTCCAGCGCGGCTGCGGCTGCGGAAGCTGGCTTCCGTCCATGCTTGCGTTGTCGCCCGGAAAGTTCTCCTGGCACTCCCGCGTGGCTGGGAACTTCCAACACGGTGTCACGAGCCTTGCGTCTGATCGGCGAAAACGGGCTCGAAGATGGAGGAGTCGAAGTTTTAGCGGAACGCCTGGGTGTGGGCTCGTGTCACTTGCGGCGCCTGTTCTTGCGTCATCTGGGTGCGACGCCAATCGCGGTCGCCCAGACTCGTCGCCTGCACTTCGCCAAGAAGCTGATCGACGAAACTCATCTTCCCATGAGTCAGATCGCGATAGCGTCTGGATTCGGTTCCGTGCGTCGCTTCAATGCGGGTATTCGTGAGGTCTATCATCGAACTCCCACGCAAATCCGGCGCCTGGCGCGGCAGACGGCGGTGCAGCCGGGGAATCAATACCTATTTCACCTGCATTTCCGCCCGCCTTACCAGTGGCAGGGCATGTTGGATTTTCTGGCGGCGCGCGCTACTCCGGGCGTCGAAGAGGTGGAAGCAAATAGTTATCGACGGACAATCTCGTTGCACGGCCGCGCAGGATATTTTCAGGTTTCCCTCGACGACAGCCGTGACGCACTCGCGGCGCGCATTGAATTCAGCGATCCGCGTTCACTCTTTTTCATTGTCGAACGAATTCGCGCCATGTTCGATTTGAACGCGGACTGGGCGGCTATTGTGGAAAGTCTAAGAAGTGATCGAGATCTGGCCGCCAGGGTGGAAGCTGACCCCGGCCTGCGCGTGCCCGGCTGCTGGAATGGCTTCGAACTCGCTGTTCGAGCGATTCTGGGGCAGCAGATCACGGTGAAAGGTGCGACCGCAATGGCCGGACGAGTGGTCCGTGCTTTCGGCAAAACATGCAGCGGACCTGGCGGGCTCACGCATCTTTTTCCTACTCCTCAAGTTCTTGCGGAAGCGAAGCTGGGAGAGGTCGGATTGACGGCAGCGCGAAGCGAAACGATTCGCGCTCTCGCCCGCGCCGTTTGCGCCGGCAAGATTAATTTTGAGGGAGTGGTCGACTCTGACGAGTTTCTGCAGCGGCTGTGCGAGATTCCCGGCATTGGGAAGTGGACCGCGCAGTATGTAGCTATTCGGGCCCTGCGAGAGCCTGACGCTTTTCCTTCCAGCGATCTTGGTCTTCTGCGTGCCCTGGGGTTGGACAATTCTCGTGAACTGGAGCGCCGCGCCGAAGTCTGGAGACCATGGCGCGCCTATGCGACCATGTATCTGTGGAGACTGGCAATCCACCGCGAGCCTCGACCAAATCAGCCTGCTCCGCGAAAATCTGAAAAACAGACCCCTTCGCGTATTGTGCCCGAGAACCGCGCGTCAATGGTTGTGTGACGCGTGTCCGACTTCGGCCACTCACCCGAATTTTCGCTTCCTCCTTGAATTACTGCGTTATAAGTAATGTTTCGCGTTGTGCGGTTGACGCTGTAATCGTGCAAGGAGAAACGAGCGCATGTGTTTTTCAGCTACCGCGAACTTTGTGGGCAGCGGAGTTCTAGGCGCGGTCGGCGTCGTCACACTGACAAAGGTGAAGCACCGGCGCGAACTCTTGTTCGCCGCACTGCCTGCGCTGTTTGCCATTCATCAATTCATCGAGGGCTTTGTCTGGCTGGGATTGGATGGGAAGCTATCGCCCGCGGTGGCGCACGATATGGGCGCGGCGTTCATGCTATACGCTCAAGGGCTGCTGCCTTTTCTGTTGCCGCTAAGTGTGCTGCTGTTCGAGCCGGACGCGAAAAGCCGCCGCAGCATGGTGCCGTTTGTAGCGCTGGGCGCGGGAACGACGTTATATATCCTGTGGGCATTGACGGCCTACCCTTTGCAGCTTTACGTGAAGGCGAACAGCATTGTGTACATCAATCAGGCGACGAACAACAAGGCGGTTGCTGTGCTGTATGTGATTGCCACGTGCGGTTCGCTTTTTTTCTCCAAGATTCGGATGATGGTGATTTTCGGCGCGGCCAACCTGGCGATCCTGCTGGTCGTGATGGAGTTCAAGCGCTACGCGTTTACTTCTCTGTGGTGTGCCTACGCGGCGATCGCAAGCGTGATCATCCTGGGCTATTTCTGGAACAGCAGCGCCAAGCGGCCGTTCGCTTATGCAGAACCGATCTTAACCTTCCTGGAAGGCGGCCGAGCCTGATGCAGGCTTCGTACGACGATTGTTCCTTCAGTCCGTACCTTGGATGAAATCGACGATGCAGGACTGCAGGGATGCTGATAACGATTCCCTCATTTTTCAGTCCAAACTTCTCGCAGGATGATATAAAACCGACGGCTGGATTGTTTTGGAATATTTCTCTTCGAGTAGGAAGGCGTTTTTTCCGCGCACGCGGAGAGCAAACTAATTCCTGATGGCAAAACCAGCGGCGCCAGGGAGCTAACCCATGACAACTACACTTCCCGCCATCCCGGTCGCAGCAAACCCGACGTCGCGGTCCCGAATCCTCTCGATCGATCTAATCCGGGGCGCGGTTATGATTATCATGGCAATTGATCATGTGCGCGTATATTCCGGTCTGCCTGCAGGAGGCCCGACTCCTGGAATCTTCTTCACGCGTTGGATTACTCATTTCTGCGCGCCGGCATTCGTCTTCTTAGCCGGGACCAGCATCTTCTTTTACAACCGGAAACATGACGACGTATCCAGATTCCTGATGATCCGGGGAACATGGCTGGTGTTTCTTGAGCTGACGTTGCTTCGTCTGGCTTGGACCTTCAATTTCGATTTTGCTCATTACGAGATGGCAGGCATCCTGTGGGTTATCGGCTGGTGCATGATTCTGATGGCCGGGCTGGTGAAATTGCCGTTGCCGGTAGTGGGAACGCTTGGCGTGGTGATTATTTCAGCCCATAACTTGATGGATTCTCACATGGGCCAGCTCATTGAGGGACTCGATGCCAACCGGCTTTCCGGACTCTGGAAAATTCTCTATGTAGGATTTTTCGCTGGACCGGTCCGGTTCGGACCCAATGGCCCGAATCTTGTGGTGCTCTACTCAATCATTCCATGGATTGGCGTCATGGCGGCGGGCTATGCCTTCGGGAAGATTTTGATCTTGTCGCCAGCTCGGCGAAATCGTCTATGCCTGGGTATCGGACTCGGAGCGGTAGCTGCTTTTCTGATTCTTCGCGGATTTAATCTTTACGGCGATCCGCGTCCGTGGCACGCTGCCGCACCGGGACGAAACGGCTTGCCACCGATGCCCGCGTTTCTTTCGTTTCTGAACACCACTAAGTATCCAGCCTCGCTTTGTTTTCTGTTGATGACGCTGGGCCCGGTTATCGCGCTGACCCCGTTAGTTGAAGGTGCGCGGGGCGCTGTGGCCCGGTGGATCACGGTCTTCGGGCGGGTGCCTTTCTTCTACTACGTGCTTCATATACCCCTCATTCACGCGCTTGCACTGGTCGTTTCGAAAATCCGGCTGGGCTTCGTCAGTCCGTGGCTTTTCACCAACCATCCGATGGGTAATCCGGAGGCGCCGGAGGGGTATGTTTGGAGTCTGGGCCTTCTTTATGCGGTATGGGGAATCACAATCGTAATTCTTTACTTTGCGTGCCGATGGTTCTCGAATTTGAAAGCGACGAGGAATGATTGGTGGCTCAAGTATCTCTGAGATCGGTGATCAAGGAGTTCGGCGATCAAGCGCCGTGACCTGCGCAGTGCAGAACGCCGAGATAAGCCTTCCACGGTCCGACCGCATCACGATACTGGTGCGCCATTACGCGAGACAATTGATGCAAATGCGTAAAGTCGTGGACGGTCCAAGTCGCCAGAAGTTCCGATAGCGTGACCACTCCCAATGCCGGATGCTTTCCCGGCCGGCTAAAGTCCTCCGTTTGTAAATTCAGCGCTCGAAGCGCATCCAAATTTTCTTTTCGCAGTCGCGCGAACTCATCCAACAGTTGCTCCAACGATTTCCCCTGACTTTCTGTCGCTTGCGCGAAGCGGTCAAAGGGATCAAAGGTTTGCGCTTCGCCGTGTTCGAGTATGAGCCGCAGGCGCGGCATCCAGTCGGTGCGTTCCCCGACAATCAAGTGGCCAACGATGTCGAACGCACTCCAGCTATCATTCCCTTCATTGCAGCGCACCCAGTTGTTCGGCAGGCCGCGCAAAAGTGCATCCAGAGTCGTGGGATTACGACTGAGAAGTGCGATCGATTCGGAGAGATTAAACTCAGTCAACATTGCCATGCCTCCGTAGATGCTTGCCTAAGGTTTTGGACTCAAGTTGCGTCAGTGTCTGCTGCGAGAAGTACTGATAGCGAACGATCCAATCGTGAGGAATAACATGCAGTAAATCCAGTTATCGATAGCGCTGATTTCAGCACGGCACTTATGGAAGAGAGCAATTTCTGCTCTATTGATCCTAAGTGAAGATGTCTTTACCAAGTCATTCAAATGTAAAGAATTTGTCAAACTGCCGCCACTTCGATGAAAAAGGCAAGGAAACATTGTAATCTTCACCCTGTGTCGGGGAATCCGTAAGAAGTGCAAATCCGAGTTAAGGACTGTTCCGAACAAGTGAGGTCAGGTTTTATGGGTCAATTCGCCGCTCCAATCAGTACCGCTCGCTCTCTGGATTCTGCTCCGCGGCCCGCCGGGAGAATCCTGATCGTCGAAGATGATCCTGCGGTGCAGAAAGTATTGAAACGCTTGTTCGAGTCCGAGGGCTACGCCGTAGACGTTCAGGGAAATGGGCAGTCCGCTCTGGAAAGTTTTCAGGCTAACCCGCCAGCGGTCATCATTCTCGATCTGCGATTACCCCGACTCTCAGGCAGTGATCTATGCAAGCAGGTTAAGGCGCAAGCGCCCACTCTGCCGATTGTGGTGCTTAGTGCGACCACCGATGTCTCCGACAAAGTTCTGCTGCTGGAGTTGGGAGCGGACGATTATGTAACCAAGCCGTTCAGTCCCAGGGAACTGCTGGCGCGCGTGCGCGCAGCTCTGCGCCACACGCAGCGGAGCCCGAACGTCAATCTTGTATCTTTCGACGATATCTCCATTGATTTCAGAAAAATGGAAGTGCAGCGGGACGGCAAGGTTGTGACGCTGACTGCGCAAGAATTCAAGACACTGAAATTTCTCGTGGAAAATGCGGACCGCGTGATCGGCCGCGACGAATTACTCAATGACGTTTGGGGATATCAGAATTACCCCTCGACCCGCACCGTGGATAATCACATCTTAAAACTTCGGCAGAAATTGGAACGCGATCCGGCCAGTCCTGTGCATTTCCGCACCGTACATGGAATGGGCTACAAATTTGTCCGTTGAGATCACGTGATTCCTTCCTCAAAGCACGAGTTGCAAATTCCACGAAGAAACGTAGACAGTGCGCGCGCGCCCCGCACGCGGCTGCGTACGCGCTTTCTGCTCTCCATGGTGCTAATCACCGCCGGGCTCACGGCGATGGCGCTTCTGGTTGTGCGGCGTAGCGTCCGCAATCACGTGCGGGGAGAAATTGCACAGGATTTGCGCAACTCCGTCGTCATCTTCCAAAATTTTCAACACGATCGCGAAGTCATGTTGTCAGGCTCAGCGGAATTGGTAGCATACCTCCCAATTACGCGCGCCATTATGACTGCTCACGATCCTGCCACTATCCAAGATGCTTCCAAAGACCTTTGGCCATTGACCAGAAGCGACTTGATGGTATTGGCCAATCGCACCGGTACCGTGGTTGCTCTACACAGCAAATCGGAAGGCTTAACCCGCGAGGCCGCCCAGAAGTATGTGGAGAGGTCCTTAAACGAAGATGACTCCAGCCACTGGTGGTTTGACGCGCACCATCTGTACCAGACTTTTGTGCAGCCCATTTACTTTGGGACTAAGACGGACGGGCCGCTACTCGGGTTTCTAATCATCGGCTACGAAATCGACGATCGCCTGGCTCGCGAGGTCAGCAAGGTCTCGGCCAGTCAGGTAGCTTTCGCCTACGGCGATGAAATTGTGGCCACCACTCTCGCGCCCAATCAGGTGCAAGCTCTTTCTGTGCGCGCGCTGGCCACGGAATCGCCGCAGGGCAGTTTGCAGGACGTGGAAATTGGAAACGAAAAGTTTGTTCTGACTTCTCTGGAGTTGGCGCGACAGAACCAAGTCCCATTCCGCCTGATTGTACTGGGATCCTACGATCAGGCTGCCAGGTTCCTCGACAATCTCAACCGTTTGCTTCTATTGCTCGGTCTTTCTGCGGTGGTGGTGGGCAGCGGGCTGGTGTTCGTCATCTCGCACACCTTCACGCGTCCGCTCGCCAACTTGGTGGAGGGGGTGCGCGCTCTGGAGCGTGGTGATTTCTACCATCCTCTTGATCCGCGGGGCAGCGACGAGGTTGCAGAACTGAGCTCCGCTTTCGACCGCATGCGCGCGAGTCTGCTTAAGAGTCAGCAGGCGTTGCTCGAGTCCGAACAATTAGCCACCATCGGGCGCATGGCGAGTTCTATTTCTCACGATCTGCGTCATTCCCTCGCTGCGGTAGTGGCGAATTCTGAATTCCTTTGTGATGGAGGACTGACTTCCGCACAGCGTGAAGAACTGTATCAGGAGGTGCGAACCGGCGTGAATCAGATGACGGATCTCATTGATTCTCTGCTGGAGTTTGCCCGCACTCGAGAATCGCTGAATCCGATCCATGCCAGCATTCAGGAGACTGTGCAGCGAGCCGTGCAGGCAGTGCGTTTGCACCCACGCCATCAGGGAACAGCGATCGAAGTTCACAGTAATAATCAGAATTTGGCGTGGTTCGATCCGCGCAGGATGGAGCGCGCCTTATACAATCTTCTGCTGAATGCTTGCGAGGCTGCGCCCAGCCGTGTGGGCCGGGTGGAAGTCATAATCGAGCAGACCAACACTTGGGTCAGAATTTTTGTATCCGACAATGGCCCCGGCATCGCGGAACCGATACGTGACAAGCTGTTTCATCCTTTTGTGAGCTTTGGAAAAGAAAACGGCACCGGGCTCGGGCTTACGGTCGTGCAGAAAATTGTTGAGGACCACGGCGGTGAGGTTTTAGTGGAACGCTCCGCGGAATCTCGAACAATCTTCCGGATCACCATTCCTTCACACGCTCCGCAAAATCGTGAGGATGTGGGTACCCGTGAGGTAACGCCCGTGACTCTGGATACCAAGGAAGCGACTGAAAATTCAACTCGGCATTTGGATTCGTAGTACGTTTCCATTTCTTTTCCCGACATTCGGTGTCGCACCCAGGAGGATGTATGAGGAACCACGAACCCCTTGCGTTTCGTGCCTGTTTAATGACAGCGGCAAGTGCCCTTTTTCTGATTACTTTTAGTGTGGCCCAGGCAGGAACGCCCACTCCCGCTTCACAACTGCAAGACGCTTCGCTGCGGGATCTTGAATCACAGGTGCGTGAACTGAGTACTGTGATCGAGCAGATGCGATCTGAGAATGAGGCGTCACGTGCTGAAATGCGGGAGTTACGCCAGGAATTGCAGGAGACGCGGAAGCTTCTTGCTCTGCTTGCGGCAGTGAACAGTGTGAGCCCTCAGCCCGCCCAAACATCTTCCGTGAATTCAAATGTTGCTCCTGAGTCCCAATCGCAGATCATTTCTGAAACGACAACCGCGGACTTGGGAGCGAGAGTTCAGAAGCTGGAGGAATCCACGCAGTTGTTGGGCTCGAAAATCGACGAGCAATATCAAACCAAGGTGGAGACAGCAGCGAAATATCGTGCTCGTCTTTATGGAATTGTGCTGATGAATGCATTTCACAATGTCGGCGCTTCCGACAATCTGGACATTCCGGATTATGCACAGCCTGTAGCTCCTGGCGAACCGCAGGCCAGCTTGGGCGCTACTTTGCGGCAAAGCGAGATCGGCCTGGAATTGTTCGGACCCACCGTCGCTGACGCGAAAAGTTCAGCAAGCGTGCAGTTCGATTTTGGCGGAGGATTCCCAGCGACCAACAACGGAGTCAACTTCGGCATCGCCCGCATGCAGACTGCGAGTCTCCGCCTCGATTGGGCGGATACATCAATCGTTGCAGGGCAGGATTCGTTGTTCATATCGCCGCTTTCACCCACCTCCTTTGCTTCGCTTGCAACCCCGGCCTTTGCCTATGCGGGAAATCTCTGGGGTTGGACGCCGCAACTTCGAGTCGAACATCGCTTCAATCTCTCGGACCAACAGACTTTAACGTTCCAGGGCGGAGTTCTGGACAATCTGGATTGGGAGCCGCCGTATAACTCGTTTTATCGCTCGGCGCAGGCGGGCGAGAATTCCGGACAGCCAGCTTATGCTCTGCGCAGCGCCTGGACGCGCACGCTATCAGGCCATCCGTTGACCTTAGCCGCAGCCGGATATTACGGCCGCCAGAATTGGTCGTGGGGTCGATTCGTCGACGCCTGGGCCGGCATGTCCGATTGGCAAATTCCCATTCTTCGCCGGTTGATCCTCTCCGGCGAATTCTATCGAGGCCGAGGAGTGGGAGGATTGGGAGCCGGCATTGGCCGCGCAGTCCTGTTCGGAGGTACTCCTTACAATTCCGCGACAAGCATTCATGGCCTTGATTCTGCGGGAGGATGGGCGCAACTCAAATTTCAACTCACGTCCAAGCTGGAGTTGAACGGAGTCTTCGCTGAAGACGATGCCTTTGCCAGCGATGTTCGTGGCTTTGCCGTGGATGGCAACAACTTCTCAACAATTCTGGGCCGCAATCGCGGATCGCTGGAAAATCTCGTCTATAGGCCTCGATCGGACTTGTTGCTATCTGCGGAGTTCAGACATTTGCACAGCTTTCCCGTCTACAGCAGTGCGAGCACGGCCAATCAAATCAATCTCGCTATGGGCATACTATTTTGATCATGCGAAACTCTCTGCGTTGTTCGAGCGAGCTCCGCATTCTACTTGTGCTGACTTTTTGCGTCTCTGCGGCTGCACAAAATGTATACCTCAAAGGCAAGGTGCAGTTGACTCAAGACGGCCGCCACGAGCGGGATGCGTCGAAAGTTGTGGTGTGGCTCACCCCGCTGGGAGCAACCCCCACTCCTCCTCCGCCTCGACAGCAGACATCGCAAATTCCGCAGCTCGTGCAGAGGGACAAAAGCTTTCATCCTTCGTTGCTCGCAATTCCAGCCGGGGGTCAGGTCGAATTCCCGAACCACGATCCTTTTTTTCACAATGTCTTTTCTTTGTTCGACGGAAAGCGATTCGATCTCGGACTTTATGAAAGCGGTTCAACTCAATTTGTTACATTCGACAAGCCGGGCATATCTTTCATTTTTTGCAATATTCATCCGCAGATGAGCGCCGTTGTGATTGCTCTGAACACACCCTATTATGCGATTTCCGATCAGCGTGGGGACATAAGTTTGAGCAACGTGATTCCCGGTCACTATCGGATGCATATTTTTCATCCCTCGGTTTCGCCGAGCGCGCTGCAGGCAGCGGAACGGGAAATCACCGTAAGTTCAACCACTACCTTCATTGGAACTTTTGTGCTGCCGAAGTCCAGCCTGGAAATCGCTCACAAGAACAAGTATGGCCGTGACTATGACCGGCCGGAACCGGATAGTCCCGCGTATGCGCGACCTTAGCCTTGGATCTTCAGACATCTCTAGGACCGCTCCGGCGTGCGGAGTAATCTCATGCTGCAGCGATGAGCTTGCTAATCACGGACTTCGCGCATACTCTCAAAGTAGTGGGTTTTTTTGGAATCGCGAGAAGGAAGGTTTCTTGACTAACGACGAGCTCAAAGCTTCTTACGTGGTTATACGCCACAATGTCCGCACGTATGAGTCCGCGGGTGTGGTCGAGGTCGTCAAAGGACGAGCCAACGCAGAGTCCACCTTGAAGAAGTTCGAAAACGAGCAAAGCTCGGCCGACCGGCATGAGGGCTGGCGCTATTTCCTTGAAAAAAGCACTCTGAAGGCGGGAACAGATCCGACCGAAGCGACGGAGCTTCGCCAAGCAGAATTGGAAAGTCGAGAGTCAAAAGCTACGCAAGACGCCGGCCCTAACGGTGGCGGATTCTCCCGGTGAAGTCAGCTTAATTCGAGTTTCCTGTCGTTGTAAAGTCTGCAGTCCCAACTTTTACAATTGTGCCCCGTGGTTGTGGTTTCGCATCCTTACTGTCCTCACTGTCCTCCGGTTTGTCCGCTTCCGGTGCGGGAGCCGGTTTCTCGGTCCACATGCCATAGACGCGTCCGCCATAAGCCGCAAGTCCGCTGTAGTCCCCGAAGAAGACGCCGCCCGCCTCGAATGGATTATCAGTCCAAGCGTAGTTCTGAAAGCATCGCCCCCCATCTGTGGAGCGCGCCAGAACTACAATCTGTTTCCGATTCTGTGGATCGCCCCGGCGGTCGTAAAAGATCACGTTGATGGAACCGTCGGTTGGGTCCACAGCGAGCCACTGAAAGAATTGTTCCGCCCCATTGTGTATCGGGTCATTGTTCACTCGAACCGGCGCCGACCAGTGCTTGCCATCATTGTCAGAGAAGGCGATAAAAACATCGAGATCGCCGTTGCGATAATCGCTCCACGTTACATAAAGGCGCTTGCTTTTCGGGTCGATGGCAATTTGCGGAAATCCGTTTGCGCGTTCGAGCGTTTGAATTGCGAACATGATGGGCGCCGTATGAATGATGGCGCGAGCGTGGGAAAAAGTCGTGCCACCATCGCGAGAAGTTGTGAGCATGATCGCGTCGTCCTGGCTCCAGATTGCGTAAAGCCTGCCATCCGGTCCAACCACGCCATCGAATCCCTCCGCCCCGCCGTTATCATCTCGCGGCAAACCGGGGTGGGCGTCGATCTCGGTCGGCTGCGACCAAGTCTTTCCGTCATCGGTAGAACGGGAAAGTACTATCTGCGAATCGGCTATTCTCCAGCGCGTCCAGCCAATGTAGAGATTTCCGGCGTATTTGCTTTTCGTATTGTCCGCGACGATGTACGGCTTGTCTTCGAACGGAATCCCCGGCGTGCTGGTTTGTTCTGCGACTGGAATGTGGTTTGTTTCCCAGGTTTTTCCGCCGTCGAGAGATCGGCGAACAAAAATTCCGTTGCGGGTCGCGCCATGGGCCCAGTAATTGAACGTTCCCAGCTTGTCGAAGGCGATGTAACAGACAAAGGCGTGACTCTGATTATCGAAGGTGACAGAGACATCGCCGGAGACTCGATAATTTTTGGGGTCGACATTCTCTGCGAGTTGCCAAGTGTGTCCGGCGTCGCCTGAATAGGCGGCATGCACATTGTCCTGAAAAACGCCGACCACTTGCTGCGGATTTTCCAGATTCACCGCGATGGAAGGCTCCGTGAAATATCCCGGCGCGGGCGTCAGCGTGAAGACCTGGGAGCGAGGGGCCTTGGGTAGATTCTGAGCCCATGAGAGAAGAGTTGTTGTGAAGAAGATGATCGACGCAGCGCGTGCGGGGTTGCGAAAATATCGCGAGAAAAACATTCGTAGTCCTCTTGAGCAATAATTAGTTTGTGATTCCAGAAAGTTCAGGAACATAGGGCTGCGCCGCCGGCGATTCCCGCATCGGCTCCATAGTGCGCCATCAACAGCGGAATCTGAGAGGCATGTGGATTGACGCAACAGCTGGGAAGACGATTCTTGATTTCGTCAAAAAATGGCTTCAGCATCGCAGCCACGCCTCCGCCAATTACGAGAACATCTGGGTCCAAGAGATCGACGATGTTGCCGAGCCAGGGCACCAAGACGTCGACGGTGTCGAGAAGTACTTCGCGCGCTAACGGATCTCCGGCGGCATAAGCCTGCCCCACCAATTCGCTGGTAACGGAGGATACGGTTCCATGTGCGAGTTCCAGAACCTTGGAATGGAGGGATGGATCTGCGCTAAGCTTGGTTCGTGCTCGTGCGCCAATGGCCGGACCCGCAGCTAGCACTTCGATGCATCCGCGTTTACCGCAGCCGCAGGATGGGCCGCGGTAATCGATGCTCATGTGGCCACCCTCGCCAGCAGAGCCGGTATTGCCGTGATAGATGCGGCCATCAAGAACGATGCCGGTCCCAATCCCGGTCCCTATGGTCGCGTAAAAAACATAACGGAAACCCCGCGCAACTCCCCAGCGCGTTTCGGCCAGGGCGGCAGCGTTCGCGTCATTGTCGACTTTGACGGGGATGCGATACTTCGCAGCCAGTTTTTCGGCGAGTGGAAAATTCCGCCAGCAGGGAAGATTTGGAGGATTGAGAACAACGCCAGTTTTCGGGTCTAAAGGACCCGGCGCGCAAATTCCAATGCCTTGAATTTCATCTTCCCTCGCAGAAGAAATCAGGGAATCGATGGCGACAGTCACCGCGTGCAAGCCGGCCTCGGCCGTGTCGGTTGCAATCATGGGTTTGCGGCCCTTGGCGAGAATCTTGCCATTGCAGTCCACGAGGCCGACCGCCGCCTTGGTGCCACCGATGTCGACACCTAGGAAAGGACGGCTATTGGTTGGGTTTCCGGTCATGATCTTCGCGTTCATTCTGTACAAAATTGTGTTCAGTCCGTACAAAATTGTGTTCAGTTTTCTTCCCGATCCTAAGTTGCTGATTCTACAGTTAGGCAGGGGTCTTGATAGCCCAGCCGCAAAAAATCTGATTCCTTCTATTCAATTTATGAATCCAAGCGTTACGTAAGATTGTTGACGGCTGAAGCTGGTCAACCTAGAATCTAACTGGAATGTCAGACTCCTGCAATTTTTGCGCTATGTGCTGCTGCACTTGTTGTTGTTGTGCATGCGTGCGCACTGGCGCGGGGAGACTGCTGACCTAAGAGATTTTTCTTAATACCGGCACTCATCAACCCATCGCCAGACGAACCTGGCGGTGGGTTTTTTATTTTCCAAATGAACCTATGACAACTACAGCCAAAGAAACCAAAGCACAAAAAGTCGAGCGCCTCAAGCGCGCCATGAATCCCTGGCAAGGGCTCGCGGAGATTCGCCGTTTCGCGCGCGAAGGCTTCGATTCCATTCCTCCGGAATGGATCGGAACTTATTTCCGTTGGTGGGGCGTTTACACTCAGGGCGATGGAGCAGGTGTCACTGGCGGACAAGGTGGCGAAGGCCGCGCCCTGCAGCGCTTCATGGTTCGCATTCGCATTCCCAACGGCATGATGAATTCGCAGCAGTTGCGTGCCATCGCCAACCTCACTCGCCAACACGCGAATGGAATCGCCGACCTCACGGTGCGACAAAATATTCAGCTGCATTGGGTCACGATCGAATCGTTGCCGGAAGTGCTCGAAGGCTTGTGGGCTGTTGGTCTGAATACAATGGGCGCTTGCGGCGACGTGACGCGCAACGTGACCGGGTGTCCGGTCGCAGGTGTGGATGCCGACGAAATTATTGACGCCTCGCCGTTGGTGCTGGAGGCCTCGCGGCTGCTGGCGGGTAATTCCGACTTTTATAACCTGCCGCGCAAGTTCAAGATCTCCATCACCGGATGCCGGGTGTGGTGTCCCTATCCTGAAATCAATGACATTGGCTTGACTGCGTTGGCCCGCGTAGTTGGGGGGAAGCCCGAAGTAGGCTTTTCGCTGCGGGTCGCCGGCGGCCTTTCCACGGAACCGTATCTGGGAGCGCGGTTGAATGCGTTCGTTCGTTGGAACCAGGTTCTTCCGGTGATCAAGGGCATCGCCGAATTGTTCCGCGATTCCGATGTGCTGCGGGAACATCGCGAACGCGCTCGCCTGAAATTTCTATTTCTGCGGCACGGATGGACTGCTGAACGTTTTCTCGAAGAACTTGAAGGCCGCATTAGATTCAAACTCGATCCCGCCGTCGAGGAGCATCCGCCTGACGATGTCTACCGCGATCACATAGGAATCCACGCGCAGAAACAGCCCGGTCTTTCGTATGTGGGTGCGGTCGCGTTGCGGGGACGAATCAATGCGGAGCAGATGCAGGCGGCTGCGGATCTTGCCGAGCGCTTTGCGGGCGGCGAATTGCGCGCCACCAACATGCAGAACTTGCTCGTTGTCAACGTCCCCATCCTCAACGCCGAACCTCTGGCTAAAGAATTCGACGCGATCGGATTGAAGGTCGGCGGGTCGTCATTCTGGCGCGGCACGGTTGCGTGCAGCGGAACGGAATTCTGCAAGCTGGCAATTACCGAAACTAAAAGCTTCTCGCGCTGGCTGGTCGAAGAATTGGAAGAACGATTGCCCGGTTTCGATCAGCACCTGAAGTTGCACGTTACCGGATGCCCCAACAGCTGCGGACAGCACTGGATTGCCGACGTTGGCATTGAAGGCAAGAAGATCAAAGTTCAGGATCGCCTGGTCGATGCTTATTACTTCTGCGTGGGGGGCGCGCTGGGCTTGCATCAAGCCACGGCGAGGCCAGTCGGATATCGCTGCGCTGCGACCGAAGTGCCGGACGCTCTCGAACGTCTGTTGGGACGATATCTGGCGCAACGCGAACCAGGAGAAAATCTGCGGCGGTTCTTTGTCCGGCACAGCGATACGGAGTTGCGCGAATTTCTGGCCGGCGAAGCCGTACCTGCTGTGGCTCGTGATCTGCCGGACCCGTCTCGGAGTCTGGCGCACTCCGCAGGAGGCGCCGGTGACTAACTTATTTCCTATGTTTCTAAAACTGGAAGGCAAGCAATGCCTGGTTGTGGGCGCGGGAAAAATCGGCGAGCCCAAGATTGGTGGTCTGTTGGAAGCGGGAGCGCACATCCGCGTGGTCGCGCTCGATGCCAGCCCGGCGGTTCGCGAATGGGCGCGTGCGGGAAAACTCGAACTCGAACTCCGCGCTTTCGCACCCGAGGATTTGGATGGCGCCTTCCTGGCTGTGGTGGCGACAAATTCTCGCATACTCAATGAACGCGTCTATTACGAAGCGCAGAGACGAAGAGTGCTTTGCAATGTAGTCGATGTGCCCGATCTGTGCGATTTCTTTTATCCCGCGGTGGTGCGTCGCGGAGACTTGCAAATTGCGGTGTCAACCTCGGGACAAAGCCCGTCATTGGCGCAGAAAATTCGACAGCAGCTGGAAAAGCAATTTGGTCCTGGATATGCCGCGTGGGTGGCAGAACTTGGTAAGACGCGAGAGCTCATTCTCGCCAGCGATCTCAATAAGGTACGCAAGCTGGAGCTGTTGCATTCGCTGGCCAGCCGCGAAGCCGTCGAAGCGGCGCTGGCTGAAATTCCGGAACTCGCCGCCAAAGGAGAAGGAGCATGAAAGGCAAAGTTTATCTGGTGGGCGCAGGGCCAGGAGATCCGGAGTTACTGACGTTAAAGGCGCTGCGCCTGCTCAGAACGGCCGATGCTGTGCTGCACGACGATCTGGTTGCGCCGGAGATTTTGAAACTTATTCCGTCTAGAGCGCAAGTACACAACGTCGGGAAGCGCTGCGGAAAAAAGAAGATCGCGCAGGAGGAGATCAACTTCTTGATGATTGCCCTGGCTGATTCCGGGCTGCGCGTGGTTCGGCTGAAGAGCGGCGATCCGTTAATCTTCGGGCGTGCCGGGGAAGAAATCGAAGCGCTGCGGCGGGCCGGGATCGCTTACGAGATTGTTCCGGGAGTAACTTCTGCTCTGGGCGCAGCCGCAGCGGCGCAGATTCCGCTGACTCATCGCAGAGCTTCATCAGCGCTTGTTTTCATCACCGCGCATCAGGCCTCCGGCAGTGAAGCCGCAAACTGGAGCAAGCTCGCGGGAAGCGGCGCGACGCTGGTGATTTACATGCCCGGACAGAATTATCCCGATGTCGGAGCGAAGCTAACGGCAGCTGGGCTTAAGGGCGAAACGCCTTGCGCCGTTATTTCTCGCGCCACAACTCCGCAGCAACGAACGCACCGAACGACGATTGCCGAGCTCTCTCTCGCGCCTCATTTGGCCGCTCCCACGCTGCTGGTTGTGGGCGAGGTTGTGCGTTTCGTTGACTCTGCAGCGCTAACAGGGACGTTTGCCGTGACGAATCCGGCGGGCGACGAAATCAGGATTCCCTCGGCATTATTTTCCGACACTCTTTCGATGGTGGATTTGAGAACGAATGAGGAGCCACTCGCGTGAAAGATCACGAATGAAACAAGAGATTGCAGACATACAAAGCGCCTCTGATAGTTGGAGTGCACAGCGAACCTTGCATTGGTCTTTCCAAACCTTCGGAAATGCTGTTGCAATTTCTTCGGCATTCGGCGCCGAAGGAATGGTGCTGATCGATATGGCTTCGCGAGTGCGCAAAGATTTCCGGCTTTTCACGATCGACACTGAATTCCTTTTTCCCGAGACCTACAATCTGATGGACCGGATCGAAGAAAAATACGGAATTGAGATTGAGAAGGTCTATTCGGCTCTCTCGCCCGAGGTGCAAGAGAGCACTCACGGGGCGGCATTGTGGACGGGAAATCCGGACCGGTGCTGCAATTTGCGCAAAGTGGAACCACTGCGCCGCAAGCTCAGCGAACTGGGCGCCTGGATCACGAGCATTCGACGCGATCAGACCTCGTCACGATCAAGCGCGCGCAGAGTCGAATGGGACGCTAAATTCGGCCTGGTGAAAGTAAATCCGATTGTCGACTGGACGTCAAAGGAAGTGTGGAGTTATATCCACGATCACGATGTGCCCTACAACGAGCTTCATGATCAGAGCTATCCCAGCATTGGATGCACGCACTGCACGCGCGCAGTGCGTCCGGGAGAAGATCCACGGGCGGGACGCTGGGCGGGCTTCGCCAAGACCGAGTGTGGGTTGCACATTATTGAGCCCGCGCACGGTTCGCTCGCGTCAGATACCGCGAAAGCTGCAAAGGTCGGCAACTGAATCTCGCACGCGCGATTCGTCCGAACTCGCGCTTTACGCTTCGGCCTTCTTCATCTGTGTGGCAAACTGACGCAAAAGACCGACGAAAGCCGTCGAGGCTACGGACAAAGTTCGATCGCGGCGGTAGGCCAGTCCAAGTTCGCGGTAGAGCAATGCGTCCTCAAGATCAATCAACTTCACACGGCCGGCTTCGACTTCATCGCGGGCAAACGATGCGCTGATCAGCGACACGCCTAAGTCTGCAGCCACGAAGCTTTTGATCATTCCAATGCTGGGAAGCTCCATTCGAACCTGCAATTCGGCCTGATGCGGACGAAATAACTTGTCGAGCAGCCTGCGAGTGTGTCCCGTCTTCGGAAAGAGCAGAGGTTGTTTCACGATCTCGCTGACCGGCACTACTTTGAACTTCGCCAGCGGATTCTTGGGGCTTACCATCAACATCAGCTTGTCGCGGAAAATGGGTTGGATCTTCAGGCTTGGCGACTGGATCGGCAAGGTAAGAATGCCGACTTCCACCTGCCCGTTTTCCAGCTTCTCTACGATTTTGTAGCTGAAGTTACGGTAGATGCTGATCTGCACCGGAGGATAGCGCCGGCAGTATTCGGCAAAGACCTCGGGCAGGACATACAGACAGGTAGCTTCGTTGGCGCCTACACGCAAAGTACCGCGGGGTGTGCCGCTGTGGTCGGCGACTGCCGTCAGGGACTCATCCCGTAGGGCCTTTAAACGCTCGGCGTATTCAAAAAAAACCTGACCGGCCGGGGTCAGTTTCACGGTTTTGCCCGAGCGATCGAGAAGCCGGTCGCCATACTCCTGCTCCAGTTGGCGGATCTGGGCGCTGACAGCCGACTGGGAGCGGAAAACCTTTTCTCCGGCACGAGAAAAACTGCCCTGCCGGGCTACTTCCAGAAACGTAATGAGCTGATCAAAGTCCATGGGTGGCGAAATTATAGCGGAGTGGCCGCAGTTGGCAACCACCAGGCGGAAGCCCTGGCGTCAGAATATACCCCGAAATTTGCATAGCTTGCATCGAAATTCTGCATTGTACTTTGCCTGCCATAAGACAAGAGAATACGTAGTGTCCGTTTCTGAGCAGAAGTGTGCGATGCTCTGTGGCCCCGCGGAGCGCCCGCCCCAGAACAAATGTATTGGCAGGAATTGACCGCCCCCGGACGGAGTCCAAGATGACGCGTCTAAACTCGAGAAACGGTCTGCCCATGGCTCAGGGTCTTTACAACCCTGGGCAGGAGCATGACGCCTGCGGCATCGGGTTTGTCGCCAGCATCAGCGGGCATAAGAGTCACGACATTATCCGTAAGGGAATCCAGGTTCTTCTCAATTTAGCGCATCGGGGTGCCTGTGGTTGCGATCCGGAAACTGGCGACGGCGCGGGCGTCCTCATCCAAATTCCCCATAAGTTTTTTGCGCGCGAATGCGAGAAGCTGGGGTTCGCACTCCCTAAGCCCGGCACTTACGCCGTCGGAATGACTTTCCTTCCGGTCGAAAAGCACCAGCGCTTGCAGTGCGAAGGAATTCTTGAGCGCATCGTGCGTGAAGAGGGCTTGACTTTATTAGGCTGGCGCGATACTCCGGTTTATGCGTCTGCGATCGGCCGAGTGGCGCGGGCTTCGCAGCCTTACATTCAACAGATTTTCGTGCGCTGCGCAACGGGCATGGACGAAGACACGTTTGAGCGCAAGCTCTACGTCGTGCGCAAGCGGGCGGAGAATGAGATTCGAGAGTCCGGCATTGAAGACGCGGAGATGTTTTACATCCCGTCGTTGTCTTGCCGAACCATCGTTTACAAAGGCTTGTTGCTGGCCCCGCAGATTGCGAATTTTTATCGCGAATTAGCGGACCCCGACGCAATGAGCGCGTTGTGCCTGGTGCACCAGCGCTTCTCGACGAATACTTTTCCAAGCTGGCAGCGGGCGCACCCGTATCGTTATGTCGCCCACAATGGCGAAATCAACACCTTACGCGGCAACGTCAACTGGATGCAGGCCCGCCAGTCGCTGCTGCAGTCACCGCTATTCGGCGAAGACATTAAAAAACTGCATCCCATTATTGCGCCGGACGGTAGCGACTCCGCGAATTTCGATAACGCTGTCGAGTTGCTCTTGCAGGGAGGACGCAGCCTGCCGCATGTAATGGCCATGCTGATTCCAGAAGCGTGGTCGGGCAATCCGCACATGAAGCCGGAGAAGCGCGCGTTCTACGAATACCATGCGTGCCTAATGGAGCCTTGGGACGGGCCCGCGGCCATCGCGTTTACAGACGGCCGCGTCATTGGGGCGACGCTCGACCGCAACGGCTTGCGGCCGGGACGTTATGTGGTGACGCACGACGACCTTGTCGTGATGGCTTCGGAAGCGGGCGTGCTCGACATTGCTCCGGAGCAAGTCAAGAGCAAAGGCCGGCTTCAGCCAGGGAAGATGTTCCTGGTCGATATGGTCGAAGGCCGCATTGTTTCCGATAAGGAGATCAAGCAGAAACTCGCCTCGCGACAGCCGTATGCCGAGTGGGTGAAAGACAATCAGATCACGATTGATCAATTACCAGAGCCCTCGCGCATGCACTTTCCGGACGCCGAAACTCTGCTTCGGCGGCAGCGTGCTTTTGGCTACAGCGATGAGGATCTGCGGATGATTCTCGCGCCCATGGCGGCGAAGGGTGAAGAGCCGATCGGTTCCATGGGCACCGATACGCCACTAGCCTGCCTCTCCGACAAGCCACAGTCGCTGTTCAACTACTTCAAGCAACTCTTCGCGCAGGTGACGAATCCACCGATCGATCCCATTCGCGAAGAGATGGTGATGTCACTGATCAGCTATATCGGGAGCGAGCGCAACATTTTGGAGGAAGCGCCGGAGAACTGCCACATGCTGAAGCTGGCGCATCCGTTGCTCTCGAATCGCGAACTGGAGAAACTGCGCCGGGTATCGAATCGCGATTTGCTGGCGACCACTCTGCCCGCGTTGTTTCGAGCGAGAGACGGCGAAGCGGGACTCAGGCGCGCTCTGGATGAGCTTTGCCAGCGAGCTTCGCTGGCAGTGAAAGCTGGATACTCGCTGCTGATTCTTTCCGACCGCGGCGTGGATAAAGATTACGCTCCCATCCCATGCCTGCTGGCGCTGGCCGCAGTGCACAATCTGCTGGTACGGGAAGAAACGCGAACACAGGTTGCGCTGATCACCGAATCCGGCGAGCCGCGTGAAGTCATGCATTTTGCGCTTCTCAGCGGATACGGGGCGAGCGCGATCAATCCCTATCTTGCGCTTGAAAGTGTTGAAAGCCTGGTTTGGCGCGGCGAGTTAGGGGATGGCATTACCCCGGAACTAGCCGTCAAGCACTTCATGAAGGCAATCAAGAAAGGCCTGCTGAAGACCTTTTCGAAGATGGGTATCTCCACGCTACAGAGCTATCAGGGAGCGCAGGTTTTCGAAGCCATCGGGTTGAACAAAGAATTGATTGACTCGTATTTTACTGGCACGACCTCCCGCCTGGAAGGAGTTGGACTTGGTGTGCTCGCGGCTGAGGCGCAGATGAAGCACGAGTACGCCTTCCGTCCGCTCACAGAGTTTGAGACTGAGTTAGCGGTCGGCGGCAGCTATCACCAGCGCGTCAATGGTGAATATCACCTGCTCAACCCTCAGACCATCAGCAAACTTCAGCAGGCGGTGCGGCAGGACAGCTTCAAGACGTTTCAGGAATACACCGATCTCATCGACAAGCAAAGCGCAAACCTGTGCACGCTCCGTGGCTTGATGAAGTTTAAGAAGAGCGAAATGCCCGTGCCATTGGACGAAGTCGAACCGGCGAAAGAAATCGTGAAGCGCTTCACCACGGGCGCCATGTCGTTTGGTTCGATCAGCAAGGAGGCGCACGAGACGCTCGCCATTGCCATGAACCGCATTGGCGGAAAGTCGAATACGGGCGAGGGCGGTGAGGACGAAGAACGCTTCAAGCCCGATGCGAGCGGTGATTTGCGGCGAAGCGCCGTCAAGCAGGTGGCTTCGGCGCGGTTCGGCGTGACGGCGAACTATCTAGTTAACGCTGATGAGCTGCAGATCAAGATGGCGCAGGGCGCGAAACCCGGAGAGGGCGGACAACTCCCTGGACATAAAGTCGACGAAGTGATCGCGCGTTTGCGGCACTCGATTCCCGGGGTCGGGCTGATCTCACCACCGCCGCATCACGACATCTATTCCATCGAGGATCTCGCGCAGCTGATCTATGACTTGAAAAACGTCAATCCGCAAGCTCGCATTGCAGTTAAGTTAGTGGCGGAAGTTGGCGTTGGCACGGTTGCGGCTGGCGTGGCGAAGGCGCATGCCGATGTCGTGCTGATCAGTGGCGACACTGGCGGCACCGGTGCGTCGCCTTTGAGTTCCATTAAGCACGCTGGCATACCATGGGAACTCGGTTTAGCCGAAACGCAGCAGGTGTTGTTGTTGAACGATCTACGCAGCCGCATCCGGGTGCAAACCGATGGCAAGCTGCAGACTGGGCGCGACGTGGCCATTGCCGCTCTGTTGGGCGCCGAAGAATTTGGCTTTGCCACCACTCCTCTGATTGCGATGGGCTGCATCATGATGCGCAAGTGCCATCTGAATACCTGTTCGGTGGGCATCGCCACGCAAGATCCCGAGCTGCGCAAACGGTTTCAAGGTCAGCCCGAGCATGTGATCAACTTCTTTTTCTTCATCGCGGAACAGCTTCGGCAGTACATGGCGGAGTTGGGATTCCGCACTGTGGACGAAATGGTTGGCCGCGTCGACATGCTCGACGTAGAACCTGCCGTCGATTTCTGGAAGGATCATTGGAAGGCGCGTGGGCTCGACTTTTCAGCCATTCTCTACAATCCGCCGGTACCTTCGCGAGTTGTGAGGCGGCGCGTGCACGCCCAGGATCACGGCCTGGAGCAGGCGCTGGATCACAAGATCCTCGGGCAAGTTCACCAAGCGCTCAGCAATTTGTCGCCGATCGAAGTGAATTTGGCGGTGCGCAATATTCACCGCTCGGTCGGGAGCATGTTGAGTGGCGAAATTGCTCGGCGCTATGGCTCCGCGGGGCTGCCCGACGACACGGTGCGAATTCAGCTCACAGGATCTGCCGGACAAAGTCTGGGAGCTTTCCTGTCGAAAGGGGTTACGCTCACGCTCGAAGGCGAGGCAAACGATTACGTGGGGAAAGGCCTATCAGGCGGCCGAATCATCGTATATCCGCCGCGCGCCTCAGGATTTGCGGCAGAAGAAAACATTCTAATCGGCAACGTAGCTCTTTACGGCGCGACCAGTGGAGAAACATTCTTCAACGGAGTCGCAGGCGAGCGCTTTGCGGTTCGCAACTCCGGAGCGACCGCTGTGGTCGAAGGCGTGGGCGACCATGGTTGCGAATACATGACAAACGGGCTGGTAGTTGTGCTGGGCTCGTGCGGAAGAAATTTTGCGGCGGGCATGAGCGGTGGCATCGCCTATGTGTTCGATGAGCGTTCGGATTTTGCCGAGAATCGCTGTAATCTCGAGTCGGTCGATCTCGAGCCGTTGCTCGATGGTCAAGATATGCAAATAGTCCGCGATCTGGTTACGCGTCATCTGGATCTGACCGCGAGCCGGCGCGCGCAGTGGATTCTGGATAACTGGCAAGACGTGGCGTCGCGCTTCATCAAAATCTTCCCACACGAATTCAAGCGCGTGCTGGGAGTGGGGCGCAGCCAACATGCCTATGTCCCGGTCACCTCCACCTTTGTTCAATCCACTGCTGCTGAGCGTATGCAACCTGCGCAGGTTCGAAACAATTTGCTGACGCAAGTTGGGCAGGTGCTGCATGGGTAAGCCGACCGGCTTCATGGATTATTCGCGAGAGCTGGCGCCGCGCCGTCCAGTCTTAGAGCGGGTGAACGACTGGTTTGAGATCTACCAGGATTTTCCCGAGGAAAAACTGCGCAAGCAGGGAGCCCGGTGCATGGATTGCGGCGTTCCATTCTGCCAAACGGGATGTCCAGTCAGCAACCTCATTCCTGACTGGAACGATCTGGTGTATCGCGGGCGCTGGAAAGATGCTGTTCGGCAATTGCACGCTACCAACAATTTTCCTGAATTCACTGGCCGTATCTGTCCCGCGCCTTGCGAAGCCTCCTGTGTCTTGGGAATCAATCAGCCTCCGGTCACGATAAAACAAAACGAAAAAAATATTGTCGAGCGCGGATTCTTAGAGGGATGGATCCGTCCTGAGCCGGCAAAGCATCGCAGCGGAAGAAAAGTGGCTATCGTCGGTTCGGGTCCGGCGGGATTGGCTGCGGCTCAACAGTTATGTCGCGCGGGTCATGCGGTCGTTGTCTACGAAAAGGCAGATCGCATCGGTGGATTGCTTCGCTACGGGATTCCTGAGTTCAAGATGGAGAAGCACGTTGTCGATCGCCGCCTTGAGCAGATGTCCGCCGAAGGGGTGAAGTTTGTTACCAATGCCGAGGTCGGCAAGAAAATTCCAGTGGAAGATTTGCGGCGAGAGTTCGATGCCATTGTTCTCGCGGGCGGGTCCGAGCAACCGCGCGATTTGAAAGTTCCGGGACGTGAGCTGAAGGGAATTCACTACGCGATGGAATTCCTGCCGCAGCAGAATAAACGTTGCCTGGGCGACACCATTGATCCCGCTATCGCAGTTCTTGCGACTGGCAAACGCGTGGTTATCATTGGCGGCGGCGATACCGGCGCCGACTGTTTGGGCACAGTACATCGTCAGAAGCCACTGTCGGTTCACCAGTTTGAAATCATGCCCAAACCGCCCGATGAACGTTCGCCGTTGACTCCCTGGCCGCTCTGGCCGATGCAACTGCGCATCGAAGGGGCTCACGAAGAAGGCGGAGTGCGCGACTGGAGCATTGCGACTGTGAAATTTACCGGCGACGACGAAGGCAAGGTGAATCAGCTTCACGCCGTAAGAGTTGGCCCTCCCCCGAAGTTTGAGCCTGTTGCCGCCTCTGAGTTTACGATGGACGCCGACCTGGTGCTGATTGCCATGGGCTTCCTCGGCCCGGTTCGGAGCGGCATGATCGAGCAGTTAGGCGTTCAACTCGACAACCGCGGCAATGTGGCGACGGATCAGAATTACATGTCATCGATTCCCGGCATTTTCGCTGCAGGCGACATGCGTCGCGGCCAATCGCTTGTTGTTTGGGCGATCTCCGAGGGCCGCAAGGCGGCCGCCTGTGTCGACGCTTATCTCAAGGCGCTTTCCCTCCGGCCTGTCGTGCCTGTCGTTTCCACGGCACGGCAAATCGCTTCGTAATCATGACCGTCGGTGCCAGATCCTCTAAATGCAGCGAGGCTGAGATGGAGCGTAGTAAGATGACTACTCCCGCGTCATGATCCAGCTGGCAGATATCCAATCCGCCCTCAACCGAATTCGTGCGGACATTCGCGTTTCTCCCTGCACGCATTCAGAAACATTTTCCGGGCTTACCAACAATTCCATCTTCCTCAAGCTCGATAACCAGCAGCGAACCGGCGCTTTTAAAGAGCGCGGCGCTCTGAATAAACTGCTCACGCTCACGCCAGAGGAACGTGCCCACGGTGTGATCGCGGCATCGGCGGGAAATCATGCGCAGGGCGTGGCTTACCACGCCGGACGCCGCAAAATCCATGCTCGTATCGTGATGCCGCTTCCCACGCCGCTCACTAAAGTGTCGGCAACTCGCGCCTATGGCGCCGAGGTCGTGCTTCACGGGACGAATTACGACGAAGCCTACGAACAGGCGGTCATGCAGAGCGAACAGGATCGCCTAACTCTCATTCATGCTTTCGACGACGACGCAGTCATCGCGGGGCAGGGAACGCTTGGCCTTGAAATTTTGCAGCAGCATCCCAGTATTGAAGTAATCGTAGCGCCGATTGGCGGCGGTGGACTGATCGGAGGAATCGCCTGTGCGGTGAAGGAAACGAATCCTGGGGTGCAGGTCTTCGGAGTGCAGCCTTCGCGAATTCCTTCCATGAAAGCCGCCGTGGCCGAGGGTAAGCCGGTTACGTTGCAATCGGCAAAGACGATTGCCGACGGAATTGCAGTGCGCCGTGCGGGGGAACGCACGCTTCCGCTGGTTCAAAAGTATGTGGACGATATCGTTACGGTAGAAGAAGAAGAAATCGCGAACGCGATTCTGTTGCTTCTGGAACGCGAGAAGACGCTCGCCGAAGGCGCAGGAGCTGCCGCCATCGCCGCGGTACTGAACCGAAAACTCCCTCTCCAGGGAAAGCGAGTGGCTGTACTTGTCTGCGGCGGCAACATCGACGTCACGTTGCTTTCCCGCATCATCGAGCGCGGCTTGGTCAAGGACGGTCGCCTGGTGCGCTTGCGCGTTCATCTGCCGGACTACCCCGGCGCTCTGCACCGGCTCACAGGACTGCTTGCCGACCACCGGGCCAACATTGTTGAAACCGCGTATGACCGTGCCTATCATGGAGTCAACTTAGGCGACACGGCCATCGACATCACTATGGAAACTCGAGGGCCCGATCACATTGCGGAACTGCTGGCAGCGTTGGTGTCTGCCGGTTACACCCACGAGAGAATTCTTTAGGCAGAATCGGTGAGCTGATGAGTGTGCGGCTATCGGCTTCGAAGACAAGCGAAAACAACCAACGGCCGAAGATCGATGCACATCCTCACGGTCAATTTCTGCAACGAATCTCGGCGCAGATGTCACAGACATCTGAGTTAAAAGTCTTCCCTTTTCGCGGCGAGTCGTTCATGCGCCACTTGTTTTGTCTGGGTAAAACTTTGTAAATCATGGACTTCCGAAGCTTGCCGAGATGTAAAGTAGAAGGTGAACAATGGAATCAAAATCGAAGAGAGTAGTAGTCGCGACGATTGTATTTTTCGCGAGCATAACGGGTGCGGTGTATTCGGCGTATGCCCAATCTCCGGCTCAAACTACTGGTCAGCCTGCGGTCGCCAGGAAGTTAGGCGCCATCAAAGCGATCAATGGCAACGTCATCACCTTGACTCCAGACTCGGGTCCTGACGTGACGGTGACGGTGCAGCCCAATGCTCGCATATTGAGTATTGCGCCGGGCGAGAAGGATCTCAAGAACGCTACTCCGATCCAGTTACAGGCCTTACAGGCGGGTGACAGAGTTCGCGTGCGCGGCCAGGGGTCGGCCGACGGCAATTCGATCGCTGCTTTGGAAGTTATCGTAATACCGCACACCGATCTCGAAGCGCTTCATCAGAAGGAGCAGCAGGACTGGCAGAAGCGAGGCATGGGAGGGCTGGTGAGCGCTGTCGATCCGGCGACCGGCGCCATCACGATTTCTGTGACCAGTTTGGGTGGAAAGAAAAATATTGCGGTGCAAACGTCGAAGAACACCATATTCCGCCGCTACTCCTCCGATTCGGTGAAATTCGATGACGCCAAGCCGAGCACTTTGCAGGAAATCCATCCGGGCGATCAGCTCCGCGCGCGCGGCGATCGCAGCCCCGATGGCGCCCAGTTGACGGCGGACGAAATTGTTACTGGCAGCTTCCGTAATGTCGCGGGTCTGGTCAATTCAGTCGACGCAAGCGCCAGCACCATCGTCGTTCAAGATCTATTGAGTAAGAGGCCGGTGCAGGTGAAGATCACAGCAGAATCGCAGCTTCATAAATTGCCGCCGGAGATGGCGCAGCGCATCGCGATGCGGTTGAAAGGATCCATGCCTCCAGGAACTCCGGGAGCGGCGGGTACTTCGAGGCCCGCAAGCGGGCAAGCTGCAGGCGACGGTGCGCAAGGCGGTGGTCCCCCCGCAGCAACGAATCAGAGCAATGGCGGAACCGGCGGCGGCATGCGCCAGGGTGGCAGCTTTGACTTCCAGCAAATGTTGAGCCGCATGCCTGCGGTGACCCTCGCCGATCTGCACAAAGGCGATGCGGTCCTGATTGTTACAACTGAAGGCACAGCGAGTACCGGTGGTACGGCAATCACCCTGCTCAGCGGAGTGGAGCCGATCCTGCAGGCCGCACCCAACGGCAGTCAGGCCATGATGCTGGCGCCCTGGAGTTTGGGGGGCGCTCCTGGTGGTGATGCAAGCCAATAAATGCCCGCCTGAAAAAAATTGTTCCGCAGCTTTTATAGATTCATACGTCTAGAGTAAACAGGACTATCCAATGAAGGTTGAGAAATACCTGCTTTTTGTTCTTTTATTTGTTTTGCCGGTCAGTGCGTTATTGGCTCAGACAGCTACCGGAGGTTTGCGCGGACAAATCACTGACCCCTCCGGCGCAGCTATCTCTGGGGCGAGCGTCATTATGACGCCAGCCGCTGGATCTCCAATTGTGGTTCAGAGCAATGCGCAGGGCATGTTCGAGTTCAAGTCGTTGGCGGCCGGGAAATACGTACTTACGGTCGCTGCTCCGGGATTCACATTGTTCGAGAACGACAACGTTGTGATTGCCGATCAGCCTCTGCGTCTCAACGTCGCGATGGCAATTGAAGTGGAGCAACAGAAAGTTCAGGTTTCTGACACCGCACCAACCATTGACGTGAATCCCTCCAACAATGCGGGCGCGATTACGATCTCTGGAAAAGAACTCGAAGCCCTGCCCGATGACCCTGATGAGTTGCAGTCGGATCTGGAAGCGCTTGCCGGGCCTTCCGCCGGTCCGAATGGCGGTCAGATGTATATCGACGGATTCACTGCCGGCCAGCTTCCGCCAAAGTCGTCCATTCGCGAGATTCGCATCAACCAAAATCCGTTTTCATCCGAGTACGACAAGCTGGGATACGGCCGTATCGAAATCTTCACCAAGCCCGGCACCGACAAGCTCCACGGACAATTCTTTGTGCTGGGCAATGATTCTCCTTTCAATTCACCGGATCCCTTTTTGGTCAATGAGCCGCCTTATTATTCGATCCAGTACAACGGAAACCTGGGTGGTCCCATCACGAAGAGCTCGTCATTTTTCTTTAATCTTGACCGCCGGGTTATCAACGATCTGTCTGCAACCAACGCGTACGTGCTTGATCCTTCGTTAACAGAAACACCGATCATCGAGTCAATCTCCAACCCGCACCAGCGAACCAATGTGGGGCCTCGTATTGATTGGGCTCCGACGAAGAACAACACGCTCACGCTGCGCTACCAGTACTACCGCGACACAGAAACCAACAACCTCGGCAGCCCGTTGGATCTTCCTACCCAGGCTTATTATTCGCAAACCACGGAAGACACTTTGCAATTCAGCGACACCCAGGTAATCGGATCCAAGATCGTCAACGAAATTCGATTCCAATACAACCGAGATAACTCACTTCAGACTCCGACCGACAGCAACCCAACCGTGACTGTGCTCGGCTCTTTTACAGGTGGCGGCTACGCCTCGGGCAATCAAAACGATCAGCAGAATAATTACGAATGGCAGAACTATACGTCGCTGATTTCCGGCAATCACGCCCTCAAGTTCGGCGGGCGAGTGCGGCTCACGCAGGACACGAATTATTCCACTTCAGGATTCAACGGAACCTTTACGTTTTCCTCCCTGCCAAGCATTTTGCCCGACACTTACACGCCCTCAAATTGCACCGCGCTCGGAACAAATCCCCCCTGTCCAATCTCTTTGCGCTATGCCGAGCAGCAGTTGATCGGCGGTGGAACGCCCTACGCCACGCAGTTGACATATACCGTAGGAGTTCCTACTGCCGCGGCTACTTATTACGACATTGAACCCTATGTCCAAGACGATTGGCGAGTAAAGCCGAACCTTACCTTGAGCGGAGGTCTGCGTTTCGAAAGCCAAAACTACATTCCCGACCGGGGAGACTGGGCGCCGCGTTTTGGCTTCGCGTGGGGCGTTGGCGGCAAAAGCGCTCCTCCGAAGGTGGTCATTCGTGGCGGCTATGGAATCTTTTATGATCGCTTTCAGACTACACAAATTCTGCAAGCGGAACGGCTGAACGGCGTTATCCAACAGCAGTTCATTATCGACAATCCGACTTGCTTTGCGGGCGTGGATGTGCCGGTCACCACCTTCTCCAACTGCGGTCCCGTATCGGGGAAATCCAACATTTATCAGATCAGCCCGCGACTACACGCTCCTTACACACTGCAGGGAGCACTCGGGGTGGAACGCCAGCTCACAAAATCGGCAACCCTCTCGGTGATTTACCTAAGTTCGCGTGGTTTCGACGAGCTCGCCCTCATCAACGCAAATGCTCCTTACCCAGGCACACCTTGTGCTCCGAACTGTCCCCCGATCACCGGAGGCAATATCTACCGTTACGTTTCCGAGGCCAACTTCAAGCAAAACCAGCTGATGATGAACTCGAATGTGCGTGTGGGCTCCAAGGTGCAGCTATTTGGATATTATTCGCTCAGCTACGCCGACAGCGACGCCTCGGGCAGCGGAGGCGGCAGTTCTTTTGCTCCAGGTTTTGTGTCCAATTCCTATAACATCCGGCAGGATTATGGCCGTGCGGCGTTTGACGTCAGGAATCGCGTTTTTCTCGGCGGCAGCATCTCTTTGCCTTATCTGTTCCGGCTGAGCCCCTTCATGGTATTCACTTCCGGATCTCCTTTTAACATCACATCTGCCATCGACGTGAACGGGGATCAGATCTACAATGATCGTCCGGGGTTTGTGTCGTCTGCGACCTGTCCTAACACGTCTCAACCTACCGGTCCACAAAACAGCATTTATTGCACAAGCTTGGGAACTTTCGACGTGCTGGGAGGCGGAAAGCTTGTGCCCATTAACTCTGAGACGGGACCGAATCACTTTGTGATGAACTTGCGCCTCACCAAGACCTTTGGAATTGGACCTAAAGCGAAATCTGGCGTCGGACAAGGGCCGGGGGGTGGTGGCGGAGGAGGGGGTCGTCGCGGCGGCCCGCTGTTCGGCGGCGGCCCCTCGTTCACGTCGGTTACTTCTGATCGCCGTTACAATCTCACTCTTGGGTTGAATGCGCGCAATGTGTTCAACAATGTGAACGTGGCCAATCCTAATGCGGTTGTGGGTTCTCGGCTTTTTGATGTATCTAATTCTCTTCAAGGGGGGCCGTTCTCGCCTGGAACTGCGGCCAATCGCAAACTTGAGTTGCAGGCCACTTTTAGTTTTTAGGCGCGACCGCGCGGACGAATGGAGCAGCAGGCGCGTGACATGTAGAAGCCACGTAAGCTATCGCGAATAGAGCGATTCGGGGTTATGCTGAAAGCACAGGTTCCAACCTGTGCCGTCAAGTCAGGCAGTGCCTCAAACGAAGGTTCCAAAAACTGATTGTCTTCGACTCCGATTACCAGGCGAAAATTTATTCAGGTCGCAGGAGCAACGGGCGTGGTCGGCCTCGGCGCCGATGCCACGCTGATCGCACCAAACCGTCCTCGAATTGTGCGTAAAGAAATTGCGTTGCGCCGTTGGCCCTCGCGCCTGGATGGTTTCACCATCGCCATGGTCAGCGACTTTCATTACGATCCTTATTTTTCCATTCACCCAATTCGGGCATCCATCGGGATGGTCAATGATCTGCATCCCGAGTTGATCGTCCTGACTGGAGATTTTGTTTCGGACCCGCTCTCTCGCCATAAAGCGGAGGCGGCACTGGCTGCAGAGCCTTGCGCTCAACTTTTGCGTCAAATGCACGCGCCTTACGGTTTGTGGGCGGTATTGGGAAACCACGACGCCGTGACCGATCCGCGCCGGGTCACAAACTCACTTCTGGCAGAGGGAATTCAAGTCCTCAACAATCGATCGGTGCCCGTGGAACGCGATGGCGCGCGATTTTGGCTGGCCGGTGTTGACGACGTGCTGGAAGGAAGGGCCGATCTGGACGCAACGTTGCGTAATCTTCCCGCTAACGAATGCGTGGTCTTGCTGGCCCACGAGCCCGACTTTGCCGATTATGTAGCGGGCTATCCCGTAGATCTGCAACTGTCGGGGCACTCTCATGGAGGTCAAGTGCGGCTCCCGTTAGTCGGACCGGTTTGGTTGCCCGCTCTCGCCAGAAAGTATATTTGGGGCTTGTACGATATCCGTGGACTCACTCTCTACACTAACCCTGGCTTAGGCACAGTGAATGTTCCGGTTCGATTGAATTGCCCTCCCGAAATCACTTTGTTCACTTTACGGCGCGCCGCGTCCTCCTGAATGTGCAAGTCCTTTCATCGACGACTACCTGACGGATGAGCTCTCGCTCCTATTCCATTACAAAGGAATGAGATAGGGTCGCGAGGAAGTGGTACTGCGCTTGCCGCAAGAAGTTCAGGAGAAATGGCATGCGACGTTGCAGTTGGCCCGTGCTTTTATTGCTCTTGCCCACGATTGCCGCAGCGGCAGTGACTACTTCTTCGCCGCGGATGCGATCGGCAACGCTGGAGCAACGCGAAGGCCAGATATCAGGAATCCTGAACCGCTATTCTCAGTTCGCCGATGTGCCGCACATCAGCTCGCGACCGGCTTGCGAACAGGTTCAACCGCCCGAAGCCCTCACTACGCCCGATCCGCTTTACACCCCGGCGGCCCGGGGCCAGCGAGTAAAAGTCAGCTTCATCATCGGAATTGACGGGCGGGTGCACAGCCCTTTGATTCTGGAGAGCGCCGGTTTCACTGGCGACCGCCATGTTCTGCAAACCGTCCGCACGTGGCGATATCGCCCGGCAACTTGCAACGGCGTGCCGACGGAGACGGAAGGCAAAATCGAGTTTTCCAGTCGATAGCCCTCGACCGAGCGGCTAGGCTAGAATGACGAGCATTGGGTGATTCGATTCGTGGATCAAGATAAAAGAAATCCCAGACCTTCGAGTGTCCCCGCGGATTTTCCGGTGCGCAACTCCGAACTGGAAGACCTGTATCGCGGCGTGCAACCCGACATGCATCGGCCCAAACCCAGTCCGGACGCGCTAGCCGCGGCGCTGGAAGCCGCCCAACGGTTAGCTGCGGAAGCCGATGCCGAACAGGCTGCGGACGACACGGACCAGGACGCGAACGAATCGATCACGGTTGTTTGCAAAACTTGTGGATACCGCAACCGCACTGGCAACAAGTTTTGCGGCATGTGCGGAAACGCTGTCCTGGGATCGGAATCCGGACATGGATCTCCTACGGAAAATCGCACGCCCGCTCTGGCGCTGCCGTCCAATCCGTTTTCAGATCCAGATGATGAGCCTCGTCAGAGGGCCATGGCAAGCCGGCCGCATGGAGCCGAAACGCATCACTACCATCACCATTATCATCACCATTATTTCCCCGGAGCACAGGATGGAATAGGAGCTCGGCTAGGAGGCGATTCAGTTCGCGCCGAGCAACCACGCGAACTGCGGCCAACGGCGGCGCCGAGAGGCGACATGAGCCGAGCCGAGGCGGCCGTGCGGCGGATTACGCAGGAGTGGGTGCTAGCCTGTAACACCAAGCATCTAGACGATCTACTCGATCTGTACGTTCCCGATGCGCTGGTCTTACGATCCAACTGCCCTCCAATCCGGGGCGCGGCTGCCGTTCGCGAATTTTTCTTTGGCGCGTTGGACGCGGGATTAGGAGAGATCGAAATCGAGCCTCTGCGAGTGGAAGTTGTGGGCGATCTGGCTTACGAAGCGGGACGGTGCAAGGCGTTGATTCCAAGCGCGACTGGCAAGCGGCGTGAAGAGCGCGGAAAATATTTGTGGGTGTGTGCGCGGCAGGGCAATGGCGAATGGAAGTTGGCCGCCGACTGCTGGTCCAGCGACTTAACGCTCAGTTCGCTGGAGTCGGATGTGCCCCACGGCGCGGTCAAGACCCTTCAACCCCGCAAGAACTCCTAGCACCCAGAACGGGTTTGGTTAGAGCGTTACATCCATCCGCGCCAGGTCATCTCTCAGTTGCTCCACTCGCTGCATCTGGATAGTTTTCATTCCGAGCTTGGCGGCACATTCCAGGTTGAGCTCGCGGTCGTCGATGAAGCAACATCGTTCTGCTGGAATCTGCGTCGTCTCCAGCGCCAGGCGATAAATATCGCGCTCCGGCTTGCGAAAGCCCACGAAGCAAGAGCTGATAAACAAGCGAAAGATTTTTCGCAGCCCATACTTTTCGATCCGGTAATTATTGAGCTCGCGCGATTCGTTGTTGAGAGTGCTCATAAAGTATTTGCCGGAATCAGCCAGAGCCTGGGCGAATTCCAGCACTTCGGGAAATGGTTGCGACAACGACAACATATAGTCGCGAAACTCATCTGTAGTGAATGGGCGTTTGCGATAGAACACTGTGCGGTCCAGATATTCTTCGAGCGTAATCTTTCCGCGTTCGAACGACGAGACGACCATCTCGTGACGGGCATGGAACTCTTTTTCGTCGAGTTGAAAACGCTGCAGCGCTGCGGCGCGTTCCGTGTGGTCCCAGGCGTTCGTGAGCAGAACCCCACCGACATCCCAGAAAATGGCGCGAATGGCAGGCAAATGTTGGTCCTCCCGAACTTTGTTCTCAGGAAAGTGTAGACGAACCGGGGCGTCAATGGGATTCTCGTTCCGTCGTTGGCAAAATGATTTCTTGGTCCGTTCAGACCGCCAGCGCAAGTTTCGGTTAGAAAGGCAACCGAGACGGCGCTATAGTGATCGACAAGCTTATGCCTCGAAGAGAACTCACTGAGGGCGAGACCGCCATCCTGATCTTGATCCAGCAAGGATACGGCGCCCATAACAGCGTCGATAAGGTATTTTTCAGCCCTGCCAATGAAGCCGTCATATTTGTGAGGCTGTTAAACGGGATGTCTATCGTGATGGCGAACCTATCGAATCTTGCCGCCTGGCGCGCCGACGGAACCATTTCAAATGACGAAGAATTAAAAATGAAGTGGTTGCGCCTGGATAAGTGATCTTTTTCTGTAAGGGTTCTATTTTGAGCCAAACACTTCTTTCAGCAGCGGTGTGGTTTGCGCGGAGGGTGTAGTTCGGATTTTTATTTCTTCCTGTCCGAGTAAATAAAAGAGTCCGTCCAGCGTTTTGCTCGCGACGTATTTATCCAGATCAAATTCATTGGCAATCGCGCTGCCACCAGGAGCGGTTTTGATGACATGATCGTATTTCTTAGTCACACCGCCGCGCTGCAAGGCATTGTGGACAATCGGGGTGAAGGCCGTGGTGATGTCCGCGGAACAGTTTTGCTCGAAGTACTCGGTGCCCGCGGTCACGCCGCCCGTCAGGATGTGGCGGGGATTGGCAATGGTCATCTTGCTGATGGCATCGAGAAAAATCTGTTTCGCTTGAGGCGTAGCGCGTTCGGCGGCGCGGTTCATGCCGATTTCCATGTCGTCCACCGTGTCACCCTCGCCAAGCAAACGCATAGCTTTTCCCACGGACTGAAGTTTCGTCGGCAAGAGGATGCGGATGGCTTCGTTATTCAGAAATCCGTCGAACCGGCCAGCCATTGCAATCGCCTTCGTAGAGCCGACTTCGAGCGCCTGCTTGAGGGCCGCCGCAATCTCGTCGTCACTGAGACTGGAGGCGTCGCCCGGCCCAGAAGGATTGTCCGCTTCCTTGCGATTTGCGTTTGCATTGATCTGGGCTGCCGCACAAACGCAGACGCATAGCGCCAAGGCAAGAGTAAGCAGAAAACGCATGAGCTTTTTCATGGAGGAAGTGCGGAATGATTCTATCAAGAGCGGCTGTGCATGGGCTGTTTGCTTTCGAAAGCGGCGGCGTCATCCGAGCGCAGCCGCTCTTCAGGCGCAGCGAGGGATCTCGGTCTCCACCGGCCTCGAAAGGAGCACACTCCTGTACTGGAGGCGGTTGAAACTTCGTTCTGCAAGAAATATACAAATTCGTGACAGAACCTTGACAACCCGAAGCTGGCATGCGGCCTAGGATTCGGATGCTTACTCAGAGAAATGTGAATTGCGAGCCTTGCACCTTCACTCCCCTGCCTCTGGTCTGGCGTCATAAAGGAGCTTCCTATGCAGCGTCGCATGATTCCGCTCACACTTGTCCTGGGTCTCGCGCCGGTCTTCGCTTCAAACGCAGCCGTCGCGCAGTATCGACTCACGAATTTATCTTCCAACCAAGTCAATCAAGCTCAGCACGACGATCCGTTGCTGGTGAATGGCTGGGGACTGGTTCACGGTCCGGGCTCACCCTGGTGGGTGAGTGACAACACATCAGGGTGGTCAACTTTGTACGACAACGAAGGAAATCAGGTGGAGACCGTAAAGGTCCTGATTCCTACGGCTGGAAACGGACCCGATTTGTCGACCGGATTGAATGGCCCGGGTTCGCCAACCGGGATTGTGTGGAACGGATCAAAGGAATTTCAGGTTAAAGCCGGGGCTGCGGCTGCTTTCCTGTTCGACACACTGGATGGAACAATCAGCGGCTGGACCCCGGGGTCGAACTTCAACCAGGCGACCCTGGTAGTAGACACTACAGCCAATAAGAATCCGCATCCAGCCGTCTACACCGGTTTGGCGATCACCAACAAGACATCGGGAAACTTTTTATTCGCTGCGGACATGGCGAACGGTAAGGTGGATGTGTACGACAGCACTTTCACTCCCGTGACGCTGGCCGCCGGGGCGTTTTCGGATTCCTCGCTGCCATCCGATTTTGTGCCGTTCGGAATTCAGGACATCAATGGGAAAGTGTACGTAGCCTTTGCCAGCGCTAGCGGAGCGAGCGGCGGATTTGTCGAGGAGTTTAATGAAGACGGCACGCCGACACCTGGAGTACCGAGACCATTGATCCATGGGCTGCCGCTGAATCAGCCGTGGGGGGTTGCCTTAGCACCCAGTAATTTCGGAAAACTGAGCAACACGCTGCTGATTTCGAACAACACCAATCATGGAAAAATCCACGGGTTCAACCCCACGACCGGACGGTTCGTTGGCACGGTGGAAGAGCATGACAGGCCGATCTCGATTGATCAACTGTGGGGCATCGCGTTCGGTGACGGGCTGGGAAAAAATGGAACAACCACCCAGCTATTCTTCAGCGCTGGACCAGCTAACAACCTCGCCGGAACGTTCGGAGTAATCTCATCCGAAAGCAAGTGAGCAAGCTTGTCATTCGGGGTAAGAGAGCTTGACCAGACAATAGGAGGGCCGCTCTCAAAGGAGCGGCCCTATATTTTTTCATCGCAAATATGGTGAGCGCGGCAGGACTCGAACCTGCGACCCATGCCTTAAAAGGG
>Ga0182024_10001316_pt1 | contig 64266 bp, 56 predicted proteins | sample P32metaG_FD_120480 | JGI IMG/M metagenome (GOLD analysis project Ga0182024, IMG submission 120480) | Permafrost microbial communities from Stordalen Mire, Sweden - P3-2 metaG (Illumina Assembly) | ecosystem: Environmental > Terrestrial > Soil > Wetlands > Permafrost | place: Sweden: Stordalen... | reverse complement strand
GTCCTTGACCGAGTCGACGATCACGCGCATCGCGGTGAGGTCGTAGATCTCGTTGAACTCGCGGCCCTTCTTGGTCATCTTCGAATAGATCGAGTAGAAGTGCTTCGCGCGGCCCGCGATCTGCGCCTGGATCCCCAGCTTCGCGAGCTCCTGCGTGAGGTACTCACCGGCCTCGCTCACGTAGCGCTCGCGATCGTCGCGCTGCTGGGCGACGAGGCCCTTGATCTCCTGGTACTTGCGCGGGTGCAGGGCGGCGAAGGCGAGGTCCTCGAGCTCCCACTTGATCGCGTGGATGCCCAGGCGATGCGCGAGCGGCGCGTAGATCTCCAAGGTCTCGCGCGCCTTCTCCATCTGCTTCTGCTTTGGCATCGCGTCGATCGTGCGCATGTTGTGCAGACGGTCGGCGAGCTTGATCAGGATGACCCGAACGTCGGTGGCCATCGCCACCATCATCTTGCGGTAGTTCTCCGCCTGGGCCTCGTCGTGCGACTGGAAGCTGATCCCCGTCAGCTTCGTCACGCCGTCGACGATCGCGGCGATCTCCTCGCCAAAGCGCTCGCGCACCTCCTCGATCGAGGCCGAGGTGTCCTCTACGGTGTCATGCAACAGAGCCGCGCACAGCGTCTCCGTGTCCAACCGCATCCCTGCGCAGATCCGCGCCACGCCGACGGGGTGCACGATGAAGTCCTCGCCGGACTTACGCCGCTGGGCGGCGTGGTGCTCACAAGCGAACACGAACGCGTCCTGAACCCGGCCGCGGTCGATCTCGACGGCCGAGTCCGCGGCATGCTCGGCGACGATCGCGAACAGATCGCCGAGCAGCCGCCTTTCGGGCTCGCCGAGATCCAGGCGCGCCTGCGCGCTTCTCTCCCTGCGCTCACCCTCGGCGCGCTGCTCGACGCCCGCGGCGTCACTCGCCGATGAAGCGCTCACGGCCCCCGCCTGCTGGACGGGCTCCCCGGAGATCTGACCGGTCGGGTCATCGACCGACGCCAGCTGCTCCGCGAGCTGCTCGGGTCGGGTGTCCTCGGCGACGTCGGCCGTGCGCGGACTGTTCGGATCCTCTGCGATCGCCATCCTCATAGGGTAGGGGACGCTCTTGGCGGATTGAAGCGGGATCTCAGGGCGTCGCGAACAGGACGAGCTCGTCCTGTGGCGTCGCGGCCGCCTCGGGGCCGGGGGCGCCCGCTCCGAGGCGACTCGACGCCGGCCGCGCCTGGCGCAGCACGAGGCGGGGCTCGGTGACGCCGTTCCATTCGTTGACCTCGAGCGTGAACGTCGCCTCGGCCGGAGCGCCCTCATCGACCGGCAGCCGCCCGCCGATGCCGAACGCCACAGCACGCGCGCTGGCCCCGCGGGACTCGACGGTGAAGCGAACGTGCTTGCCTTCTCCCATCGGCCGGCCGTCGCGAAAGGTGGCGTCGGCGAGCAGCAGCGACACGCTGGGGTTGCCGCGGCCGAAAGGCGCCAGCGTCGCCAGCTCCTCGGCGAGCGTCATCCCGAGCTCATCGCCTCCCACCACGGCATCGACCCGCTCGACGGCCACCATGTCCTGGGGCGCGAGCACGCTCGCGGCGTGCTCGCACAGCGCTGCGGCGAAGTCGGCCACGCGGCCACGCTCGATCTCAACGCCGGCCGCGGCGCGGTGGCCCCCGTAGCGGAGCAGATGCTCCGAGCATGCGCTCAGCCCTCCCAGCAGGTCGAATCCCTCGATGCTTCGGCCGGAGCCCTTTCCCCTCTCCGCCTCGAGCGCCACCAGCACCACCGGACGGTGATGGCGCTCCGCCAGGCGCGAGGCGACGATCCCGACGACCCCCGCGTGCCAGTCCTCGGCGGCCAGCACGTAAGCCGCGCGCTCTCCGAGCGCGGCGATCTGCGCTTCAGCTTGCGAGCGGATCTCCCTCTCCACGACCCTGCGCTCGCGGTTGCACCGGTCGAGCTCTTCGGCGATTTGCAGTGCCCGCGCCGGGTCCTCGGTCAGGAGCAGCTCCAGCCCGGCGTCCGCGCGGTAGAGGCGTCCCGCGGCATTCAGCCGCGGCGCCAGCGAGAAGCCCAGCGAGCGCTCGTTCACGCGGCTCGCGTCCACGCCCGCGACCGTCATCAGCGCGCGCAGCCCCGGCTTGCGCGTGCCCGCGAGCGCCCTCAGTCCGCGGCGCACCAGCGACCGATTCTCGCCCGTCAAGAGCACGACATCCGCGACCGTGGCGAGCGCCACGAGGTCGAGGTCCTCCTCGAGCTCACTCATCTCACGACCCGTAGCCAGCCACAGCGCCTGCGCCAGCTTGTATGCGACCGCCGTCGCGCACAGGTCCGGACAGGGATAGGAGCACAGCGCCGGGTGCACGATCGGCGCCTGCGGCAGGACGCCGTCCGCGCGCGGCGCGTGGTGATCGGTGACGATGACCTCCATCCCCAGCGCCTTCGCCGCCGCGACCTCCTCCACCGCGGTGATCGCGCAATCCGCCGTGATCAGCAGCCGCGTGCCACGTGCGTGCAGGCGCCCGACCGTGCGCTGATTCAGCCCATAGCCGTCGCTCGCGCGGTCGGGGAGGTAGGAGTCCACGTCGGCTCCGATTCGCCGCAACGCCCGCACCAGCACGGCCGTCGAGCACACGCCGTCGGCGTCGTAGTCGCCGTGGACGGTGATTCTCTCGCCGCGCGCACAATGCCCGAGAATCGACTCGACGGCCTCGCCCACCCCGGCGAACGCGCTCGGCTCATGCTGCTCGTCGGCCGCGATGAACGCGCGCGCCAGCGCCGGCTCGCCGAGTCCCCGGCGCACCATCACCTGGGCCATCGCCCCGCTCAGGCCGAGCTCGCGCTCCAGCAGCTCGACTTCGGCGCTCGGACACTCAGGGATCTCAAAGCTCATCGCGCGCACCGTGGCCACACTACGGTCCGGCCGAGACGGAACCGTGGCCCCGCGAGCGCCGGCCGCCGCGAGCGCGCCGGCAATCGCCCTCCAGTAGTCGGCGATATCGCGCCCGTCTAGCTGTCGCGGACCATCCGTTCGCGGCGCATGCCCTCGAGGTAGACCAGCCCGATGCCGATCAGCGCTCCGGGAACCGCGTACATGATCACGCCGATGCTCGTCGCCTTTTCGCCCGGCACCTTCAGCGCGGAGACCTTCACGGCGTAGATGATCAATCCAAACACGATCGCCCCCAGCAGCGATCCCACGAACGCCCCAACGATCCCTCCCCAGAATCGGTCTGGCAGGAAGATCGTGAAGTGCCAGATCGCCAAGCCCATCATCACCCAGCCGAGCATTCCCATCAGAGCACACCCCGCTTCATCGCTTGCGTGGTCGAGCTCATCAGCGCGACCTGCCGTGGCGCCGGTTGCGGGGGCGCCGGCGCTTCTCGCGCGGCTTGGGCTCGTCCTTGAGCACGAGATCCTCGGGCGCGAGGTCGGCCGCCGGGTCGCGCTGCTCGACGACCTCCTCCTCGGGCTCGACGACCGGTGCCTGCTGCGCCACGCCAGTGCTCACCGTCTTTCGATCGGCGGCCACCGGCCGGCCCTCGACGTCGAGGTCGCGCACCAGTTCCTGGAACTCGTCTCGTGAGAGCTGCTCGCCCGGCTCCTCCGGGGCGATGAGGCTTCCGCGTCGCGTGCGCTTGCGCTTCTGCGCCGGCTCAACGTCCTCGGGTGCCCCGGCCGCGGTCGTCGCGTAGGCGGGCACCTGGCCGAGCTCGCGCACGATCCGTGTCCGCCGGTTGCGGTAGTTCCCCTCGCGCTCCTTCCAGTGCGTGAGCACAGGCGAGGCGATGAAGATCGACGAGTAGGCCCCCGAGGCGACTCCGACCATCAGCGCGAAGGCGAAGTCCTTGAGCGTTTCGCCGCCGAACAGGAGCAGCGCCACGACCGGCAGCAACGTGCAGAAGCTGGTCGCCAGCGACCTCGTCAGCACCTCCGACATCGAGCGGTTGACGATCTGCGAGAACGCGGCGCGCGGCATCCGTGGCACGTTCTCGCGCACGCGGTCGAACACGATGATCGTGTCGTAGAGCGAATATCCGAGAATCGTCAGCAGCGCCGCGACGGTCGCCGTCGTCACTTCGCGGCCCGTCAGCGAATAGACGCCGGCCGTTATCAGCAGGTCGTGCATCAGCGCGATCAGCACGGGGACGGCGTACTTCCACTCAAAGCGCAGCGCGATGTAGGCCGAGATGACGAGCAGCGAGGCGATGATCGCGATCACCGCGCTGTTTGCGACCGTTTTGCCGAATGTCGGCCCGATCGAGGTCGAGGAGAAGTTCTTCGTGCCCGGCACCGAGCCGTTCGCGAACCTCGCGTCCAAGTCGGCGTGGACCTTTTTGACGGTTTCCGGCTGCAGCGTCTTGGTGGAGATCTGATAGCCGGTGCCGCCGATGCTCTTGTTGACGAACTTCTGGACCTGGGCGTTGCCATAGCCGGCGGCGGTCATCGCCGAGGCGAGCTGACTCTCCGAGACGGGCTTGACGAACGCCGTCTGGATGCGGGTGCCGGACTTGAAGTCGATGCCGAAGTTCAGGCCTTTGCCGCCGATCGCCAGCGCGCCGACGAGCAGGATCGTGCCGGACAGCGAGAAGAACCACTTCGAGGCGCCCATGAAGTCGAACGTCCAACCCCGACCGCGCCGCGCGGCGCCGAGCGCCGCGGGGTGGGTGACCAGGCGCGAGCGCCCCATCGCGCCGAGCGCGGCCTGCGTGGCGAGCACGGCCGTGAACAGCGACACGAGCGTGCCGATGCCGAGGGTGAATGCGAAGCCCTTGACTTCCGCCGTCGCCAGCGCGAACAGGATGAACGCGGTCATGAACGTGACCACGTTCGCGTCGACGATCGCGGCGAACCCGCGTTTGTAGCCGGTCGCGATGCCCGAGATGATCGAGCGCCCGCCGCGGATCTCCTCCTTGACCCGCTCGAATATCACGATGTTCGCGTCCGCCGCCACACCGATCGTGAGGATCAGCCCGGCGATCCCGGGCAGCGTCAACGTGATCGGGATCAGCTTGATCAGCGCGAAGAAGTAGGCCCCGTAGATCACTAGGCCGCCGACCGCGATCGCGCCGAGAACACGATAGAAGAGCAGCAGGAACAGGCACACCACTCCGAAGCCCGCGAGCATCGCGATTAGACCCTGAGTGAGCGCGGTTTTGCCGAGCGTCGCCGAGACCTGGGAGTTGGAGATCAATTCCAGCTTGATCGGCAGCGCGCCGGATTGAAGCTCGCTGGCGAGTTCCTGCGCGGAGGTGATCGTGAACCCGCCCGAGATTTCCGAGCCGGTGGAAGCATCGATCCCTTCCGGATACTTGGTGTAGTCGATCGATGGCGTGGTGATCAGCTGGCCGTCCAGGACGACGGCGAAGTGCTGCTGGGCGGCTTCCTTGCCGACGCCCGGGAGCTGGGCTTCCTGTCCGCGTTGGGCGATTTCCTTGGTCACCCGCTGAAAGACGCTCTGCCCGTGCGAGGTGAAGCCGAACGTCACGTCGGGCGCGCCCGTGCCGCCGCCGCCTTCGTCGAAGCTCTGCTGGGGGTTCGTGACGTCGGCGCCGGTCAGCACCGGATCGTCGTTGAGCACGAACCAGCTGTTCGGGCTCTTCTGGCTGACCTTCCCCGCCGCGCTTTCGACGGGACGTGCTTGGGCCAGCACGGTGCCCGGGTTGACGCGTACCGCCTTGAGCTTCGCGCCCACCGGCACCGTGTAGTCGGCGAGGAGGTTCCGTTCGGTTTCCTCGGGGCCCCGCAGCGCCTTTTCATGCGCGGTGTCCAGCAGATACCAGCTGCCGTAGATGCACCCGCCGACCTGCGCCGCGGTGCATCCCGGCGCGAGCGTCGTGTCGGTCTTGCGCAGGATCGACGGTCGTTTGGCGGCGCGCAGCACCGCTTGGTACTCGGGCAGCCCGTACTGCGAGGAGCCGGCGTTCGGTCCGCCCGTAACGGTGGCTTCGGTCGGCGCCGGCTTGCCGTCGGGGCCGATGACGTTCGGCTCCCAGTCGTAGAAGAACAGCTGCGCGGTCTTGCCGACCTCCTGTTCCGCGCGAGTGGCGTTGCCCACATTTGGCAGCGCCACGTCGATTTCAGTGGCCCCGGAGCGCTGGATTTCGGGTTGTGCCACGCCCAGCTGGTCGACGCGCTTGCGCATGATGTTGATCGCGCGTTCCAGCGATTCGGAGTCGACTTTCGACTGCGCCGTCGGCTTGCCCTGATAGATGAGCTCGACGCCGCCCTTCAGGTCGAGGCCCAGGCGGGTCTGTTTGATGGCGATCACCACGGACGATGCGGCGATCAGGCCAGCGACGATCAGCAGGATCAGCGTGTTGCGGCGACGGTCGGTCATCGGTTCCTGCCAGCCTACTTCTCGGGGGTGAGCACGAGCAACAGCCCGCCGTCGTCGTCGTAGGCGGGAAACATGTCGGCCTTCGCGGGCGCGGCGACGTCGCGTTCGCCGCTCACCCGCACCGGCACCTCCAGCGCGCGCACGCCCCACTCGAGAACCGTCGCCACCGGATCGTCGCCGTTTGAGAACTCGAGGCCGAGCACCTGCTCGACGCGCTGGCCGATCACCTCCTCCTCCTCCAACCCGGTGAAGGCGAAGGAGTTCTTTCCGCATCCGATCACGCGACCCTCGCCGTCGCAGACGAAAAAGGCGGCATCCGGCGCCGGATAGTAGTCGTCAAGCAGTTCGAACAGGAACGCGAACCCGCACTTGGCACAGCCCTTGCGCTGGCGCGTAAAGCCGAGGTTGCGGTCCAGCTCGCTCGTGCGGTGACCGCAGTTTGGACAGATGAACGGATGCGCCATGAACAGATACAGACTACGCAAGCCGCGCCGCGAAGGCCGCGGGTGATCAGAACGGCGCGGCCGGCGCGGCCGGCGAACTCGGCGGGCTCTTAGAACAGCGAGGGTCCGCCCGACGGTGGGGGATCGAGCCCCATGTGGGCGAACGCGGCCGGCGTCGCGGCCCGACCGCGTGGTGTGCGCTTGATCAACCCCTCCGTCAACAGGTACGGCTCATACACGTCCTCGATCGTGTCCGGCTCCTCGCCGACGGCCACCGCGAGGGTCGACAGGCCGACCGGCCCGCCATCGAACTTGGCGCAGATCGCGCGCAGTATCTCCCGGTCCAGGCGGTCCAATCCGCGCTCATCGACCTCCAGCATCTCGAGCGCGCCCTGCGCGGCGCGCTCGGTGACCACGCCCTCCATGCGGACCTCGGCGAAGTCGCGCACTCGCTTGAGCAGCCGGTTGGCCACCCGCGGGGTGCCCCTGCTGCGTGCCGCGATCGCATTTGCGCCGCCGTCCTCGAGCTCGATCTGCAGGATGCCCGCGGACCGGCGCACGATGATCGCGAGCTCTTCCACCGCGTAGGTCTCAAGGCGCGCCTGGATGCCGAAGCGGTCGCGCAGCGGCGTGGTCAACAATCCCGTGCGCGTCGTCGCGCCGACCAGCGTGAACGGCGGCAGCTCGAGCGTGACGACGCGCGCGCCCGCCCCCTGCCCGACGGTGATCGGCAGCCGCTGGTCCTCCATCGCCGGATAGAACGTCTCCTCCAGGGCGCGCGGCAGGCGGTGGATCTCGTCCACGAAGAACACGCTGCGCGGCTCCAGAGCGGTCAGAAACGCCGCGACATCTCCCTTGCGCTCGAGCGCCGGTCCGGCGGTCTGCACGAACGGAGCTTCAAGCTCGTTCGCCACGATCTGCGCCAGCGACGTCTTGCCCAGGCCCGGCGGACCGGCGAGCAACAGGTGGTCCAGCGCATCGCCTCGCGCCGCCGACGCCTCGATCGCGACTGCCAGCTGCTCGCGGAGCTGCTCCTGGCCGACGAAGTCCTGCAGGCGCCGCGGTCGCAGCGAGCGGTCGAGCTCATCCTCGGGGACGAGATAGGGCGTCTGGATGCGAGCTGCCTCGGCCATCACGACGCCGCACGCGCGACCCGCAGCGCATGGGCGATCAGCGCCTCAGCGCTGTCTCCCTCGGCGCCGCTCAGAAGCTCCTCCGCCTCTGAGAGACCGTAGCCGAGCTCCAGCAGGCCGTCACGCGCGAGCGCCCGCTGTCCGATCTCCGAGCGCTCCTCGCCGCGACGGGCCACGATCGAGCTTCCCGCTGCGTCGGCGTCCCCGCCGACGACGACCTTCTCGCGCAACTCGACGATGATCCGCTCGGCGGTCCGTTTGCCGATCCCGGGTACCGCTTGAAACCGCGGCGCATCGCCGACAGCGATCGCTGCGATCAGCTCACGCGGCGCTCCGCCGGAGAGGACGGCCAGCGCCACCTTCGGCCCGACCGCCTGGACGGAGAGCAGCATCAGGAACAGGTCTCGCTCCTGCTCTGAATGGAATCCGTATAGCGACAACGCGTCATCGCGCAGGATCAGGTGCGCATGCAGCGTCACGTGCTCGCCGACCGGCGGGACGTGCCGCAGGGTCTCCGCCGAGACCGCGGCGCGGTAGCCGACGCTCTCGCACAGGATCACCACGTGGTCTCCTCGGCGAACGGCGACCTCTCCTCGCAACAGCGCGATCATCTCTCTGCCCCTACCCCCGCCAGCGCCATCGACAGCGGCGCGCAGTTGGCGTGGCAGATCGCGACCGCGAGCGCGTCGGCGGCGTGATCTGGCCGCGGCTCCTCGGTCAGGCCGAGTAGCGTCATGACCATGCGAGCGACCTGATCCTTGCCCGCACGTCCGTTGCCACAGACGGCGCCCTTTATCTGCTGCGGGGTGTAGCTCGTGCATCGCAAGCCGCGCTGACCGGCGGCGAGCATCACCACGCCGCGCCCGTGGCCGACGGCGAACGCCGTGCGCGCGTTCTGGCCGAAGTACAGCTCCTCGAGCGCGACCGCGTCCGGGCCGTGGGCCAGCAGGAGGGCGTCGATCTCCGCGTGGATGCGCGCCAGGCGCTGCTCGTGCGGGGCGTCTGCTCGCGTCTCGATCACGCCGCCGTCGAGCGCCGCGAGCCTGTCTCCGCGCCGAGCGACCACGCCGTAGCCGGTGTTCGCAAGGCCGGGGTCGATGCCGAGGACGATCACGCTGAGTGATTCTGCGCTGCCCGCCGGACGCCTGCCTGCCTGTGCCCCGACGGGGGTGCCCTAGGCTGGCTTTGCCATGAGCGCCGAGCAGATCGACTTCGCCGGGGAGGGCCTGCTGGAGGGGCTGGCGGGCGAGCAGCGTAGCGAACGTCTGACGTTGCTCGAATACCTTGCCGGCAACGGGGTGTCGCTTTCCGAGCTGCGCCGGGCGACGGCCAACAGCTCGGTGATGTTCCTCCCGGCAGAGCGCGTGATCATTGGCGAGGAGCGCTACACTGCCGCGGAAATCGCTGAGCTAAGCGGAATTGAGCTCGATTTCCTCGTCGCCACCCGTCGGGCGATGGGACTTCCGATCCCGGAGCCCGATGACGCCGACTACTCCGAGGACGAGCTCGAAGCGGCCAGGAGAATCCATATCGCTCGCGAAGCCGGCATCTCCGACGAGGAGACCCTTGACCTGTTGCGCGTGCTCAGCCGCGGACTGTCCCAGGCCGCCGACAGCCTGCGCGCGTTCCCGTTGAAACTGGTGCTCGAACCCGGGATGAGCGAGGCCGAGCTCGCCGGGCGCTATGCCGAGGCCGCCGCCCAGCTCTATCCGCTGGTCGACCCGATGCTGAGCAACGTGCTCGCGCTGCACCTTCGCCACGCCACCCAGACCGAGGTCATCAGCGCGCTGGAGCGAAGCGGCGGGCAGCTTCCCGGCTCGCGCGAGGTGGCGGTGTGCTTCGCCGACCTCGTCGGCTTCACGCGCCTGGGAGAGGAAGTCCCGCCGGACGAGCTTGGACGCCTGGCCGGGCGCTTGGAAGTGCTCGCCACCGAGGTCACCGACCCACCCGTGAGGCTTGTCAAGACCATCGGCGACGCCGCGATGCTCGCGTCGCCCGAGCCCGAGCCGCTGCTGGACGCGGCGCTCGACCTGATCGACGCCGCGGACGCCGAGGGCGAGGACTTTCCACAGCTGCGCGCGGGCGCGGCGCTCGGGCTCGCGCTCCCGCGCGCCGGCGACTGGTTCGGGCGGCCGGTCAACCTCGCCAGCCGGATCACCTCGATCGCCCGCCCCGGCAGCGTCCTGGCCGAGCGCGAGGTGCGTGAGTCCGCGCGCGAGGCCTATGGGTGGTCCTACGCCGGGGAACGTCGCCTCCGCGGCGTTCGCGAGCCGGTGTCGCTGTTCCGCGCCCGACGGCTCCCCGAGCCCACCTAGTCCCACATGCGCCAGGGCGCCTGCCCAGAGACCCACAGGTCGTTCAACTGGACGGCGTCCTTGTAGGTGTCCATGCACTCCCAGAAGCCCTCATGCCGATGCGCCCGCAGCTGGCCGTCGGCGGCCAGCTGCTCAAGTGGCGCTCGCTCGAGCACGCTGTCGCGCTCCAGGTAGCTCAGCACATCGGAGTCAAAGCAGAAGAAGCCACCGTTGATCCAATGCTCCGAGCGCGGCTTCTCGCGAAAGCCGCGTACCGTGCCATCGTGGCCGAGCTCGGTGACGCCGAACTGCAGCTGCGGGCGCACGACCGTCATCGTCGCCAGAGCGCCGTGCTCGGAGTGAAAGGCCAGCAGCGCGCCGAGGTCGATGTCGGCGACGCCGTCTGCATAGGTCGCGCAGAGCATCCCGCCCTCCTGCAGATGACCCTCCAACAGCTTGATCCGACCGCCCGTCTGCGTGTCAAGGCCCGTGTCGACGCATTCCACGCGCACGCCCTCGGGCCAGTGCTGGGCCGCGACGAACTGCTCGATCAGCTCGCCCTTGTACCCCGTCGCAAGCAGGAAGCGGCGAAAGCCCTGGACCGCGTACAGCTGGATCACATGCCAAACGATCGGCATGCCTCCGATCTCCACGAGCGGCTTGGGAATGTCCTGGGTGTGCTCCTGGAGGCGGGTGCCGCGGCCGCCGCACAGGACTACGACCGGCGGTCGAGTCAACCGACTAGCCGGCCACGCGCTCGAGCACGTCGGCGGGCATGTCGAAGTTGGCATGCACCGCTTCGACGTCGTCGCTGTCCTCGAGGGCTTCGATCAGCCGCATCAGCTTTCGCGCCTGGTCCTCGTCGATCGGCACGAGGCTCGACGCGCGGTAGGCCATCTCGGCGCTCTCCATCTCGACGCCCGCCTCCTCCAGCGCATTGCGCACGCGTGTGAAGTCCGCCGGCTCGGCGATCACCTCGAAGACGTCATCGTCGGTGGAGATGTCCTCCGCTCCAGCCTCGACGGCGATCATGAGCTCGTCTTCGGAGTATCTCGTCGCGTCGATCACGATCGTCCCCTTCTTGTCAAACAGGTACGCGACCGAGCCCGGCTCGCCCAGGCCGCCACCGCTCTTGGAGAACGCGTGCCTGACATCCGCGCCGGTGCGGTTGCGGTTGTCGGTCAGCGCCTCCACGAGCACCGCTACGCCGCCCGGCCCGTAGCCCTCGTAGAGCACCGCCTCGATCGCATCGGCCTCGCCGCCCTCGCCCGTTCCCTTGGCGATCGCGCGTTCGATGTTGTCCTTCGGCATCGACGCCTCCTTGGCCTTGCGCACCGCGTTCTCCAGCGTGGCGTTGGCGTCGGGATCGCCGCCGCCGTCACGCGCCGCGACCATGATCGCGCGCGTCAGCTTGGAGAACTGCGCGCCCCTGCGCGAGTCGACGACGGCCTTCTTGTGCTTGATGCTCGCCCACTTGGAATGCCCGGACATGGCGAAGAGTCTACGAATCCGATCCGCGATCAGCCTCTCGACCGCGACGCGCGGGTCGACGGCGGCGTGGTTTCACAGACCCATAGGATGGCGAGCGCGTGGGCGCTTCTCCCTCCCCCGAGATCTTCAAGGCGTATGACATCCGCGGCCTGTACGGCGAGCAGATCGACGGCGACGTCGCCGAGCAGATCGGCCGCGCGTTCGCGCGCGTGCTCGCACGCCTCGCCGGCAAGCCGCTCACCGAGCTGCGCGTCGGACTGGGACGCGATATGCGCCTCGCGGCTCCGGAGCTGGCGGCTCGCTACCGCGACGGCCTGCTCGGCGAGGGCGTCGACGTGATCGACGCCGGCCTCGTCGGGAGCGAGATGCTCTACTTCCTCGTGGGGTCGCGCGAGCTGGACGGGGGCTTGATGTGCACCGCGTCGCACAACCCCAAGGCCTACACGGGCGCCAAGCTCGTTCGCGAGGGAGCGATACCGCTGTCCGGCGACGCCGGCATCCAGGACGTCCGCCGTACGATCGAAGCCGAGCTGGAAAACGATGCCCAGCCGGACTCGCCGGGCGTGACGCCCGCGCGTGGCACGCTGCAGGAGATCGACGTCTACCGGGAGTTCCAGGCCGCCGCGCTGCGGTTCATCGACCCGGATGTCATCGCCAGCCCCCGCCTCGGTCGCCCGCTGAAGGTGGTTGTCGATGGGGGCAATGGGATGGCGGGGCCGATGGTCGGCCCGCTGCTCGAACGCTTGGGGCTCGACCTGATCACGACCTACTGGACGCCGGACGGCAACTTTCCCGGCCACGAGCCCAACCCGCTGCTGGAGGAGAATCGGCGTCTGATCATCGAGAAGGTCAAGGCCGCCGGCGCGGATCTCGGCATCGCGTGGGATGGGGACGGCGATCGCTGCTTCTTCATCGACGACACGGGCGCGTTCGTGGCCGGCGACTTCCTCACGGCGCTGCTGGCGGAGTCGCTCCTGGGCAGGGGACGCCCGCCGGGCGAGGCGATCCTGTATGACGTGCGCGCCTCGCGGGCCGTGCCCGACACGGTGGCCCGCGCCGGCGGCATCCCGTATGTCAACCGCGTCGGCCACGCGTTCTTCAAGACGCGGATGCGCAAGGAGGGCTCGCTGTTCGGCGGGGAGGTCTCCGGTCACTATTACTTCCGTGACTTCTACTGCGCGGACTCGGGCACGATCCCGGCGCTGCTCGTCCTAGAGCTGCTCTCACGCGAGGGGCGGTCGCTGTCGCAGCTGCTCGCCCCCTATCACGAGCGCTACTTCATATCGGGCGAGATCAACTCCGAGGTCACAGATCCGCTCGCGAAGATCGAGGAGATCGCGGCGAGCTTCTCCGACGCGCGTCAGAGCCGGCTCGACGGCATCTCGATCGATTATGAGGACTGGCATTTCAACGTGCGCCCCTCCAACACAGAGCCGCTAATGCGCCTATGCCTCGAGTCGCTCGTCTCCTCCGAGGACATGGCTTCTCGCCGCGACGAGGTCCTCGCCGTGATCCGCTCGTGACGGACGACGAGCAGGCGCTGGCGATCGCCGCCGAGGCCGGCATCCACCGGCTGGCGATTCCCACGCCATTCCAGGTGGGCCGAGTCAACGCCTACCTGATCGAGGACTCGCCGCTGACGCTGGTCGACTCGGGGCCCAACTCCGCCAAGGCGCTCGACGAGCTCGAGCAGGCGCTCGCCTCCCGCGGGCACGCCGTCGAGGACATCGAGCTGCTGGTCATCACCCACCAGCACATGGACCACTTCGGACTGGCATCTATCCTCGCGCGGCGATCCGGCGCGGAGGTTGCGGCGCTCGACCGCCTCGCGCCGTTCCTGGCAGGCTACGGAAGGGAGACCGACCTCGATGACCGCTTCGCCGAGCAGACGATGCTCCGCCACGGCATCCCAGCGGAAATCGTCACCGCGCTGCGGGCGGTGTCGGCGGGCTTCCGGGCGTGGGGGTCACAGGTCGAGGTCAGCCGGCCGCTCGCCGACGGATCACAGCTGCAGCTGCGAGACCGGGCGCTGCGGGTGCTTCACCGACCGGGCCACAGCCCCTCCGATACGGTGTTCTTCGATGAGTCGCGCGCGATCCTGCTCGCCGCAGACCACCTGATCGCGCACATCTCCTCAAACCCCCTGCTGGCCCGCCCGCTTGGCGCCGGCGCCGACTATCAGGGACCTCGCCCGCAGGCGCTCATCACCTACCTCGCCTCGCTGGAGCAGACACGCGCGATGGAGCTCGCGCTCGTCCTGCCCGGGCATGGCCAGCCGATCACCGACCACGTCGCCCTGATCGACGAGCGCTTCCGCCTGCACCGTCGCCGCGCCGAGAAGATCCACCAGCTGATCGCCGACCGTCCGCGCACCGCGCATGAGATCGCGCAAGAGCTGTGGGGCAACGTCGCGGTCACCCAGGCCTACCTGACGCTCTCAGAGGTTCTCGGACACGTCGATCTACTGCTCGAAGATGGACGCGTCCTGGAGGAGGAGAACGACGGCGTGGTCCGGCTCCGGGCCACCTAACTGCGCTCGATGTCCGCCAGATGATCGACGTTCGCCCGGTCGGCCGGCTCGCGACTGGGCTCGGCCTGAAACCAGGCGTCGAGGATCTCCGCCAACTCGGCCTCGGAGGTCGCGCGCAGGCTCAGCGCGAGCACGTTTGCGTCGTTCCAACGACGGGCACCCGCAGCGGTGGCGGCGTCCAGGCACAGGGCCGCACGCACCGAGCTCACCTTGTTCGCGGCGATCGACGCGCCCGTGCCGGTCCAGCAGCAGACGATCCCCTGCTGCGCGCGTCCCTCGGCCACGTCGCGTGCCACGGCGGCCGAGGACCACGCCCAGTCGTCACGCTCGGCTTCGCTCAGCGCGCCGTGCGTGAGCGTTCGGTGTCCCCTGCGCTCGACGTCCTCGACGAGCACGCGCGCCACGCCGCTCAGCTCGTCGGCAGCCAGCGAGATCAACATCGTCGCCCAGTATCACCGATCGCGATCGCGCCGGGCGATTGCGCTGGGCGATTGCGCCGTGGCTGCCGGTACGGTTGCGTCGTGGCCGAGCCGCCGCCAGGTACGCAGCCGCCGCGACGGTGGCGTACGCGCGTGCACTGGGAGCTGTTGCTGTGCGGCCTGCGCGGTCATGAGCTGGTGGGCACTGACGCGGCCGAGCTGCGCCCCCACGATGCGGTCTTTGTGCGTGAGGACGCCGGCGGGACCCGCTGGTATCGCTGCTTGCGCTGCGACAGCTGGCTTGCGCTTCCGGCGCCCGAGCACCCGAGCCGCCAATTGCCGCCCGAACGCGTGGAGATCGAGCTGCCGCTGCGCGGCAAGCGGCTGCGCGACAAGATCGTGCTGCGGCTGATTTCGATCGACCGGGCGTTTCACTTCGTCGTGCTGGTCGGGCTCGGCGTGCTGGTGCTCGTGTTCGCTGCCGATCGTGCGACGCTGCGTCAGCCGTTCTACAAAGTCGTGGCCGACCTGCAGGGAGGCGTCGTGTCCGGACAGTCGCATTCCAGCCACGGCCTGCTGCATGACCTCGACAATGCGTTCACGACCTCTTCGTCTCATCTGCACCTGCTCGGCGCAGTCCTGCTCGCCTACGGGGCGGTCGAGGCGGTCGAGGCGATCGGCCTTTGGTACCAGCGCCGCTGGGCGGAGTACCTGACGTTCCTTGTCACGGCATCGCTGCTCCCGCTGGAGGTCTATGAGATCGCCGACCGGACGACCCCGTTCAAGGTCATCGCATTTCTCATCAACGTGGCTGTCGTCGCGTACCTGCTGCTGGCCAAGCGGCTGTTCGGACTGCGTGGCGGAGCCGCAGCGGATCAGGCCGAGGCCGAGCGCGATCAGGGCTGGGAAGCGCTCGAGCGCACCGCGCCTGCGTGTCGGACGATCTGAGGACGCCGGCGAGCGTCAGCTGCCTCGGCCGTCCACGCCGGCCTCCACGCGGCGCCCGCGGCGACGGCCCGCAGCGAAGACCCGCGCGCGATCAAGGAACAGGCGGTGAACTCGGTCGTCGTCGCCCAGCTCGCCGTGAAAGGCGACCGCCAGCATCTGACCCTCGCGAGCGGCCACCGCGTGACCGTCGACCTCGGCGAGGATCTCGACGTGCTGACCGTACTCGGCGATCCAGGGAGCGCGGATGAATATCGCCCGGACGGGGCCGCCGCGCATGCCCTTGAAATCGATATCCGCCTCGAAGCTGTTGATCTGGCGGCCGAATGCGTTGCGATCGGCGCGGATGTCCATCAGCCCCAGATGCTCGCGGTCGAGCATGATCAGACCGGCGCATGATCCGAGCACGGGCAGGCCGTCACCCACGAGCTCGCACAGCGGCGCGCTCAAGCCCTCACGCTCCACTCCGAGCGTCATGGTTGTCGACTCCCCGCCCGGAATCACGAGGCCGTCGATGCCGTCGAGGTCGGTCGGCACCCGCACCTCGCGTACGCGCGCGTGCAACCGCGCGAGCACGCGCTCATGCGCCTGAAATCCGCCCTGGAGGGCCAGCACGCCGACGAGCGGAGCCTGTCCGGCCGCTCCGGACGGCGCGCCATCGCCTTCGCGTGCGGGCATTGCCGCCATCGTCGTGACCGTGCCGGCGGCTAGGAGCCGCGCTGCGCCAGGAGCTGCTCGTCCTCGAGCTTTGAGCTCTCCAGGCTCGCCATCGCCGGGCCGAGACCGCGAGAGGCGTCGGCCACGCGGTCGGCGTCCTGCCAGTGGGTCGTCGCTTCCACGATCGCCCGCGCACGCGCAGGCGGGTCCTCAGCCTTGAAGATGCCCGAGCCGACGAACACGCCTTCGGCCCCGAGCGCCATCATCAGCGCTGCATCCGCCGGCGTGGCGATGCCGCCCGCGCAGAACAGCACCACCGGCAGGCGCCCCTCGGCCGCGACTTCGCGGACCAGCTCGAGCGGCGCGCCGAGATCCTTCGCGGCCGTCCCCAGCTCGGCGTCAGGCAGGGTCGCCAGACGGCGAATCTCACCGACTATCAGCCGCATGTGGCGCACCGCCTCGACGATGTCGCCCGTACCGGCCTCGCCCTTGGAGCGGATCATCGCGGCGCCCTCACCGATCCGCCTCAGCGCCTCGCCAAGATTGGTCGCGCCGCACACGAACGGCACTTTGAACTCCCACTTGTCGATGTGGTTGCTCTCATCCGCGGGCGTGAGCACCTCGGACTCATCGACGTAGTCGACGTCCAGCGCCTGCAGCACTCGCGCCTCCATGAAGTGTCCGATGCGAGCCTTCGCCATCACCGGGATGCTCACCGCCTGTTGGATGCCCGCGATCATCTCCGGGTCCGACATCCGCGCCACGCCGCCGTCGCGGCGAATGTCCGCCGGGACCCGCTCCAGGGCCATCACCGCGGCCGCCCCGGCCTCCTCCGCGATCGTCGCCTGCGCGGGCGTGACGACATCCATGATCACGCCGCCCTTGAGCATCTCGGCCAAGCCGCTCTTCACACGGAACGTAGCCTCGTCGCGCACCTCCTCTAGTTTGACAGGGAGTCGACGACGACGAGGATGAACGTGTTCGCTGCACTTGTGCCAGGCGTATAACCATGGTGCGACAGCGTCTGCAACGAGAGAAGCCCACCGCGCCGCAACGCAGCTTCCCTCACGAGCCCCGTATAACCATGGTGATACAGCGTCCGCAAGGAAAGAGGCCCACCGCGACGCGACACCTATCTCCTCACGACCTCCGTATAACCATGGTGTGACAGCGTCCGCAACGAGAGAAGCCCATGGCGACGCGACACCTATCTCCTCACGACCTCCGTATAACCATGGTGTAACAGCGTCCGCAACGAGATCACAATTGTTAGACAGCGTCTGAGAACAGGGACCGACGACGAGGATCGCGGGCGACCGTGCACCGAGATCGGCGCGTACCGTCCCCTTCGTCTATTCAAGCTGTTCCGGTCGGTGCATGCACCGACCGGCCGGGCCGCACATGTGCGGCCCGGGTCCGTGCCGCATGCGGCACGGACGTCTCCGACTGATCGAGGAGGTGAAGCGGAGGGAAGTCCTCTACTTCAGCCGAAACGCCTTGATGCGGTCGTCGTACTGCGCGCTGTCCTGCGCGTAGACGCCGTAGGCGAGCGCCTGGATCAGGCTGAGGAGCGCGGTGTGGGAGCGGACGAAGGCGGGGCTGTTGGAGGAGTAGTAGAGCTTGATCTGCGCCAGCTTCGCGACCTCGGAGAGCGTCGCGTCGGTGATCGCGGCGGTGCGCGCCTTGCGATGGCGCGCAAGCTTCATCGCGCGCACCACAAGCGGGTGGGGCCGGCCTGCCGAGAGGCCGATCACGAGCGTGCGTTCGTCGATCCGCCCGAGGCGGCTGAGGGCCTCCTGGGAGGGGCTCGCGACGACATCGACGCGCAGGTCCAACAGCATCAGCAGGTGGCGCAGGTAGCTCGCGAAGAACGCCATCTGGTCGGTGCCCGCGACGAGCACCTTCTCGGCGCTCACGATCGCCTCGATGAGCGTCTCGATCGAGCTCCTCGAGACCTTGCGCGCCGTCTCCTCGACGTTCAGGTGATCCGCCGTGAGCGCTGTCTCGAACTCGTTCTGGTCGAGGGAGAACAGCGGCGTTGAAGCGGAGCTGGCAGCGCTCGGAGCGGCCTTGGTGTGGACCCGGCGATATTCCTCGCGAGCGGCCGCCTGCAACTCGGGAAAGCCCTCGAAGCCCAGCGCCTGGGAGAAGCGCACGACGGTCGAGCTTGAGGTGTTCGCGCGGCGGGCGAGCTCCTCGGCCGTCTGAAATGCTGCCTCGTCGAGATGGTCGACGATGTACTGGGCCACATCCTTTTGCGACCGTGAGCACTCGTCGAAGCGCGCGCGGATGTACTTGGACAGGCTCTGGTGCTCACTCGTGCCACCGATCGGCGAGCGTCCATTCGGGCGGCTATCGGTTGTGGGAGTGGCGACACGCTTCATCGGCGCTCTGTTCGACGTTTGCGCCTCGCACTCCTGCCAGGGCGTGGGCAGATAGCCTCCGAGCCGATGCGACGCGGCCTGTTTGAGGACGTACACGACGACTTCCGCGCGAGCTTTCGCACGTTCCTGCAGCGGGAGGTGATCGGCGAGGAGGGCCGCTACGGCGAGTGGGAGCGCGCGGGGATAATCCCGCGCGAGGTCTTCGCGCGCGCCGGACGCGGCGGCTTCCTCGGCATGGCGGTGCCGGAGCGCTACGGCGGCGCGGGGGCGGAGGACTTCCGCCTGAACCTTGTCATCGGTGAGGAGAGCCAGCGCGCCGGCGTGGGCAGCTTCGGGCTGGGGATCACGCTTCACAACGACATCTGCCTGCCGTATTTCTTGCGCTACTGCACCGAGGAGCAGCGCGAGCGTTGGCTGGGCGGCATCGCCTCGGGCGAGCTGATAACAGCGCTGGCGATGACCGAGCCGGGCATCGGATCGGATCTTGCGGCGATGTCCACGCGGGCGCGGCGCGACGGCGAGGACTACGTTGTGGACGGGACGAAGACGTTCATCACCAACGGCATCAACGCCGACCTCGTCATCGTGGCAGTCAAGACGGACCCGTCGGAGCGCCACCATGGCATCAGCCTCCTCCTGGTCGAGCGCGGGATGGAGGGCTTCGAACGCGGGCGCAACCTCGAGAAGATCGGCCAGCACGCTCAGGACACGGCGGAGCTGTCCTTCTCCGAGGTCCGCGTGCCAGTCGCGAATCTGCTCGGCGAGGAGGGCCAGGGGTTCCGCTACCTCGTCTCCAACCTCCCCCAGGAGCGCCTGTCGATCGCGGCCTCCGCCGTGGCCGCCGCGGAGGCGGCGCTGGGATGGACGCTCGACTACGTGCGCGAGCGTCAGGCGTTCGGGCAGGCGATCGGGTCGTTTCAGAGCTCGCGCTTCACGCTCGCGGAGGTGCGCACGGAAGTCGAGATCGCGCGCACGTTCATCGACCGCTGCGCTCAGGCGCTGGACTGCGGCGAGCTGACGGCCGAGGACGCGGCCATGGCCAAGTGGTGGTGCACCGATCTGCAGGGGCGGGTGGTTGACCGCTGCCTGCAGCTGCACGGCGGCTACGGCTACATGCTCGAGTATCCGATCGCGCGAGCGTTCGCCGATGCGCGCGTGACGAGGATCTACGGGGGCGCCAACGAGATCATGAAGGAGATCGTCGGGCGCTCGATGGGGCTGTGACGGGCGGCGACGGCGCCGGCCGATGTGTGATCGGTCGTGAACGAGGTCGGCGTCGCCGGCCTCACGGCGAACTGGCCGATCCGGCGGCCTCGCGACGGAGCGTGTCTGCGAGCTCGACGAAGTAGTCGAGCGAGCGCGGATCGGCGAGCGAGTCGACGCTCGCCGCCTCGGCCGGCGGAGCGCCCATGAGGATGCGCTTGACGGGCACCTCCAGCACCTTGCCGGAGAGCGTGCGCGGCACCTGCTCGATCTGCAGGACCTCGTTGGGCACGTGCCTCGGCGAGCAGTCCTCGCGGATGCGCCGCTTGATCTGCGCCTTCAGCTCGTCGTCTAGAACGACTCCGTCACGCAGCACCACGAACAGCACCATCCACAGCTGATTCTCACGAGGGACGTCGATGACGAGCGCGTCGAGGACCTCCTCCACCGCGCCCGCGGCGCGGTATATCTCGCTCGTGCCCATGCGCACGCCCTGGCGGTTGATCGTCGAGTCCGAACGTCCGTATATGACCGCGCCCCCGCGTGGCGTGATGCGGATCCAGTCGCCGTGGCGCCAGATGCCGGGGTACATCGAGAAGTAGCTCTCGTGCATGCGCTCGCCGCTGTCATCCCCCCACAGAAACAGCGGCATCGACGGCAGCGGCTCGGTGATGACGAGCTCGCCGACCTCGTCACTGAGGCTGTTGCCGTGCTCGTCCCATGCCTCGACGGCGGAGCCGAGCGCGCGGCACTGCAGTTCGCCCTCGTACACTCCCAGCAGCGGGCAGCCGGCGACGAACGCCGTGCACACGTCGGTGCCGCCGCTGGTCGAGAACAGCCAGACGTCGTCCTTGACGTGCTCATAGACCCAGCGGAAGCTCTCGGGCGCCAGCGGCGAGCCCGTCGAGCCGATCGCGCGCAGCGCGCTCAGGTCATAGTCGCGGCCGGGCTCGACGCCGGCCTTCTCAGCGCTCGCGAGCAGGCCGGCGCTGACGCCCATGCAGGTGATGCGGGCACGCTCGGCCAGGCTCCACAGCGCGCCGAGGTCCGGGTGGGCGGGGCTGCCGTCGTAGAGGACGATCGCCGCCTCGCTGAGCAGGCAGCCGACGAGGAAGTTCCACATCATCCAGCCGGTCGTCGTGAACCAGAACATGCGGTCCCCGCGCCGCAGGTCCAGGTGCAGGCGCTTCTTGAGCTGCTCGAGCAGGATCCCGCCGTGACCCTGAACGATCGCCTTGGGCAAGCCGGTGGTGCCGGAGGAGTAGAGCACCCACAGGGGGTGATCGAAGGGGACCTGCTCGAAGCGGAGCTCCGAGCCCTCGCCAAGCCGCTCGAGCTCGCGCCACGTGATACGCACGCGCGCCCCGCGCGCCCCGCGCGCCCCGTCGCGGCCGAGCGCGGCCGCTCGCTCGAGGCTCGCGGCCTCGCCGTTCGCGCCCTCATCGGCGCCCGCTCCCGAGGACACGTAGTCCAGGAGCACGACGTGCTCCACGGTGGGCAGCTCGGCGAGGATGCTCTGCACGACAGCTGTGCGGTCGAAGTCCTTGCCGCCGTGGCGATAGCCGTCGACGGCGAGCAGCACCTTGGGCTCGATCTGGGCGAAGCGGTCGATCACGCTGCGTGCGCCGAACTCGGGTGCGGCGCTCGACCAGATGGCGCCGATGCTCGCGGCGGCGAGCATCGCGATGAGCGTCTCGGCGATGTTGGGCATGTAGGCCACCACGCGGTCGCCGCGCTCAACGCCTAGGGCGCGCAGGCCGCCGGCGACGGCTGTGACCTGCGCGGTCAGCTCGCGCGCGGTGAGCTGGCCCAGCTGACGCAGCTCGGAGGCGTGCAGGACCGCCACCTCGTCGGGCTCGCGGTGGCCGAGCAGGACGTTCTCGGCATAGTTGAGCTCGGCGCCCGAGAACCAAATCGCGCCGGGCATCGCATGCGAGCTCAGAACCTGCTCGTAGGGCTTTGACGCCCGGACGCCGCAGAACTCCCAGATCGCTGCCCAGAAGTCCTCGATCTCCCCGACCGACCAGCGCCATAGCTCGTCGTAGTCGGCGAACGCCCGCCCGCGGCGGTCGCCTGCCCAGCGCATGAAGCGCGTCATCTCCGCGCGCTCCAGCTCCCGCGGTGAGGGCTCCCACAGGGCGGTCTGCCGGCGGACGCTGGACACCGGGGTATTCTCGCGGTTTGTGGACTTCTCCGCGCTGCGCGCCGAGTTCCCCGTTTTTCCCCGCCTCGCGTATCTGAACGCGGGAACCGATGGTCCGCTGCCCGCGCGCGGCGTCGAGGCCGCCGCGCAGGAGTTGCGACGCGAGGCCGACGACGGACGCTCGCAGGCGCATTTCGAGCGCCGCCGCGAGCTCAGCGCCGAGCTGCGCTCGGCGTACGCCGATGCGCTCGGATGCCAGCCGGCGGACGTCGCGCTGACGACGTCTACGAGCGAGGGGATCGCGCAGACGATCGATGGCCTTGAGCTCGCGCGAGGCGAGGAGATCGTGACGAGCGACGAGGAGCACCCCGGTCTGCTGGGGGCGCTGTCGGCCGCGCGGGCGCTGCGCGGTGTCTCGATCCGCGAAGTGCCACTCGCGCAGATCGCCGATGCGCCCGGCCCGCGCACGCGTCTGGTCGCCTGCTCGCACGTCGGCTGGATCAGCGGGAGCGTGGCGCCCGCTGCGCTCGCGGCGGTGGACGTGCCGGTCCTGCTCGACGGAGCCCAGGGCGTCGGCGCGATCGGCGTGAACGTGCACGAGCTCGGCTGCGATGCGTATGCGGGCGCCGGGCAGAAGTGGCTGTGTGGGCCCGACGGCACGGGCATGCTGTACGTCAGCCCGAGCATGCGCGAGCGCCTGGGGGTCTCCCGTCGCGGCTACGGCAACCTCGCCGACCCCGATGCCGGGCTGGAGGCACGCCTGCACGATGACGCGCGCTGCCTGGACTCGATGTCGCTGAGCGCCGAGGCGCACGCCTGCGCGCTGGCGGCCAGCAGGGTGCTCGCGTCGGACGGCTGGCCGGCGGTGCAGCAGCGGGCGATCGCGCTCGCGAGCCGTCTGGCTGAGCTGCTCGCCGAGCACGGACGCGAGGTCGCAGCTCGGGGTGAGACCACGCTCGTCTCCTTCTCGAGCCCCGATCCGAGCGTCGAGCGCGAGCGCCTGTCCGAGAACGGCGTGATCGTGCGTAACATTCCCGGCCGACCCTGGCTGCGAGCGTCGGTCGGGGCGTGGAATGACGAGGACGACCTCGATCGGCTGCTGGGGATGCTCTCGACATGACCGTCGGCCGGCTGGCCGGGCTTTCCCCGGAGAGCCGCCGGGCGGAGCGACCGTAATCGAGCGATCACAGATGAACCTCCCGCAGCAGACCGCCACCCCGCCGGCAGCGCCGCCGACGCCGCTCGATCCGGGGCTCGCTCGCGGCGCCGGGCGCCGCGAGAGCCTGCTCGCCGTCAGACCGCAGCTGCGGCACCTCGCGCTGGCGGGCGTGCTGGCGCTGTCGGCGGTGTTGAACACCAACAAGCTCGCCCAGAACGGCTACGCCAACGTCTTCTACTCGGCGGCCGTGAAGTCGATGCTGCGCTCGCTGCACAACTTCGTCTTCGTGTCGTTCGACCCGGGCGGGCTGATCACGGTCGACAAGCCGCCGCTGGCGCTGTGGGTGCAGGCGGTCAGCGCGAAGCTGTTCGGCTTCACCCCGCTGAGCCAGCTCCTGCCCGAGGCGATCGCCGGAGTGCTCGCGGTCGCGCTGCTCTACCGCCTGCTCGCGCTGCGCCTGGGCGCGCTGGCCGGGCTGGCGGGAGCGCTCGCGCTCGCCGTCTTCCCGTCGTTCGTCGCCGTCTCGCGCGACACCGGGGTCGACCCGGTGTTGATCCTGCTGATGGTCCTCGCGTGCGGCGCGGCGCTGCGGGCTGCTGAAACGGGGCGCTTGCGGACGCTGGTGTGGTGCGGCGTGCTCGTCGGGCTCGCGTTCAACACCAAGACCCTGGCCGCATACCTCATCGTCCCCGGGATCGCCCTCGCCCACCTCGTGTGCGCACCGGGATCGGTGCGCCGCCGGATTACGCAGCTGCTGGCTGCAGGCGCGGTGATGATCGTCGTGTCGCTGTCGTGGTCGGTGTTCGTCGACCTGACGCCGGCCTCCACGCGGCCCTACGTCGGCAGCTCGACCAACAACACCGAGCTCGGGCTGGCGTTCGAATACAACGGCTTCGGGCGCGTGGAAGGCCAGCTGGGAGGTCCCGGTCGCGTCCCGGTGCTCCCCGGCGCAAGCGTGCCCCCGTCGCGTCTGGTGCGGAGCGCCGGCGCGCACTCAAGCGCGTCGCGGCGGCTCAGATCCGCCCCTCCGAGCTCGCGCGCCCGCGCCAAGCCCGCGGTGCCCGCCCCCGCGGAACCCAAGGTGCAGCCGATTCCGTTCGGCGGGCATGTCGGCCCGCTGCGGCTGTTCGGGCACGGTCTCGGCGATCAGGGCGGCTGGATCCTGCCGCTCGCGCTGTTTGGGCTGATCGGCCTGGGCCTGCTCATGCTCCCCGATCGGAGCTCGAGTCAGCCGGCCGCGGAGCCCGCGCGCGCTCGAGCCCGTCGCGACCCGCGACTCGCGACTCTGCTCGTGCTCGGAGGCTGGTTCGTCGTCGAGGCCGTCCTGTTGAGCCTTTCCAAGGGCATCGTTCATCCCTATTACGTCTCCGCGCTCGCGCCCGGGGCCGCCGCGATGGCGGGCGCCGGCGCGGTCGCGTTCGTCAAGCTCGCGCGGGGGCCGCGTCCGCTCTGGGGCCTGGCGCTCCTGCCATGCGCGGTCGGCGCCACGGTCATCGCGCAGGTCGTGCTCCTGCACCGCGAGCACTACATGCTGTGGTTCGTGCCGGTCCTCCTCGCCGGAGCCGCCGCCGGCGTTGGCGTGCTGCTCGCCGTGCGCCGGCTAGCGGCGCCGGCGATGGCTTTCGTGTTCTGTCTGCTGCTCGTCGCGCCCGCCGCCTATTCGGCGACCACCTGGAGAGCGCCCGTCGAGGGCACGTTCCCGGCCGCCGGGCCCAACCAGGCGACGGGGGCGGGCGGAGTCGGCGTCGACAGCAAGAACCTGGTGGTCTACCGGGCGCTGATGCGGTATGTGCGCTCCCATCACCCGGGCTCGCGCTGGCCGTTGCTGACGGTTGCCTCCAACACCGCCGCTCCGTTCATCCTGATGGGCCTGGACGCGGGCGCCGTGGGCGGCTATAGCGGCGGCGACCCTGCGCTCGACGGGCGCGGCCTTGCCCGCCTGGTTTCCAGCGGGAAGGCGCGCTACGTGATGCTCGGCGGGGAGTTCTCAACGCGCGGAGGAAACCGCGCCACCCGGGCCGTCCTGCGTGCCTGCCGCCAGCTACCCGATGAAGCGTGGAACACCACCGGGCCGTACTCGCTCGGGTTCGTCCTGTTCGACTGCGCCGGCGACGAACGCGCGCTGTCCGCTGCCTGACGCGCGCAAGCGCGCGGTGAGGGTCTCAACTCTTCTCAGGCCGCAACCGATAGGTCGCGATCGAACGCCCTGCTGAACAGCTCAGCCTCGCGGCTAGCGGCCCAGCGCGGCACAACCGATTCGCCGTCTGCGATCAGTCGCAGTTCGACCCCCTCATCGCGCAACGCGATGCTGGTGCGACGGACGACCTGGTCGCGCGAGCGCTCGAGGTCCTCGGCCAGGCGCAGCAACACCGCGCACCGATCCAGCCGCTCGGCGTCGCCCTCGCCGAACAAAGGGCGCAGCGGTCCCGGGTCGGGCATGCCCTTGCGGTGATAGCGGGCTGACTGGGCGATGATCGCGACCTCGACGGGCGTGAATCCCGGCAGGCCGCCGTTGAGGATCAGGTAGCGCGAGTGCTTGTGATGGTCGTCGTAGTCGACCGACATGCCGATGTCGTGCAGCATGCTCGCCGCCCAAAGCAGCTCGCGCTCACGCGCGTCGCCCGGGTGCAGCCCGAGGCGAGCGAGCTCGTCGAACATTCCCAGCGCGAGCGCCGCGACGTGGCGCGTGTGGGCGGCGTCGACGTGATACTGGGCAGCGAGGTTCAGAACGCTTGTGGAGCGGACCTGCGCAAACAATGGTGGCTCACGCCCGGCCAGCAGGCGCTCGAAGAAGACTCCCTCGCGCAGCCCCGCCTCGGTGGTCTCCAACCCGTCGAACGCGCCCGCGTGGAGCGCTCCCTGCACCACGACGGCCCCCGCGAGGATCAGGTCGGCACGTGCCGGCTTGATGCCGGGGATGCTCGCGCGCTCCTCCGCCGGCAGGGCGGCGAGCCGTTGCACGAGCTCCTCGAGCGCGTCCGCTTCGATCACCATGCCCTGCACGCCGTTGGACGGCAGCCCGGCGGCGCGCTGGGCGGCGGCCGCGAGGTTGCGCACCGTCCCGCCGATGCCGACCAGGCGACGTGCGCCCGCGGATCCGCCGGCGTCCTTCAGCCAGTCGACATCCTGTAGCTGCGCCGCGACGTGGCCGCGCAGCTCCTCGAGCTGCCTGCGCTTGGCGGGTCCGTTTGGAGGCAGGAAGCGCTCGCTCATGCGTACGGTGCCAACCCGCCATGAGCCTGACTCGCGGGCGAGGCGCCCGGCGACCCGCACGAGCTGCATCGATCCTCCGCCGAGATCGAGGACACAGCCGTCGCTCAACGTCGTCGAGTTGACCGCCGCGAGGTAGCCGTAGCGCGCCTCGGCCTCGCGGCTGAGAACGCGGATCGGCAACCCACTGCGCTCGCGCGCCCGCGCCAAGAAGCTCTCGGCATTCTCGGCGTCGCGAATCGCGCTCGTCGCGACAGCGTCGACGGCGCCATCGGCGAGCCCGCTGGCTCTGGCGAACTGGGCGAAGACGTCGAGCGTCGCCAGCGCCCGCTCCATCGGCTCCGCGCCGAGCTTGCCGGTCGCAGCCAGGCCTTCGCCGATGCGGACGGGCTCATAGATCTCGTCGGTGCGCTTCCACCAGCCCTCGCCGGCCATGAAGACGACGAGGCGAAAGGAATTCGAGCCCAGATCGATCACGGCGAGCCGCTCGTTCGGCTTCATCGCCTGAGCGTATTCTGCGCGGCGGAGGGCTCAGCGGTGCTCCCGGCGGCAGCCGACGGCGCGACGGGGCTCCCACGCACCCCGGAGAGACCGCCGCGAGGGTGGACGCGTGGAGACATCCCGAAAGGCGTTTGCACCCGGGCGGCGTTTGGCAGGCCTCGGAGATGGGTAGGCTCAACATGTCCGACTGGAGGGACATGGAGGGATCTCACTGCCGCAACGGATCGGTCGGGCGCCTTGTGGGTCGGTGCGCGGACGATGAGCCCGCGGAGCGAGCTCGGGTGAAGTCGCGGGCGCTCGGGCGACGCTGCGCGCTGGTGGTTGGGCTCGCCGCTTGCATCCTCGCCGCGGGGACAGCGAGCGCGCCGGCCGTGATCGTGCATCTGACAGACGGCAGGACGCTCAGCTATCAGCCCCTTCGCGGCGCCGGGACGGTCAAGCCGTTCGACCAGTTCTTCTCCAACGTGGACTACAACGGCGGGCCGGTGATGGCCTCGAACACCAACTACGCCTTCTACTGGGACCCCTCGGGCGGCCCAGCCTACCCATCCGACTACGAGCCGGGCATAGATCAGTACCTGACCGACCTCGCCGACGACAGCGGCGGACAGCAGAACGTCGATTCGGTGTCGGCCCAATACAACGACGCCGCGGGCGAATTCGCCAACTACGAATCGCGCTTCGGCGGGGCGATCGTCGATACGGACCCCTACCCGGCAAACGGCTGCACGCAGGCCGCGATCTGCCTGACCGACAAACAGATCCGCACCGAGCTTGCGAACTACGTCATCGCGCACGGCCTCCCCCATGATCTCGCCCACGAGTACTTCGTGCTCACGCCGCCGGGCGTGGAAAGCTGCTTTGAAGCGGCCGGCGGCGAATGCTCGGCCGGCTCCACCGAACCGGTCTACTGCGCCTACCACGGCAACAGCCCGATCGGCGAAAGCGAGCTGATCTACGCGAACGACCCATATGTGACCGGAAACCCCGGCTGCGACGACGGAAACCACCCCAATGGCAGCTCCTCCGACGGAGCGCTCGAGGGTGGTCTCAGCCACGAGCACAACGAGTCGATCACGGATCCAGAGCCCAACAACGCGTGGACGGATATCGGCGGCAGCGGTGGCGAGATCGGCGACAAGTGCAGTGAAAGCCTGGGGTCACCGCTCGGCACCGCTCCCAACGGCGCCAGCTACAACCAGGTCATCAACGGACACCTCTACTCCTATCAGGAGGAGTGGAGCAACCAGAGCAACCAGTGCCTGCAGCGGCTGACCTTCAGCGGCGCCGAGCCGACGGCGACGTTCACAAGCGAAGCAGGTGCCAGCGATGACGTGAGCTTCGACGCGAGCGGCTCGACCGCCCCGGGCGGCGTTGCGAGGTACAACTGGCAGTTCAACGACGGGCCTGGCCTCAGCACCCCGGTGGAGAGCACCGGGCCCACCGTCTCACACACGTTCCCGAATGCGGGCATCTACCTCGTCGCGCTGACGGTTTTCGCCGCCGACGGCACGAGCATCGGCACCGCGAGCAGCGTCGCGGTCGGCGAGCCGCCGGCGCCGACCGTCACGAAGGTGGCGCCGAGCACCGGGCGGGCGGGCGGCGGCACGAGCGTGAAAATCACGGGAACCCACCTCTCCGGTGCCAGCGACGTCTCATTCGGCACGGCCGCCGCAGGCAGCTTCACCGTGAACTCGGCGAGCGCGATCACCGCCGTGTCCCCGCCGTCGACGGCCGGAGCGGTGGCTGACGTGACCGTGACGACCACCGCCGGCACGAGCGCGACCGCGAAACGGGACCGCTTCACGTTCGGGCCACCCCGGGTTACCGATCTGACTCCCGACACGGGCGCCCGGGCCGGTGGCACGAGCGTCGAGGTGACCGGCGCGGGCTTCGCCCTCGGCGCGAGCGCGACGAGCTTCAAGTTCGGGGCGACGGCCGCCGGTTCGGTCAGTTGCCCCGCGAGCACCACGTGCGCGGTGGTGGCGCCCGCGCACGCGGCGGGCAGCGTGGAAGTACGGGCGACGGTCAGCAAACTCGTCAGCCCGAAAGACCGCTCAGGCGACCGGTTCACCTACCGCTGAGACACACTCGGCGGCCAGGACCTCGCCACAGCGCGGCTTCTGAACGCGAGGAACGTGAACGCAAATAGCCGCCGGCGCGGCGCTCCAGCCCAGGCTCTACAGCTGGGCGCCCATGTCCTCGGGCGAGTCGATGATCCGCACGTGCTCGCCGACGCGCGTGATCGAAAGCAGCCGTTGCACCTGCTCTGAGCCGTTGGTCACGGCGAACTGCTGGCCGCGCTCGAGCGAGCGCGCATGGGCCGAGAAGATGACGCGCAGGCCCGTCGAGTCGATGAACTGGAGCTCTCGCAGATCGAGCACGACCATCGCCGAGGCGCTAATCTCGGCGCCGTCGATCTCGCTCTGGAAAAGCGGCGCGCCGGCGAGATCGAGTTCACCGATGAGGCGCAGCACGACCATGTCGTCGTCGTGGCGCACATCGATTCGAAGGTGCTCGTCGACTGGCACAGGGCGATGCTAGCGGACCGGTTTTTCCCCGCCCCGGCCGCGTCCGCGCCTGTGCCGGTCGAGCGACCCCGGCGCGCTCGCGGCCGGCGTCGAGCCCAGGAGACGTAGACCAAGCAGAGCGATGTCGTCGCGCAGACTTCCATCGGCGTGTTCGAGGGCGACCTGCTCGACGCGCTCGAGCAGGCCCACGAGCGTCAGCGCAGGCGCGCGTCTGCACAGCTCCAGCAAGCCTTGCTCGCCGAGCTGTCGCTTCGGTCGACCCGCCTCCACGACGCCGTCGGTGTAGAGCAGCAGGGTGTCTCCTGCGTGCAGCTCGGCCTCGACTTCGTGGATGTCGATCGGGTCGATCACGCCGAGAATCGTGCCGTGTCGGCCGACCTGTGTCGCAGCTCCGCTGCGGTCGATCAGCAACGGTGGCAGATGGCCGGCGAGTGCAATCGTGAGCCGCGCGCGCTCGGGTGAACGCGTCATCGTGACCAGGCAGACCGTGCAGAGATCTGCTCCCGGTGGCTGGCGCCGCAGAGCGCGGTGGAGCGTGTGAAGCATCTCCGTTGGTGACTGATCGCTGATCGCCCCCGCGCGAAGGGTGTGACGCGCAAGCGCCGTCACGCCGGCCGCGCGAGGACCCTTGCCACAGACGTCGCCCACCACGAGCATCCAGCGATCGGCGTCGTACTCGAAGACGTCATAGAAGTCGCCGCCGACCTCGTTCAGCTCGCCGGCGGCTGAGTACAGCGCCTGCACGTCCGCGCCCGGAATCTCGGGCAGGGATTCGGGCAGCAGAGCGCGCTGCAGAAGGTGCGCGATTCGGGCCCGCTCGGTGTAGATGCGGGCGCGTTCGACCGCGGTCCCCGCGCGACGCCCGAGCCGCACGGCAAGGCCGAGATCCGCGTGCGAGAGTTGGCGAATCGACTGCGAGGAGGCCAGCGTGATCGCGCCGATCGCCGTCTTGGTCGCACCGGTAATCGGCACGATGATCATCGATCTCGCCTCGATCGCGCCCGCCAGCTCTGGGCGCTCGGGGCGCGAGGCGAGGGCCGCGAGGATGTCCGGCTGGGCGTCAGTTGCCAGACGCGGGCGTCCGCTGCGGATGACCTCGGCCACTCCCGTGGACTCGTCGAGCGTCGGCGCGTCAGGGCCGTCCAGTCCTCCGGCTGCGGCGAGCTTGTCCCGGTCGGCGTGATGGAAGGCGACCCGTTCGATCTCCTCGCGATCCCCCAGGAGATCGATCGCACACCAGTCGGCGATTTGCGGGACCGCAAGTCGCGCCACCTGCTGCAGCGTCGTCGTGTAGTCCATCGAAGCGGCCAGCAGGCGGCCGGCCTCGGACATGAAGCTCTCGGCCACCTGCGCGCGCTTGACATCTGTGATGTTCTCGAAGACGTTGACCGCGTAGATGATCCGGTCGGTCTCCGGGTCGATGACAGGCGAGGAGCGGACCACGAGCCAGCGCTCCTCTCCGGTGGCGCGGACGATGTTCCGCACGACCAGCGGATCCGGGCGCCCGCCGGCGAGCAATCTTCGCCCAGGCATGTCCTTCAGGCCGAGCTCCCGCCCCTGCTCGTCGAGAACGAGGAAGCGTGGCATGATCGCTCCCGGCTCCGCGCTCGTGAGCTCGCCGGCCGTGGTCAAGCCGAGCAGATGCGCGGCGGCCTGATTGGCGAACACCGTTCGCCCGTCCACGTCTTCCACGGTGATCGCCTCGGCGAGATTCACGAGGATCGCCTCCAGGCGCCTGTCGATGCGCTGAAGATCCGAGAACAGACGCGCGTTGTCGATCGCGAGCGCAGCTCGCCTCGCCAGCTCGCAAACCAGGTTGAGGTCGTCTCGCCGGTAGGGCTCGCCGTCGCCCAGTCTCAGCACCGACAGAGCGCCCAACGTGCGACCGCGCGCGGGCAGAGGCGCGACTACCGCCGAGTGATAGCCCCGGTCGACCATGAAGCGTGCGTGCTCAGAACCCTGCGCGAACGACCGCAACAGGGCGTTTGTCATCTCTGGCAGTAGTTGCGGCTCGCCGCTGCGGATGACGTGCGCCACCGGATGATCGCCGTCCGGGTCGAGCCTGTGTCTCGCGCGCAGGTCTTCCAGATCACGCGCGAGACGTTCGTCGTCGGCGACGACGGCGACTTCCCTGATCGAGCCGTCGTCGTCCCGCAGGTCGATCACGCAGAGGTCGGCAAGCCGCGGCACGGTCAGCCGTGCGACCTGGCTCATCGTGGTGCTCAGTTCAAGCGACGTGGCCAGCACGGCGCCCGCCTCGACCAGCAGATCCACGGCGTCGTCGCTCACATGCTGAGCCGTGGGGCTGATCGGTTCCCGCTTTGATCCTGGCATTCGCATAAGTCTGGCACGGCGCGACAGCGGCTCCGCGACCGGCATCGCCGAATGCGAGACGACGGCCAGTATCGCAGCACGACCACGTTGGCCCGCATGCAAAGACGCTCGCGCATTCAGATCGCGCGCGCGGCGTCTCAGTGAGACGCGCGGAGGAAATTGCCGCGCGCACTGTCAACAAGGAGCGCGCGCGCAGCGGCGAGGCGCGCTCGCACTTTCGCACCTCGACGCGCGAGGGCTAAGCCATGCTCATGTGCACCCGCACCAGGTTTCCGGTGAGTGACGAGCGGATCTGCACGAGGTCGCAGAGATGGTTCACCAGCCACAGACCACGACCCGTGTACTGATCGGAGGTCGGCCGGATCCGTCCCGCCAAGGGCTGCGCGATGCGCCCGCAGTCCCGAACCTCACACACCAGCGTTCCCGGCTCTGTCCACATCCGCAGCGTGCCTCCGCCACCGCCGTAACGCACGCTGTTGCTCGCGAGCTCGCTGACCGCCAGCACCAGCTGCTCGACGCGCTCGGCGTCGAGCAGCAATCCCGCCGCCCGACTGGCCACCGAGCTCCGAAGCTTTTTCAGCTCCTCACGCCCAAAGGCCAGCTCCTCGACTTCGGTCGACGGAGTTGGGAGGGTTCCGTCAAACGGACCTGGCGCGCCAGGCGAATCCAAGTACTGCTCGCTTCTGCAGCTGCCGCCATCCTCAGCGATGAACGGGTGGTTGCGGCGTGCCGCGTCGATCACTTGCTCGTCGAGCCCGTCGAGGTCATATGGGCAAAGTAGACGCCACGCAGGGCCGCAACCGAAGGCCAGGTTGAGCAGTGACTCGTGACGCTCGCACTCGGTCAGCTCCGCCTCGCTGCGACCGGGCCAGATCGGTTCACCGATCCCTCGGACGGGCCGCCCTTCGGGGGCGCTCTCGTCGAGGAACTCACGCCACGCGGGGATGATGCGGGCAGGATTTCGTCCGAGCCGATGCATGTCCTCGAAGCGCACTCGTTCAGCGCCGTCGCCGAGGACCTCGCGCAGAAGCGCGATTCTCTCGCTGCACAGCACGACGAGCACAGGTTCCTCATCAGCCACCGCGCTGGTAATGAACGGTAGCGTTCCATCCACGAACTGGTCCTCTCCCGCGTAGAAGAGCGCCTCGTGGCGGAAATGGGCCTCCTCCGCCCCGGCTGCCGTCTCACCGTTGTCATTTCGGCGATGCATCGTTACGAGTATCCGCTCGGAGACGATTCAGGTTGGGTCATGGTCTCTCGTCTCGCTACATATGTCCTTGCGGACGGCGTACGGGAGGCTCCGTCGGTTACCAGCGTCCGTACCAGCGGCGCCGGCCACCCCCGGGCATCGCGCCTATGAAGAAGCCGATCAGCCACAGCATGACAGCGATCACCAACACGATCCAAAGCAGGTGCATTGCAAACCCCAATCCACCGAAGATGGCGAGAATCAAGACCAACGCTATCAGTGGGATCACGCTTTCTCCTCTGGCTAGATGCCCGATGCGATATTGCAGTCGGCTTTCACCTCTTACTACCCGCCCTGCCAGCCGTCAATCAATACACCTGGCGGCGATGTCGAGGAGTTCGCGGAGGGTCGCCACGCTGATCGCCGGCGCTTGACCGCACCTACAGCTCCAAAAAGATGTTTAGAACCTAGGCGACGGGGCATATCCAGCGTGTAGTTGTCCTCCCTCGGGCGGTGGCCGCGTCCCCCCTGCGGCCACCGCCCTCGCCTTTCTGCGCGGTAGCGTGCGGACGCGATTTTCAGGCCCACAACCCGGCCGCCGATCCACGGCCCTTGCGGCACGGGCCGCCGGAGCCGAGCCGGGGCACGCCTACGCTAGCGTCGATCGGTGAGTTGGAGCGCGAGCATCTCGGACGATCCGACGGCCGCGACTCGTCGGTCGTCCGTCAGCTTCTCGATCACCGGCCCGAGGCCATCCACTGCGGAGTCGAGGATCATCCGGTCGGCGTCGCCCGCGCCGAGCGGCCCGACGCGCAACTCGAGGGTGCGCGGCTTGACGCCGACTGTGATGCTGAGCTGGTCGCTGCCCAGCGAGCTCGGCGCGTGGGCGACGATCGCGTCGGCGACCATGTGGGCATCGGAGATCCGGTCAGTCGAGAAGTGGGCTCGGGCCGCGAGAACGCTCAGGATACGCGGAAGGACCTTGTACGCCAGGTTGGCCGGCGCGATCGTCACGGCAGTGGTCGTCGGGAGTTCGTTCTGCGCGAGCGCCGGGAGCGCGAGCCCCTTCTCCTGAAGGCACTCCAGCGCGCGCGTGGGCGGCGTGAGGAACTCCATCCGGACTTCCGTCCCGTCGCCTCCCGCATCGCTGAACTCGACGCTGTGGACGAGCGCCTGGATCAACGGCAGGCCGATGCCGAGGGCTGTCTCGTCTGCCGCCCGGATCCGTGGCCGGATGCCGATGCCGTGATCGCGAACAACGGCCTCGACCGCGTCCGTCGAGGTGCCGACCTCGATCTCCATCGGCCCTTCCTCGCCCTCGTAGGCGTGCAGCACGACGTTGTTGCAGGCCTCCGTGACGGCCGTTCTGATGTCGTAGAGATCGCTGCTGTCGAGATCGATCGTCTCCGCGACGCCGGTCAACATCTCCCGCACGAGCAGGACGTTCTCTGACCGGTTGGACAGGTACATGCGGACGTTCGGAAGCTCAGTCATGAAATGGGCGCCACTCAATTGCCACCGACGGGCCGTCGTGGTGTCTGAAGTCGGTTATCTCAGCAAGTATCGGCCGAGCGACGATTCCCTAAAGCCTCTTGCTAACGGACCTTCGTGTTGCCACGCGTCAAAGCCCGCAGCTGATCGAGCGAGCGCCGCAGCAGCCGCGAGACCTGCATCTGTGAAATGCCGACGCGGGCTGCGATCTCGGTCTGAGTGAGGTCGTCCACGAACCGCATGCGAAGGATCACGCGCTCGCGCGGGGAGATGTGCTCGAGCACCGCGCTGATCGTTGCGTCCAGCTCGACGAGCTCGTAACGCTCGTCATCGCGTCCCATGGCGTCGCCGTAGGCGATTGCATCATCCTGTTCGACCCCCGGGCGGGGTGCGTCCAGTGAGAGCGCTTCGTAGGCCTGGATCGCCTGGAGCGCGTCGATGATCTCCTCGATGTCCAACTCGAGATACTCCGCAAGCTGGTTGACCGTCGGAGCGCGCCCGTGCGCGTTCGCGAGGCGCTCCTGCGCATCGCGTACCCGCAGCGCACGCTCCTGCGCGCCTCGCGGCACGTGAACCGACCATCCGGAGTCACGGAAGTACCGCCGCATCTCCCCAAGGATGGTCGGCACCGCGAACGATGGGAACGTGTAGCCGCGCTCGGGATCGAAGCGGTCAACGGCCTTTATCAGGCCGAGCGACGCGACCTGCAACAGGTCGTCGAAGGGCTCCGAGGAGCGATCATAACGTCGCGCGAGGCTACGCGTCAGGGGCATGAAGCGGCGCACGAGCGCCTCTCGCGCCTCGCGGTCGCCGTGGCGGTGCCAGCGCAGAAACAGCTGTTCCTCGTCGCTCGCTCCTGGAACGACGGGCGGCCTAGGCGTGGCTGTCGCAACCGGAGCCATGTCTACCTCCTCCGTCCGTTCGATTCGTCTACAGCGATCGGTCAGCCGAACCGGCCGGCCTATTGACAGTCTACCCCGATTCTCGCAAACTATTCGCCGCCGCGCCTTCGGCGAGGCCATCGAGCGCGCCTGCTCCTGCGACAGCGTGATCTACCGCGCGGCCCGTTCGCTGCTGAGAGCGGCGAGCTCCTCATCGACCGAGGGCGCGCGCGCGGCGGATGCGGAGGTGGCGGGCGATGCCTCAGGGGCGATGTGCTGCCCACAGTATGGGCAGCGGTCCGGCGACGGAAGCCTACCCTCGCGCACCGCGGCGTCAAACGCGGCATCGCGGTCGAGCCTGGGGGCACGCAAGTGCGCTAGCAACGTCATCAACACACAAAGATACCCCCAGAGCGGCGCGATTCCAACCTCGATCGTGAGTTCAGACGATCAACGCGCGGCACGAGGGCGAAGAATCGGCCTCGCCAGCCCACAACGGCCGACCAACGCGAGATCGTAACCAGCCCGCCACTCCAGCCGGAAGGAACACGCGACCGGTCTCTGGCCGGTCTCGCCACAGCTCCCCACGAAGCGCGGGAGCTAGACGGTCGGGGGGTTGGACTCGTGGGCCAAGTACCAGAGTTGGGAGATGCCTCCGTTCCACTCTTCCCGCCCATGAGCGAGCTCGCTCTCGTAGCGCGTAAGTGCAGCCGCGGTCGGCGCGCGGGCGTAGCCTAGGAGGGCAGACATCGCATTGGCCAGTTCGTTGGCCCCTTCGGTCACTTCCGCCTCGGCCCGTGGGAGGTCTTCTTCTTCGCCTCCTTCGGCGACGTTCCACTCGCCCACCTGGACGACGTTGCGGCGCCCTTCCCTGGCGGCCCGGGCGAGCCGTTCCAGCTGCGGCCCGGTGGGCGAGCTCGAAAGTCGCGAGACATCCGCCTCGAGGGCCTTCGTCGCAGTCGCCGCGCGCGCCGTCCCGGCCACGTGTTCGTTGACGAACCTAGCGGCGTCCATCTGGTCGCTGCTGGACGCGCATCCGGCGAAGAGAAATGCCACCACCGTGGCCATCGCGCCGACGCGCAGGTGAATCTGACGAGGAGGCACGGGGGGAAACCCTATAGCCGGTGGACTGGTCCCTACTCCCGATCCTCACCAACCTCGACTGACCCCGCAACCCCTGTGAACGTTGGATTTCCCAGTCGGCGCGCCTGACTCGAACCCGGGACCTGCCGATATCCGGCTCTGCAATGCCCGATCCCACCATGGGCCCGCCTGGACTCGAACCAGGGACCTACCGATTATGAGTCGGCAGCTCTAACCAACTGAGCTACGGGCCCTACACGCGCGCCGGCCTGCCGGCCCGCACGAGCAGCCAGACGCTACCAGCGAGATGTGGAATGCTCCCGCCCGCCCCTTCCGATGCGGGCGCGGCTTCATTCTCCTTACCAACCGAAGGGACGGCAGATGGCAGAGCGGACAGCGATCGTTACGGGAGCGTCCAGCGGGATCGGACTGGCGATTGCCAGGGTGCTCGGCGAGGAGGGCTACGGCATCACCATGGCCGCGAGGCGCCGCGAGAAGCTCGACGGCGCGGTCGCCGGGCTTGCGGGCGACGGGTTCGACGTGCACGCCGTCGCCGCGAACGTCGCCGATGAGTCCGAGATCGAGAAGGTCGTCGCCGCCCATCGCGAACGCTATGGCCGCCTGGACGTGCTCGTCAACAACGCCGGCGTCGGCGTCGGCGCCCCCGTGGGAGAGATCCAGACCAAGCGCCTTGACATGCAGCTGGACATCAACCTGCGCTCGATCATCATCTTTTACCGCGAATCCCTCTCGATGCTCCGCGCCGCCGGCGCCGAGCACCGCAGCGCGCTCGTCGTGAACACCTCCTCGATCTCCGGCAAGCGCGGCGTGGGATGGCTGTCCGTCTACTCCGCTACCAAGCACGCCGTCGTCGGCTGGACTGAAGCCATGAACCAGGAACTCAGCCCGGACGGCATCAAGTCGACCGCCCTGTGCCCCGCGTTCGTCGACACGCCGATGACCGACTTCGTCAAGGAGAACGTTCGCCCGGAGGAGATGATCCAGCCACGGGACATCGCCGAGGCGGTGCGCTACCTGCTGAGGGTGTCTCCCGCATGCATCGTTCCGGAGATGATGTTCATCCGGCCGGGCGACTCGCTCTAGGCGTCACGCGCGCCCGGCCTCAGGTCTCGATCATCCGCGCGATGAGACCGGTGAGACGAGCCGTCGCTCGGCCCCATGCGCGAACTTGTCTCCCGTAGATTCTCGCGCCGGTCTCCGCCGCAACCGTCGCGCAACGATCGGCCCCGCCGGATCGACCAGTGCAAGGCGCCTGCGGGCTCCACGGAGGCGACGACTCCTCAGCTCGCGGTGCTCGGAGATCGCCTGATCGAGCTCCGTGCCGGTGGCGTCCATCAGACTTGCCTCGAGCTGGGTGATGAGGATCCTCACCTCGCGTTCCGTAGCCGCCTGCGCCTTGCCGCTTGCACGCGTGAAGCGGTCCCACGACTTCGCGAACGACAGGAAGTCCGTGCGTCCGCCGCCGCGATGCGCCGCGAGCATCGGGCACACCCCGCCCTCGCTGTCCACGTATGCGCCGCCGATGATCCGCGCGTTGCCCCGTACACCCGCGAGCATCGCTTCGCGCGTTGCGACCGGAAGGCAGTCGATCGCAAGACGCAACCGCTCGATCGAGCTGGCGCTTTGACGGGGGCGATTTCGCATAGGCTGTGCTCCGTCGTAGGCGCCCTGCGCCCACGGCCGAATGCGCGGCCAAGCGTAGGGCACGCGTTCCTCACCGGCAACACATTCCCTTCCGCTGAAAGGAAACTTGCGCATGAAGCTCGGCGTGCACATCGGCTACTGGGGCCTCGGCCTCAGCTCGAAGGACCAGCTCAACATCGTTCAGGAGGCCGAGCGCCTGGGCTATGACTCGGTGTGGGCCGCCGAGGCCTACGGCTCGGACACCGCGACCGTGCTCGGCTGGCTTGCCGGTCAGACCTCCCGCATCAGGCTCGGCTCGGGAATCTTCCAGATGCCCGCTCGTTCCCCCGCAATGACCGCAATGACCGCCGCAACGATCGACCAGCTCTCAAACGGCCGCATGATCCTCGGCATCGGCTCCTCCGGTCCTCAGGTCGCCGAGGGCTGGCACGGACAGCGCTTTGCCAAGCAGCTGCAGCGCACGCGCGAGTACGTCGCCGTCGTCCGCATGGCGCTCGCCCGCGAGCGCGTCGAGTTCCACGGCGAGACGCTCGAGTTGCCGCTTCCCGACGGCCCCGGCAAGGCGCTGAAGCTCACTATCTCCCCTGTGCAGGGGGAGATCCCGATCTACCTCGCCGCGATCGGCCCCAAGAACACCACTCTCGCCGGTGAGATCGCCGACGGCTGGATCCCGACGCTGTTCAGCCCCGAGCACGTCTCCGAGCTGCGGCCGCTGCTCAAGGAGGGCGCCGACCGGTCGGGTAAATCGCTCGACGGCTTCGACATCGCTCCCACCGTCAACGTCTTCGTCACCGACGACCTACCCGGTGCGCGCGACGCGATGCGACCATTCATCGCCCTTTACGTCGGCGGCATGGGCTCGCGCAAGCAGAACTTCTACAACCAGCTCGTCGGCCGCTACGGCTTCGAGACCGAGGCCAAGCAGATCCAGGACCTCTACCTCGAAGGCAAGCGCGAGGAGGCGATGGCGGCGATCCCCGACACCCTGATCGACACCGTCTCGCTGTGCGGACCCAAGGACGTCGTTCGCGACCGCCTCGCTGTCTACCGCGACGCCGGCGTGGGCACGCTCGGCGTCACCCCGATCGCCTTCACCGCGCCCGAGCGCCTGGAGCAGCTGCGCCTCGTGGCTGAGCTCGCTGCGGCGTAGCCATGCGAGCGCTGCTCGGCGCCTTCGGTGACCCCGGCCACGCCTTTCCGATGATCGCCCTCGGGCGAGCACTCGCCGACCGCGGCCATGACGTCACCCTCCAGACCTGGACGCGCTGGCAGGAGAGTGTGCAGGACGAGGGCCTGACGTTCGCGGCTGCGCCCGAGTACGAGGTCTTTCCCTCCGGTCCCGAGCCGCTTGACTTCTACGAGGCCGTCGTCCACGCGACCGCCGACACCCTCCCGCTGGTGCGCCAGCTGCAGCCGGATGTCGTCGTCGCCGACATCCTCACCCTCGCGCCCGCCCTCGCCGCCGAGCTCGCCGAGATTCCGCGCGCGACCCTCATCCCCCACATCTACCCCCACAGCGAGCCGCAGTCCCCGATCTACTCACTCGGAGCGCGCCTGCCGCGCAGTGCCTTTGGGCGCGCCGTCTGGCGCCGCGCCCACGGACTCGTCGGCCGCGGCCTGGAGCGCGGTCGCTTGGAGCTCAACCACACACGCGCGCGCCTTGGCCTCGCGCCGCTCGATCACGTCCACGGCGGCATCAGCCGCGAGCTTGCCCTCGTCGGGACTTTCCCGCAGCTCGAGTACCCGCGCTCCTGGCCCGACGGCGTCCACATCGTCGGGCCGCTGATGTGGGAGCCACCAGCGCGAGAGGTCGAGATCCCGACGGGCGATTCCGCCAGCGTCGGGCGCGATGCGCCGCTCGTGCTGGTCGCTCCCTCCACCGCCCAGGACTCCGAGCATCGACTCCTCCGCGCGGCGCTTTTGGGGCTCGCCGACGCCCCCGTGCGTGTGCTCGCGACCTGGAACCGCCGCCTCCCGCCGCGTCCGCTGCCCGTGCCGACGAACGCGCGCGTCGTCGACTGGGTCTCCTACTCGCGCACGATGCCCCATTGCGACGTCGTCGTCTGCCACGCCGGACACGGCACGCTCGCGCGCGCGCTCGCCTCTGGCTGTGCCGTCGTGGCCTGCCCCGCCGTGGGCGACATGAACGAGAACGCCGCCCGTGTCGACTGGGCCGGGGCCGGCGTGCGTGTGCCGCGGAGATTTGCCTCGCCGCGCGTGCTGCGGCTGGCGGTGGAACGGGCGCTGGGCGAGGCTTCGATTCCAGAGCGGGCGCGCGAGCTGGGTCGGTGGGCGGGCACTCACGATGCCGGCGCTGCCGCCGCGCGCCTGGTGGAGCAACTCGCCGCCGGTCAGCCGCTGCAGCCGTCCGGCGGCGCATCGCTCGCCCGTGTGGGTGAGTAACTAACGGAAGCCGCCGATACGGCCGAGGAAGACGCGCTCAGGCGGGATGATCCAAGCTCCGGGGGTGGGACTCGAACCCACAACCTCTCGGTTAACAGCCGAGCGCATCTGCCATATTGAGCTACCCCGGATCGGGCTACCCCGGAAGCGAGCCGGGGCTTGGATGGCATTGTAGGCGAGCCGAATCCTCATGTGTCAACGTAGTCAATCCAGCCTCGACTCGGCATGACAGTTGGCGCATCGGAGCACGCACTTTCCCGCCTCCGACCGGTGCCTCCAACTCGGCCCGCCCCGTCCTGCCGCGCGCAGCGTGGGTCACCGTTCCCGATTCCCCGGCTCCTCCAGCACCCTTTCATTGGCCCGGTCAAAATCGCGCTTGACGTCCGCACGGCGGTGTGCCAGATCGCTCACGTCGCCGCTCTCCTGCCCGCGCGCCCGTTGGATCTGACGGTCGACGCGCGCCAGCTCGAGCTGCAGGCGCTGGACCTCGAGCATCGACGGCTGCGCCGGCTCGCGGCCGGCTTCGACGACCAGCTCGGCCAACAGCCCCTTCAACTCCGGGTCGTCATCCGGCCTTGGCTGCCGCCCCTGAGCATCCGTCATCGGCTCGCGCAGATTGCCCTCGCGCAGATGCCGTGCCGCGCGTCGCAGCAGCTCGCTCGCGAAGTGCTCGTCCACCTCGAGGCTTTCAAGCGCCTTCGCCCCGTCCTCGGGAGAGGCGATACACAGGGCAAGGAACGCGCGCTCGGTGTGCTCCCGCCGGGACAGCCCTTCGGTTTGACCGCGGGTGCCGTTCGCCGGCCGCCTCTCGGTCGGTCGTTGGTCATATCGCTCGGCGCGGCCGCGCGAGCCACCAGATGCGAGCCGCTTCTCAAAGAGACTCTCCGGCACCGCCAAACGACCGGAGGCGACCCTCGTGAGCTCCATGCGCATCGCGCTCGGCGCAAGCGTGGCGAACACGGGGCGCAGTTCCTCGATCATGCGATCGCGGCCCTCAGCGCTCGAGTGGTCACCCGTGGCCAGCACCCGCTCGACGCGAAAGCGCACGAACGGCACTGACTCGCTCACCATCTTCTGGACCGCCTCGGGCCCCTCGCCCTGGACGAGATCGGCCGGATCGGCTCCTGCGGGAAGCGCCACGACACGCAGCTCGAGCTTGCGCTTCGCCGCCAGGCTCGACGCGCGCAGCATCGCCTCCTGCCCGGCGCTGTCGGCGTCGAGCGCGAGCAGCACAGTCGAGGCCATCCGCGCCAGCTCCCCCACCTGCTCCGCGGTCAGAGCCGTGCCCATCAGGCCAACCGAGTTGCGCATGCCCGCCTGGTGCAGGGCGATCGTGTCGGTGTAGCCCTCGCACACGACCACCTGCCCGGCGCGCGCGGCATGGGCGCGGGCGATGTCGGCGCCGTAGAGGTGCAACCCCTTGTGGTAGACGTCGTTGTCGGACGTGTTCAGGTACTTCGGCGGCTGGCCGATCCCGGACGATCGGTCCTCTCGCATTGCGCGCGCACCGAACCCGAGCACCTTGCCGCGGATATCGGTGAGCGGGAACATGATCCGCGATCGAAAGCGATCGTACGGTCGCCCGTTCTCCTTGGAGCGCTGCGCCAAGCCCGTCGCGTACAGCTCCTGCTCTGAGAACCCGCCACGGCGCGAGGCCGTCAGCACGCGGTCCCACGCGCTCGGGGCGTAGCCGACGCGGAACTCCCTCAGGATCTCCTCCCCGAGGCCCCTGCCGTTGAGGTACTCCCGTGCGCGCACCGCCTCGTCGGACTCCCACAGATAACGCTCGTAGTAGACGGTCGTGCGGTTGAGCAGCTCGAGCAGCCGCTCTCGGCGCCGGCGCCGCTCGGCCTCGCGCGGGTCCTCCTCCTCGCGCCGAAGCTCCACGCCATAGCGTTCGGCCAAAAGCTCGAGGGCCACCTTGAAGTCGACTCCCTCGGTCTCTTGCACGAACGTGAACAAATCGCCGGACGCCTGGCAGCCGAAGCAGTGGTAGACCTTCTGTGTCGGGTCGATCCCGAACGAGGGGGTCCGCTCGTCATGGAAGGGGCATAGTCCCTCGTATCGGGCCGGTCCGGCCCGCCTCAGCTCGGTGCGCGCCGAGACCAGCTCGACGAAGTCGACCGCGTCGCGCACGCGATCCTTGGACTCGTTGGTGTACAGGGCCACGGCGGGCAACGCTAGCGGGCGAAAGCCTCCGGGACCTCCAGCTCGGCAAACGCCCGGATGCAGTAGCGGTCAGTCATCCCGGCGAGGTAGTCGGTCACTCGACGCGCCAGGTCGTCCCCGCCGCGCGACGGGTCGGCCGGGAGCGCCGGCAGCAGCTCGGGGTGCTCGACGTAGTGCTCGAACAGCCGTTTCACCACACCTGAGATCTTCGCGTGCTCGGCGCGCACCGCCGGCCCGAGGTAGACGTGCGCGAACATGAACTCCCGCAACTCATCCATCGCCCGTCCCGCCTCTGGTCCCTGGACGATGTCCTCGGCCGGCGCCGAGTGCTCGACCATGTCGTGCACAAGCGCGTCGATCCGTGCCGACCCGTCGCTGCCGAGCACCGCGATCGGCTGCTCAGGCAGATCGCGCTCGCGCAATAGGCCAGCGCGGACGGCGTCGTCGATGTCGTGGTTGATATACGCCACGCGGTCTATCAACCTGACGATCCGCCCCTCGAGCGTCTCCGGCAGCGGCGCGCGGCTGGAATGGCGGGCGATGCCCTCGCGCACCTGCTCGGTCAGGTTCAGACCGGCGCCGTCGCGCTCCAGGGTGTTCACGACGCGCAGCGAGTGCTCGTAGTGGCGAAAGTCCTCCCCGAAGCGCTCTTTCAGGCAACCGTCGAGCACCTCCTCGCCGATGTGGCCGAACGGCGGGTGCCCGAGGTCGTGCCCGAGACCGATCGCCTCGACCAGGTCCTCGTTCAAGCGCAGCGCCCTTGCGACGGTGCGTGAGATCGTGGTGACCTCGAGGGTATGAGTCAGCCGCGTGCGGTAGTGATCGCCGCGCGGCGCAACGAACACCTGCGTCTTGTGCGTCAGCCGCCGAAACGCCTTGCAATGAACAATCCGGTCACGATCGCGCTGGAACGGCGTGCGCAGCTCGCACTCCTGCTCCGGCCGGACTCTCCTGGCCGGATAGGAGCGCGCCGCCGCCGGCGAGAGCAGTCTCTCCTCGTCCTCGCTCCGGCGCTCGGCGAAAACAGCCGCGATCGTCGCCTGGTCACTGGCGATGCTCATCCTTCGATTGTGCCACCAGCCTCGGTGAGGATCGCTCAGCGCTCGCGTTTCCAATCGCCGCGCATCGTCGCGACGTGCACCCAGTGGTGCCACCCCTTCATCTCGCCCGGATCCTCGTCGTAGACCGGCGCCCCGCCACCCGGCTCCGGCAGGCTCTCGGCCGCGGTCGAGTCGATGCGCAGATCCACGCCGTGTTCGTGCAGGCTCGCCACGTCGGCCGCCTCGACGAACCGCCGTCCGTGTGCAGTCGTGGCGATCACAAGGCCATGGAAGATGTCCTTCTCGGGCGCCGCGACGACGTGGTGGACCGTGCCGACCTGCTCCCCGTCGGACGCGAGCACCGGGACGCCCTTCTCGAGCACCTCATAGGCAATGGGCAGGCCCTCATCCACGAGCTCACACGATACCCGCCGCGCGGCCGATCAGCCCAACCGACCAACCGCCGGCATCAGCCGCACGTGGGCATGGTGCTCGAGCGTCGCCGAGATGGCTCGCTCGACCTGTCCGAGCGCCGCATCGGCCGCGTCGGGCGTATCGGTCAGCGGACGGCCGAACGCCTCGGTCATGAAGCGGTAGGCATCCTCGCCCAAAGGAAACGATGCGGCCTCGCATGCCCCGCACACCACTCCCCCGGCCGCGCCCGAGAAGGCCACGAGGTGCTCGCGCTCGCCGCACGACGCGCACGCGCCAAGCTGGGGCGCGAGGCCGGCGGCGAGCAGCAGCTTCAGGCGGAACGCAAGCGCGGCCGCCCGGGCGGATTGACCTGCGTCGCCGGCCTGCGCGTCGAGCAGAGCCAGCTTGCGGCACAACAGGTTGAACACTCCCGGATGGGGCTCGGAAGTCTCGAACAGGCGCCCCACCGCATCGCACGCACGCGCGGCCGCATCAAGCGCAAGGGCATCGCCGCGCAGGCGGGCGTGGCCGTCCACGGTCTGGGCGCCTGTGACCGTCAGCAGCTCGCCGCGCCCTTCATGTAGCTCGATGTGCAGGTAAAAGAACGGCTCAAGCCGTCCCCCAAAGCGGCTGCGCGCGCGCCTCACTCCTTTCGCGATCGCGCTCACCCGCCCGCGATCGGGCGTGTACAGGTGCATGATCCGGTCCGCCTCCCCGTAGCGGATCGAACGCAGCACGACCGCGTCGGTCTTGACTGCGCGTCCGGCCATGCCGGCTATGTTGATCCATCCGGCCGACGTCCTGGATGCTCCCCGGCAATCTCAGGATCGCAGCGCAGGTAGTGGTCACTTTGCTTCAGAAGCGGGTGAAACACCAGCCTAGGCAGCGTTAGCCTTGGCCCACGCGACGATGTTGTCTGATCCGTCGATGATCTCGCCGCTGTCTAGGATCAGCGTGGGCACCTTGTAGGTGCCGGTCAGGTCCTTGATTTTCCGTCGACCGGGAAAGAACCTGTCGGTGCCGTAGCAGCCATAGGTTCTGATGACCGTGGGCTTCTGACCGGCGCCCGTGAGGGCTTTGTGCGCCTTCGCACACGGATGATAGGAGCCCGGGCCAAGGGTTCCCCAGCAGACGTACAGGTCCATTGCGCAATCGTAGTCCGCCTCGGGGAGATCGCGGGCCGGCTCGATTCAAACTGACCCACCACCGCGGCGCACTCCGCCTATACTTTATGAAGTAATGAGTGAGATCACGGTATATACGACTGAGCGATGCTCGTTCTGCGGCCGCGTGAAGTCACTGCTGAGGGCTCGTGGCGTGGAGTTCGCAGAAGTGAACCTCGCCAAGGACCCGGTGGGGCGAGCGGAGCTCGCGCGTAGGACCGGAATGATGAGCTTCCCCCAGGTGCTCATCGACGGTGAGCTGCTGGGCGGCTTCGCCGAGCTCCAGGCGGCCGCCGAGGACGGTCGGCTCGAGGAGCTGCTAGCGGCCTGACCGCGCCAACTGCGCGCCGCGTCCCGGTCGCCGGCGCGGCCGGGGCTGGCATCTCTCACAGGCGTAGGTTCCCCTCCCGGCGACGACCATCTTTACGATCGTCCCCCCGCACCGGCCGCACGGCTCGCCCTCGCGGCGGTGAACGAGAAACTGGTCCTGAAAGGAGCCGCGCACGCCGTCGACGTGGCGAAAGTCGTCGATGCTCGCCCCGCGCGCGTCGATTCCGGCCTGGAGCGCCTCGATCACGGCGCCGCGCAGATCCGCGTGCTGCCCGGAGGACAGGCGACCGGCCGGCCGCAGCGGGTGCAGGCGCGCCCGGAACAGGGCCTCATCTGCGTAGATGTTGCCCACGCCGGCGACCTTGCGCTGATCGAGAAGCAGCGCCTTGATCGGCGTGCGGCGACCGCGCGCCAATCCGCGCAGGTGCTCGGCGGTGAAGCGCTCGTCAAAGGGCTCGAACCCGAGGCGCGCGAGAAAGAACGCCTCCAGCGCCTCAGAGCCGAGCAACAGCTCGCCCGTGCCGAACCGGCGCGGGTCGACGATGACCAAGCGGCGGCGCGGTCGCAGCTGGATGCGGACGCGCACGCTTGCGGGCTCGGGCTTCGGCTCCCACAACAGGGCTCCGGTCATGCGCAGATGCTGAGCCAGGTGCACGTCCCCGTGAAAGCTCCACACGAGGTACTTCCCCCGCCGGTGGAGGCGTTCGATGCGCCGCCCCTCGAGCGCCGCCGCGAGCTCTTCGGGCGCCAGCGGGCGCGACCAGCGCGGGTCAATGATCTCGATCCGCTCAAGCGTCTTGCGCTCGACAAGCGGAGCGAGCTGGCGCCTGATCGTCTCGACCTCCGGGAGCTCGGGCATCGACTCCTAGCTTATGAAGGTAGCTCCGGGGAGCTCATCGGAGTGGCCGCCGGTCAGCCAGCGCAGGACGCTGGCGCCCACGTCCGCGAGGGGCCCGTCGTGGCGGACGCCGCCGATGCGCCCGCCGCCCGCTGCGGCACGCAGCATCTCCCCCGTGACCGCGAGTAGCGGTGCGTACTCGCGCGTGTGGTCGGTGCCCGCGTGAGCCGGGTCGACGCCATGGTCGGCGGTTACGATCAGCAGGTCGTGCAGGCGCATGCCCTCTAGCCGGCGCGACAGATCGGCGTCGAGCTCACGCAGCGCGCGAGCGAAGCCGTGCACGTCCTTGCGGTGGCCGTAGACCTGGTCGGTCTCGATCAGGTTGACGAACACGAGTCCCCGCTCGAGCTCGTCCAGCACGGTGTCGGTCTGCTCAAGCGCCTGCGCGTTCGTGACGCCCGCGTGCGAATGGGTGATGCCGACCCCCGCGAACAGGTCACCCACCTTGCCCACGCCATGCACCTCGACGCCGGCCCGCTCGAGCTCCTCCAGGTAGCTGGGCGCGGGCGGTCGCAGCGTGAAGTCGCGCCGCCCGCCGGTGCGCCGGAACGTCCCTTCGCCCCCGGTGAAGGGACGCGCGATCACCCGTCCGACGGCGTGCTCGCCGCTCATCGCCGACCGCGCCGCCGCACACGCCCGGTAGAGCTCCGCCGGCGCGATCCGCTCGACGTGCGCCGCCAGCTGGAGCACGGAGTCCTGCGACGTGTAGAGGATCAGCGAGCCTGTGCGCAAGTGCTCGGAGCCGAAGTCCTCGATCGCCGCAATCCCGTTGTAGGGGCGATTGCAGATGACCTCATGGCCCATCGCCGTGGCCAGGCGCGCTGTCACCGACGGTGCGAAGCCCTCGGCGTAAGTGGGCAGCGCGCGCTCCACGACCACCCCCATCAGCTCCCAGTGGCCCGTCACCGAGTCCTTGCCCGGTCCCAGGGGGTGCAGACGACCGTGGATCGCTGGATCGGCGGCCGCCGGGGTCCCATCGAGCGCAAGGATCGACCCCAGGCCGAGCCGCGCGAGCGTCGGGAGCTCAAGGCCCCCGACCGCCTCGGCGACGTGGGCCAGCGTGTTCGTATGCTCATCTCCGTAGCGAGCCGCGTCCGGCAGCGCACCCACGCCGCACGCGTCCACCACCAGCACGATCGCTCGCGGCGACCCCGTCAACGTGATGCCCGCGGATGGGCGCTGAAGTACGCGTCCTTCAGCCGATCGGCGGAGAGCTGGGTGTAGATCTGGGTCGTCGCCAGATCGGCGTGACCGAGCATCTCCTGCAGCGAACGCAGGTCGCATCCGCCGGCGAGCAGGTGCGTGGCGAAGGAGTGGCGCAGCGTGTGGGGGCTCATGCGCTCCTCCATGCCCGCACCGCGAGCATGACCCTGGACGATCTTGTACAGGCCCTGACGCGTGAGCCCTGAGCCCCGACGGTTCACGAACAGCCTCGACTCCGCGCGCGCGCCGAGGAGGGCCGGACGCCCGCGGTTGCAATAGGCCCGCAGCGCTCCTACGGCCTGGCGACCGACGGGCACGAGCCGCTCCTTGGAGCCCTTTCCGCGCGCGCGCAGCATCCCCTCCTCCAGGTCGACGTCCCCGACGTCGAGCCCGATCGCCTCCGAGACGCGCAGCCCGCACGCATACATCACCTCCAGCAGCGCACGGTCGCGCAGCGCGCGCGGCTCGGTCCCCTTCGGCTCACGCAACAGCCGGGCGACCTCCTCGCGCGAGAGAACGCGCGGCAGGCGCTGGCTCTTTCGCGGTCCGTGCAGCTCGGCGGTGGGGTCGTGCCCGATCGCGCCCTCGCGACGCAGGTGGCGGTAGAACGAACGCAGGCAGGCCACCTTGCGCCCGAGCGTGGCCGCCGCTGCCGGCGGGCGCGTCGGAGCGCCCCCATGCCCCCGGCCACCGGTCTCGGTGCCCTCCGCTGCCCCGGAGAGCTCAGAGAGGAAGGCCGCCAAGTCGCCGTGCTGGGCCTGACACGCGTCGATCGCCCGGCGGTCGAGGAAATCGCCGAACTGCAGCAGGTCGCAGCGATAGGCCTGGAGCGTGTTTCGCGACAGTCCGCGCTCGAGCTCCAGGTAGGCGAGGAAGTCGAGGATCAGAGACTCGATCCCTACCCGCTCGGAGGAGTAGGAGATGTCCACGGCGCTCATCTGTGAACGTTCGCCCCGGCGGCGAGGGCTCCTTGGCGGTGCAATCAGGCGTTCAGCCGGCGCGCAAGCCAGAGCAGGCCAATCAGGGTCTTCGCATCCCGACTCTCCTCGATCGCCGCATCCAAGGAGTCAAGCGGCCACGGCACGACGTCGATACGCTCGTTCTCCTCGCTCTCCGCGCTCGCCTCGTGCAGGTCGGTGGCAAGAAACAGGTGCACCCGCTCGTCGGTGAAGCCGGCGCCGGAGTAGTAGGTGAGGATCGGCTCCCAGCTGCTCGCTCCGCGCCCGATCTCCTCGGCAAGCTCGCGCCGAGCGGCGTCGGCGGGCCCCTCTCCATCGACGTCCAGTCGCCCGGCCGGGATCTCCAGCAGGGCGGGCTCGTCCACGGCCTCGCGCGGCTGGCGAACGAGCCAGACTTGCTCCTGGTCGTGGGCCACGATCCCGACGGCGCCCCGATGGCGCACGATCTCGCGAGTCACCACCTCGCCGTCGGCGTGACGGAAGCGCTCGATACGCACATCGACGAGCCGTCCGCAATAGACGCTCTCACCACCGAGGGGCTCAAATCCGGCGCCCGCGCCAACCTCGCGATCGCCTTCGGGAGACTCGGCCGGGCGCTCGGCCGGGCGATCGCTCACGCCACCTCACCCGCTCCATCCTCTTGCGAGCGGGCCCGTGCCATGAGCTCGGCCAGCGCCGAGCCTCCGGCCAGCGCCGAGCCGAAGAACAGCGGGTCCTCGATCAACCCACGGCCCATCGTCTCGGCAGCCAGGCCGGATGCGGCAAAGGCCGGGAGGTCCACCACCGCGCGGCGCCAGTCGTGGCGGGTGATGCGCACAGGTCGCTCGACACCAGGCGCGAGCGCCGGCCGATCTCGGATCGGCCTCTGCGGAACCACGCCGCCGAAGACCGCGCCCAGACCCGCGCGCAGGTCGGCGCCGACCGGGGAGCGCATACCGGCGGGCAGCGCCACCGTGACCGGCTCCAGTAGAAGGTCGAGCACGGTGAGCGTGTGATGGGAGATGCCGCGATGGCGCACGCGCTCATCGCTGGAGGACATCCGGGCCACGAGCAGCGTCGGAGCGCCCAGCGCCAGCGCGGCGTGGGCGGAGTCAAGCGCCCACATGCCGCCATGACCAAGCGGCGAGCTCGACCCGACGATGCCGGGACCCGGTCCGCACACCGCCGCGTCCCACCCCAGGGTGTGCAGCCCGTGATGCAGAGCGCCGGCGGTCGTGATCGCCTCCCGCTCGCCACCGAACGCCGCTCCCGCCGTGAGATGACCGGCCAGCAGCCCGCGGTCGCGCAGTGCGCGCACGGTACGCGAGTGACTCCCCGGCAACGCGCCCCCCTCGGTCTGCACGTACCCCAGCGCGCGCCCCGTAGCGGCCTGCGCAAAGGCCCACGCCACCGCGGCGAGCTGACCATGGAGGGCCAGAACCGCGACCGGGCCCTGCAACGGCAGGCGCAGCTGCTCGTCCTCCACCGGCTGCACCGCGTGCTGGAGGCTCGTGTAGTTGAGCTTCATAACGTTCGCACGGCGCGCCCCGCGGCCCCGGAGCCCTCGCGTGAGGTTCACGTGGACGATGTCAAAGCCGCCCGAACCGAGGCCGATGTCGAGGCCCTGGACGTTGACGATGAGCTCATCCCCCACCTCTGAGCGACCGACCAGAGCGACGTCGGCGATCGCCGCGCGAACGCCGAGGACCGATGTCTCCTCGCCGTCCTCGAGCCGGTCATCGAGGCCGCTCGCGGCCCTGGCCAGCTCGATCACCAGGTGCTGCTCGGATGGGTCAACCGGATAACGGCCCCCGCCGGCGATCTCCTGCGCGGACTTCTCCGACGGCGGCGCGGTCGGATGATCTACTTCCACGACGATGGCGCGGCGAAGCTTCAGCATCGCTGCCGCAAGCTACCGTGCCGCGTCCGGCACGACTGCCGCCACCTCGTCGAGCAGGGTGAGCGCGACGTCGAGCATCGCCTCCAGGGCGGCCACGCTCACGCGCTCGCCCGGCTCGTGATTGCGCTCGGTCCCGTTGGCCAGGTTGACCACTTCAAAGCCCTGTGAGATCAGGGCGTTCGCGTCCGAGGCGCCGCCGCTTGAGATCCGACTCGGCTCAAACCCGCACGCGCGCAGCGCCAGCTCGGCGGCGCGCAGCGCCGGCCTACTCGCGGGCCGCCGGTAGCCGGCGAAGGTCCGCTGCACGCCGATATCCACGTCGCAGTCGCACTCCGGCAGGTTCGCGGCCTCGTGCAACCGGTCGACGAGCTCCGCGACGACGGCCTCGGCGCGCTCGTCGCGGAGGCTGCGAACCTCGGCGACCAGCGAGCATCGCTCGGGCACGACGTTCATCGCCGACCCGCCGACGATCGTCCCGACATTCACGGTCGTCTCCTCATCCAAACGCCCCAACGGCATGGAAGCGATCGCGTGCGCCGCAGCAAGGATCGCGCTGCGGCCCTCCTCAGGGCGCAGGCCCGCATGCGCAGCCGCGCCGTAGAAGCAAGCGTCGATGCGGTAGTGACTGGGCGAGCTCACGATCACCTCGCCGATCGGCGAGGCGTGGTCGAAGACGTATCCGAAGTCGCCTCTCAGGCGCCTCGCGTCGAACGCGCGGGCACCGGCGAGCGCGGTCTCCTCGCAGACCGTGAACAGCAGCTCGACGTCGAGGGACGCTCCCTCGCGGGAGATGTGGCGCGCGAGCGCGAGCAGGACCGCCACCGCAGCCTTGTTGTCGGCGCCAAGAGCACCCTCGTTGGCGTTCTCCCAGAAACCGTCGCGGAGCACCGGCTCCACGGGCGCCTGCAGCGGAACAGTGTCGAGGTGCGCGCACAACAGAACCCCGCGCCCACCGTTGGGCGGTCGATCCCCCGCGCTTGGGGCGCCCCCGGCGGGCATGCGCGCGAGCAGGTTGCCGCAATCCGAGCCCGCCGACGCGCCCGCGTCGTCCTCGTGGACGGCTACGCCAAGCGCCCGCAGCTCCGCGATCACCCGCTCGGCGCACCTGCGCTCGCTCCCGGAAGGGCTCTCGATCCGGCACAGCTCGGCGAACGTGCCGCTCAGATAGCGTCGCTCCAACTCGCCGACCCGCGACTGCAGCGGAGGAGCCGTCACGACTGCTCGGCGCCCCGGCCGGTGGGCCGGTCGCCCGCCGCACGGGCGTCGTGCGCCACCACGTCGGGCTCGCCGCCCACCGCGCCGCCGAGGTCGTCGCCACCGCCGGCCACCACGGCTGGCGGCCGCTCTGACTCGATCAAGGCGGCGGGCGCTCCAGCTCGCTCGTCGCGCCGCGCCGCCCGCTCCAGGGAGGCTGCGATGAAGTCTGCGAACAGCGGCGCAGGGCGCTCTGGGCGGGACTTGAACTCCGGATGGAACTGAGACGCGACGAAGAACGGGTGATCGTCGAGCTCGATCACCTCCACGAGGCGATCGTCGGGCGAGGTGCCCGACACGCGCAGCCCAGCCGCCTCGAGACGCTTGCGCAGCAGGTTGTTGACCTCGTAGCGGTGGCGGTGGCGCTCGTACACGACGGCCTCGCCGTAGATCTCGCGCGCTCTCGCGCCCTCGTGGAGCTTGATCGGGTCGGCGCCGAGGCGCATCGTGCCCCCCAAGTCGGCGACTTCCTTCTGCTCCGGCAGCAGGTCGATCACCGGATAGGGAGTCTCCATGTCCATCTCCGTCGAGTTGGCCCCGTCCATCCCCGCCACGTTGCGCGCGAACTCGGCCACGGCCACGTGCATGCCAAGGCAGATGCCCAGATACGGGATGCGCCCTTCGCGGGCGATTCTGGCAGCGGCGATCTTGCCCTCGATGCCGCGGCCGCCGAAGCCACCCGGAATCAGGATGCCGTCCGCGCCGGCGAGGCTGTCGCTGACCGCGATGTCGCCGCTGGCGCCCTCGACCAGCTCGGAATCGATCCAGTCGATCTCGAGCTTTGAGTCTTGCAGGGAGGCGGCATGGCGGAGCGCCTCGGAAACCGACAGGTAGGCATCCTCGAGCTGAACGTACTTGCCCACGAGGGCGATCCGCACGACGCGGGTGGCACGCGCGGCTCGCTCGATCGGCTCTTCCCAGCTGGACAGCTCCGACGGGTCAGCCGTCAGCCCGAAGTGCTCGAGAATGAAGTCGTCGACTCCCTGGTCACGGAAGACGAGCGGCACCTTGTAGATGTTCTCCACGTCCCGTGCCGACACGATCGCCTCCACGGGGAGACTCGCGAACAGGGCGATCTTCTTGCGGATCTCCGGCGAGAGCGAGCTCTCCGATCGGCACAGGAGCATGTCCGGCGCGATGCCGATGCGTCGCAGCTCGTTGACCGAGTGCTGGGTGGGCTTCGTCTTCAGCTCGCCCGCGTGCCCGATGTATGGCACGAGCGTCAGGTGGATGAACAGGCAGCGGCGCCGTCCCACATCCACCGGAAACTGGCGGATGGCCTCCAGGAAGGGCAGTGACTCGATGTCTCCGACCGTGCCGCCGATCTCCGTGATCACGAAGTCAACATCGCTTGACTCGGCGATCAGGGCGATCCGCTGCTTGATCTCGTCGGTGATGTGTGGCACGACCTGGACGGTGCCGCCCAAGTAGTCACCGCGGCGCTCGCGCCGGATGACGGTGTCGTAGACCCCACCCGCGGTGACGTTCGACGCGCGGCTGGTGTTCGCGTCGGTGAAGCGCTCGTAGTGGCCGAGGTCGAGGTCGGTCTCGGCGCCGTCCTCGGTCACGAAGACCTCGCCGTGCTGGTAGGGCGACATCGTGCCGGGATCGACGTTGATGTAGGGGTCGAACTTCTGCAGACCGACCGATAGGCCTCGCGATACCAGCAGACGCCCGATCGACGACGCGGCGATCCCCTTGCCGAGTGAGGAGACCACGCCGCCCGTTATGAAGATGAAACAGGTGTCGCTCGGGACTTGGGCGTGGCGGTCGGAATAGTGCGAGGTCATGAGGGCCTGCCCCAGGAGTCTAGTTCGCGCAGGCCCGGAGTCCGCTCCACGAGCTCGGAGATCGACCGCAGCTCCCCGTAAACCGTGATCGCGGCGAGCAGCGCGAGCGCCACGAGCTGCCCCGTGCCCGACAACGTCAGCACCAGCCACAGGCCCGCCAGCGCTCCCAGCAGGTTGGCGCCGGTGTCTCCGAGCATCGACCGTTCGCGCAGGTCGTAGAAGCCGGCGACGAGCGCAGGCGCGGCGAGCAGCCCGAGCGACCACAGCGGCCGCGGGTTGGCCGAGCCGATCCCCAGGCCCGCGCCGAGCAGCACGAAGGCCTTTGTCGAGCGTCCAGGGCGCAGATCGAGGAGATTGAACACGTTGGTGGCCAGCACCAGGACCGCCGCGGCGAGCAGCCAGCGCCCATTGGAGAGACCGAGGAAGCTCATCGCGAACAGCGCCAGGCCGAGCAATCCGGCGGCCTTCAGCGCGCCCGTCGAGAGCTCGCCCTGCAACGTGGCGGCACCGTGTCCCCGCCACCCACGCCGGGCCGGCCGCCCGGGTGCGGGCTCGCCGAAGACGTCATCGACAAGACCGAGCGCGATGGCGCCGAGCGCGTATACGGCGATCGGCAACGCCTCCGGGTGAAAGACGTCGGCTGATGCCAGGCGCTGCAGCAGCATCAGCGGGATCAGGGCGATCAGCGCCGCTGCCAACGCGAGCACCCCGAAGGGGCACGGAAGCATGCGTTCGCGATAGTTGATCTTGGTATGACCGCCCGCGCTCAGCGCCCGGAGGACCCCCGGCGCCAGGGTTGCGGCGCTCAGCAGGGCCAGCAGGAACGGGAGGGCATGCATGCTTGGACGCTAGCGATAAAGGCGGATGTGACTGCGCCCGGGCGCGGTGTCGGTTCGCACGCGGGCGCAGTCGCGTCGAGGCGGGCCGCAATCGACTATCGCTGCTAGGGCTGCGTGGAGGACCCGACGACGTTCGGCAACAGCGAATTCGCCGTCGACTTCGTTCCGTAGGAGCCGCGCGAACCGGTCAGGGCGTAGATCAATGCGGCCTGACCGGCAGTCGCGTCGAGGTCGTCGACGCTGGCTATGTTCTGGCTCTGATACCACGGCACCTGCGAGGGTTCTGTGCTGCTCAGCTCGACGCCGACCGTCGGATCGCCGACCACCGCCATGCCGTCGATCAGCCCCGACTCGAACGCGGCCGCAGCGTGCGCCTGTTCAGGGATCATCCCAGGCGGCTCGGCGCGGATGATGACTACCCCTTCGAGCTTGCCAAGCTGTCCATCGAACGCGCTCAGCAGGGGCCCGCGTGCACGGCTGAGCAGCTCGCGGCTGATCGCCTGCCCGCCGCTCACCAGCTGCCGACCGATGAGCGCGCCGAACCGTTCAACGAGCCGTTCGCCCGCCTTCGACTGCTCGGCGCCGAGTGCCGCGTAGTGGGTCCCGACCGCGGCACGCGCGAGGCCAACGAGGTCCAGCGGCTCGCGGACCGCGACGACCATCGCGAGGTCCCCGCCGGCCTGCGTGACGGCGTTGCGCACCAGCCCGTCGATCCGGTCTGATGCGCCGCCCAGGAACACAAGCCCGACGTTGCGCCCGCTCAACAGGCCGTGAACCGCGATCGGGTACAGGTCGTTCGCGAACGCGTCCTCGCCGCTGAGCTGGACGCGCAGCTGGCCGCTTTGACGCTGCGCGGCGTTCACTTCCGAGCTGAGGTCATGGACGATCCCGCTCTTGGCGGAGGAGACGAGGTTGGAGTCCCCGATCGCAACGCCGACGACCACGCCAACCGCAAGCGCAAGGAGGACGGCAGCGAGCGAGAGCGCGTGGTAGCGGTAGTCGAACATGATTGGCGGCCCGCGCGGAGCTCAGCCACTCGAGCCCAACAGCAGCTGGAGCTTCAGCCAAAGAAGTTCCACCACGTCGCGCAGCGCGGGCGTCATCCATACGACCGCGACCATCGCTATCAGGCCGGCGGCGATCACGACCAGCAGCGGGGTCAGACCGGGCCGGGGATGGTAGAGCCGGCTCACGCCCTTGGCGTCGACCAGGATCTCGCCGATCCGCAGGCGCGTGAGGAACGTCGAGGACATCCCTTTGCGGTTGCGGTCGAGAAACTCGACGAGGTTGAATTGCGAGCCGACCGAAACAATCAGTCGCGCGCCCTTCTCCGCCGCGATCAACATCGCTACGTCCTGACTCGTGCCGGGAGCCGGGACAAGCTTGAAATGCAGCCCCAACTCCTCCAGGCGCCGGCGGCCGGGCGCGTCGCCGTTGGGGTAGGAGTGCACCACGAGCTCCGCGCCGCACCGCAGCGCCACCTCCCCCGCCGAGTCCATGTCACCCACGATCATGCTCGGCGTCAGCCCCTGCTCGAGCAGGGCCTCGGCGCCGCCGTCGACCGCGACGATCACCGGGCGCATGTCGCGAATGAACGGTCGCAAGGCGTGCAGGTCACGTTGATGGCCGACGCCACGGACGACGACGAGCGTCGAGCGATCGCGAAAGTCGGTCGCGAAGCGCGGCAGCTCGATCCTGCCCGCCAGCAGCTCACGCTCCTCGCGCATGTGCTCGATCGTGTTGTGCGCGAAGCGCTCTAGCGCCTCGCCGATCTCACGGCGCCGTGCCTCCGTTTCCGCGCACACACGAGCGAGATTGAGCACTTCTCCGCGCGCGAGCAGCACCCCCTTGCGCGAAACCTCCCCGATGAGCGGTCCGCGCGCCGGGCCCTCGATCGCTCCTTCGGCGAGCACGACGAGCTCCTCGCCGTCGGAGAGAACGTCGAACAGAGAGTCGTCCGCCAGGTCGATCAGCAGAATGCCGGCTTCGACGAGCAGCTGCGGTCCCAGATTCGGGTAGGTGCCGGAGGAGGACGGGCTGCAGTTGAGCACCGCCGCGGCGCCGGCCGCGATCAGCTCCTCGGCTGAGACCCGATCGATGTCGAGATGATCCACCAGCGCAACGTCACCGCGCGCGACACCTTTGACCAGCAGCTTCGTCCGTCGTCCCGTCCGCACCGGACCGCGGACCGCGCGCGCGGACGCGCTCCCCTCGACCGAGCGTGGCGCGATCGGCGGAGGCACGGGCATGCGGTCGGCAGGACTGGGCCGCGGAGGGCTGGGTCGTGTCACAGCCATCGGTTCAGCGAGAGTAACGCCCCCCGGTGCAAGACGCACTATGTCTGGCGTATCACGCCGCACGACGCAGGTCGCGGGCGTGGCGGCGCGCTGCGCTATCGCCCGAGTCGGCGCCGAGCATGCGGACCAGCTCGGAGACGACGTCGGGCTCGTCGAGCTGGACGACCGACGCCAGCGTCGGGTCGGCGGAGGTGTCCTTGACGATCGAGAAGTGACGGTCGCCGAGCGACGCGATCTGGGGCAGGTGAGTGATGCACAGCAGCTGTCTGTCTTCACCCAGCCGCCGCAGGCGAGCGCCGACGGCGCGTGCGGTGTGGCCGCCGATACCGGCGTCCACCTCGTCGAACACGAGCGTCGCGCTCGCCGAAGAAGCCCCGGCGAGGCGGGCGTCACCACGGCCGCCGACGCCGCGGCAGCCGGCCGTGATCAGTGCGAGCATTACCCGCGAGAGCTCACCACCGGAGGCGATCTCACGGACCGGCCCGGCCGGCACGCCCGGGTTCGGGGCGATCAGGAACTCGACCGCGTCGCCGCCGGCGGGACCGGCGTCTCTCTCGGTGAGAACCACCTCGAACGAAGCGTCGCCCATCGCAAGCGACGCGAGCTGCTCGCGCACCGCCAGCGTCAGCCGCGGGGCCGCGGCCTGGCGCGACGAGCGGAGCGCCTGAACGTGCGCCTCGAGCGTCGCGCCCGCCTCGCGCAGCCGCTCGTCAGTCTCCGCCAGTGCGACCTCGGCGCCGGCCAGCTCGTCACGCCGCGCCCGAGCGCGCGCGGCGTGAGCGAGGACCGCTTGGATACCGCCGCCGTACTTGCGTGCAAGGCGATCGATCACCTCGAGGCGTTCTTCGATCGCCTCGAGCGCCATGTCACCCAGCGCGGGGGGCTCGCCGTCGGCGACATCGCCCGCGGCGCGTGATCCGCGGCCGTAGTCGCGCAGCTCGCCGGTGAGATCCTGTGCCTCGATCACCAGCGTTCGCAGACGCTCACCGAGCTGGTCCAGGCGCGGATCGACGCCCGCAAGCGCGTCCAGGCCCGATGCGGCTCCCGCGAGCAGCGCCACTGCGCCTGGTGCCTCGAAGGAGTCCGGCGCGAGCGCCTCCGCGCCCGCGCCAGCAGCGGAGCAGAGCGCATCCAGCCGCCGCATGCGTTCGCGAGCGGCCATCAGCTCCGCGTGCTCGGCCTCATCGACCGTGGCGGCATCGATCTCCGCCAGCTCGTACTCGAGCAGCTCGAGCTCGCGCTCGCGCGCGCCGAAGCGCTCGCGCAGGGCCTCGAGCTCCCTCGCAAGCCCTCCCGCCTGCGCGAAAGTCTCCGCGCACGCGCGTAGGCGCAACGCGTGCTCGCCGCCGCAGAGCTCGTCCAGGAGCTGGAGCTGAACTGCAGATATCGTGAGCCTGCGATGCTCGTGCTGTCCGTAAAAAGAGAGCAGCTGCGCACCGACGTCGCGTAGCTCGGCGACGGTGGCCGAGCGGCCGTTCAGATAGGCGCGCGTGCGCCCGTCGGAGCCGACGCGGCGGCCGAGAACGATCTCCTCGGCCGCGCTGGGCAGTCGCTCGCCAAGCCGCGAGCGGACGGCGTCGGACAGGTCGAATGCACCCTCGAGGTAGGCCTCGTCCGCGCCTGGGCGCACGATCCCGGGCCGCGCACGACCACCCAGCAGGAGATCAAGCGCGTGTGCGAGCACCGTCTTGCCCGCTCCCGTCTCGCCCGTGATCACGTTCAGGCCGGGGGCCAATCGCAGCTGCGCACGCTCGATCAACAGAAGGTTCTCGACGCGGAGCTCTCGCAGCACGCAAGCAGGTGTAGCAGCGAACGCCGACGGATCGCGCAGACGAACGCGCCACGACTGATTGCCCGTGGGCATCGCTTCGCACGCGATCACCGCGCCCGCGCTCCAGCTGTCCGACTCAGCTGACGATAAGAAGCGTAAGGTGTGCGGCCGGCGGGGATGGATCCCACTCGAGATCAACGTTCTCGTACACTCGTCCGCCCAACGGCATGGCTGCCAGCGACCCCAATCCGAGCTCTGACCCGCCGCCCGGGGGCCAGATCGCGTGCCTGTCGGCGTCGGCGCTTCGCGAGCGCCTGGAGGAGGAGATCAACCGCGCCGGACGCCACGGCACGCCACTCAGCTGCCTGCTCGTGACGATCGGCAACCTCGAGGAGCTCTCTCGCGAGCACGGCAGCGAGCTGCCGGAGCGGACGCTCGCGTACGTGGGAAGCGCCCTGTGGCGCCAGCTGCGCCGGTTCGACCGGATCGGCAGGCCCAGCGACAACGAGCTACTCGTCGTGCTTCCGGGCGCGGACGGGCCGCGCGGAGAGATCGTCGCGCGACGCGTGCTGGACCGCCTGCGCACGATCAAGGTCGAAGCCGACGGGATGCGCAGGCCACTGCGCATATCGGTTGGATTGGCGTCCTGGCGAGAGAACCTAAGCGGCGAGGACCTGCTCGCGCAGACGCGAGCCGCCGCCCAGCGGGGGCTCGGCGCCGACACGACCTCCGGGATCGCGACGGCCTCGCCACCGGCGCTCGGTCGGCCCGGACCTTCATAATCAAGGCCGTGCTCACCGGATCAGAGCTATGGCTGCTGCGCCTGATGGCCGATCGCGGGCTCGCGCTGCTCGACGCGAGCACGCTGCTCGTGGTGATCGAGGAGCGGGGCGAGCTGCGCGTTGCAGCGGCGAGCGGCGAACAGACGCCGCGCCTGCGGATCGCGCCGGTGGAGGGCAGCGCACTTGGCGGCCTCTACCAAGAGGGCAAGCCGATCGCGCTGGATCGGCCGCGGGGACAGGAGGCGGCGTGGCTGCACGAACTCGGCCTGGAGGCGCGCGCGGTGCTTGTCGAGCCGCTGAGCATGGAAGGATACGGCGGCGGTCTGGTGATCGCGCTGCGCCGGGACAGCGGCTTCCGCGGCCCCGATCGGGATGCGTTGAACGCGTTTGCGACGAGCGTCGCACAGCGGCTCGCGGCGGAGCGATCCGTGGAGATCGAGCGGTTGCGCTACGGCATGGAGGCGCGCGAGCGCGAGCGAACACGCTGGGCGCGGGAGATTCACGACGAGAGCATTCAGGGCATGGGCGCGCTGCGACTGAAGCTGGCCAACGCTCGCGACGTCGACGATCCGGCAGCGCTCCACGAGACCGTGAACGCAGTGCTGGAGGGCTTGGGCCATGAGATAGATGGCCTGCGTCATCTCATAACCGAGTTGCGCCCGGCGGCGCTCGATGACCTTGGACTGGCGGCCGCCCTCGAGGCGCTCGCGAGGCGCGCCCAGGCAATCGACGGGCTGGACGTTCAGACGGAGATAGACCTCGGCCCAGGGCCAGGCGCCGATGAGACCTCGGCGTATGGTCGGCGTTTGGACCCCGAGCTCGAGAGCACGATCTACCGGATCGTGCAGGAGGCCCTCACGAACGTGAGCCGGCACGCGCAGGCGACAAAGGCCGTCGTGAGCATCTCAGAGCGCGACGGGGTGCTCCGCGCGTCGGTGACCGACGACGGCCAGGGACTCCCGGACGCCGGGCGGCTGGGTCCGCGAGGAGACGGGCTGGAGGGAGGATTCGGGATGTCCGGGATGCGCGAGCGGGCGGAGCTCGTCGGCGGCGAGCTCGAATTCGCGCCGGCGCCGGGACGCGGGACGATCGCACGGCTCGTGGTGCCGCTCGCGGGCCGTCCCGCCCGCACGACCGATGGGCTCCCGGAGCCCGAGGCGCGCGTGGGCGCGGTGGGGCGCTCCGGCTGAGCCCGGCGCGGCTGCCACCCTCAACGCGAGACCGTGTCATGCCCACAGAGGGGATCGGCCCCCGCACGGGGGCCGATCGTTCACTCCGCCAGGCCGATGCGGCGTACGTAAGCGGTTATCTCCGCGCGCGAGGAGAAGCCGAGCTTCTCGATCGCGCGCGCGCGATAGGTCTTGACGGTGCGCTCGGCGACGTGCAGCTGCTCGGCGATCTGCGGGTTGGTATAGCCGTTCGCGATCAGCCTGACGACCTCGCGCTCGCGCTCGCTCAGCTCGACGCCCTCGGCAGGCGCCTCGTCGCCGGTGGCCATCAGCGCACCCAGCCGCGGATGCAGGTAGTTGCCGCCGGCCACCGCCAATCGGAATGCCTGCAGCAGCTCCGCGGGCTCCGCCTCCTTGAGCACGTAGCTGCGCGCGCCCGCCCGGAGCGCTTGGCGGGCATACTCCGGGTCCTCGCGCATCGTCAGGATCGCCACGGCGAGCGTCGGGTGAGCGATGAAGCAGGATGGCAGCGCCGCCAGGCTCGAGCCGCCCGGCATCGTCAGGTCGAGCGTAAGCAGATCCGGCTTGTGCTCGCGGACCGCCCGGATCGTCGCGGGCACGTCGGCGGCTTCGGCCACGACGCGAAACTCACCCTCCTGGCGCTCGAGGACCGTGCGGATGCCATCGCGCACGACGGTGTGGTCGTCCGCGATGACCACGTCGATCGCTCGACCAGCCCCTGAGGTGCCCGCGTCCATCAAGCGAACGGTACCTGCTCGACTGGACCGATCATGTCGTCCTTTCGGGACGACATGGACCTGCCCTATTGGGACGACAAGATCAGCACCATTCGCCCGACAGACTAATGACCCTTGGGGGCCCATCATGTGTGCATGACGACCATCGCCCTCAGAACTTCAGAGTGGTCTCACGCGCCCAAGCTTCGGCTGGTACCCAAGAAAGAGCCCGCGCCAGCGACGCCCTGCGGTGAGAAGGCCCTTCACGCGGCCGAATATCCGCCGGAGTCTCCGGTGCGGCAGGACACCTCGCCCGATGACGACTCGCCCGTCCTGGTGGCGGGGCTGAACCGGGCCGCGCGCGCGGAGGTGCTCCACAGTCTGGCCGCCACCATGCCCAAGCGCACGCTCTTCCAGGAGGTCGAGACCTTCTGGGAGGTCCTGGTCCGCGCTCCGGCGACTCGCATGGTCGTACTCAGTGGCGAGCTCGACGGCATCCCCACCGAGTCGCTGCTGCACATGCTCGGGCACAGGCATCCCGAGCTGCCTGTCATCAGCCTGGATTCTCCGGCTCTCGCCGGCGTCTGATCAGCTCGGGCCCGTACACCCCTACCTAGCCGCCGAGGAGCCAAGCGAGGCGACGGGCGGAGGACCCTCGCCAGTGAAGCTGCATCGCTCGACCCAATCGCAGACAGGCGATAGCGTGGCGCCGTGCTCTCGCTGCCAAGGTCGCCTCGCGTGCGGAGAATCGTGTTGGCCTACACGGTCAACCGGCTCGGCACCTGGTTCGGCTACGTCGCCCTGGCAGTCGTCGTTTTCGACCATACCCACAGCGCCGTGGCCGTCGCCGCGCTGCTCGTCGCCGGTCAGGTCCTGTCCGCATTCCTCGTGCCCGCTGTCGTTGCCCGCGTCGAGTCCTCCCCAAGACGCGGCATGCTCAGCGGTCTGTACCTGTTCGAGACGGCGGCCACCGCCGCACTCGTGGGGGTGCTGGAGTGGCACTTCTCGTTGCCGGCAATACTGCTGCTCGTCGCGCTCGACGGCACCGCGGCCCTCGCAGCCAGCGCGCTTCTGCGAGCAGCAGCAGCGAGCAGTGCCCGCGAATGGGCTTACGCAAGCCACCCCAGCCACATCACCCCGATCGCAGGCGCCGACGAGGCCGCCTGCGAAGACGAGTCCGATGGGCCCCGGATCGACGGGCGGGAGGCAGCCGCGGTCGAGTCCGAGCGCTCTGCCAATGCGGCGCTCAACATAGGCTTCGCGACCACGTTCACGCTAGGGCCGGCAATCGCCGGCCTCGTCGTCCCAGCGTTCGGCGCGCCGGCCGCGTTGCTCATCGACATTGCTTCGTTCCTCATCTGCGGGGCGATGTTGCTCGATCTAGAGCCTCGCACTGAGGAGGTCGAGACCGCCTCAGTGCGCGCGCGCGTGCGCGCAGCCTGGCAATACATTGGCGAAACCCAGAATCTTCGCCGCCTGCTGCTCGCCGAGGGAGTTGCGCTCACGTTTTTTACGTTCTCGGGACCGGTCGAGGTTGCCTATGCGAAGGCGAGCCTACATGCGGGCGACAGCGGCTTCGGCCTGCTGGTGGGCGTCTGGGGCCTGGGCAGCGCGATTGGCAGCGTCGTGTTCGCCCGCTCGCTCGACCGCTCGCTCACCGCTCTGTTGAGCGCGAGCACACTGGCAGTCGGACTCGCGTATCTCGGCTGGTCCGCAGCCCCGTCCCTGGCAGTCGCCCTCCCGGCCGGCCTGCTGGGGGGGATCGGCAATGGCGTGCAGTGGGCATCGCTGATAAGTGCCGTTCAGCGCCTCACGCCGCAGCGCCTTCATGGCCGCCTGATGGGCGCCGTTGAATCGCTCGGCGCAATTTGTCCCGCGGTTGGGTTCTCGCTCGGTGGCGCGATCGCGGCGATCGGCTCGCCGCGAGTCGCCTTCCTCGTCGCCGGGATAGGTGCGACCCTGAGCACCACCGCGTTCGTACGGCTCCCGCTTGCCCCCGCGCAATTCGCACGAGCCAACCTCGAGGAGATCGAGCAACAGCCAAAGGCACGAGCGATGTTTGGCGATCCCGCACCCGAGCAGACTCCCACAGGCGATCTCCGCTGAGCGCGATCCGAATGCGAGCAGCTCAATCGACCACATAACACAGGCGCAACCGCCGTCCAGCGGTCCTGCCGCACCTTAAGGGCGACGCGAAATCGGTCGTTAAGGACGACAGGATGTCCTCGAAGTTGACGATCCGCATCTTCTTCGCTGCCGAGGGCCTGGTACTCGCGGTCGCCCTCGGCACGGCGGCGCTGCTGTCAAACGCGCAGGAATGGCGCCCGTTGCTACTCGTCCTGCTGCTGCTCGGGCTGTCGCTCGGAGGACAAGGCCTTCAATTCACGATCCGCGGCCAGAACTTGTCAGCAGGGTTCGTCGCGCAGGTGCTCGCGATGAGCCTATTGGGACCGGCTCCGGCTGTCGCGATCGCCCTTGTGGCGGCGATCTTCATCTCGGCGCGGAGGCGGCTTTCGGCTGTCTTCTGGCTGGGCAACATGTCGAGCTTTGCGATTTTCCCCTTGGTCGGCGGTCTGCTCGTCGCCGCGCTCGTCGGGGACGTGCATAGCGCCAGCAACCATCTGACCCGGAATGTCACCTTCGGATTGGTGGTGTTCGGCGTGTTCATGGTCACTAACGCACTCAACTTCAGCGTGATCGCCCTGGACAATCGCATCATCGAGAACCGCCGCCTGTTTCAGCAGGTGCGCGAACTGTTCGTGCCGATGCTTCCGGGACAGATCGCGGCGGGCGCGCTGACCGCGGTTCTGGCCGTCGCGTACACGAACCTGGGGCTCCCCGCCCTGCTGGGCGCGGTTCTCGTCATCGCGATTTTCCAGTACCTGATGATCGCGCTGCTCCGCTCGGAGGATCGCGCCGACCAGCTCGAAGCGCGCTCGATACACCTTGCGTCGCTGCAGCTCGGAGTGCTCACCACGCTCGTGGAGACGCTCGCGCTGCGCGACCGCTCAACCGCCCGCCACGCCGCCGCAGTCGCCCGCTATGCCCGCGAGCTAGCGCGCGAGGTCGGCTGCAATGAGACCGATCAGGACCTTGTCCACACCGCGGGACTGCTCCATGACATCGGAAAGTTCGCGCTGCCCGACCACATCCTGCACGCCGAG
>Ga0182024_10001315_pt1 | contig 64267 bp, 62 predicted proteins | sample P32metaG_FD_120480 | JGI IMG/M metagenome (GOLD analysis project Ga0182024, IMG submission 120480) | Permafrost microbial communities from Stordalen Mire, Sweden - P3-2 metaG (Illumina Assembly) | ecosystem: Environmental > Terrestrial > Soil > Wetlands > Permafrost | place: Sweden: Stordalen... | reverse complement strand
TGAAAGGCATCCGGATCGCGGTTCCCGCCCGCGATGAAAAGCATGAGTATGTCGTTTTGCTTGATCTGATGTCCGAGCCATTCGAAGTCGCGCTCGGCCATGCGCGGCTGTACCGCCGACATGGCTATGTAGCGCATCAGCTCGATTGCCGCATCCACGCTGCGATCCGGGTTATCGCGGAGGTAGTTCCAGGCGTCCGGCTGGCGAGCCAGCACGCGTATCCCAAGCGTCATCGAATTGCTGGTGGTGTCGTGACCGGCAACGACGAGAAGATTGAGCGAAGCTATCAATTCGTCGAAACTCAGCGATACGCCGCCCTCCGAGGCATGTACCAGCGCGCTCAGAAAGTCCGCACGCGGTTCCGCTCTCCGTGCCTCGATGAGCGGTGTGAACGTCTCGATCATGTCGTTGATCACGGCCTCGAGCTTGTCCAGCGCGGCAGGCACCGGATCGAATGAAACCAGGGCCTGAGTGGTCCCATCGGTCCACCACTTGAGACGGTCTATGTAGGATTCCGGCATGCCCAGGATCTTCAATATGACCGCCCCAGGGATCTGGCGCGCAACGCCCTCATTGAACTCGAGATCGCCCTCAGCGGCAGCTCGATCAAGCACCGTGGAGATACGCTCGCGCACGTACGGGCGCACGTTTTCCACGAGCTTGCGACTGAATGCCTTCACGAACAGCCTGCGCAAAATTGCATGTTTCTCGCCGTCCAGGTTCGGCAGTATACGGGGCATGATCCGCAGCGTATTCGGAATGCGCTGCCGCAACTCGTCCTCCGGAAGAACGCGCTGAAGCAACGACTCCATTTTGCCGTTTAGGAGGGGAAGCCTGCCGGAGAAACCCTCAGTGACGGCCTCGTGGCCGGTAACGATCCAGCATCGCGATAGATCGCTCCAGAAGATCGGGTCTACTGCACGAATCGCGTCGAGCTTGGGCAGGAGAACATCGCCCATGGGGGCGATCGTAGCGAGATTTATATCAACCGATGGGGCTGCATTTGCATTCATGTAGATTCTGCTCCTACGTCGGGACGGCCGGGCTCGCCGGTCCAGCCCCTACTCGATCTTCTGCCTGGAAAATCCGCGCTCACTCCAACCGACACCTTTCTCACCATTCCATTCCAACAGTACCGCTTCATCGAACAGAAGGCCATGCGAGCCTTTACCCACTCCAAAGGCCGGGTTGAACGGCGCCGTCATGTGAATCGGGATCGTGCTCAATACCTCGGTCACCCGTATCTTCATTTCGCCCAGTCGGCTGTTCAATACGATCGTCTGCAGCTTGCCGTGATCCGTGGGGCTGTCGGTCAGCTCGACATGTCGGATCGTGGCCGATATCTGCTCATTGTCGTGCGTGATGGTTGCCAACGACAACGCCGGTTCCACCAGGCCATGCATCTTGAAGAAGTAAAGCTGGAATCCACGTCCCCCTGCGAAGACACCGTTCATCCAGCAGTGGTTCCGAAAGCCGGAGACCTCGCGTCCGCCGCGGCTGTGGTCGCGACAGGAGTACGCATTGCGAATCACCATCTCCCGATCGTTCAGCTGCAATCTGCCGTTGACCTGTCCCAGTTGCTCGATGTGCATCGCGCCGGCAATTCCGGTCGCATCGTTCGCGTGCCGGCCATGCATGTCCCACATGGGGTGCGACGCCTCGAACGTGAGATCCAGGCTCAACCGCTGGGTGCGACCGTTCGGCAGCCCCTCCTTCAACAGTTCCTGCAGTGAATGCACCCACACTGGACCGTCATAGCTCAGCTTGACCATCTGATCCGCCTTGGCGATCTCATATCTGCAAAGCGAAGCTGAGACGATATTGTCTCGAGTGTTGCGGCCGAAATTCCGAGTTGTCGCGACCTGGCCGTCGGGCAGGGTGACAGCGAGATTCTCGCGCCATATGGTCGTATCGTGAAACCACGTACCGACACTGAACAGCGAAGATGTCCGCGTCTCCGCATCTGCGTACACGAGAGCAAAATTCTCGCTCCAGAAAGGTGTCGCAGGACGCTGTTCGGGCTTCAATGGGAATTCTTGGCTGAGCTCGGTTGCCATCGGCTTCTCCCGGCAGGAAACACGTCGTGATAATACACTTCGGCGCATGGGTAGATGAGCACGGCGGAATTGCCACCGTATGGAGATTGCCGAACCACTTCATTGCCGCCCGTCGCTTCCCTTTACATTGATTGCAACGTGATTACAGTAATCGTTCCAGAGCGGCTCCTGGCAGTCGCCATGAGCGACCAAACCCTCGCATTCCCAGCGCATGAGGTTGATGTTGGCATTGAAGTTTCCCCATGCCTGCCACGGGCAGGAGGCGATGAGCGTGCCGCGCACCGCGATGCGGCGTGCGAGGTCGTCGGTCGCTTCAAATTCGATTTCATCAGGAAGAAGGGAGACGGGCCTGCGAACCACTCGTTTCCTTGCACGCACAAAGCGGCTCAGCTTGCCATCGCGATAGAGCCAGCCTCCGGCAAGCGTTCGTTCATCAGGAAGTGCCAATCGCCCGGTCAGTTCCGGGTTACCACTGGCTTGATCAAATATGTTGCAATTAAACGCGAAATCCTCGCTAAACACTCCTGTCATCCAGGATGCCGGCGGCATCGACAAATTGTCTTCGGGCCGCGCCTTACCCCAGGAGCGGTCGCGTACGTTGAAGCAGTCGACGCGGTAGCGATGACCGCGCAGGACCAACTCGCCCACTGCGCGCATCGGCTGCTCCATATGTTTGCCGTCCCCGAACATTACCGCCGGACCGACCGCCTCGTAGACCAGATCCACGGAGTTGTCGCGCGCCGCGTCCACGTAGGTCATGTGAAAACGCTTCAATGGCTCGAGTATCTTTACGCCGAAGCCGTTTTCAAGCCGATAGTCGTGCAGGTCGTTCTTCAATGCAGAATCACTCATGTACGTCCTGAAGTCGCATAATTCCGACTGCACCATGTATTGCTTGATGCCGCTCCACGCCCAAAGGCCCCCGGTCAACACGTGCAAATTAGGGTGATGCCACAGATATGCGTAACCGTGAATCTCCGATTCGGGAACGCTGAAGCCAAAGTATTGTGTCTCCGTCAGGGAATCCGCTTTCACAAGCTTGTTCTCCGTCGGATGGAGAAGCTCGGCGCTTGCGTCCGCCTCCAGGAAACCCTGATTTTGTTTGAGGAAAAACGGCGTATCGTCTTCGGACATGGCATTTCACCCCTTACGAGGCCAAGGTCACCGACGCGGACTATCGGCGATGAGACGGGCCAGGCAGTCGAGACTCTCGCGATACTCAACGCAGGCGACGCTTGCGTACACAAAGTTGCGGTGCTTGTTGAGGTGGTAGCCGGAATAGGCGGCCGCGCCGATGACCAGGTTCCAGAACCGTACCCAGACGCTGTAGTACCACAACGCTTCAGACGTGACGTCATATCCAGAATGTGCGCGATAGGCATCGAGGTATTCCTGCCACGGCATCGCAGGCTCGACCCACGAGCGTATATAGGCGAGATCTTCCGCCGGATGACTCACGCAGCACAGTTCCCAGTCGAGGATCCCCGAAATGCGGTCCCCGTCCAACAGAATATTTCGCAAACTGTAATCGCCGTGGGTCAGTACCGACTTGTCATCCAGACAGTCGATGTTGGCGCGCAGCCAATGATAGGCGGCTTCGACGATGACCGAGCCCTCGCTCCTCTCGAGTTCCCACCTCCTGTACATCGCATCGACCCTGGCAAGCATACGTCGCCGGCTCGGCTGGCTCGCGTCCGCAAATTGAGGCAAGTGGCACGGGATGGCGATTTGATGGATCTGTGCCGAGATGCGCGCGATTTCCTTCAATATTTGCTTACCGTTGGTGCCTAATTTGTCAGGCGATCGCGTGGCGCCCGGCAGCCTCTCGACCATGATGAAACCGGCCTGCAGGTGCTTGGGATCCGCTTCTCCGGCCAAAGCTCGTGGCACCGGTAAACCGGCGCTCTTGAGGTGAATAATCAATTCGTATTCGCTTGCCAAACTGGCTTGCGTCACGTTATACGCAGGTTCTCGGCGCAAGACGTACGAACCATTTATGGCCGCGGAGCCTTCGATATCGAAGAAAAAAATGTCTTTGGAATTATCGCCTACCAGGCGCTGGACATTGTGCACTTCGCTAGCGGGATCCCCCGGAAATCGCGCGCGAAGATAGAATTCGATCTGCGCAGCAGTCGGCGCCGGGAGTGCCAAATCCTGCCGCATTCCGGCGTCGTCGTTGCGCTTCAGCTGCTCGAGCCGGCTAGAGTATTCTTCTCGCAGCCTGACTTCCGCGAGGCAAATCGCCTGACAGATGTCGCTTGTGAATTCCGTCTCGTCCGCAGAATGTCCCGGTTCCTCGCGCAGCGCACGAATGCCGGACGCCAAGCCCTCATTGATGAGGTCATAAGTGCGCACATCGGTCTCCCCAGGTTCGGAGTCGACTGCGCTTGCGCATTCGATTGCACGAATCAGGCTCTTTGGCACCACGATGCCACGGCGTTCCAAGCGTTTTAAGATTCGCCGCAGCCAATCTTTTTGTTGCGGGATCCGCTCCCGCAACATCCCTGGGACGTGCTCATTGCGCAAAATCAATTGCGCGAGGACTTCCGCGCCGCGTTGCATGATCACATAGGAGGCGCCGCTGGCTATACCGGCCCCAAGCAGGTTCTCAGAGAGCGTTTCGCGCCGTATCGCTCTTAGGAAGACGGACGGATTCGGCTCCACGATCTACTACCTCGCGGTATGGCCTTGCCGTACTCGGTCCTCCTAAGAGGCGCGCCACAGCCTTGATTTGTTCAGATCTCGCTGGTCGGGTGGTACGATAGCACACCGTCTGCTAACGCAAAAGAGGGCAGCGAATACGAGGATGAGCCAAACATGCCAATGGCAAAAATGCTCAAAGACATCAAGGTCATCGATCTCGGGGAATTGCCGTATCGCGTCACGAGGCGCTCGACCATTGGGTAGAGAAGGGACATGCGCCGAAGCAGATCAACGCCACCAAGTTCACCAATGATGATCCGACTATGCCCGTCCTGAGCACGATGCCGCTGTGCCCATTCCCTGCGCAGGCCCGGTATAATGAACAAGGCGACGTGAACGATGCGCAGTTTTGGACGCAATGAATCGAGATTGGAGTTCCTATGAAATCCCAGATCTGTGACCTGCTCGGAATTGAGTTTCCCCTGTTCGCCTTCACACATTGCCGCGACGTGGCGGCGGCGGTCAGCAAGGCCGGCGGCCTCGGTGTGTTCGGCGGCGCCAAGATGGGTGCCGAACAACTGAAGGTCGAACTCGACTGGATCGATGCGCATGTCGACGGCAAGCCTTACGGTGTGGATCTCGCCATCCCTGAGAACATGCCGACGAAAGATGAGAAGGAGCAGGACAGTGCCGCCCTGTACGCGCGCATCCCGGAGCAACATAAGCGCTTCGTCAGCGAGCTGCTGGTCAAGCATGGCATCAATCCGGAATCACCGGTCCCGGCGGATGAGCCCCGTCGACTGAGCCCATTTCTCGACGAAGCTGAACGGATGGTCGATGAGTCCCTTCGCCATCCGATCCGCCTGATCGTCAATGCGCTCGGCCGTCCGCCGCAATTCATGATTGATCGCGCACACCGGGCAGGTATACCGGTCGGCGCGCTGGTAGGCTCAAAAGAGCATGCGGTCAACCAGCTGCAAATTGGGGTGGACGTGCTGATCGCTCAAGGCACTGAGGCTGCGGCGCATTGTGGCGAGGTGTCAACCATGGTTCTCGTGCCGGAAGTCGTGCGTGCGGTCGAGGCCATTCGACCGGTACCCGTGCTGGCAGCCGGCGGCATCGTGACCGGTCGACAGATGGCGGCCGCGATGGCAATGGGCGCGGCTGGTGCTTGGACCGGCTCAGTTTGGCTTACGACCGTGGAATCGGATGTCCCGCCCGTGGTGCGTGACAAATTGTTGGCGGCACGCTCGCGGGACACTCTTCGCTCCCGAGCCATGACCGGCAAGACCGCCCGCCAGCTTCGTTCTGCCTGGAGCGATGCCTGGGAAGGGCCGGACAGCCCTGGGCCCCTTCCGATGCCCTTCCAGCATCTTCTCACGGACCGTGCTTTCCAACAGGCGACCAAGGCCGCTGAGACGGGCAATCAAAAAGCCGCTGCGATCGTCTCCGAAGGCGTCGGCCAGGGCATCGGCCTCGTTGATTCGGTGAGATCCTGCCGCGAAGTGGTCCAAGAATTCATGGAGGATTTCGCCGAAGCGCTGGAACGAATGCGCACTCTGGCGGACTGAGCTCTCCATCGCCTTCAACTCACCCGGTCTGGCGTACTAAAATTTCCTCTGAAGCTGTACATCCCGGCAGTGAGTCCGCCGTCGATGTTGACGACCGTTCCGACGATCGGAGCCGCTAGATCCGACGCGAGGTACACACAGAGTCCGGCAATTTCCTCTGGATGGATCAGACGGCCCAAGGGCGCATTGCGTCGGGCGATCTCCTGAGGTGTGACCCCCTCCACGCAATTTTCGGAGAAAGCCTCCGTGTCTACATGCCCCAGGGATACGGAATTAACTCGAATGCCTGCGCTCGCGAGATCCATTCCTGCAGACTTGGAGAGCGCGTCGAGTGCCGCCTTGACGACGGAATACCCTGCAAGAAGCGGCACGGCGCGCTGAGCGGCCATGCTCGATATGTTGATGATGACCCCGAAGCCTCGCGCCTGCATGCCGCGTCCCAGCTCTTGCATCAAAATCAAGGGCGCAAAAAAGCTGACGGCAAAACTCGAGTCCCAATAATCATCCGCCGGTTCCAGCGGGCTTTGAAACGGTCCCGCGGTCAATGCCGCATTGTTGATCAGCACATCGATTTCGCCGCATCTGCGCGCCAGATCCCGACATGCCGCGCGGCTCGAGAGATCCGCTACATGGAACTCGCATTTTCCACCGCTAGAATCGATTTCCGCCTTCACGCGATTTAAATTAGCTTCGTTACGAGCTGACAGCACGACATAGTGGCCCGCCCCGGCAAACATCTTCGCGGTCGCTGCCCCGACCCCCCTACTCGCGCCGGTTACCAACACCCGGCGCGGTTTGTCGTACTGCATTTCCGCTCCTCCATCGAATGACCAGAATTGCGCGGACCAGTAAATTGTAATCCCTGTTATGCATAAGTATAGTTCACATCATTGGCTCCAGTGGCGCCGACCGTGGCGGGAGTCTCTTTATCTGATGCTTGCCGACCAGACTCGCTCCTGTGCGGCTCCTTGCGACGGTTCGCGCCCAACTGGAGAGAATATGAATAACGTCGACATTCCCGAATGGGCTCTCGAGCTCGGCAGGTCGCGAAGCGGACTCACATTCTTGAACCCTGCATCAACGGCGTTGATTGTGGTCGATCTGCAAAATGCGTTCTTGGCGCCGGGCGAGACTCTAGCCAATCCGCACGCGCGCGATATCGTGCCGAACGTCAACGCCATCGCGCGAACGGTTCGAGCCTGCGGAGGCCACGTCGTTTTTTTGCGCCATACCGTGAGCGACGATCCGCGTTTCAAGCTCAACGAGTGGCAGGCACGCATGGTACCCCGGACGGCGGACGGTGATTTTCAATTACGCGCCGGGACTTTCGGCCACCAACTCTATCCCGCGCTGGAGGTCTTGACGTGCGATCTCGAGGTGAATAAACACCGTTTCAGCGCCTTCTTGCCGAATTCCTCCGATTTGGACGCGCTGCTTCGCGAGCGCGGGCTTGATACGGTGATCATCACAGGCACGATCACGAATGTGTGCTGCGAAAGCACCGCACGTGATGCGAATATGCTCGGATATAAGGTGGTGTTTGCGAGCGATGCAACGGCGGCATTCACGGACGCCGAGCACAACGCGACCCTTTTGAGCATGGCGACCGTGTTTGCAGAGGTGAGGGATACGCGGGGAGTCGTCGAGCTGCTGGTGGGTGATGCACCGGCGCCGCCCGGCTTCGCTCAGGTGAGCGGCAGCGGGCCACTCTCGCATTCGGTAACAGGGACTAACTCGGCGAACAATCCCTCTACTCCTGCGATTGGATAATGTTCTTGCCAAAAAGTGATAAGACCATTCTCGAATTCGAAGACAATCGACCATACGCCGCTGAATGTGCGACTGCCGACAGTAATCGTATCCACCATGTCCACCAACACGGTGTCGCCATTTTCGGCGAGATGCTTGATGTCGAACTTCAAAGCCGTAATTCCTTTGCCACGCGCTTCGTATTTGCTGAACAATCGTTCGATGGCGGCACGACCGCGCGCGTTTTCCTTACCGACGCCGACATATCGCACATCCTCGTGAAACATGCTGAGCAGTTCGGCTCGATCTTCCTTGGTAATGCGGGGAAGGCTGTAGAATTTTTTGGCCAATTCGATATTACGCATTTTGAACTCCTTTGATCGTACGGTAGTACGATACTACTACTCCGACCAGCCCAACGAGCCCCTTTGAAATGCCGCACGCAACGACGCCCAAGAGAGCGGTGCAAAGTCTCCGGGTCGTCGACTTCGGCATGGGAATGTCCGCGGCCCTGATTGCGAAGCAATTCGCGGAGCTCGGTGCGCAGATCGTGAGGATCGAGCCCCACGCCGGTGATCCTTTTCATGCCGTCTATCCCGCCTATCGGCTTTGGCGGCGGCATGCGCTTCAGTCGACTCCGGATCGGGCAGCTGCATGGCTGGGAGATGCGGATGTATGCATCGTCGGCGGCGAGGACTTTCCAGGAATTGCGCACGAACAGGATGCGCAAGCGCTATCCCGTCAATACCCGCGCCTCGTCATCCTGCAACTCCTTGCCTATCCCGGCGACTCGGCTCGCCGCCGCCCTGCGGTCGATTTGCTCGTCCAAGCGCGTACGGGAGCGGTTTACGAGCAATTCTCACAGCGGCCCATTGCGGCATCATTTCCACTGGCAGGCTATGGCGCAGCGCTACAAGGCCTCATCGGCGCTTGGGTCGCGCTCATCGAGCGCGAACGCAGCGGTCATGGCCAGATTGTCAGCGTCTCGATGGCGGCGGGGGCTGCCATGTTCTGGGGCCCATTTTGGATGAAGGCTGAAAAGCCGGACGCCGGATTCCTGGGCATCACACCTCGAGATGTGCGCCAACTCATCCTGCGCTGTGCCGGGGGCGAATACCTTCAGCTGACATTGGGAGTCCCGGGCGCGGTCGCGAAGGTTTACCGCGTTCTCGGAATTACCGACGTTGTTGATTCTGCGGATCGCGGCATGCCCGATCCCGCGCGTGGAGCTGCCAACTTCTATGGCGATGTCGAACTATTGAACTCCGCTGCGCATCGCCATTCACGCAGTGAACTCATCCGGGCGCTGCACGAGGCGGGTGTGCCCGCCGAGGCAGTCCTTCCGCCCGGCGAATGCTGGAATGACGAACAGAGCCGAATCAATGAGATCATCGAAAAGGACGAGGCTGGATGGAGCTTCGTCAGGAACCCATTGCGGCTTTCGGAATCGGCCAACGACGTGTCGTCGGCCGACTGGATGACGCGAATGCAAAAGCTCCCCGACAGCCCCGCAGCGCCGCTCGCCGGAATCCGAATCGTCGACTTTGGGATCTTCGTGGCCGGTCCCTATGCGTCAAAGCTGCTGGCCGATTATGGAGCAGACGTCATTCAGGTCGAGCCGCCGACCGGCCGATCGACTCTCAGCGGGGAGCGAACAATCATCACTGCCTTGCACGGCAAGCGCAGCATCTGTGTCGATGCCAAGTCGGAGCCCGGCCGGGGCATCGTTGCCTCATTGTGCAAGACCGCGGACGTCATATTGCACAATTTCCGGCCGGGTGTCGGCGATCGGCTTGGCCTGGATCAGAAAACGCTCCGCAGTATGAATCCCGCGCTGATCACTTTGGAGACGACGGCTTACGGGGCCACTGGACCGAAGGCCCGTGCCCCGGGATTCGACATGATCATGCAGGCGCATTGTGGCTTGGAGCACCGCGCGGGCGGACTGGGGAACCCGCCGCTATGCTGCCGCGCACCCCTCGTTGATTTCGCCACCGGCGCCATCGGCGCCATCGGCTTGCTGGTCGGACTTTATGAGCGGCTCAAGAGCGGTCGAGCACTAGCCGCCGAGACCAATCTGCTAAATGTCGCCATACACATGATGTCCGAATTCGTTCGGGACTCCGACGGTGCCTTGCATGGCGCGCTCTGCTTGGATCGCACTCAGAGCGGTTTCACTCCTGCGGAGAGCTTATATCAAACCTCTGACGGCTGGATTGCGATCGCGGCTCGCTCGGCCCCTATGGCCGCAGCGCTCCTGGAGGTGCTCGACGTCACTTTACCTCCGGATCAGACTGTGTGGGGCGAGACAGAGGGCACGAAAATCGCCGACCGCATCGCTTCGTGGTCGACCCGCGCATTGCTCGCCGAGCTCGATGCCGCTGACGTCTGGGCAGAGGAATGCGTGCGTGACGCCTGGGAAAAAGCTCTGGAATCCGGGATCGTGCGCACGATGAGGGACGAATGCTATGGTGAAGTCATGCATTGCATCGGTCCTCTCATCCAATTCTCACGGAGCAAAGCCGCCCCTGCGGCCAGGCTGTCTCCGGAACCGGGGGAAGATACTCAGCAGATTCTGGCTGAGCTCGGGGTCTCCGTGGACCAGATTATCGCATGGCTTGCAGGCGGCGTCGTGGCAGAGAATAAGTCGAGGCGGTCTTCTCGATCGGCGCCAGTGAAATGACGCTGCGATACGTCGATTGATCCGCGCCCACTGGCGACTGCTACAGTTTTCCGAGAAAGCGTTGCCCATAAAATTCGCTCGCCTTGGCCGTGCTCTTGCCTGCCAAGGTGGGCGACGGATCTGCTCCATAGATTTCCAGGTATCGATCGGATATGGTCATCAGACGGCGCATGAGCGGCCCTATATGCTTTATGTGTTCCAGCATGGCGTCGATATCGGCATAACAATCGATCGCTACGCATTCGGTCTCGCCTGAACTCAGGAACCACTCATAGAATAAAGTGCCGGGTTCGTCTCGATTAACGATCTCGGAGCACTCTCGCGCAAGGCTCTTGAACTCCTCGGCTTTACCGTCGTGGATGGCAAACTTCGCATAGGTATATATTCTTGTCACCATGGGCCCCTGAGGTTAATGCGTGCATCAAAATATTCTCTCGAGCATATCTTCGGTCGGCACGTCTTCCATGACGTCCCAGTGCTCCACCGCTTTTCCATCCGCATTTAGGCGGAATAGATCAAACGTGTTGATGCGGTTGACCAATGGATGCTTCGGGAAGGAGTCATAGAGTCGGTGGCAGACCATGAAATCGCCGTCGCACACGACGCGCTTTGGTTGCATGATCATTTTCTGTCCGTCCGCCTTCATCTTTCGTAGAATCCCGACCAGCCCTTCCAGCCCGTCGCCGCCTTTCGGACTATGCTGCTTGTAATCCAGCGTGCGGCTCTCGTAAAAGCATTCGAGCTCCTGCTTGTCGAAAGCGCGCATATCCAGCGCTTCGAAACGCTTTGAAAAACGTCGTGCGTAGTCAACGTTGCGATCCGGCTGGGGACCGTCAAAGGTACCGTTGGTATTTTTTCGGTTCTTTTCATCGACGACGTGGGAGCCCCAGTGCTCCGCCACCTTCCCGCGAGCCAGGCGAAACAGTTCGGCGCGCGCGACGCTGATGCCGTCGGCGAGCTTTTCCTCGACTAGCAGAAAAACCGAGTTGCCTTCGCAGATGACCTTGTGAATCAGGATTTTGTGACCGGTATTCTGCTCCATCCGGCCGCGGACATAATCGAGCAAACCTTCCTTGCTGAAGCGGGCCGTGTACTGGTGCTCCACATAGTCATCGGAAAGATGGGTCGCTACCGCTGAGGCGAACTCCCGCGAATAGAGCGTGTTGTAATAATTCAAAGCAATCGCTTCGTTTTCGGCACTCATTGGAGACCCTGCAACGTGACCTGTAAGCTACGGACTCGAAAACCACACTGAATCGGGCATGGGCGATTGGGCGAGAAGGCCACCATCGGCGAGAAGCGTCTGGCCGGTCACGTTGCGACTCAAGTCCGTCGCCATGAACAGGATGGCGCCCGCTACATCCGCAGGTATCGCAAGCCGGCCCAGCGGATGGTAGTCGACTGCCTCCTTGCCGTGGCCATCATCGATATATCTTTGAACTCGCGGCGTTCTCACCACACCCGGTGCGACGACGTTGACCCGAACACCAAGCGGCGCCAACTCCATGGCGGATGCGCAGATCAGATGGTTAAGAGCGGCCTTCGCCGTCCCATACACCGTATGAAGCGCAGACCAACTCATCCCGGCGGTCGATCCGACGAAGACGATGGAGCCGCCGCCGCTTCGGGCTACCGCTTTCCCACCAATTTGGGTCGTCAGAAACGCGTGCCTCAGCACGATATCGAATTGCCAGGTCCAATCCTCGTCGGTGAAGTCCAGCAGTGCCTTCCGTCGCACCATCCCCAGAGTATCGACGATCCCGTGCACTCCGTTCAGCTTCTCCGCGGCTTCCGCAAAGATCCGCTCGACATCGTCGCGCTGCGTTGCATCCCCGAGACAGGCGAAGCCGCCCACCTCGTTGGCGACCGCTTCGGTGAGCTCTCTACTCCTGCCGACGCAGACCACTTTGGCCCCCGATTGGGTCAGCGCATGTGCAGCCTGACGGCCAATCCCCTGTCCGGCACCGATCACAACAAAGCCTCTGCCGTCCAGCCGCGCCATACGGCGATAGTCCGGAACTGGAGTGGTGTCGAGAGCCGTCATTCCATGATCCCTTCAGTCCTGCGCGCGCGAAGTTGTCAATACGATCCGACCACTCGCCCTTCTGTCCTGCACCATGCGTAGTGCCCCGGCCGCTTGTTCGAGCGGAAATACGTTCGAGATATGCGGACGAACCTTTCCTTCGAGATACCATCGATACAGCACCTTCATGCCCTCAGGATTGCGCCCCGGCAGGCGATGCTCGTCCGATGACGGTTGCAGCCCCAAGATGTCGGCGTTCTTGAATAAAAGCGGGCCGAGCGGAATTTTCGCCATGCCGGCGGCGAACCCGATGGAAAGAAACCGACCCTGCCAGGCGAGAGATCGCAGCGCCGGCTCCGTGTAGGTGCCTCCGACGCCGTCTAAAATCACGTGGTAGCCTGCGCCCTCCAGTACTGAACTGATCTTGCCTATTGACTGCCCGCCGGCTTCGAACTTTCGAGCATGCGTAACCAAGTCGGACGTGAACGCCTTTTGTGCTGCAAGGTCGAGCGGACCTCTGTCGTAGCGCACCAGGCCATCGGCACCGGCAGCCTTGGCCAAAGCAAGCTTCTCGTCCGAGGAAGCGGCCGCCACGACGTAAGCTCCGAGTGCCTTGCCCGTCTGAATCGCGGCAAGCCCTACCCCCCCTCCGGCGCCAAGCACCAGCAGATTTTCCCCGGCGCGCAGCTTGGCACGAAGCTCTAGACCATATCGAGCATTCATCGACGCGATATAAAACGTCGCAGCATCACGCATATCCATCGCATCGGGAATAGCGTCGACCTCGTCCTCGGCGAAGAGGACCTCTTCGGCGTAAGTTCCGTGTGTCTTGGTGCCGAAGACGCGATCCCCCGAGCGCACCCGTGTGACTCCCGGTCCGACCGCCAGTACTCTGCCGGCCGCTTCGGTACCTGGGGTCAGGGGAAGCTCACGCTTGAGTTGCGAGCGCCCCTCGGCCACCAACACATCGGTGAAATTCACGCCGGTCGCGTGCACCTCCACGAGCACCTGCCCGGGGCCAGGATCTGGCCGCGGACATTCCTCGATAACCAGCGATTCGACCGGCCCGAAACTGTTGCAAACGACGGCTCGCATTGCCTCTCCTGTTAGCCGGCGACATACTGGTCAACTAGTGTACGATCCGTAGCCGTACTGCGGCAACATGCTGCCGTCGGAGACACGTATGGGCCGCGAGATTCCTTTGGCGAGTATTTCGACCTTGGTTTCCCAAGAAATCGGATATTCGGCGTGGCATGAGATCACCCAGTCGCAAATCGAGGAATTTGCGAAGGTGACCGGCGATCATCAGTGGATGCATGTCGACGTCGCGCGCGCCACGCGGGAAATGGGTGGCACCATTGCTCACGGATTGTTGACGCTGTCGCTGCTGCCCGCGCTTAGCGAAGAAATCTACCATGTTTCCGGGTACGTTGGCGGCTTTAGCTACGGGTACGATAAGATTCGCTTCATCAAACCCATCAAGTCCGGCAGCCGGGTAAGACTGCGGCTTTCATTGTCAGCCGTTACGCCCAAGAACAACGGAATCATGGTCACGGTCGCCTGCGCCATGGAAGTCGATGGTGCCCAATCTCCCGCGATGGTGGCCGATTGGCGCAGCCTGTATTTCCCGCCAAGTTGAGCCGGGTAAGTGACTTTGACTCGCGAAGCAATTCATAAGCTGACCGTGATGCGACTGTTCAGCACCGTGCTTGCGCAAGGGCAGCTTGACGGGCTGGACGGTCTGGTTTCACGCTCCTACGTGGCGCACACCGCTCCGCTCAAGGACGTGGTCGCACTCACCTCCGGATTCGATGCGCTCAAGGAGCGGCTGAGACCGCGCGGACGTACACCGCACGAAGTGAAGCGGATCATCTCCGATGGCAATTATGTTTGTGCGCACGTCAGGTACGAGGGCGCCATGCCGATCGCAGGCGCCGATATCTTCCGGATCGACGAGGCTGGACAGATTGCCGAACACTGGAATTCTCGCCAGCGGCTGCCACACGACCTCGCGCGCGGCGTCGATAGATTTGCCGGCGGCGGTGACGCCTCCCTGCCCATGTCGCCCACCCGACGCGCGGAGATGAAGAAGATCATGACGGACGTCTTGGTGGAGATGTGGAGCAAGGGACGGCAAGAGCTGGTCGACGTCTACTACGATCCCGGTTACGTGCAGCATAATCCAGACATGCCCGGTGGCTATCACCGCATAAAGGAGGTCGTCGGTACCGACATTCAGAAATATATCGCCGCCACAGGCGGGCCATTTCCCGTCGATGTTCATCTAATCGGTGCCGAGGGAGATCTGATCTTCGTTCATTACAGTATTTTCATGGCGGGGATCAACCGCCGGGCGGGTGCACGCTCCACTAACCTCGATATCTTTCGTATCTGTGCACAAAACCGCATGATCGAGCACTGGGATGTGTTGCAAATCGAGGGCGAACCGTTGCCGGACGACAGCACGCTTTTTTAAGCTTTAAGATCGCAAAGCGCAACGACGTTGAACGGCCGGCGGTGTCGGCCGGTTAGGTATGGCTCGCCTAGCTCGCCGTCGGCGCCGAATCGACCATACCGCCGCTCGCAAGAATCGTGGCACCGGTCACGAATGATGCAGCGTCGCTGACGAGGAAAAGGACGATGCTGGCGATCTCTTCCGGTGTACCCAGCCGGCGCATCGGTGTGGCAGCTGCAATGCGGGCGACCGCTTCTGATGACCGTACCTTTGACTCGTGGGCAATCACACCGACCGCGATTGCGTTCGTGCGTATGCCTTGGCTCGCCCAAGCAGTCGATGTCGCTTGCGAAAAGTTCTGCAGCCCGGCTTTCGCTGCGCCATAAGCGCCGGCAAATGGAACCGCGTTAACTCCCGCCAGCGAGGAGATATTCACGATCGCACCGCGGCCTCGCGTCAACATGTGTCGCCCCGCCTCACGGGTGCAGAGGAACGCCCCGCGCAGATTGGCACTCATCACCGCATCCCAGTCTGCGGCACTCGTGGTCTCGATATTTGAGCGCGCTGGACCGCCCGCGTTATTGACCAAAATATCGATACGCCCGAACTCCCCCATGGCCTTATCCACCAAGGAGACCACATCGACTTCCCGCGAAATATCCGCAGCCACCCCCAGCACCCTGCGGCCCGACAGCTGACGTATAGATTCTGCAACGGTCTCGAGGCGGGCCATGTCGCGGCCGGCGACCACGATATCCGCCCCATACTCCGCCAATATCATCGCGGTTGCTGCGCCGATACCGCGCGTTCCTCCGGTGACGATTGCAAGCTGACCACTGAGATCAAATAGGCGCTTCACGACCCACCTGTTTGGTTGGCGGCGTGCCCGAGAACTCCTGAGTCACAGTGTCTGTATGTAGATATACGGACTATCGCTGTCCTTGCTGCTGGCGCGACCTGAACTGGCTCCGCGGTAATATCCGCTCTTTTCCAGATTACCCACCATTCTGTCGGGCTCGCGGCTGCCCTGATGAAAATTCATCGAGGTCTCGAACATGCCGCTGCCTGCGCGCCCGTTGCAGACCGCACGGCACAGCGTGTTGTTGTTGAACATGTTGTGCACGTGGCACATGATGCCCGGTGCAACTGATGTCAATTCGCAATCGATCAGCTCGCCGTCCGGCAAGGTCAACTTGATGTGGCCGCCGCGCGTTGTGCTCGAGTCATTCTCGACATAGGCAATGATGTCAACATTCTTGGCAAAGTGCACTGTATCGCCCTTTGCCACGAAGCCAAAGGTCTCGATGGTATCGCTGCTCGCGTTGTGGATGGCATACGCGCAAAAGGACAGGTCCGGTCCGAAGCAACCGGTCACGTAGCGGTGCGACAAGATCAAATTGACGTCACGATATCCCCATCCGTGATCGCGCAGTCCCATCCCCTCTGCTTTGAAGGTCTTGCCCTCCATCTTGATCCAGCCGCTGACTTTGCCGGCGACATCGAGATGCTCCGCGGATATCTGGTCCGCCGACTTTCCGGAGCTGGGAAAGGTGCGAAACCCATTGTAATGGTCCTTGAACCTGAGTTCTGCCGATATGCCTGCCTCCGGGTCATCGAAGAACCACACGTGCTCACCATCGATATACTCGCTCCGGCACGTATCGTCGCCGCCCCCCCATCCCCTCGGCAGTTTGTCCTCTTCGCGAAGCGGCAGGTAGCGCACCCGTTTGAACACACCCTGAGGGGTGACGAGGTTGGTCCAGCAGGCCACTTTGGGCGGCCCGCCTTCGATGTTGTACTCGTGGCCGATGCGATGAACGCCGCCGACCTTATTCTGGTCATCCCACCATTGGAGCCAGGTGCTGTCCTGCCATTTTCGTCCGCCCAGCGGTTGTTGTCGCATGTTGTGCGACTCGTCGTAAACCCGAACATTCTCTCTGCCGGTGAACTTCATGACCGCTGTCCCCTCATGTCGTGTCGCGATGATAGCCTGACCCAGCAACGGCGAGGCCGCCGTCTGCCGGATGAAGTTGGGCCAATATTCGTAATCGACCGTTTTAGCACGAAGAAATCCGACTTTTCTCCGCATTGCCCGCGTGGGCGGCGCGGGCTCTATGCGATCTTCATGATCGGCGGATCGTGAGTCACGATCGTGCCCGATCCGCCGAATCCCGGCTTCGGACGGCAATCCCAGACGTCGTAGTCTTCGGGCGCCGCCGACATGAGCCGCGGCTCGCGCGCGCCGTGCTCGGGGAACTGCTCCATCCCTAGCGTATATTCCCAGACCAGCTTGTCGGGATCGAAGATGTAGAGGTGGATGCTGCCCGAGGTGGGATGACGTCCCATGCCGAATGCCCGGCCGACGCCATGCGCCTCGATGCGGTTGAACAGACGGCCGAGGTCATCGATCGACTCGACCATGAACGCGACGTGATTGAACTCCTTGCGCCCGTCCTTGGCCGGCAGATAGGCGAAGGAATGGTGGTTGGGGTTCGGGAAGGCGCGCATCAGTGTGCCGACGTAGTTCCCAAGAATGTCCGAGCACAGGAATCCCATGCTGCCGACGGCAAATTCGGATGCTTCGCGCACGTTGGGAACGTTGATGCCGAAATGGCCGATATGTTTGAACCTCGTGATCTGATCGGGACGGAAGCGAGCGCGAAACGTCATCTTCGAGTAGTACTCGAAGCAGACGCCGTTGATCGGCTCGCGAACGCGGAATGCGGGAAATACGCCCAGGCCGAGGACATCCTTCTCTTCCCCTGCAAGCCAGCGCGGCTTGAGCCCCAGTCGCTCGAAGTGTGCATACGCGCGCTCGACGTCATCCGGCGTCTCCAGCTCGAACCCGCCTCGCACGAATCCCGGCTCCTTGCTGGGATACAGAACGAGGTCGTGGTGCTCGGGACCGCAGCTCAGGAACTGCTCTCCATTCGGACCCGATCCCGTGTTCTCGAGCGCGAAGGTCTTCACACCGAACTCTGTGGTCCGCGCCACGTCGGTCACGTTGAGGGCCACATAACCGACCTTGCGATAACGAAAATCTACGGCCATTGCTCGATCCTCCGGTTTGAGTGCGGCGTGCGGCGAGAATTAGCGTGCGTCGATCCTGCTCGACGAGACTGTCGAGGTCGAGGATGCAGCGCTTGCGCTTGGCGCGAGTCGCCGAGGAGGTCTGCCTTGTGATAAAGGAAATCCTCGACCTGATCTCTCGTCACTTGAGCGCTCGTCATCGTAGTACTAGCTAGCGCGCCTCCAGCCTGTCCTCGCCACGCATTATCGCGTCCCATTGCGCCCAGTAGATACCAGTTGGGTTTGCGATGCGGTACGATGCCATATTGTAAGCTTATTAACACATTACGCGCAATCGCGGGCGCCCGCGGGCCGGGCCCGTTCTGCGCCATGATTCTCCCCGTCAGCGGAACGGGCGAAAGAACACGCGGAGATCTTCGGCCAGTCGAGCGGGCTCCTCCCATGCCGCAAAATGGCCGCCCGCCGGCATGTCGGACCAGTGCCGCACGTCGAAGAAGCGCTCCGCCCATTCTCGTGGCGCATTGGCGATCTCCTTTGGGAATATGGCGAAGCCTGCGGGCGCCTTGCGCGACTGGTCGACATCGGCATCTCCGCCATACGATGTCCCTTCATTCTGTGGTTTCATGAAGTCTCGATAGCAGAGAAACGAAGTCCCGATCGATTGCGTGACCCAGTAAAGCATCACGTTTGTGAGGATTTCGTCCTTGCTGAAGCGCCGCTCGATGTCGTCCTGACAATCACTCCAAGCGTGCATCTTCTCGACGATCCACGCCGCGAGGCCAGCCGGCGAGTCGTTGAGGGCGGCGGCCGGAGTCCAAGGCTTCGTACCCTGGATATGCATATAGCCCGCGCCAAGCCTTTGGAACTGCTCCATTTGGGTCAGGAAGTTTCGCTCTGCCGCGGTCAGATTGTCGGCATGTCTCGCCGTCGTTTGCATCGGAACATTCGTGAAATGAACCCCGACAACGGCATTCCCGTGATTACGGCATAGCTGATCGCATACGACGGCGCCGACATCTCCCCCATGCGCACCATAGCGAGTGTAGCCCAATGCGTCGGTCATGAGCTGATGTACCAGCTTGCCAAAGTTCGCACGCGTAGGGCCATCCTCGCCTCGGGGAGAGAAGCCGAACCCCGGCAGGCTAGGCACAACCACGTCGAAGGCGTCGACTGCATCGCCACCATATGCTGCCGGATCTGTTAGCAACGGGATGATTTTGATGAAGCGCTGGAAGCCGTCTGGCCAACCGTGGGCCAAAACCAGCGGCAACGGAGCAGGCCCTCGGCCCCGTTCATGGATGAAATGCAACCGCATCCCATCCATAACCGCGAAGTGGTGGCCGAAGCGGTTGAGCGCCGCCTCTTGCGCGCGCCAGTCGAACCGCTCGCGCCAGTATTTGACCAATTCGCCAAGGTAGCGCAGGTCAGTCCCGTCTTCCCACCCTCTATCTTCCGGTGAGGGCGGGCTGCGAAATAGCGCCAGTCGCCTTGCGAGGTCATCAAGCACGGCTTGCTCGACTGCGATTTTGTACGCTTCGATCATCTTCATCTCCTGTGGATGGCGCCGCTCCTCACCCTCGCGCACGAAGTATCCGGTCCAGTTCGCTAAGGCTGTGCCAAGGTGGCTCAGGAGGCGGAGGCGGCTCCCTCTCGCGCATATTCCTCTTGCAGCAACTTCTCCAACGTCGCCACATTGGTCGGGTACTCGATGAACCCCGCGGCGCCGATGAGGATATCGTCATGGCGGGACTTCAAATAGCCGCTGCAGGCGGGGAAAATCGACTTTTCAAGAGAGGAGAGAAATCCTTGCCCATCGCTGCAGCCGCCGCAGGGGCCCGCAACGCGCCAGGCGTTGCCGGTCCGCAACGTGCGGATGCGCCCGGCGAGCGTCGTCACTGCAGTGCGATGAACATAATCTTCCGTCACGGCGGCTCGGCGATTCCAGGTTTTTCAGTCCTGCAGCGCGCGCAACGGCCGCGTCCGCTCCAGCCAGCCGTAGCCCCCTTCTCCATCCCAGACAAATCTCGCCGGACACTGAACCGCGACCATCGCGTCGGCCCGCGAGCGGTCAATACCAGGTCGCATTCCTACTGGCTCGAGCAAGTTGAATGGCACGAAGCGCCCGTCGATTGTTTGCCACTCCACCTCAACCTCGCCCTTCTCGGTTGCGGCGCGGATCACGCCATGGTGCGGGCGGCCGGATGAGTCATCGAGGTCCGGCACCATCTGCGGCGTGGCATGTAGCATGCGGCCATTCTCATACACCTGGCCGTGCAATACCTGCCGCTCCACGCGGCTTACCTCGAGGATGCTGAACACTTTGCCGCTGGGGAATGCACAGTGAGCCCAGGTCTCTGAGTTGAGCGTCGTGAACGTTCGCTGGCTGACGGAGTGATCGCGATAGCCAGTGCAGTTCACCGTGACGCGCTGGCCGCCGATGGTAAACGCGCCCTTAACGGTCCCTCCATGCTCGAGGTGCATGCGCTCTGAGCCGCGTTCGGAGTTGTGCATGTTGTAGACCGGCTGCAGCGACTCCCAAATGAGATCGTACGATACCGCCTCAAACGGCTCGTCCCCGAGAGGTCGTGTTCGCAGATCCCGCGGGTCCACCCTTTGAGCGACGCCCTCGAAGCAATAGCGCCATAGTTTCAACGGCACCAACGGTCGGTAATCGTATTCCGCATTCCGCGCCGCCGCGACGCTCACCCCTAGCGAGCGGTTCACCAACAGCTGTCCGTTGGGCAAGTAAATTAGAGAAAGACCCTCCCAGATTGCCCGGTTCGGCTGCATGCGCCCAAGGTGTCCGTAAAGGCTGATCCCGGAACGAGGATCGTGCATCGTCCAGCACAAGTTCTCCGTCCAGTCGGGCTTGTCCTCGGGAATAGAGCTACGGATCTCGTCGATGACCGGATCAGTTCCAGCCCCAATGCCGGTGGACTCGTTCAATTTGCTCCCGTCGCGGATCAAGCGGCCGAGGAATCGCGGAGAGTTGCGCTGCGTGACTTTGCCAAACTGTAAACGGTTTAACAAGTGGCGCCATGCGGCGCGACGCAACCTGCCCGCTCCTGGCGGCGCCCACCTGGTGCCCCCGTTCGGCGGGGATGCTCGACAGCCCGTCCGACTCGTCCTTGAGGTCGGCGCCTCAACGTGGATCCGCTGTCTGTTGCGCGCTCCCTCGCTTGCAGCCTCATAAGGTACGTGCGATCGAGTACTTCATGATCTCGGAGGTTCCACCGTAGATCCGATGAATTCGCGCCGCAGTATAGAGCTTCGAGATCGGATACTCATCCATGTAGCCCGCGCCGCCGTGCAGCTGCACGCAACGATCCGTGACTCGCCCTTCGAGCTCGGTGAGCCAGAGCTTCGCCATCGCAGACCGTGTGTTATCCAGCTCGCCGCGCAGCACCCGGACTACGCAATCATCGTAAAAGGCCCGGCCATAAGCGATCTCCGTGTGCATCTCGGCGAGCACGAACTGCGAGTTCTGGAAATCGAAAATGCGCTGACCGAACGCCTTGCGCTCCTTGACGAAGGCGAGGGTCAGCGAGAACGCGAGTTCCGCGGCTCCCAACGCACGCGCGGCGATCGTCAAGCGCTCCTTCGGCAATTCTTTCATCAGAACCGCGAACCCGGCTCCCGGCGCCCCGAGCAGGCTCGTCGCCGGAACCTTGAGGTCCTTGAAGAACAACTCTGCCGTGTCACCTGCCTTCATGCCCATCTTGTGCAGGTTTCGGCCGCGAACGTACCCCTCGCGCGCACTTTCGACGAGGAATACGCTGATGCCCTTGGCGCCGGCGCTCGAATCCGTCTTGGCGGCGAGCAGAGCGACATCCGCGTTGATGCCCCCGGAGATGTAGATCTTGGAGCCGTTGATGACGTAATCATCGCCGTCGCGAACCGCGGTCGTCTTGATGGCCTGAAGATCGCTGCCGCAGTGCGGCTCCGTCATGGCGACCGTGAGGATGATTTCGCCCGAGCACACCTTTGGCAGATAGCGTCGCCGCTGTTCTTCCGTGCCGAAGTTGAGAATATGAAATGCCGGAAGCCCCGATTCCAGAGCCACACCGGCGCTCGCACCGGCGGCGCAGCGCCCGAGCTCCTCGGAGACGATCAGCTGATGGACGAAATCCCCGCCAGGGCCGCCGTACTCCTCCGGCATCCCTGGGGCAATCAGGCCGAGTTCGCCGGCGCGGCGCCAAAAGCTGCGCGCAATCATGCCCTCCCGCTCCCAGGCCTCGATGTTCGGTGTGAGCTCGCGCTCCAGGAAGCGCCGCAGGGTCGCTCGAAAGGCTTCGTGCTCGGGTCGATAGATGGATGAAGTCGACGGTTCCATGGGCGAGTCTCCGGTGCTGCGCGCGCACGTCGCGGTGCCAATTAGTCGTTGCGAAACTCGATGAACACCGTACCGTCGCGCAAAGTGACGGGATAGGTTTTGAGAGGAGCCACGCATGGGGGCCCGAGCACTGCTCCCGTGCGGATGTCGAACTTCCCGTTATGCCAGGTGCATTGGATGACGTGCCCCTCGAGCGAGCCCTCCTCGCCTAGCGAGGCGTGCATGTGCGTGCACGTATCGTCCGTGACGTAAAACTCGCCATCGACGTGGTAGACGGCGAGTGCACCGAGGCCTCCGACCCGCACCTGAGTATGGGAGTCCGGCTCGATATCCGACGCGTCGCAAACCTTGATGATCTTCGTGCCCACGCCGCGATCACCCTGCCTGCGGCACGCTACGCGACTGGCACTGCTGCGCAAGCTCGAGTCTCGCGACGAGGCCGCGATGCACCTCGTCCGCGCCTTCCCCGTGATCTCGCACTCCTGCTGCAATGATCTCGGGTGATTGATCGAATTCCACGCTGCCCTCTCTGGAGAATGCGGAGATCTGCGCGCCGCTCGACTGCCAGCTAATGTACTAGAGTACGGTTTTTAAGCTGACCATTCAAGGTCGAAAAAGTGCGCGTTGGGACTTATACAAAGCTATCCCAATGCTGATTCCTGATCAGCATGGACGCGGTCCCCGGGGGCGCCAACGCCGGCGCCGACGGGGGAAAGGAGAATGCGGCCTGATGAGTGTTGCGATCAAAGCAACAGCGAGACCTTACCCTGCGGCACGAGCCCGTCGAGATCGAGCACGGTGCGCTTCAGATCGATGAGATAGCTGTCCTCGCTCCGCGACAGCAGATAGCGGTGCCAACCCATGTAGGTGGCCGTGATTCCCCGCTTGTTGCGAAACGTCACGAAGTTGGAGTTGACTTCGATCTGCGCGCCGGTGTCCTTCAAGATCCGCACGTTGCTGTACACATGGCGGACTCTCGAATGGGGATACTCCGCGTGAGCCTGAGGCTTCTGCAACCGAATGACGCGCTGCTCCAGGCGTTCCCGGTCGTCCGCGACGAGGAAAAGCGCGTCCGCCGACGACAGCGTACCGGCGTCGGGATCCCCAGTGGGCGCTATCTCATATCGGGCGCTCGGCGAAAAGAGAGCGAGCCACTCCCGCAATTTCCAGTCATCGAGCAGCGCGGCTTCCTGATAGAGAAAGTCCTCCACCGACAACCGCAACAGCAACGCGGCACTCATCCACGCGGCTCCGGCGCGCTCATGATCTCGTTCCAGCGAAACCAATACGCGCGCATCTGCAACTCGTTGTCGTAGTGGTCATCGTAGTCGTGCAGCGTGTTTTCGTCCCGCCGGAATCCCTTCGATATATCGTTCCACTCTATATCTGAGTTCTCGAAGCCGCGCTGGCAAAGTTCCAGCATCTCGACATCGTCGGGCGTCGCGAAGCCTCCGGGTCCGAGAAACGAGAGTGCGCCCTCATTGCGAATGCGCCGCAGAACCGGACCCTCGTCCTTCGGTCCGATGGACCACGCCCGAATGATCATCCGGTTGTGGGCAGTCGGCGTGACGGTTCGCAGCAGTACCGTCTGCTGGTCGTTGATGATGGAATTCGGGAAGATCACCATATTTCTGTTGGTAACCGAGATCCGATCCGCCTTGACCTTACCGAGGCGGCCCTCGAGTTCCTTCTTCTTGGCTTCGATCTCCACACGCGCCTCTTCGCCCCAAACCGGCAGCCACTGAGCGACCGGTCGTCCCGTCGGAATCTCGAGCTCGAAGCAGGCATGACCGTTGCCGAGGCTTTTCGCGATGCCGCGGATATTCATCTCCGAGACCGGAACGCCGCGTACCATCGTGCGCATGTAGTCGACGAAGCTCGAATGCGTGATATCGAGGTGGTAGCCGTCGTAGCTGTTCTCGCAGATCAGCTTGTAATTCGCTTTGATTTCGTATTCGTGACAGCCACGAACGACTTCCATGCCGACCGCCGATTGGTCGGCGATCGCGTCAAGCATCGGGCCCGCATCCTGCAGATATTCATCGAGAGGGATCGCGTTGGGATCGAAGTTGACGAAATAGAAGCCTGCCCGCTTGTCGATCCGGGCGACGCGCGTCAGATTGTAGAAACCACCCTCGTTGAATCGCTCGCCGTAGCCGAAGGTCGAGTGCTGATTGAAAAGCTCGCCGGAGCTCTTGTAAGCCCACCCGTGATACGGGCAGACGAAGCGCGTACGGTTGCCGCGCGGCTCGCGGCATATCGCCGCTCCCCGATGCCGGCACGAATTGAAGAAGGCGTTGACATTGCCCTCGACATCGCGATTGAAAATCAGTTCCCTGTCCACCACTTGCCGGACGACGAAGTCGCCCTTGTTCGGAACCTCGGATTCATGACCGAGCACGATCCACGACCGATGCAGGATGCGTCGACGCTCTTCCTCGAAAATCTCCGGGCTCGTGTAGGCGGAGCGGTGCACGAGGAACCGGCCTCGCTCTCGGTCGAGCCACAGATAGCGGGACCGGTACGATTGTGGTGCCTGAATGATGGCGGCCATGATGTGGTCCTTATCGACCGTAGATTAGTACGCTAGGATATGAGCGTGCCGCGGGAAGATCAACCGGGCACTGCGGTATTATGTCTGCCACGTCAAAAAGGGGCGCTCAGGAACACCGGCAGGAACATCCCGTGTTCGCGCTCGAGCCGCCGCTGCAGGTAGTCGACGAGCGACTGGTGAATCGTCGGCGGATCGTCTATCGCCCGCAGCCGATCGCGCGCTGCGACGATCTTGTCGACGGCGCGCATATAGTTCTCGTTTAAGGCGTCGGCGGCGACCACATCGAGCGGATCCGCCGCGTGAGAGTCGAGCGCCGCGGCGGCGGCGGCGGCGAGGTCGCTCTCCCCGAGCCGCGTCAGCCGGTCACGCGCGAGCATGAGCGCTCCGCGCGCATCCTCATTATCCTCGGCCAGGATGCGCGGCTCGAGCGGCACCCGCAGTGCGAGATGGCGCAGCAGCTGCATGGCGCTGCGCAGGGTGCTCGCGCCCCACTTGTCTTGGACCACAGGTAGTACCCGGTCCTCGAGCTCCTGCGCAATGGTCTCGAGCAGTTCCGCGGATGTGGGACGCATGGCTTAGCCTCCGGCCACTTTTTTGTTGTGGTATGGATTCGGTTGTCCGCGCATGACGAGATTCGCGGCGCTGGACAGATCCAGCCGGATGATCGCGCCGAGCAGATGCTCGTACACCTTCACCTTGCCGTATCCGAGTGTCGCGCGGGCGAGTCGCCGGTAGCGTCCGTCGAGAAAACTGTTCAAGCCGTTGCCCAGCGACAACATGGATTTAAACGCGTTCCAGACGATGTAATAAGAGATGTTGTCGGGCGGCAGCGAAAATCCGGCCACCCCCTCATAGTGCGCGACTAGCCGGTCCCGGTCCCAGAGCTTGAGCATGCCCTGGGAGAGCGCCAGATCCTGGCACGGATCGCCAATGTTTGCGAGTTCCCAATCGCAGAAGGCGACCAGTCGATCGTCACGCCAGATCTCCTCGCCGATCCCGTTCTGACCCTTGCATAGACTCACGCTCGCCGCGCGCTTCGGCAGGTGGTCCGCAAACCAGTGCAGCGCTTCGGTGACGACCGGTAGCGACGCCGGACGCACGCGTTCCCAAACTCGCCGCCATCGCTCGAGCTCGCATCGCGGTGCGACTTCGGCCGAGCCGGGCACTTCCATGAACCTTCCGAAACCCGCGGAACGCCAGTCCAGCCGATGCAGACGGGCGAGATGCTCGATATGCTCGATCGCGACCCGCTTGCGCCGCTCGGCGGCGGCGGCCGTGTCGTCGCCCAATCCAGGCAGCAGCGTGCTGCCCTCCACCATCTCTCTCACGAACAGAGCGCGACCGTCGGTGAGTTCAGGAGACGCGTCGAACCATAGCGGACGTGCGACCGGAACGTCGGTTTTCGCCAGATGCTCGTAGACCTGGTATTCGTACTCGAGCGGGGTGGGCACGATGGGACCGCCGGGAGTGTCGGCTCGGACAACCAAGCCTTGCTCGATCGCCGAGCCGGCTGGTCCCCGCTCGAGACGAACCAGCCATGTCTCGCGAGACAATCCAGGAAATGCCTGCGAGAGGCTGGTGACGCGCACCTCGTCGCCGAGCCTGCTGGAGAGGTAACGCTCCACTCGCATTCGGTCCATCGTTACTCCGCGGGGCTGCCGGTCAATTGATCGCGCCCGCGGCGCGCAGCGCGGCGATACGCTCTTCAGGGACGCCCCAAAACGCAAGCGCCGCATCGGTGTCCGCGCCAGGCATGGGCGGCAGGCGGGATAGGCCGGCGGGAGTGCGGCTGAAGCGCGGCGCCGGAGCCGGCTGTAATACGCCGCCCGCGTCGGCGAAGCTGCCGCGGCTGCGCGCATGGGGATCTTCGGCCGCCTCGACCGGAGAAAGGACGGGCGACACGCAGGCATCGGTGCCCTCGAAGATCTTCTCCCATTCGGTCCTGGACTTGGTGCGAAAGATATCGGCAAAGCGACGCTTCATATCGGGCCACGACGCGGCGTCCATTTGCTTGGGAAGCGACGCGGCATCGAGGCCGAGCCCCTTCAAGAGCTGCGAGTAGAACTGCGGCTCGATGGCGCCCACGGCGACGTAGCGAGCATCCTGTGTCTCGTAAACCTCGTAGAAGTGGGCGCCGGTGTCGGACAGGTGGGCGCCGGGTCGCGATGGATCGTAGAGCCCCATGCCCATCAAGACGAAGATGCTGGTGCCCAGAAGCGCCGCGCCTTCAAACATGGCGGCGTCGACCACTTGGCCGCGCCCGGAGCTTCTCGCCTCGATGAGAGCACTCAGGACGCCGAAAGCAAGCATCAGGCCTCCCCCGCCCATGTCTGCAACCGTATTGCCGGGCGGCAGCGGACGCTCGTTGCGCCGCGCGAAGGTGTGGAGCATGCCCGACATCGCGATGTAATTGATGTCGTGTCCTGCGCGGCGCGCGAGCGGCCCCGTCTGGCCCCAACCCGTCATACGTCCGTAGACCAGCTTGGGGTTTCGCTCCAGGCAAATGTCGGGACCGAGCCCCAAACCCTCCATGACGCCGGGCCGGAAACCCTCGATGAGGATATCGGCCGACGCGAGCAGATCGAGCGCCAGCGCGACCGATTCGGGATTCTTGAGGTCGATCGCTGCGGACGGCCTGCCGCGATTCGAGATGTCTTTGGCGAAGTCCATACCGATCGCACGCGCGATGGCCGCCCCCTCTTTGCGATCGAGCCTCAAGACCTCGGCGCCGAGATCGGCGAGCAGCATGGCAGCGAACGGCCCAGGTCCGATGCCTGCAAATTCCACGACTCTGACTCCGGAAAGCGGTCCCATGGCTCACACCTCACGCGGTCTATCGAGCGGCCCTTATCGATCTGCGCATCGCGCCTCCCCACTGATCGTCAGCCGTTCCGGCGGCGCCGCTCCTCTGGATCGTGCGCCAGTTGACTGTATACTAAGGTTACCACAGCCGAGGGAGCGACACCCCGATGAGCATCTATGTCCTGATCCATGGCGCCATGCACGGCGCGTGGTGCTGGGAGCGCGTCGTGCCGTTGCTTCAGTCATCCGGTCACACCGTCATTGCGCCCGACCTACCCGGCCATGGAGCGGATCCAACCCCTCGCGCCGCCGTCACGTTGGCGCGTTACGCCGCAAGCGTGCGCGACATACTGGATGCTGCGGGGGAGCCGGTCATAATCGTCGGCCATTCGATGGGCGGCATGGTGGTCAGCGCCGCGGTAGACGCATCGCCGGCGAAGGTGCGCCATCTGATCTACATCGCAGCGGTCATTCCGCGGGACGGCGAATCCATGATCGAAGCGAGCGGCCTCGAGTTCTGGCCCAACGAGGCTCTCACCGGCGGCATGCAGCCTGCGGAGGGGGGCGCGAGCCACTATATCTCCGCCGCGGCCGCGCGAGCTACGTTCTTCTCCGATCTCAGCGAGGAAGACGCCGCTGCCGCGTATAGCCGTCTCACGCCGCAGCCGAATACACCATTGGACGAGAAGGTTCGGCTCACGTCCGGCGGACTCCAGCGCGTGCCGCGAACCTACATCTTCTGTGAAGAGGATCGGGCGCTGATTCCGGCGCAACAGCGGCGGGCGATCGATCGCTCCCCGGGTATCCGCGTGCTGCGCCTCGCCGGCGGACATTCGCCGTTTCTATCGCAACCGCAGCGGCTGGCCGAGATGCTGCAGTCATAGCGCGGGCGGCGTCGGAGGCGTCCGCGGCGTCGACACATGTTCATGAGTGATGAGCCATTTGCCGTTCTCGCGCACCCAGATCAACGTCACACGGCCCTCGGCCTTATAAGCAATGCCGCCCTGGCGCGCCCCCCACACGCGGAACGAGAAACTCGTCCAGGCCGCATCACCCACCACCTTCGCCCGCAGGTCGTCGTTCGCCTCGAGATAGAATGACGCATAGTCCGCCATGATGCGGCACCAGGCCGCCTCGTACGACCGCCAGCCGGCATACCCGCCGTTGGGTGGCGACAAATCGTAGGCCATGAAGTCTTCATCGCGCTTGTAGAGATGCGCGGCGCGCCCGATATCGAAAGGCGCCTCGCCCTGGCTGAGCGCCTTGTTGTATTCGTCGACCAAGCGTTCGAGCTCGAGAGCTGCCGCATCCGACGACGCGCTTATTGTACTATTCATGGAAGGACTCCGTGGCCGATGACGGCCTGCTCTCTCAGGGTAATGTATAGCCGCCGTCGACCGGTAATATTGATCCGGTCAAGTAGGACGCCGCCGGCGATGCAATCCACACAACCGCTTCCGCGATCTCTTCGGGTCGTGAGATGCGCCTCATTGGTGTCGACGAGGCGACCCACTCTCGACCCTGTTCAGTCGCGCCGGCGCCGCTTTGAAACATCCGCGTATCCACCGGGCCGGGCGCGACGAGATTCACACGGATATTTTGCGCGGCATAGTCGAGCGCCGCCGCTTTGGTCAGTCCTGCCAGGGCATGTTTGCTCGTGCAGTAGGCCGCCATCTGCGGTATGACGATCATGCTCGATATCGATCCGGTATTGACGATGCTGCCGCCGCCGGTCTTCAGCATCGCACGGATCTGATGCTTCATGGCGATGAAGACGCCTCGGACGTTCGTGTTCAGCGCAGCGTCGAACGCCTCCTCGCTGAGATCGGCGAGCGGAGTGCGCTTCGGGCTGACCCCTGCATTATTGAATGCGATATCCAGCCGGCCGAACTGCTCGACTGCAAATTCGACGCTCCGCACGATATCGGCTGCTACCGTGATATCGGTGTGAATGACTCTCGCTTGCGTGCCGGCCGGAAGAGCTTCCGCCAGAGCCTCCAATGCTTTGAGGTCGCGGGAGGCGAGCACGAGGTGCGTACCGCGGCGCGCGAAGGCCATCGCCGTCGCGGCGCCGATCCCGCGGCTTGCGCCGATGATTAGAACCGTCTTGCCCGCAAGGTCTCGTGAACTCATCGAACCGGACTCCTCGCCATCACACGCGGCTTAGCGCAACTGGCCGCCGCTCACCAGAATCACCTCTCCGGTGATGTAATCCGCTTCCGGCAGGCACAACAGGTAGATCGCGCCCGCCGCCTCTTCGGGCGTGCCTGATCGACCGAGCGCCGTACGTTGAATGTAGTTTTGCTGCCGTTCCTGCGGTATCGCGAATTTGATCTTTCGATCGCCGATTGCGATCAGCGCCGAGTTCGCATTGCCGAGCGTACCGAGGCGCGTGTCGATCAGGCCGAGACCGACGCCGTTTACATTGATGCGCAGCGGTCCCCACTCGCGTGCAAGCGCGTAAGTGATGCCGTTCAACCCGGCTTTCGCGGCGCCATAATTGACGACCGTCGGACCGCCCGAAACCGCGAGCACGGACGACACATTCACGACTTTGCGCTGATAGGGAGCGGCGCGCGCAACCTCGCTTTTGAAGAAGCGGCCCGCCGCCCGTAGTATCCGGAACGGCGCGGTCATGTTCACATCCACCATGGCGATGAACTGCTCGTCCGTCATGTCGTCTATCATGGCCGGCCAGACATAAGAGGCGTTGTTGATGACGATATCCAAACCGCCGAAGGTCTCGAGCGCCTTGGCGACGAAGCGGTCCCCGAAATCACCCGCCGTAATGTCGCCCACGCAAAGCGCCGCGTCGCCCCCGGCGTCGCGAATCGCCTGTACGACCTCTGCGGCCGGTGCTTCGCTCACGTCATTGACCACCACTCGGGCACCCGCGGCAGCCAGCTTGAGCGCGAGCGCGCGTCCGGTCCCGCGTCCGGCGCCGCTGACGATCGCGACCTTATCCTGCAATGCAGTCATACTGCCTCACCATTTCAGTACGTGCTCGACCGCGTATTGAGCGGTGCTCGACTTTACCCAGCCGCCGATATCGCCAAGAAACTCCTGTCGATCCTCGGGCTTTGGGAACAGCCCGAATTGCAAATCCTCGGGCGTCGCGAAGCCGATTTCCCCGATGCCGTGCACCGCAGGCGCCCCGGACTCGAGTGCCTCTACGACGATATTGCGGACGTAACTTCTCATGCTGGTATGAATGCGCTTGCCGATCGAGGCATGCACGCGCCATCGCTCCCTGCGCGCCGAATCGTCATGCCGATCCTGGCAGACGATCAAGGGCAGATTCTTGATTCCCGGCGTCACCTGTCCTTGCGCATGCGCTCATCGCTCGGCTACAGGATGATCGATACTTTGCCCTGCATTGCGAGCGAGTCGGTGTCGATGATGCAGCGCTTTCGATGAATCCGAAATGACTGGCCGTCGCGCTTGAGCTCATAAATCACGTGACCGGGGAAATAGGTGGTCTCATCGTTCTTGGTGCGATATGTCACGAAGTTTGCCCTCACGCGGAGCGTCCCGCCTTCGCCGTCTATGCGAATGTTGCTCAAGCAATGGCGCGTTTTCGAATGCGGGAATTCGACATGCGCGGTCTTATCCAGCAGCCGTTCGACCCGTTGCGTCAACCGATCCTGATCGTCGGCGACCAAGAACAAACTCTTTGTCGGAGACGCTGTTTCGGGATTCTCGATATTAGGAGTGACGATCAAATATTCGCCTTCCGGCGTGAAGAGTGCCTGCCACTTTCGCAGATTCCACTCATCGAGCAGAGCTGCCTCCTCGTAGAGAAATGCCTCGACCTCGTCGCGCTCATTCTTGGCATTCATGCTGAGGCGTTGCCTTTAATCGGACTCGAGCGTCTCGGCGCCGGCCATGATTCGGTCCCATTGCGTCCAATAGGCGCGCATCTGCTGTTCATTGGTCCACGGCCCGCTCGCTCGCATCATGTCCGCATTTATGTCCTCGGACAGGCCGCGGGAGAGATCGCTGAATTCGATGGGAGCACCCTCGCACCCCGCCTGCGCCAGTTCCAGCATCTCGTTGTCATCGGGCGTAGCGAAGCCTGCCGGACCCAAGAAAGTGAGAAAATTATCCAGGCGGAACTTGCGGAGCAGCGGACTCTCGTCTTTCGGGCCCATTGCCCACGCCGTCACCCGCATTCGGTTGACCGCCTCGGGTTGAAAGGCCCGCACGGTGACAGCGACGTGATCATTGATGACGAGATTCGGAAAGATCACCATGTTTCGGTGCAGATCAGTGATCCTACTCGCCCTCTCTGCACCGAATTTCGCCAGCAACCGTGCACGGATCGCGTCGATTTCCACCTTCGCCTCCGGGCCCCAATCGGGCATCCAATAGGCCACCGGGCGTCCGTTCGGGACCAGCGCTTCGAAGATGCCGTGGCCGTTCCCGAGTCCCCATGCGCGGCCGCCGGAGGGGTAGTCCTTGATCAGGCGGTGCAAACCCTGTACGTCGCCCCCGCCCTCCCTCAATCGACGTTCCAAGAAGCGAAAGTAGGTTTCGTGGGTGGGAATCCCGTGGTAGCCATCGTAGCTGTTCTCGGCCAGATATTTATAGTTGGCCTTGATGACGTATTCATGCATGCCGCCGATGATCTCTTGCGCGCCTTCGGTTTGGTCGACGACGAGATCGATGATCTCCCTCGAGTCGGCGAGATAATCCGCCAAGCTCACGGCATTGCTGTTGAAGTTTATGAAAAAGAAGCCTCGGTACTCATCCAGCCGGGCCGGCCGCTTCAGATTGTATTGACCACGGGCGTTGTGCTCCGGACCATAGCCGCCTGCCATGCCGTAGTCGACCAGTTTGCCTTCGGAGGAATACACCCACCCGTGGTAGGGGCAGGTGTAGTTCTTGCGGTTGCCGCTTTTCTCGCGGCAAACGGCGACACCCCGATGCGTGCAGCTATTGAAGAAGGCACGCGGCTCGCCTTTGCGGTCGCGCGTGAAAAGGATCTCCCGGCGCGCGATCCGGCGGGTGACGAAGTCGCCGGGCTTGGGAATTTCCGAGTCGTGTCCGAGATACAGCCAGCAGCGCCGGAAGATCGTCTCCATCTCCTTCTCGAACACCGCTGGATTGCGGTAGGCATCGCGGTTAACCAGAAAGTGCGCCTGATCCGCTTGGACGAGTCCGCTGCCGCCCACTTCCGCGGGTGCCACGGCAAGGTTCACGGCGTGCACCGCTTAGCCGGAGACCGCGGCCGTTCTCTGCGCGCCGGTCGCCGGCGCGTCGGGCCACGGCCAGTACGGCGCCACGGCGGGATCGTCCACCTCGCTCAAGATCCACTTGCACATCCGCCGCATCGGCTCCATCCCATCCTGCGGGCCCGCGAAGCTTCGCGTCGGCGCGACGTAACCGAGCGTCACGAGACGTTGTGCGCCTGCGTAGGCAAGCTGGTCGCGAATTTTCGGAATGAGTTCGTCGGGATAGATTCCGATCGTTTGGGTGTAGGAGGTGACCGCTGAAATGGCGACGTTCAGATCATCGATCGGGACCAGATTGGCCACGCGGTTGGCGAGAAGTGGTGCAAATTCGACCGGTTGGTCGCTCTGGGAGACGATGACTCCGCCGCGGCCGTCGCCGCCGAAAGTCTTGTACGCATCGCCCGCAAAGCGCAGGCCCTCGATCTCCTCCGCGAGGCTGGGCTCGAGAGCGCGTACCGGATTGCTGAGATGCACCGGAATCGCCTGGATCGCCTCGTAGACCATTTTTCCGAATCGATTTGCCGCAGAAATACCGTCCGGATCCGTTCCGGTTTGGATGTAGACGACGCGGGCATTGAGACACGCCTGCTGATTGTAGACCCCGATATCGAGCGCGACCCGCTTCGCGACCTCGCGCATCCGCTCCAGGCCCGTGAACGCCTCGCGACCGATGATGGTCGAGCTCAATTTTGGATCCAAAGTGATGAGGTCGATGCCAGGCTGCAGATACTTCACGATGTGAGTGATCGAGGCCATCCCGCCCCACGCCACGATCTTCTCGATGTTGGCCGGCTTGTAGAGTTCCGCCTCGACCTTCTCATCGCCGCCCTTCCAGTAGGCTACGGAAAGATGCTTCGTAATCGGATGATCGGGCGCCATATCGACCATGGTGCGAGCGATGGCGGCCGCCGTCAGTGGATCGTTGGACGGCGTCTTGATGATCATGTCGCTGCGCGTGAGGGTATTGCGAAGAATCGTGAGCGCCGAAACCGTCGGCACATTGCCGGCGATCACGTGAACGCTTCGCGCCCCAAAGGCGCGGACGAACGTCTTCGTCCCCCCTTGAGAGCGCGTGTTGACCCAGCCTTCCAAGAACGGAATACCGATCAGAATATCGGCAATTTCACGCATGCGCTGCCGATCGAACACCTGACAGAGATTGGCATAGCAATCCCGCAGTATTGCCTCCCCCAGACCCGAGGTGCGGATCGACAACTCGAAAGCCTCCTGCAGGTGCGGGTTTCCCTTCAAAGTCAGGCGCGCGCCCAACTGCGCCAGAAAATCGAGAACTTGATCGAAGGAGAGCGAATAGAGGTCGGCCATCGCCGAGGGCGCCCCCAGCGGGAGGCGGTCGATGTACTTGCGCACGTCCGCCGTGCGGAACCGGGTTTCCGGGTTGCGCCCGCCGTACTCGACGTCCGCATCCTCGATCACTTCACCGCGGATGATGAGAGGCACCTTGTACATTGTCATGGGACTAACCTACGGATTGAAGAATGAAGTCGATCGCCTTGTCGTGGGCATCCGGGGCGCCGGCGCAAGTGATCTTGTCATCGCCGCCTTCCTTCTCGGAGTAGCGACGGATTCCGCGATGAACGAAAGGTCCGATACGGCCACAGGGACAAGCGCCGTCATCGCCCCAACTCAGCGTGACTTCGTCACCGGTGAGGAACCCACCCCAGTAAGTCTGCGCATTGAGGTCGAACGCTCCGAACCGGCCGGTTCTCGTCCCCGAGCGCGGATACTGCTGGCCGGTCTCGGGATCCAGAAGGAATGGAATTTGCCAAGGCGGGATGTGGTATCGACCCTGCGGGCAGGCGCGAGTGCTCGCGACCATCTCGGTCATGCCGTACCCGTCGCTCAAGGGCGCGCCGCCGAAGAAGCGATCGACCCTCTCGCGCCAATGCTCGGGAAGTGTCAGACCCTTCATGCCGCCGCCCGCCATGATGAACGTGTCCTTCGCGAAAACGTTCTCGATGCCGCGCTTGAGGCCCTCCGTCGCCACGTTAAAGAGCATGGGAATGTGGGCCATGATGGAGACGGGTTTACCCCGAAAACGCGTGTTTACGTCGTTCAGGAAGGCGCCCATGTAGCCGGCTGACCGCTCCTGTTCCTTCAAGAACGCATCGCGCCGCGCCATCAGCTTGGGGGAGATCTGCAGCTTTCCGAGCTGACCCTTCGCTTGCGCCACGCGCAACCGCCCGCCGATCGAGGCCGCATCGGCGCTGAAGCGCGACGGATTGGTGGTCACGATCTTTGATGCGTCTCCCTTGTAGAGGTATTCCTGCAGATAATCGAGCAGGCGGTGCTGCGCCATGCCGCCCTTGCGGTATTGAACGAAAATCGTCGGCGCCTCCTCGACGGACGCGCCCATGCGCGGCGGCTCGTCGCGAAAGCGTTGGAACATCTGCCGCCATCCGCTCACCATGAGTTTCATCTCGACGGTGCCGCGCGGGAGGAACGACAGCTTTCCGCCGGTTCCGGTCGAATGCAGAACGCGTACCTGCGTGCTCGCATCGAGGACGTCCAGCCAGTCGTCGATCGATTCGCAGCCCTTCATGTTCAATGCCGAGAGATCGTGCGTGGTGAAGCCGTTGAGCCATGCCGTCAAACGATCGAATTGGGAGTTTTCCAGGTAGGACATGGGATAGGACTTCATCGCAGAGTGCGGGATGAGAAGCGGCCCCATTTCTTCGAGCGTGCGGATTTTCGTAACACCCTGCTCCTGGGCGAGCCGGCCGAGCATCGGAATATTCCCGACGAGTTGCTCAAAGCGCCTGCGGGCGCCGGCGAGCTGTATCTGCGCCTGGTCTTCGAGCGGGATGGAATACATGTCTGTCGGCGAAAGCTCCAGGATCCGTTCTGGCTCGAGGCCAAGATCCGCTGCTCCGGAAGATACAAACTGCGCATTCATGGCGTACTCCGTAATCGTTCTAGCGACAGCGCCGCACTTCGATAAGCATGATTACCTTCGACTGCTTAGTCTACTATTCTCAGAAGACAGAGTGTACGTCCGCCCACGAAATTTGACTATTTCACAACATCTGGGTTGTATATTGAGAATTCTTGGGCGTCTTCGGCGGTGGAGTGAGAATCTAGACATGCAAGCCATTGCTTCCGACCGGGCGCGCGTGCCGCGTCAAGCTCATCGCACCGCCGCGCGCGCCGCCGAGCAGGTGACGTCGATCGAGAAAGAAATCGCAGCCGGGACGGAGGTCAGAGCCGCCTGCCGCAGGGCGGGCGTTTCGGTCGCGAGTTACTATCGTTGGCGCGCGCGCGCGCGTAGCGAGGCGGGTCTGTCAGCGAAAATGCGCGAGATGATCCGGAACGCCGCCAAGACCGTATTCCTGCGCGACGGCTATGGCGCAAGCCTCGAATCAATCGCCGAGACAGCCGGGGTCGCGCGCCAGACGGTCTACAACCAGTTCGGCAGCAAGGAGCGGTTGTTCGCTGAAGTGATCCAGTCCGTTTATCAGCAAATGCTGACACCTATTTTCGTGGTAGAGCGCAACGACGATCTGATTTCCACACTCACGGAAGTCGGACGCCATTTGATGAAGGTCGCACTGCATCCGGACGCCTTGGCGCTCCAGCGCATCGCCATGGGCGAGTATCGCGACCGGCCGGAGCTGATGAGAGTCGCTCATACGCTGCGTACTTCCCACGCCATTCCGGCGCTCACCGATTATCTCGCGGAGTATTTGCGCACGCAAATGGCCGCGGGAGTGATCGATACGGCGGACCCGCTTTTGGCAGCGGAGGTGTTTCTCGGCTCGCTGATCGCTCAAGCTCTGTACCGGCTGTCGATCGGCGTAGAGGGAGACAGTCCTGAGCGGTTGGAGAACAGGCTGCGCTTCTGCGTGAGGGTTTTCTCGCGCGGTTTTGGCTATCGCGCAATCGGCCGCCGCCAAGTCGATGGCAGTGCCGCGAGCGCGGCGGGGAGCGTTTGAATGACCATCGGGACTGCGAAGGACATCGATTTTACAAAAGTGCCGGAGCTGGGCGACAGGCTGCTGGGCCAGCCGAGCGCGCTTCGAGATACCAATCCCATCTTCTGGAGCGAGCGGCATAAGTCGTGGATCGTCACCGGTCACGCGGAGGTCGTTGAGGGCCTTCGCGGAACTCTTCCCCTGTCGGTGTCCGGTCGGCTGAGGCGCGTTTTCCAAGTGCTGCCTGAAAGTCAGCGGCATCGCATCCCTCATCTCCTGGAGACGGTCCCCCGGATGCTCATCAGTCTCGATCCGCCCGAGCATTCCCGGTTGCGCAGGCTCATGTTGAAAGCGTTCAGCAAGAAGATTGCCGATGCGAATCGGCCCTTCGCGAAGGAAATCATCCGGCAGACGCTCGAGGCGGCGGCGCAGGCCGAAGAACTGGAGTACGTAGAAGGCGTTGCTCGACAAATATCGGGAAACATGATCGCCAAGATGCAGTTGTCAGAGTTTTTTCCTGCGCTCCTCCAGCGTTTCGATTCCATCGAGTTGCTCGACCACACTCTCCACTGGGGATCGGCGTTGGGGTTTCGCGGACTGACGAGCCTGCGCGTTCGGCTGCATCCGAGGCGCACAGCTCCGTAAGCGCGACTGTCTCTAACGTGGGCTACGAGGTTCGGCCGTGTTGCCGCGCCCAATGTGGTTGAACGGCACGTCCTTGTCGACGCGAATGTCGGGAGGCAGGCCGAGGACTCGTTCCGCGATGATGTTCTTGCCGATCTCCTCGGTCCCACCGCCCATCCGATAGCCCGGCGCGAGGAAAAATCCCTGCTGAACTTCATAGAGATCCGGGTCTGCATCCGGATCGACAACTGCGCCAGCGACGCCCGCCAACTCGATCCCGAAGGTTGCCATCGATTGAAGCCATCGCGTCAGCGTCATCTTGCCGATCGTCGCCTCGGCTCCGGGGTTCCCGCCCCGCGCAATCGCCGTCGAGATGCGCGCTGCGATGTGTTCGACTCCCGCGACGGCCGCATGATAAGACGCGAGGCGCTCCCGAAATGCCGAGTCCTCGAGGAGGCTGCGGCCATCCAGCGACGGCGTCCTCGCGGCCAACCGCAACAAGGGCGCAAGCAGATTGCGACTCACCGCCGCGTCGCCGGAAAGCGCGAGCCGTTCGTTCGACAATGTGGTCATGGCCACGGTCCAGGCTGCGCCGACGCTTCCAATGCGCAGCCGATCGGGAATGCTCACGTCGGTCAGAAACACCTCGTTGAACTCCGAGCGCCCCCCGAGCTGCTTGAGCGGACGGACAAGGACGCCAGGCGAGCGCATGTCCAGCAGGAAATACGTCAGCCCTTTGTGCTTCGGCACTGACGCATCCGTACGCGCCAGCAACAGGCCCCAGTCGGCGTAGTAAGCTCCCGATGTCCAGACTTTCTGACCGTTCACGATCCAACGGTCTCCATCGGCGACGGCCGATGTGCTGATGCCTGCGAGATCCGAGCCAGCCCCGGGCTCCGAGAACAACTGGCACCAGACGACATCGCCGCGCAGCGTGGAGCGCCCAACCAATTCGAGATGATCCGGCCGGCCATGCGCGATTATCGTGGGAAGCGCCATGCCGGTTCCCAATGTCATGATCTCGACCATCGCCAGCGGGTGCTGGCGCTGCTCCTGAAGGAAGATTATCTCCTCCATCATCGAGCCCGGGCGGCCCCCGATCGATTCAGGCAAACCGAATCCCGCATAACCCGCATCGGCGCGCGCCGCCTGCCAGCGCCGAGCGAGACCCACGATCTCCGCTTCAGTCGCGTTCGGCGCCGGTACGAAATTCGCGCCAGCGCCACGGATAAAGGCCCGCACGGCGGCGCGAAAAGCCGCCTCCGCCTCAGTATCTTCGAAGTCCATAGACGGCTACCTCCGAGTTCCCGAGTTCGCACTCTGAAGCTGGGCGGCGACCCGGTCTTGCCATTCCCGCAAGCTGCCGAGCATCACCCCAAAATGCTGGGCGCGCCGGTAGAAAAGATGACAATCGTGCTCCCAGGTCACGCCGATGCCGCCATGAACCTGGATGAGTTCTCGGGCGGCTCGCTCCAGCGCTTCGGTGGCAGAGACGCGCGCGGTGGCCGCAGCGAGCGAAAGCGAGGCATCGTTCGCCTGAAGCGCCCAGGCGGCGTAGAAGCCGTTGGCGCGTGCCAGCTCGATCGCGATGAAGATGTCGGCGAGCTTATGCTTCACGACCTGGAAAGACCCGATCAGGCGACCGAATGCGCGCCGTGTCTTCGCATATTCGGCCGCCATCTCGAGAGCGGCATCGGCAGCGCCCACTTGCTCGAATGCGACCGCAACTGCCGCCCTATCCAGCAAACGCCTTACTCCTTCCCAGCCCGCGAGAGCACTCAGCGGTTCGGCTCGAGCGGCTTCGAAGCGGATTTTTGCCGGGGCGTGGCTCGGATCGATGCCGACTTGAGCTTCACGATGCACGCCAGCATCGCTCGACTCGATCACGAAAAGCCCGAGCTCGCCGGCACGTCGCGCGAGCACGATCAACAGATCCGCGATCATGCCGTCGCTGACGGCGATCTTCGTTCCGGTCAATCGACCCCCGTCGAACGACGCGCGCATCGACTGCGGAGCGAGAGCTCCGGCGCTCTCCGCAACCGCGAACGCACCGATACTTTTGCCGGAGGCGAGAGCAGGCAGATATGCGCGCTGCTGACCCTGCGTGCCTGCCATCTTGACCGCCTCTGCCGCAATCAAGATCGATGAGCCGAAGGGCACGGCCGCCATCGAGCGGCCAATCTCACCGGCAACCAGGCAAAGCATTTCGAGCCCGAGCTCCTGCCCTCCGTGCTGCCGCGGGATCGCCGCTCCAAGCCAGCCGAGCTCACCGAGCCGCTGCCACAGGGTTCGGTCGAACGCTGCGCGGGACTCGAGGGCGGCGCGTGAAGACTTGAGCCCCGGGTAGTCCGCGAGGACACGCCGCAATTCATCTGCAGCCGCCTTCTGATCCTCGGAGAAATCCAAATTCATCGCGGGTCTATATGATCTTGCGCCGGCGAAAGTCCGCGATCTCATCGGCAGCGAATCCGAGTTCCTCGAGGATCGAGTCGGTATGCTCGCCGATGGTCGGCGCGCGGGTGCGGATCGTCGCCGGCGTGGCGCTCAACTCCACTCCCGGCGTCACCAGCGTCGCCGGCCGGTCGAGGCCCGGGTACTCCATCTCTGCAAGATAACCCCCGGCGCGAACATGCGGATCCTCGAGCACCTGCTGTGGGGAGAGTACCGGCGCCGCGGGAATCCGTGCTGCCGCCAGCTGCTCGAGGGCCTCCGCCGTCGTGCGCTCGGCGGCCCAACGCGCAGTACGATCGCTGAGAATCTCGCCATGCTCTGCCCGCAGTTCGTCCGTGCGAAATCGCGGGTCGGTGAGCCAGTGCTCCTCGCCCATCAGCCGTGCCCAGCGCTTGTAGAGCACCTGTCCCACGCACTGCAACATGATCCAGCCATCGCGCGTGCGTACGGAATCCGCCGGACAGCTCGATTGACTGCGATTGCCGCTCGCGACGCGATTGCGGCCCGTCAGAGCCTGCTCGGTCAGCAGAAAGCTCGACACATTCAGGGCGGAGCGCAACAGATTGGTGCCGACCACCTGGCCCTGCCCGGTCGCCCGCCGATGCATGATGGCCGCCAGCGCACCATACGCGCTCAGCATCGCCGTCGTGCAATCGACCCAGGAGGCGAAGCTCTTCGTCGGCTGATCGCCGAATCCGGACAGATAGTTCATCCCGGACATCGCTTGCCCAATGCCGTCCAAACCGACGCGGTCGGCGTAAGGTCCGCGATCGCCGAATGCGCTCGGATGGACCAGAATGATGTCGGGTCGAATGGCGGTAAGCGAGACGTAATCGATGCCGAGTTGCACAAGCCCTTCGCGAGGAAGATTGGCAACCACGACATCCGCGGTCGCGATCAAGCGGTGCAAGATGGCCCGCGCGCCCTCCGCCATGGGGTCCAGGGTCAGGCTTCGCTTGTTGCGGTTCCATTGCAGGAAGCAGGCGCCATTGTCTCCCCGCGGTCCAGTGAGGTACTGGAATCGATCGTCGCCCCCTTCGATTCGCTCCACGCGGATGACGTCGGCGCCGAGATCAGCCAGCATCGCCGCACACATGGGCCCAGCGATGAACCGTCCCAAGTCAATCACCCGGATTCCGCTCAGCACCATGATCGATCGTCCTCGTTTCCGGGGCTCCCGCCCGGCAATAGTAAGCGAGTGCACGATATACTATCATGCGTCTCCCGCAATGGCAGCGCCACATCGAGGCCGAGCATGAGTCAGCAGTTCATCGTCGTTCGACGGTCCCAGGGAGTCACCACCATCACGCTCAACCGTCCCGAGGTCATGAACGCCATCCATCCGCCGATGCACGCGGAGCTCGCGGAGGCGATCGATGATTTTGCGGCGGACCCGACGCAGCGGGTCTGCGTGCTCACCGGCGCGGGCGAGCGGGCGTTCTGCGCGGGCAGCGATCTCAAGTACGCCGCGAACTCCGAGCTCGGCGTCGGTGAGGGCAAGCGCTCCTATCCGAGTTCGGGTTATGGCGGGATCGCCGAGCGCTTCGATCTGAGCAAGCCTGTGATCGCCGCGGTCAACGGCGTGGCGCTCGGCGGCGGATTCGAGATCGTGCTCGCCTGCGACATAGTGATCGCCTCGGATAACGCGACGTTCGGGTTGCCGGAGCCGCTGGTGGGCGCCGTCGCACTAGGCGGCGGATTGCATCGGCTGCCGCGCCAGATTGGCTTGAAGCAGGCGCTTGGAATCATCCTCACCAGCCGCAAGGTACCCGCGGCGGAAGGCAAGACACTCGGCTTCGTCAACGAAGTGGTTCCGCAGACCGAGCTCACCGCCGCGGTCGACCGCTGGGCCGCGGATATTCTTCGCGGCTCGCCTGTCGCGATTCAGGCCTCGAAGGACGTCGTCTACCGCGGATTGTCCGAGCCCTCGCTCGCCGATGCCATGCGCCATCAGAAGGGCTATGCGGGATTTCGCGCCTGGCTCGAATCGGAAGACTCGCGCGAAGGACCGCGTGCGTTCGCGCAGAAGCGCCCTCCGCGCTGGGCGGTCCCGCCCTCGAAGGACGATGCAAACGGATAGGAACCTGTCTGAAATGCGCGCAGCCGCGCGTCGGGCGGCCGCCGCAAGCGGCCGCCTGAGCCGCGGCGATTATGCATCGAGGCCGTAGCGCGCATTACGGCCGATGACGATGATTGGAAAATGGCCCTGCCCCATCTCTCCGCGCACCTTGACGCGCACCGGCTGCTCGCGATGTCGCGGCCGCACCCGGCTGCCGTCGGCCAAGAGCACCTCCTCGACGTGCGACAGGTCGTACTGGTCGGTTTCGACGGTCAGTGCGTCACCGCGCCAAACGCCCATGCCGCGCTGGTCGTTGAACCCGCTGTCGTACCCCGCACCCTTGAAGGCCCAGGCGCGCCCGATCGACTCCACGTAGATGTCCCAGCGGCGATTGTCGGCGGTCGTGACCTGCAGCGACATTCGATCGAACAGCCGCGTACCTGGAATGAAATGGAACTCGTGCTGGACGTCCGTGACGTCCGAGGAACCCTCGTCGACGCCGCCGACGCGACCGTCGATATACAAGCGCTTCCCGTTCTCGTCCTCCTGAAGCTGGATCATGCCGCCGTAGTGATCGGTCGCGAAACCGAGGTACATGACGAGTATCCCGCGGCCGCCGGCCCGAATCGAGGACGGCAATCCACCCCCGGCGCGGGTGCCGGTGAATGGCTCGAACCCCCCGACCCCTGGACGCACGCCCCAGGAGTGATCGCGCCAGCTGAACCACTTCTCGACCGCGTGCGTGCGGCCATCGATCCGCGCCGTGCCGTCGAGCCACCCCACCTGACTGAAGCGCCAGTAATCGGTATGCAGTCGCCCATCGATCCGGCCGAAATGATGGCTCTCCAGATGCGCGTCGAGAAAGCCTCGGAAAGTCAGATCAAAGCAGTCGCCGTGCTCGTTTGGCTCGCAGATGAAGCGCAGCGTCTTGAAAGGTTCCGGAAATTCCGTTCGCAGCGGCCCGAGCCTGAGCGGATCGGTAATGGGATGCAGCGGTCGCGAGAAGCGCATATTGCGCTGCCGGCTCGCGCCGACCTGGGTCAGCGCGTAGCCGTCCATCACGTTCAAGTTCTTGTAGACGCTCATGCCCGTGACGATTCCAGCCTGTCCGTCCGAGCGAAAACCGCTCAGCACGTATCTGTCGTAGAAGCGGTGGTCGCTGACCATTGCTAGCGAAAACGGCAGCGGCCCTTGGTGCATCAAAGTCTCGTCGAGTGCCGACAGCATTGCGCTTCTCCGGTGATGAGGCGGATTTAAAGAGCCAGCCTCGGTTTATCTGCGATGTAGCTTGATGTTGAGCGCGTCGACGCCGCGGAACCCCAACGCGTGACCAAAGTTCAGGCGTTCCTCGAGCAGCTCGGGCTCGTAGCGCTGCAACAGCTCCGGGAAGAACTCCCCCAGCTGCATCTTCGCGGGCAGGTGTCCGATGCAGTGATGCATGCCAGGGCCGAAGGTCATGTTCTGGTCCTGAGGGCGTGTCATATCCATCCGCTCGGGGTCGGGAAACACTTTCGGATCGCGGTTGGCGCCGGCCACCATGAGGAGCACAAACTGCCCCTTCTTGAGCTGATGGCCGTGCCAGACGAAATCCTCCGCCACCGAGCGCATCTGGGTCGTGGACATCGCGACATAGCGCATCAACTCCATAATGGCGTCGCCGGTCTTCTCGGGATGGTTGCGGATGAACTCCCGCGCCTCGGGCAGCTGGGCGAGCGCCGCCGTGCCCAGAGCCAAGGTATTCGCGGTAGTATCGTGGCCGGCAATCAACGCCACATGACAGATACCCAGCATCTCCTCGGTGGAGAGCTGATCGCCTGCGTCCTGCGCGGTCACGAGCGCGGACATGAAATCGCTGCCCGGATTGCGTCTCCTCGCCTCGATCTCGGCCGCAAAGAGCGAGCGCTGCTCGCCGATCACCGCTTCGCACTCCTCGAGCATCTCGATCGGAGGATGAATGCCGCCCAGCGCGCCATTCATCACGATCGACCATCGATGCAACTTGGGGTACAGCGCGTCCGAAAGGCCCATCATTTGCAGGATCGTGCGAGCGGGGATCTTGCGTGCCACCGTCGCCACGAATTCGACTTGGCCGAGCGCGCCGGCTTCATCGAGTGCCTCCTGAATGAAACGCCGCGCGTGAGGCCGCATACCCTCGACCACCGGGCGGCTGAATGCCTTCACGCACAGCCGGCGCAGCCGTGGGTGCACGGGAGCATCTACATTCACGATCCAGGAGGGCGTCGATTTCGTGATGTGGGGAAATCGCGCCGCGCGCTCCTCGGGCGAAAGGTGCCCCACCAGCATTTGCGGCCAGCGATTATTGGTGAGCGGCAGGTCGCCTTTGAAGCCCTCGAAAACCTCACGATGGCCGGTCACCATCCAGAGCTGGTTCTTCTCGCTCCAATAGATGGGGTCCACCTCGCGGACCCGAGAGATCTTCCCCAAAATCTCGTTACCCAGCTTCGCCGCTTGGGATAGATCGACATCGACGTCGCGGACTGCACCTAACATTGCGATCCTCTGCGTGGAGCGGTTGATCAATGCTAGCATGAGTATATTGTGCTTGCCTCCTATAAGGCGGAATGGCAAATTCGAAGGCAGGCAGCATGCGGGTAACCGAGGGATTTCATGAACCAGTCATGGAAAAACGAGCTACCGGTATCGGAGCTGCCGGACGATCCACGCTGGCGCGAGAATTTCTGCTTTGACGGTTACGACAAGGATCGCGACGTCGGATTCTGGATCCACTGCGGCCGCTGGTCGCTCGATCCGCGAATCTGGCGGGAGCAGGTCCTCGTGTATCTACCGGGCGGCGATTACCTGGTGCACCGCGCTTGGGGATTCCGGCCGTCTGACAACGGCCCGCGCAGCGCACTCCTCGATCTGATTTGCGAGGAGCCCGAGAAGCGCTGGAAGATTCGATATCGGGGGCCTGCCCGGCGCACGAACCAAGATGAGGTTCAGGCCGGCCTGCTGCTCGAGGGAGACCAGCTTCTGCTCGACATCGACATCGGCTTCAGCACCGACCGGGCGATGTGGGACATGACCGCCGGCATGCACGATCAAGCCTGGGGCAAATTCCATGCGGAACAGACCGGGCGCTTCAAAGGGGTCATCCGCTACGCAGACAAGGTGACCGAGATGGATGGCTTCGGTTGGCACGACCATTCGCGGGGCGCCCGCGATCTGGTCGAGCAAGGCCGCCACTGCTGGATTCACGGAGACATCTCGCGCGGGCGCTCATTCGCGCTGACGATGATCGACAACTTTCGGGACGGGAAGTTTGTCCGAGCGCTCGACAAGGTGGTCGTTTGGGACGACAACCGGATCTACGAGGCGCGTTGCCCCAACCCGCCGTTTCTCGAGTCCACCGGCCTGCCGCCGAGGGACTACGAGATCAGGCTCGTATACGAGAAAGGTCCGATACTGATTCGCGCCGAGCAACGCCGCAAGCTCCCGCACTCGACCACGCGACACTTCGAGGTGTTCGACGGCCGGGCGCCGCCGGGCATGGCGCAAGTGGTTACCTACGAGGGCGGAACCGTGTTTTTCGTCGACGGAGAAGAGCACAACGGACATTCCGAGCGATCCTACCGGCTCTAGCCGGGGCGGCTCGATGAGAAAGGTGTTTCTCGAAACGGAGCACTGACGTGAATTTCGATCACAGCGAGCGAGACATCTTCGATGAGACGCATCATCGCTTCCGCGACCAAGTGCGGCGCTTCTATGCCGATGAGATCGAGCCCAATGTCGCTGCGTGGGAAAAAGCGGGCGGCTTCCCCCGTGAGCTGTTTCGCAAAGCGGCGGCGGCGGGAATTCTCGCTCCAGGACTGCCCGAAGAATATGGTGGCGGCGGCGGTGACCTGCTGCACCTCGCGGTGGCCTATGAGGAGCACGGCTATTCGCCGGCCGGTGCCGCGATCGACAGCGGAATCGATACGGATGCCTCGGCGTACCTGATTTATATCGGCGGAACAGAAGAACAAAAGAAGGCGTGGCTTCCGAAGTTCGCACGCGGCGAGATCGTCGGCGAGGGTCTGTTCACCGAGCCGCATTCCGGGTCCGACATGGCTGGGATGACGACCACGGCCGTGAGGGACGGCGATCATTACGTGATCAACGGATCCAAAGCGTGGATCACCAACGCCAACCATCTGGACTTGTGTCTTTTGGTAGCACGCGTATCGGGCACGGCCGACCGACCGGAGTTCGGCGTCTTTTTGGTCGATGCCGACGCGCCCGGGGTGACCAGGGGCAAGCCGTTCGAGACCTTGATGCGCGGCTGCGGCAATCTCGGCGAGGTATTCTTCGACGGCGTGCGCGTGGGGGAGGATCGCGTGCTCGGCGGCTCGCCGCGCGGTGGTATCGGAGTCGCAGCCCGCTCGCTCAACATGACGCGTTGTATCTTTGCAGCGCGCAGCCTCGCCGCCTGCGAGCTCGCCCTGGCGATGACGCTCGATTTCGTCAAGCAGCGGCGCGCCTTCGGCGGCCGCCTGTTCGACCTTCCCACTCTCAAGGCGAAGCTCGCCGAGATGAAGATGGAGATCGCCGTCACCCGACCTTTCATCGACAAATGTCTCGCCAAGGCGCGTTCCGGCACGCTCGGGCCCGCGGAGTCCTCCATGGCCAAGCTGTGGGCCACCGAGCTGGAAGTGCGGATTACCGATCGGTGCGCCCATCTGCATGGGGCGATGGGTGTCAGCAATGAGCACCCGATCTCGAAGATGGTCGCCGCCGCCCGCTCCCATCGCTACGCGATGGGTGTTTCCGAAATGCAGCTCGAGACCATCATGCGAGCACTCTGACGAGGCTCGTTGCGAGCTGCGCTTCGATTCGCGGAAAGGTATTGACGGCAACCGCGCAGCTCTCGAGGCCGCCGATCGTGCCATCCATGAAATCGCGAAGCATGCGAGTGCCAAGGCTCGCGTTGCGCACCGTACGCCATATCTCGAAGTACTCGAGGCGCGCCGGCGTGATCGCGGCGCCGCCGGCGGCCCGATAATGCTCGAGAAATTGCTCCCAAGGCATGACGCGCGACACGGTCGGACGGCAGTACGCGAGGTCTTCCGCTGGGTCCCCAGCATGGGCGAATTCCCAATCGAGAAGGCACACGAGTTCGTCGCCTTCAACGAGCGTGTTTTGAAACCCGGGGTCCCCATGCACGAGCGAGGCGGCGCCGTCGACGCGCGGCAATTCTCGTCGCAACCATTGGAACGCGAGCTCGAGGGGCACGGAGGCATTCGGGTTCGACGCGCGCCAGCGGTCCTCGTAATCCGCAATCATCGCCGCGGTGACCGCACGCGCCTCAGCGTCTCCGACTTCTGGAAGCAGGCGGCCGAGTGGAGTTCGATGCAGCTTCGCGAGGGATTCGGCAAATGCCTGGACCACCGCCTGCGACACTTTGATTCCTTCGCCCCACATGTTGCCGCCGGGCGCGCCGCGCATGCGCCGGGTCGCGAGGAACGCGCCTCCAAGTGGGGCCGTGTCCTCTTCGAGCCAGAGCGGCTCGGGCACCGGCACACCGCTCCGATGCAGGGCGACAATGAGGGGGTATTCGGCGGACACGCTCGTTCCATACCGCCCGAGATCGACCCGCAGCACGATGGACTCGGGAAGCCCGGGCAGAGCGTTGACGTCCAGCAGAAGCGTGTCCTTGGATCGGCCGCCGGGAACGCGTGTCAGACTGCGGACAGCAAGGTTCGGGGCGGCGGGAAAGCGTCCACGAAGATAGGCTTCGAGCGCGGAGCGATCCGGAACTTGCGCGGCCGTCTGAGGCAAGTTCGAAGCGCGGGTTCCCACCGCCGCGATCGCCGCTTCCCAATCGGCGCGAACGGCGGCTTCGGTCACAATCACGGCTCCTGTGAGGGTTTGGAATCGGCTCGCCTGGATCAGCGTTGCTTGCGGCATGGCCTCCCCCAATCGGTGCAGCAGCTCCTGCAGTGTCGCACCGTTCAACGGTGCGCCCTGCGGTTCGAGCTCGCGGAGCAGCGCGCGCGCGGCGTCGAGCTGATCGCGGATCTCCTCGGCCCGGCGGCGCATGATCGAGGGTAAAGCCTCCTCAGCCGCAATCCAGCGCGACAGAACCATGTCGGCAATGTTCGCGTAATGCCGCGCAAGCGCACTCTGCGATTCGGGTCCGATCACGGACTTCAGCGCGATCCGCAGTGCCTCGAGGCAGGCACCGGCGGGCAATTGAACGACGCTCAAAGGTGGTCACCTCGAATTCGGAATCGATGGGTTGGAAGGCTACCAGACGACTGCGGTAGTATGCACTCGAACAAAAGCGGTGCGAAGCCAAGGAGTCGCAGGATGCAACATCTTCAGGACAAGGTCGCGCTGATCATCGGCGCCTCCACCCACGGCGGCATCGGCGAAGCCACGGCTCGGCATTACATCCGCGAAGGCGCCCAGGTCATTCTAAGCGCCCGGCGACTGAAGGAAGCCCAGGCCGTCGCGGCGGGCGTCGGCGCCGAGGCGATCGTCTGCGACATCACCAATGAGTCTCAGGTCGAACAACTCGTGCGCGACGTGATGACCCGCTGCGGCCGCCTCGACGTGCTCGTCATCGTCGCCGGCGGCTTCTCGAGCCAGCCCGTCGACCAGCTGACGCGCGAGACTCTGCTGAGTACCTTCGAACTCAACGTCATCGGACCCAGCTTCGCCATCAAGCATGCGGCGCGAGTGATGGGACGCGGCGCATCCATCATTTACATATCGTCGGCCACGGCCGAGCTCAATACACCGGGCATCGCGGCCTATGGCTGCACCAAGGCGGCGGGAGAGCGGCTGGTGCAGATCGCGGCCTTCGAATACGGCACGCGCGGCATTCGCCTCAACTCCCTGCAGCCAGGACTCCTCGAAACCCCTCTATCGCAGGCGTTGCTGCAACGGCCGGGGGTGCGGCGCGCCTACGAGCGCGAAACGCCGCTCGGGCGGCTCGCGAACGTGGATGACGTCGCCGCGGCGGCCGTATGGCTCGCGAGCGACGGCTGCCACACGACGGGCGATCGGATCCGCGTGGCCGGCGGCGTGCACCTGCGCCGTCATGCGCTGCCAGAGGACTATCGAGACGGCTGAGCCAGCCTACATTCTCCGCCGGGTGCGCAGCGGCCCTCGGCACAACAGTGGGAGCCCTTCTGTGACGAAGACGCAAACTCTCGAGCCAAGTACCGGCATGGTGCAGGTCGACCGCGAACGATTGCAGTTCCGAGTCGATCGGCGCACCTACTCCGATCCGGAGATATTCCGCCGCGAGCGCGATACCGTCTTCAGACGCTGCTGGCTTTACGCCGGTCACGGGTCGGAGCTTTTGCAGGCGGGGGATTTCCTCACCCGAACGATCGGCGGCTTCGATTTGATTCTGACGCGCGATCGCGCAGGAGAAGTCAGCGCCTTCTACAATGCATGTACTCACCGGGGCTCGACGTTGTGCCGCGAAGCCCGCGGCAACACCCGCGTGGTCGCCTGCCCGTACCACGGATGGGTGTTCGATCTTCAGTCGGGTCAACTGCGCGACAAGGCCACCAAGAGCGGTTACCCCGCCGATTTCAATGTCGACGGCACGTATGACTTGCGCCGCGTGGCGCGAATTGAGGCGTATCGGGATTTTTACTTCGTCAACTTCGACGCCGGAGCGGAGAGCCTGGAACAGTACCTCGCCGGCGCCGCCGAATATCTGGATCTCGTGGCCGATCAGTCCGAATCCGGATTGGAGGTGATTGCCGGAGGACAGGAGTTGTACACTCCGGGGAACTGGAAACTGCTCGTCGAGAACAGCTACGACGCCTATCACGGGCCCGCGCTGCACCGTTCCTATTTCGAATTTCTCGACACGCGCGCCTCGAGCCAGAACATGGTCGCGACCCAGCGCGGATACGGCTTAGGCCTCGGGAACGGACATGGTGCATTCGAGATCGAGCTCAACTCCGGCCGCCCCGTGGCCCAATGGATAGCAGCCTTCGGCGAGGAAGCGAAACCCAAGATCGAAGCCTTGAAGGAGGGTCTCAATAGGCGCTTCGGAGAGTCCCGCGCCCAGAGAATTGCCGAGCGCCAGCGCAACCTCATCATTTTTCCGAACCTCGTGATCAACGACAACATCGGACTGTCGGTGAGGACCGTGTACCCTCTGGGCCCGGATAAGCTGATGGCCTACGTATGGGCACTCGGCACGCGCAACGAAGACCCGCTATTGCGCAAGATCAGATTGGACAACTACCTGACCTTCGTCGGCCCGGGTGGATTCGCCACGCCGGATGACTTCGAGGCTTTCGCCCTATGCCAGCGCGGCATCGATTTCACGCCGCCGAGCTGGAGCGACATCTCCAAGGGGATGACCAAGGACGAAGACCTGCTGCACGCCAAGGGTGATTTTACGGATGAAGCCCAGATGCGGGGCTGGTGGGCGCAATGGGATCGCATCCTCGGCGGCGCAAAACGGATCGGTGTATGAAGGGCAAGATCAAACGCGAAGAGGTCGAGGACTTCCTGTACATGGAAGCGCGGCTGCTCGATGAGTGGCGTTTGGAGGATTGGGAGAAGCTCTTCACCGACGACGGCCGGTATCTGGTTCCGCCCGTGGGGATCAGCAACGCGGATTCCGCGGACCCCGCGAACACGCTGTTTCTGATTGCCGACGATCGCACCCGCATTCATCAGCGCGTCGTTCGCCTGATGAAGAAATCGGCACATGCGGAGTATCCGCATTCGCACACCCGCCACTGCATAACAAACGTAGAATTGCGGGGGCACGATGATTCCGGCCACAGAGTGTCGGCGGCGTTTACTACGCATCGCATCCGGCGCCGCGAGCTCATTACCTATGTGGGACAGCTGCTCTACACGCTCGTGCGCGCTGAAGGCGGGCTTGCGATCCGGGAGAAGAGAGCATGTCTCGACTTCGATGTCCTCGCGCCGCAAGGCGGCCTCACTCTCATTCTTTGACTCTCTCAGGCCTCCCAGCCGGGCCTCTGATTGATCGCGCTCATCTGGCGCACAAAATCGCCGATGTCGGCGTAGTCGCGCCAGCGCGCGATCATGTCGCCGCGGAACTCGAATACTCCCATGACCGGGACGCTCACCACCTGCTTCTCGAAGTGGAAGTTGTCGGTACGCTCGGTCAGCACCTTCGATCCGTCGGCGGTCACCGCGAGGTGGTGGACGACCCATTCGATACGCGTCACCCGGATCAGGTTCGGAGTGATGAACGCGCGCACGTCGGCGCGGCCGTGCATGGCCGCCATGGGGACGTTCTGATAGTCGATGTCCTCAGCCAGCGCCGCGATGATCCCGTCGATATCTCGTCGATTCCACCGGTCGACGAATGCAAGCGAGAGTGCAACGACATCGGTCATGGTCGGCTCCTTTATTAGGTCCGCGATGGCATGGTGTAGTTGAGCGCGCATCGACCCCCGTCGATAACCATCGTCTCTCCGGTCATGAAGCTCGCACCGTCGCCGGCCAGGAATAGCGCCGCACCCGCCATCTCCTCCGGTGTTGCGAAGCGGCCCAGCGGGGTACGGGCGAGTATCGGCGCGTGAAATTGGGGGTGATCGGCGGCCATGCCCGTCATCGTCGGGCCGGGCGCGAGGGCGTTGACGCGTATTCCGAACGGCGCCAGCGAAACCGCCATCTCACGGGTCAGCCCGCCGAGTCCGGCCTTGCTCGCGCAGTAGGCAGTCTGCCCGGGATTGGCGAGCATGGCGCTCACCGAGCTCACGTTGATGATGGCACCGCCCCTGCCCTGCGCGACCATGCGTTTGGCGCTCGCCTGGCCGAGCTGGAACGGCGCGGTGAGATTGATGGCCAGTACGCGCTCGAACTCTCCGCGTTCCAGCGACAGGAAGTCGACGACGCGCGCGACCCCCGCGCAGTTGACGCATATGAAGAGATCGCCGAAGGCCTCCACCGCGGTGGGTACGATGCGTGCGAGCTCCTCCGCATCAGCGACGTCGCAGCGCGCGAACCGCGCGCGGCCGCCCGCCGCCAGAATCTCGGCCGCGACTGCCGCACCCGCTTCCGCTTGCTGGTCGACCAGCAGCACCGCGGCGCCCTCGGCCGCAAAGCGCCGGGCGATCGCGGCCCCGATGCCTTGCGCCGCGCCCGTCACGATAGCGGCCTTGTCGCGTAATTGCATGGCGCGTTCTCCAAAGAAAGCCCGCAGCGGCCTTCCCTCCTGATCATACAACATCGTTGCGATGATGATAGTAAGTCATGCATACTAATGAGCAAGCGCCTGGGCTAAAGGAGAGACGCGATGTCCGAGATTGGCAATGAACGGCGTGACGTATTCAACGACGATCACCGTCAGTTCCGCGAGACCGTCCGTCGCTTCTTCCGCAAAGAGGCCGAGCCCCACTACCGCGAATGGGAGAAGGTCGGGATTTTTCCGGCCGACCTGTTCCGCAAGGCGGGCGAAGCCGGGATTCTTCAGGCGGGGGTGCCGACGGAGTATGGCGGCGGCGGCGGCGATTTCCTGCATCACGTCATTCTTCACGAAGAGATGGGTTATTCGCTAGCCGGCGCCAGCATGGGAGGCGGTCTAGGAATCGACGGCTCGAGCTATCTCATCCTGGCCGGCGGCACCGAGGAGCAGAAGCATGAGTGGCTGCCCCGATACGCGAGCGGCGAGACCATCGCCGAGGCCTGCTTCACCGAGCCGCAGTCCGGCAGCGATGTCGCCGGCTTTCGCACCTTCGCGAAGCGCGAGGGTGACGATTATGTGATCAACGGCAACAAGATCTGGATCACGAACGGCAACCTCTGCACGATGGTACCCGTGGTCTGCAAGACCGATCCGGAAAGCGGTTCGAAGGGCATGAGCGTGTTCCTGGTCGACGTCGACACCCCCGGCGTGGCCCGCGGCAAGCCGATCGAGACGCTGCATCGGGGCTGCGCGAACGAGGCGGAATTCTTTTTCGAGAATGCCCGCGTGGGCCGCGAGCGGTTGCTCGGCGGCCGTGAAGGCGGTGGATTCAAGCAGGTAATGGGCGTGCTCAACGACATGCGGGTCGCCGAAGGCGCGCGCTATCTCGCGGCCGCGGAACTCGCATTCTCGCTCACCCTGGAATACGTCAAGAATCGCAAAGCGTTCGGTCAGCGCATTCTCGACTTTCAGAATACCCAATTCCGGCTCGCCGAGATGAAAACCGATCTGACCGTGGCTCGCGCGTTCCTGGATCAGACGCTCGCCAAGATCAAGAGCGGCACCTTGACGGGCATCGACGCGTCGATGGCGAAGATGTGGCTCTCGGAGCTCGAGTTCCGAGTCGCGGACGGCTGTCTGCAGCTACACGGCGGCATGGGCTATGCACACGCAACGCCCATCTCGGCCATCTGGACGCACGCTCGCGTGCATCGAATTCTGCTCGGCACGTCCGAGATCCATCGTGTGCTCATCGGTAAGAGCCTGGGCTGAGGCAGGTGCAGCGCGTCATTGCGCTCGGAGACGGGCGAATATTGCTCGCGTGAGATACTGCCGGTCGGGCTGCCTACCTTTGAATCTCAGGCGATCTTCGCAAGCTTGACGCTGTCGAACGATGCCAGAAGCTTCGCCAGCTCCTTCTCGTAGTTCTCCAGGCTCTCCTGCTTCACGTGGCCGTAACCTCGGATCATGTCCGGCAGCGCCGCGATGCTCGCGACCAACGCCTGATTCTCGAGATTCAACACGGGCAAAATGCCCTCGATCGTCTTGCGATAGTCCTCGATCAGCCTCCGCTCGGTTCTACGCTCCGCCGTGTATCCGAACACGTCCAGGCGTGTGCCGCGCAATCTCTTCAGGCGGCTGAGCAACCTGAACGCCTTGAGCATCCAAGGCCCGAATGCGATCTTTCTGGGCTTTCCCGTCAGCTTGTCGTGGGGATTGAAAATCGGCGGCGACAAATGCACTTTTAAGGTGTAGTCCCCGGCAAACTGCTGCTTCAAGCGCCGCTCGAAATCTCCGTTCGAATAGAGCCGAGCCACCTCGTACTCATCCTTGTAGCTCATGAGCTTGGAGAGGGAGATCGCCACGGCCTGGGCGACCGCCGTCGATCCCGGCACCTTGGCGTTCTCTTGTTCACGAACCTTTTGCAGGAAATCGATATATGACCTCGCATAGGCCGCGTCCTGATAGTCGGTGAGGTGCCTGACCCGGCGCGCGAGGAGTTGCTCGAGCGTTTCGGAAACCGGCTCCTCTCCGGTCCCAGCTCCGCCCGCCTGGGCGAGCGTGGCCGTGAGCCGCGCCGGATCCTGAGCCGCGAGGCGCCCCCAGTTGAGCGCGTGCAGGTTCGCTTCGATCGCAACCCCATTCAACCGGATGGCCTGTTCGATGGCTGCGAGCGAAATCGGCATGAAGCCCTTCTGCACCGCATATCCGAGCATGAAGACATTCGTCGCGATGCTGTCGCCGAGCAGCCGCACCGCCGAGGAAGTCGCCGGCACCGACGAAACTCGATCACGACCGACCCGCTGTACCAGGATGTTGATCAGCCTGCCCTGAGAGAGGTCGATCCCCTGGTTGGACTGAAACTGTGCCGTCGGCACCACATCGTCGTTGACGACGATCTGTGCCGTGTCGCCGCGCACGAGGTCCAGCGTCGCCTGGCCTGTCGTCACGACCAAGTCGCAGCCGATCACGAGATCGGCGGATTCCTCCCAGAGGCGCGTCGCGAACAGCTTGTCCTTGGACGCGCCGATGCGCAGATGCGTCACGACGGCACCGCCCTTCTGCGCCATGCCGGTGATGTCCATGACGCTGCTCGCCTTGTCGTCGAGATGGGCCGCCATCCCGAGGATCGAGCCGACCGTAAGGACGCCCGTGCCGCCGATGCCGGTGATGAGCACGTTATAGGCATCGGTCAGCGGCAGGGTCACGGGCTGCGGCATATGCTCGAAGAGATGGTCCAGCTCATCGATCGATTTGTCTGCCTCGCCCTTGCGAGGCCCGCCCCCGTGCACGGAGACGAACGAGGGACAGAAGCCGTCGAGACAGCTGAAATCCTTGTTGCAGTTCGACTGATCGATCTTGCGCTTGCGGCCGAACTCGGTATCGAGCGGCTGCACGCTCACGCAGTTGGACTTCTTGTTGCAGTCTCCGCAACCCTCGCACACGTCCTGATTGATGAAGACACGCTTGGGAGGATTCGGGAACTTATTGCGCTTGCGGCGGCGACGCTTCTCCGCCGCACAGGTCTGATCATAGATGAGCGCCGAGACGCCCTTCACCTGCTGCAGCTCCTTCTGGACGAGTTCGAGTTCCTTGCGATGGTGCACCGTCGTCCCTTTGGGCCAAGAGACGCTTGCGGGATACTTCTGCGGCTCATCCGTCACGATGACCACGGGCCGCACCCCTTCCCAGTAAAGCTGATTGGCCATGTCCTCGACCGACAGCTGACCGTCGATCGGCTGCCCGCCGGTCATCGCTACCGCATCGTTGTACAGCAGCTTGTACGTGATGTTCGCCTTCGAGGCGACGGCCTGCCGCACGGCGAGAATGCCGGAGTGAAAATAGGTGCCGTCGCCCAGATTCTGGAACGCGTGCGGTATGTCGACGAAGGCCTCCAGGCCCACCCAGAGCGTCCCCTCCGCACCCATCTGCGCCGCCCACTCGGTTTTGCGATCCGGCATGAGCATCGGGATCAGCCCGTAGCAGCCGACGCCGGTAAACGCCATGCTCCCTTCGATGGTCCGAGTGGAGGTGTTGTGCGGGCAGCCCGAGCAGAAATAGGCCGTACGGATGAGGTTCGTCGCCGGCAGCTGCACGACCTTCGCACGGCGGCTGCGGATCGCCGCAAACCGCTCCTTCAGCCGCGCGTCCGCCAAGCCTAGCGCTTCGATGCGTCTCATAACGATCTCGACCGCCAGGTTGACCGATAGCTCTCCGTGCGCCGGCTTGAGCGTCGCACCGTGCTCATCGGTCTTGCCGGTGATGCGCGGACGAAGTTGCGCGGGTTCGTGATAGAAGGCCAAGGTGAGTTGATCCTCGATGATCGGGCGTTTCTCCTCGATCACCAGCACTTCCTCGTGGCCCCGCCCGAAGGCGACTGCGTTCGCAGTCTCGAGCGGCCACACCATGCCGACCTTGTACAGGCGAATGCCGAGACTAGCGGCGCGGCCCGCGTCGATGCCGAGCTCGCGCAACGCCTCGCGTACGTCCAGATACGCCTTGCCGGAGGTCACGATGCCGAGACGGCGGCGCACGCTGTCGAAGATCACTCGGTCGAACCCATTCGCGCGCGCGAAAGCCCGAGCAGCCGGCAGCTTGAAATCGACCAGGCGGCGCTCCATCGGCAGCGGCATGAAATCGAGCTTTCGGCTGTTCAATCCCCCGGGCGGCATCTCCACGTCGGTCGGCAGAACGATGCGCACGCGATCCGCGTCGACATCGACCGTGCGTGTCAGCTCGAGATTGTCGGTGACGCCCTTGAATCCAACCCAGAGCCCCGAGAACCGCGACAGCGCCCAGCCGTAGAGACCTAAATCCAGGAACTCCTGCGTATCGGCCGGAGCGAGCACCGGCAGCATGCCGGCAATGAACACGTGGTCGGATTCGGCGGCAGTCACAGAGGACTTGCCGCCCATGTCGTCGGCGCCGACGACGAGCACTCCACCGTGCTTGCCCGAGCCATCGTAGTTGCCGACCTTGAGCGCCTCGCAGGCGCGCTCCACCCCCAGATGCTTGCCATACCAGAGGGAAAAAATTCCGTCGTACCGGGCTTGCGGATATCGATCCAGCCACTGTGTACCCTTGATCGCGGCGGCGGCGAGCTCCTCGTTGACTCCAGGAACGAACTTGATGTGATTCTGCTCGAGATGCTTCTTCGCGGACCAAAGCGCGAAGTCATAGGTTCCGATCGGCGACCCGCGGTATCCGGAGATGAAGCCGGCCGTGTTCAACCCGGATGCCGCATCGCGCAGCCGCTGCGTGATGGGGAGGCGCACCAGCGCTTGAATCGAGGACATGTACACTTCCCCGGTCTGCTGAGTGTATTTGTCATCGAGTGTGACGGCTGTCTTGCTCAAATTCGCTTCTCCTCCGCAGGGCATAGATCAGGTACTGGACGCGCGCGATCCTTCGCGTCAGCGATTCCGATAAACCGGCTTTCGCTTTTCCTTGAATGCCGCCACCGCCTCGAGGATGTCCTCCGAGCCCGCCGATTGAAGCTCGTATGCCATCGAGAGATCGAAAGTCTCACGCGCGCGCGACTTCAACAGCGCGTTGAGCGACCGCTTGGTGCCCCGGACCGCGATCGGCGGGAGGCCCGCGATGCGCTCCGCAATTTTCCGCGCCGCCGGCAGGCATTCCTCCGCGGTGTCGATGAGATCCGTCACCAGACCGAACCTGAAGGCGTCGTCCGCCGAAAGGACATCGCCGGTCAAGAGGTAGCGCTTCGCTCGATGCATGCCGACGGACGCGGGCCAGACGAGACAACCGCCGTCCCCCGCGACCAGCCCGACCTTGACGTGGGGATCGGCCAGGCGCGCGGTGCGACTCGCGACGATGATGTCGCAAGCGAGCACGATGGAGGCCCCCAGGCCCATCGCATCGCCGTGCAGCGCCACGACGATCGGTACCGATATGTCGAGCAACGCATGGATGATGCGCAACCCGGTTTCGGTCATGCGGGTACGCTTTGCAAGGTCGCTTTGAAGGCTTACCACCTCGTTGAGATCCCCGCCGGCCGAGAATGCCTTGCCCGTCGAGGCGAAGAGCACCGCACGTATATCGGCCTCGCCGCGCATCTGGAGGAGCACCGAAAGCAGCTCATTGTGCATGTCATCATCGATTGCGTTGAGCGACTCCGGCCGATTCAGCGTCAGCAGCGCGAGGTGCCCGTCGATCTCGTAGCGAATGCTCTTGTAGTCATGCATGGTGGCGACCTTTGAAAATCAGACGACGATCCGTGGGTTCAGGCGGACATTCAGCTTGTACAGGCCCCTGAACACGATCTGCGGCATGAAGTCGAGCGCCGGGTCGAGAAACTCCACGCTCTCGAAGCGCCGCACCAGCGCCGTGAAGAACTCCGTCAGCTGCATCTTCGCCAGCAGGTGGCCCACGCAATGATGCAGGCCCGGTCCGAACACCAGGGATTGGCTGTTGTCCCGCTCCAGGTCGAGTTGATCCGGGTGCGCGTAGACGCGGGGATCGCGATTGCCGGCCGCCTGCATCAAATACATGGTATCTCCGGTGCGAATGGTCCTGCCGTGCCATTCGAAATCCTCGATCGCCACCCGCGGCTGCGCGGCGGACATCGCGGAGAGACGCATGATCTCATTCACACAGGTCAGCGCTCGATCCGGATGCTCATACAGGTAATTCCAGTTTTGCGGACTGCGGCCGAGCGCGATGAGGCCGAGGGTCATCGAGTTGTGGGTGGTGTCATGGCCTGCCACCAGGATGAGCGACAGAGCAGCCAGCATCTCGTCCTCGGACAACGATTCTCCGTCCTCGGTGGCTTCGATGAGCGAGGTGAGAAGATCCTCCTGGGGGTTCCGGCGGTGCTCCTCGATGGCTTTGCTGAAAATCTCGTTCATCTCGATCATGGCTCGATCGGCCGCCTCCAACCACTTGATCTCCGGCCGCGACGAGGCGAGGCCGGCCTGAAAGGCATTGGCCCAAGACTTCAATCGCGGCAGATGCTCCTGCGGCAGGCCCATCAACTTGAGGATCACGCCGCCGGGCAGTTGCCTCGCGATTCCCTCGACGAATTCCAGGGGCTCCTTCGGATTCATATCGTCGAGCAACTTCGCCACTCGAGCCTGTACATAAGGTCGAACGGACTCCACCACCTTCTTGCTGAAAGCCTTCACGAGAAGCTTGCGCATGCGGGTATGAATCGGCGGGTCGTTCGACACGATCCATTTCGTCAAATAGGTGAGCAGTGTCGGAATCCGCTTTTGCAACTCGTCCGGCGCGAGTACCGCGAAAGTCGTGCGCCGCGCAGGATTCACCGAAAGCGGCAGCTCGCCGCTGAACCCGCGCACGACGTCGGCGTGGCGGGTCACCAGCCAGGCACCGGTCGCCGGACTCCAATGGATGGGGTCGAGTTCTCTCAACCGATCGAGCTCCGTTAGGAGCGACTCTCCCAACTCGGGGACCTTGGAGAGATCGACATCTGGAGCGGCTGCGACAGCGTTCATATAACCTCCCGGAATTTCAATGGGTTAGGGCGCCACCACCACACTGGATGGCGCGTGCCTTTTCAGTAGGATTTCGGCATCCCGAGCTCCTTCTCGGCGATGAACGACAGGATGAGCTGCTCGCTGACCGGGGTGAGTCGCTGCAGCATCGATTCGCGGAAAAGACGCTCGACTTGATACTCCTTCGCGTAGCCCATACCGCCGTGCGTGAGCACCGCTTGCGTGGCCGAATCGAACGCGGCGCGCCCGGCCAGAAACTTCGCCGCATTCGCGTAGGAGCCGCAGGGCTCCTTTCGGTCGTAGAGCGACGCGGCCTTCATCGTCATCAGCCATGCCGCCTCGATGGCACACCAGATTTCCGCCAGCGGATGCTGAATGGACTGATTCTGACCGATGGGTCTATCGAACACGATGCGCTCCCTGGCGTAATTGGCGGCGCGGCGTAAGGCATCCTGCGCAATTCCGATAGCCCCGGCCGCAACGATGATGCGCTCCGGGTTCAAGCTGTGAAGCAGGTAATGGAACCCCTTCCCCTCTTCGCCGATGCGGTCCTCGTCCGGAATGAACAGGTCCTGAATGAAAATCGCATTCGAGTCGACGGCAGCCCGGCCCATCTTGGGGATGCGCCTCACCTCGATCTTCTCGCGATCGAGTTTCGTGAAGAATATCGTCATACCGTCGGTAGGCTTCTTGCATTCCTCGAACGATGTCGTACGCGTGAGCAGCAGGATGTTGTCGGCCTCCTGGGCCGTCGATGTCCAGATTTTGCTGCCGTTGACGACATAGCCACCGTCGACCTTCTTGGCGAAGGTTTTTATCCGGGTGGTATTGAGGCCGGCGTTCGCCTCCGTGACCCCAAAGCAGGTTTTTTCGGACCCCGAGATCAGCGGCCGCAACATGCGACGTTTCTGATCGGGCGTGCCGAGAACGACGATCGGATGAGGCGCGAAAAGATTGATCTGGAGCGTGGACATCGCCGCCGAACCGCCTCCGGACGATGCCACCGTATTCATCATGATGGCCGCCTCGGTCACCCCGAGATTCGACCCGCCGAGCTCCTCCGGCATGGTAATTCCGAGCCAGCCGTCCGCCGCCATCGCCGTGTGAAACTCGTGCGGGAACTCCCCCACGGTGTCTTTCCGGCTCCAGTATTCGTCCGGGAACTTGACGCAAATACGCTTGACCGCCTCGGCGATTGCGCGCTGATCATTGCTTAGGGTGAAGTCCATGCCCTACCTCGGCTTATGGCGTTGCGTGATCAAGCTTCGGCGACAGTATCGAGCTATATCAAACCGGATCCCAGCTGAAGACCTTGTTGGATGGTACCAGCGGTAAATAACTCGGCTGGAACGCCGGGAGCACTCGCTCGACGATGGTCTCCGGAATCCAGCCCTCGGCAGTATGCGCGGTTCGAATCGGACGCGGCTGGCTGAAGAGATAGATCTCATTGTTGCGCACACCGAAGATCTGGCCCGAAGTCTGACGCCCGCCCTCGCTCGCGAGCGCGACCACGAAGGGCGCGATGCGCTCGGGCTTGAGCCGCCGATTGATTTCGAGGCGCTTCATGTTCTCCGGTGTGGCGGGAATGGTCGCCACCATACGCGTCCAAGCGAAGGGGGCGATGGCATTCGACGTCACCCCGAATCGTTCCATGTCCATGGCGATGAGCTTCGACATGCCGGCAACGGCAAGCTTCGCCGCACCGTAATTGACCTGGCCGAGATTGCCGATGAGACCGCTGGTCGAGGTCATGTGTACGTAGCAGCCGCTCTGCTGCTGCTTGAAATGCGGCGCAGCGGCGCGCGACACGTAGAACACGCCGCGCAGGTTCACGTCGACCACACTGTCAAAATCCTCGCGGGTCATCTTGTGGAAGAGACCATCACGCAGGATACCTGCGTTGTTGACCACCACGTCCACTCGACCGAACGCATCGATCGCGTCCTGGATGATGCCATGCGCATCATCCCAGTCCGCTACGTTCCGGACGCTGGCAACGGCTTGGCCGCCGGCCGACTCGATCTGCTCGACGACGGCGCGAGCGACCGCCGGATCGCGTCCCTCGCCCGATGCGGATACACCGGCGTCGTTGACCACGACTTTGGCACCGTACTTCGCCATGAGTTTCGCGATCTCGGCGCCAATGCCGTTTCCGGCTCCCGTTACCACCGCAACTTTGCCACTCAGCATTCCGCTCTCCCTGGTCGAGTTCGCTGCGGGCGCCCGCGTCGTCCGTGCGAATTGATAACCCAATCATACGGTACGTGTGTGTACCAGACAACTGCGCCAGCCGGCCTGATCCCGACGGCGCTCGATGCCTCGATAATTGTTTGCTATGTTTGTACTGTCGATGACAATATGCGAGCGACGCATCTGTGGGTTAAGTTCGTCGATCCGCTGTTCGGCATGTCGCCCGCCGCCGCTGGGCGATTCTCATGGAGATACTCGATGTCGCTCAATCATTACGTCACCCTCGGGAGATCGGGGCTGAAAGTGAGCCCGGTCTGCCTCGGCGCCATGACCTTCGGGCAGGAGTGGGGATTCGGGGCCGACGAGGCGACGGCGGCGCGCCTCATGGACCGTTTCATCGAGCGCGGCGGTAATTTCATCGACACGGCCAACATTTACACGGGTGGCCACTCCGAGCAGATCATCGGAAACCACATCGGCCGGGACTCGGCGAAGCGCGATCGTGTCGTCATCGCGACGAAGTTCGCCGGCACTATGCACCGCGGCGACCCCAACGCAGGCGGGGCGAGCCGTAAAGGCATTTTTGCGAATTGCGAGGCGTCCCTGCGCCGCCTGCAGACCGATTACATCGATCTCTATTGGATGCATTGGGAAGATCCGTTCACTCCGATCGAGGAGACGATCGCAGCGCTCAATGCGTTGGTCGAGGCCGGGAAGGTGCGCTATATCGGTTTCTCCGATACTCATGCCTGGAAAGTAGCGCGCGCCCAGAGCGTTGCGGAATTTCGCGGCTGGGCCCCGTTGATCGCTCTTCAGGTCGAATATTCGCTGCTCGAGAGGACGGTGGAAGGTGAGCTCATTCCGATGGCGCGGGCCCTGGGCCTCGGCGTCACCCCTTGGTCGCCACTTCGCTCAGGCGTGCTGAGCGGCAAGTATTCCCGCGATAATATGAAAGCCGAATCCGCGGGTCGCGCCGACTGGGTGGCGCGCAATGCAAATGAGCACACCTATCGAGTTTTGGACGTGCTCGCCGATGTGGCGCGCAAGCGGGACACGACGCCGGCGCGCGTCGCCATCGCGTGGGTGTTGACGCGCCCCGGCGTGGCCTCGCCGATCCTCGGCGCACGCACCGAAGCGCAGCTCGACGACAATCTCTCGGCTGTCGACTTGAAATTGATGCCTGAGGACATCGCGGTGCTCGACGCGGCCACCATCCCCAAGCTGAACTTTCCGACCCGATTTTTGGACGGCGCGGTGCCGGCAAGCTATCCAGGCATGGCGGTCAATGGCCGGAATTTCGAGGTTCACTCGCGCGCCGCACAGATGGAATCGAAGCGCAATGAGGGAGATCCGCCATGAGCGCCTTGTATATCGTGTTCGTGGAGAAGCCGGCGGACCCCGGCGAAATTGCCGAGTATCGGCGTATCGCGCAGCCCACGCTCAAGGGTAGAGCCGTGAAATTCCACACGCGGCCCGGCTGCAAACTCTATACGGTGGAGGGCGACGAGGTCGATGCCGTCGTCGTGCTCGAGTTCGATACCGTCGAGGAGGCGAAGGATTGGTACCATTCGCCCCAATACCAAGAAGCGGTGCAGCATCGCCTCGGGACCGCGCGGAGCCGCGCCGTGATCGTCGAGAAACTGCCCCAAGCTTGATGTTAAGGACTTGAATCCCGAGGCAATTACTCGAGACCGCTCGCCGGCATCTCACGCCTCGAGTACAGGACCTCGTCGATCGATGGCAATTTGTCCGCATCGAGCTCGAAACCGGACTCGCGGAACCACGCCCGCTCACGCATGATCTGCCTTCCCGCCTGTTCCATCACCCGATTCGCCGATGCTTGAGCAAGGGCGGCCGTGCCGCTTTGCCGCGCCGCACAAAGTAACTCGTCCGCAGACTTCTTGAGCGACGTGACCACACCGGCGAGCTCGGACTGACGCGGAATTGACATCCTCAGGATGTGCGTCGCCTTGGCAAGCGCGGCCCGCGCCGCCACGTCTGTCTCGTCCTTCGGTTCGCCGTCCCGCGCATCTTCCACCATGGCGTTGACGAGCTCCGTGTATTCGGAGAGCTCTGCGAGCAAGTAGTCGAACACTTTATCGTGCTGCAACGCCATGATGCGCAGATATCCGATCAGGATGTTTGCCTGATCGATCGCCAGCATCTGGCCGTTGGGCAGAGCGGGCAGGATGACCTCGCGCAGAGATCGGATCATCGCTTGAAAGCGAAGTGCGAAGTCCGGAACCATGAATCAGATTCTCCCCTTCAAGGCGCTGTGCAGTGCGGAAAGCGTCAGCGGCATGGCGTTGATGATCCAGCCCACGCGGATGTCCTGGTGGGTCTTCTCCCCCATCATGATCCGCGGAGCCGTCGCGAGCGCGTTGATCGTCCCGCGCCATAGGCTGAATACGTCGTAGTAGTCCAAGCGTCCGCGATCAACGGGAAGTCCTGACAATGCTTCGTATAAGCGGACGAATTCCTCACGCGGATAAAAGCCGCCCACCAGTTCGAGGCCGTTTTCGTCGATCTCGGAAAATAGGGGACTACATAAGTAAGCTAGATCCTCGTGCCGGTCGCCCAAATGCACCAGCTCCCAATCGAGCACGGCGGTAATTTGACCGTCCTCCGGTCTGAACAGAAAGTTGCCGCCCCGAAAATCGCGGTGCACGAACGAGACGTGATCGATCGCGGGGGCGTTGTCACGCAACCATTGCGCCGCCAAGGTCATCAGCGGATAGGGCTCCGCACAATCCTCTTCCCACACC
>Ga0182024_10001314_pt1 | contig 64275 bp, 55 predicted proteins | sample P32metaG_FD_120480 | JGI IMG/M metagenome (GOLD analysis project Ga0182024, IMG submission 120480) | Permafrost microbial communities from Stordalen Mire, Sweden - P3-2 metaG (Illumina Assembly) | ecosystem: Environmental > Terrestrial > Soil > Wetlands > Permafrost | place: Sweden: Stordalen... | reverse complement strand
GCTCGACGAGTTCTTCAGTGCGACCGCCGGCGGCGGCGCCACGCTCAACGGCGCGCCGATCGAGGCGACGACGGGAACGACGCTCGCCGACGCGCGCATCGCCGGCCCCAAACCTCTGCTCGACCGCGTTGCGACACAGGTGCCACCGTTCACCACCATGCCGCGCGTGCGCTCGCTGGCGCTGCGCCTTGCCCGCGTCGCGCAAGGTTCCCTCGACGTGGCGCTCGTTGGCGGCAACAGCCACGACTGGGACCTTGCGGCGGCTGATCTTTTGGTGCACGAAGCAGGCGGCGTGCTGACGTCGTTGCAGGGGGAACCTGTGACCTACAATTGTCCGGTGCCGCGGCACGGGACGCTGGTCGCAGCCGGCCGCGAGCGGCACCGCAATCTGATCGACCTGTTCCGGCAGATTGCGCCCCAGTAGATCGCGGATCGAGCGCACGGATCGCGTATGTCGAACGGCGGCCCCGAACAGCGGCAATTGCTCCATCTCGTGTTCGGTGGCGAGCTCGCCAACGTCGCGCGGCTCGAATTCAAGGATCTCGACAATCTCGACATCGTCGGCGTCTATCCGAACTACGCCGGCGCCTACGCGGCCTGGAAGGCGAAGGCGCAGCGCACCGTCGACAATGCCGAGATGCGCTATTTCATCGTTCATCTGCACCGGCTGCTCGATCCGCAGAACGAGCCGCCGCAACGCTGAGACGGTCCATGCGCGTTGACGAACCGCACGGCATATTGAGCGGGGCGGATCGTCTGCCGCTGGCGCTGCGTTTCTATCAGCTCGCATCGCGCGCCGCGGGACCGGTCGCGCCGCGCCTCCTGGCGCGGCGGCTGCTGCGCGGCAAGGAGCACCCCGAGCGCCTCGGCGAGCGTCGCGGCGAAGCGAGCCTGCCGCGCCCGGCCGGCCCGCTGATCTGGGTGCACGGCGCCAGCGTCGGTGAAATGCTCGCCGTCGTTCCGCTCATCGAGCGCATCCGCGCCCAGGATTTTCCCGTGCTGGTCACCTCGGGGACGGTCAGCTCGGCGGCGCTCGCCGAACAGCGGCTGCCGGCGGGCACGCTGCACCAATTCATCCCGCTCGATACGCCGCGCTTCGTCGACCGCTTCATCGAGCATTGGCGGCCCGATCTCGCGCTGTTCGTGGAATCGGAATTCTGGCCCAATCTGATCCTGGCGTGCGCCGACCGCAGGATCCCGATGATCGTGGTCAATGGCCGCCTGTCCGAACGCTCGTTCAGCCGCTGGCGGCGCGTGCCGGGCGTGATCGCGGCGCTGCTCGCGCGCTTCGAGCTCTGCCTGACGCAGTCGAGCGCCGACGCGCAGCGCTATGGCGATCTCGGCGCGCCGCGCATCACCAGCACCGGCAACCTCAAGCTCGACGTGCCGGCGCCGCCGGCCGATCGCCCGGTGCTGCAGCGCCTGAGCACGCTCATCGGCGTGCGCCAGGTCATCGCCGCGGCCTCGACGCACGCCGGCGAAGAAAGCGCGATCATCGCCGCGCATCGCCGGCTGCGCGGGAAATCGCCGTCGCTGCTCACCGTGATCGCGCCGCGGCACGCCGAGCGCGGCGCGAGCATCGCCGAGATGGCGAAAGCCGCCGGCCTGTCGGTCGCCATGCGCTCGCGCGGCGACATGCCCAAGCGCGATGTCGATGTCTACATCGTCGACACGTTCGGCGAGCTCGGCCTCGTCTATCGGCTCGCGCCCATCGTGTTCATGGGCGGCTCGCTGGCGAGCCACGGCGGGCAGAATCCGATCGAACCGATCAGGCTCGGCGCCGCCGTGCTGCACGGCCCGCATGTGTGGAATTTCGCCGAAATCTACGCCGCGCTCGACATGGCGCACGGCGCCGAGCTGGTGCCCGACGAGGAGACGCTGACGGCGCGCCTGGGCGCGTGGCTGAACAACCCGGCGGCCCGCACCGCCGTGCTCGATGCCGGCGTCAAGACCGTGGAAAAACTCGGCGGCGCGCTCGAACGCACGCTCGCCGCGCTCGATCCTTATCTGATGCAGCTTCGGCTCCGGCAACGAGCATCGTAATGCGCGAGCCCGCCTTCTGGTGGCGGCCGCACGGCGGCAGCCTGCTCAGTGCGGCGGCGGCAGTCTATGGTGCGGTGGCGTGGCTGCGCATGCGGTCGCAGGGGCGCAACGCCGGCGTGCCGGTGGTCTGTCTCGGCAACCTCACCGTCGGCGGCGCCGGCAAGACGCCGGCGGCGCTCGCGGTCGCGCACCTGCTCCTTGCCGAACGCGAGCGGCCGGTCTTTCTCAGCCGCGGCTACGGCGGGCGGCTGCGCGGGCCGGTCCGCGTCAATCGCGCCGTCCATCACGCCGCCGATGTCGGCGACGAGCCGCTGATGCTGGCGCGGCTGGCGCCGACCATCGTCGCGCGCGACCGCGTCGCCGGCGCCAAAGCCGCGCGCGCCGCCGGCGCCAGCGTCATCGTCATGGACGACGGCTTTCAGAATCCCTCGCTCGCCAAGGATCTGGCGATCGTCCTGGTCGACGGCCCGCGCGGCATCGGCAACGGCCGCATCGTGCCGGCGGGTCCGCTGCGCGCGCCGCTCGAAATCCAGATCGCGCACGCGCAGGCGTTGGTCATCGTCGGTGCGCCGCAGCGCAGCGCCGCGGTCGCCGACGTGGCCCGCCGATACGGCATCGCCACGTTCCACGCCCGGCTCGAACCCGACCGCGGCAGCCTCGCCGCGCTGGGCCACCGCAAGGTCCTGGCCTTCGCCGGCATCGCCAATCCGGAGAAGTTTTTTGCAACGCTCGCCGACGCCGGCATCGCGGTCGCGGAGCGCGCGAGCTTTCCCGATCACCACCGCTACACGGCCGCAGAGGCGCAGGCGCTGCTCGGGCGCGCGAGCGCCGCTAACCTCGTGCTCATCACCACGGAGAAGGACGCGGCGCGGCTTGCCGGCGACCCCGCGCTCGTCGCGCTTGCCGGGCGCGCCATCGCGCTGCCGGTGCGCCTCGTCATCGAGGAGCAGGACGCATTCCGGCAGATGGTCTTGAGCGCGGTGAAGCGGGGCTAGAGCATGATCCCGAAAAGTGGACACCGGTTTTCGGAAAAGATCATGCTCCACCAAAAAGCTTCGAATCGCGGCCCTACTTTTTGCGCAGGTAACCGGCGGCGTGCCGCTGCAGCACCGCCTCGGGCGAGGCATAGGCTTCCTGCAGATCGACGCTCCAGTACCGCAGCTCCTCAAGCGGGATGGCGACACCGGTGACGGCGCAGCGCACGAACGCGCCCGGCCGCACCACGCGAAAATCGCCGTCGAGATACTTGACGTCGGCCTCGCCGGGCATCGGGGAAGGACGATCGGTCCGATTGAGCAACTCAACCTCCGTCGCGGGCAGGCCTCGCCCGCAGGCGCCCCGCAGCTTGGCGGCCGCAACATAATCATTCCGCGGGCGGGGCGAAACCTCCCATTTTTGATGGCTGGGGATGCTGCGGCGCGGTTCCGCGCCGTGATAGTGTCGTCCAGGGACGGCCGACTCGACGATGCCGAGATGGGATTGAAGACGGTTCTGTGCGCGCTGGCCGGTGTCGCCCTGGCGGCAGGCGCTTCTGCGGCGCCGGACCGGGTCGATATCCCCGCGGGCGACGTCACGCTGCATGCGACGCTCTACCGGCCGGAAGGGCCGGGGCCGTTTCCGGCGGTGGTGGCGCTGCACGATTGCGGCGGCGTCCTGCACCGTCCGGTCGCCACCGCGCAGCTCTACGACCAGTGGGCGGACCTCCTGGTGTCGCACGGCTTTGTCGTGCTGTTTCCGGATTCGTTCGGCTCGCGCGGCCTCGGCACGCAATGCCGCGTGCACGAGCGCAAGGCGCGCTCGTCGCGCGAGCGCGTCACCGACGCCAATGCGGCGCGGCGCTGGCTGCAAACGCAGAGTTTCGTGCGTGGCGATCACATCTCGCTCATGGGATGGGCGAGCGGAGGCACCTCGACGTTGTGGACGGTGCGCCCGGCCGCTGCGCCGAAGGACGGCAGCGCGGATTTCCGCTCCGCCGTCGCCCTCTATCCGGGCTGCCGCCGGCTTCGCATCACGGCCTGGAGCGCGCGGGTGCCGACGCTCATCCTCGCCGGCAGCGCCGACGACTGGGAGCCGGCCGCGGTCTGCCAGCAGATGGTCGCCGGTGCCCATGGCCGCAGCGCCAGCGTGCAGATCGTCGTCTATCCCGGCGCGCACCACGAGTTTGACCGCAGAAATGCGCCGCTGCGGGTGCGCACCGGGCTTGCCCACACCGCCGACCCTTCCGGCAAGGCGCATAGCGGCACCGACCCGGCCGCCCGCGCCGACGCGCTCAAGCGCGTGCCGCAATGGCTGGCGCGCTAGATGTTGGTCATGAGGCGCCGTGTTGCGTTGGCCTCGCTGCTGGCGACCGCGGGCGGACTGCTGACGCCGCGCCTTCTCCGCGCGCAGGCGGGATTCCCCAGCCGCCCCATCCGCATCATCGTTCCGGTGTCACCGGGCGGCGGCGTCGACATTTTCGCGCGGCTGATCGCGGCCAAGATCGGCAGCACGCGCCACGCCGAGTTCGTGGTCGAGAACCGCACCGGCGGCAACAGCACGGTCGGCGGCCTCGATGTGCATCGCGCCGCGCCCGACGGCTACACGGTGCTGTTCCACGCCTCGACGCATAACGTGGCCCGACTGGTCATGCGCGAGGTGCCATACGATCCGATCGCCGACTTCACGCCGATCGCGCTCGCCGGCGAGGCGCCGCTGCTCCACATCCTCGCCAACAGCCGGCCGCAGCAATCCCTCGAGCAAATCGTCGCCGCCGCCAAAGCGAAGCCCGACGACTGGTCGTTCGCGACCGCGCAGTTCGGCGCGCCCGGCCATCTCGCGGCCGTCGCCTTCAACCAGTACGAAGGATTGAACCTGCCGATCATCGTCTATCGCGGCACTGCGCCGGCGGCGAACGACGTGGTCGGCGGCCACGTGCCGATGATGATCGAGGCGATGCTCTCCCTGCTGCCGCTGGTGCAGGCGGGCAGCGTGCGGGCAATCGCGGTGACGGGGCGCAAGCGCAGCTCGCTCGCACCCGACATTCCGACCATGACCGAGCTCGGCCTGCCGGGGCTCGACTTCGGCGCCTGGTGGGCGATGTGGGGACCTTCGGGCATGCTGGGCGATCTCGTCGCCACCCTCAACGGCTGGGTCAACGACGCGGTGCAGGCTCTGGCCGCGGAGGGTCGCCTCGGCAAGCTCGGCATCGAACCGGCGCCGCAAACGCCCGCGGCCTTCGCGCAGTTTCTGCTCGCCGATCGCGACCGCAGTGCCAGGCTGCTCAAGGCCGCGAATTTCGTGCCGCAGTAAAGCGCCGCGCCGTTATTACGGATGCCGGGTCACGCCGCGAGATTGCCGAAGCGGATCAGGTTCGCCTTCTGCTTGTCGTTGCGCGGCGGCAGCTTGAACAGCCGCGCGGCGGTGCCGCCGAGCACGTTGTGCTTGGCCTGCTCCGACAGGAACGGCAGGTCCCAGACCGTCGATGGCAGGTCGAAATCCCAGTGCGGATAGTCGGAGGCGTACATGAGCTGGCTCTGCGCATTGATCATGCGGAACGTGCATTCCAATGCCATCATGTCGACGCGCTCCATCGGCTGCGAGGCGTAATACATGTCGCGCATGTAGTCAGACGGCTTCTTCTTGAGCAGCGGAAACTCCGAGCTGCGCAGCATGAATTCGTGGTCGAGCCGCTGCATCAGGAACGGCACCCAGGCAAGCCCGCCCTCGATCCAGATCACCGGCAGCCTGGGGAAGCGCTCGCCGAGCCCGTTGGTCACCCAGTTGGTCATGTGCAGGATGTTGAAGAACGGAAAGCCGAGCGCGTGCACCGCGGCGAAGCGGTTGAGCCCCTTGAACACCGGCTCACCGATATTGATGGCGGAGTGGAAGGCGAGCGCGAGGCCGCGTTCCTCGATGGCGCGGAACACCTTCATGTTGGAGTTGTGATGGATCGGTAGCGTACGCGCCGCGGTCACCAGGAAGCCGGTGACGTGAGCGCAATCGCCGAACGTCTCAACCTGGCGCAGCGCCTCGTCGGGCTCCGAGATCGGCAGCGACAGCATCGAATAAAGCCGGCCGTCGGCCTCTGGCAGCGCCTTCTCGGTGAGCCAGCGGTTATAGGAGAAGCACAGCTCGATCTCCATCTCGGTCGAGGGGTGCAGGCCGACCGAAAGCAGCAGCGTCGGGAACAGGCAGGAATAGTCGACGCTCATCGCGTCCATCCAGCGCCGGCCCAATTCGACGTCGCGCAGCTTGCCGCTCTCGGTCTTCTCCGAGGCGCGCAGCGGATAGCGGGTGATGCGCCCGCCCATGTCCTGGAAGCTCACCTGGCTCGGCGTCAGCGCCTGCCGGCCCTTGGTGCGGCCGGCGAGGACGAGGTGACGCAGCACGTCGTTCTCGATGAACGGCAGGAAATCGTCGAAGCACTCGTTCTCGTAATGGTGCGAATCGACGTCGGCGATCAGGATGTCGTCGAACTTGCGCTGATGCGCCTGCTTGCGCGCGTGCGCGAGCAGCCGGCTGGTATTGAGCTCTTCGACCGGAACGCGGCGGCCGCGATCGGCAAGAAGGTCCATGGCGTAACTCCCGCGCTTTGCTCCCGCGCTTGGCTCCCGGCGCGATGGGGCTTGCAAATGCCAGCGCCGCGCCGAGGTCGTCGGCGCGGCGACAGATTGACGTGTTTTTGCGGAAAAGGCTACCGCCGGCGCGTCTGCGGCGACCGGACGGATCGGACGGCCAGATTCAATTTTCAAGCGATGCCGAACAACGTCATCGCGTTGCTGCGGCCGATCTTGAGACGATCGGCTTCGGCAATCTCGACGGCATCGAACCACGCGGCGGCCTGCGCGTGATCCTCGAACGGATAGTCGACCGCAAACAGCACGCGGTCGGCGCCGAGCGTGGAGATGGCGTGGACGAGCGACGGCGTGCAGAAGTGCCCGCTGGTCGAGACGTGAAAATTGTTGCGAAGATATTCTCTCATGGTGCGCTTGGCGGGCCGGTCCGGTATCTTGGCGAGGCGGTGATCGAGCCGCCACAGATCGTAAGGGATGCGCTCGCCCAGATGGCCGAGCACGATCTGCAGCTTGGGATGCTGGTCGAACAGTCCGCTGCCCATCAGCCGCAGCGCATGGATCGCGGTCTCGTCGGCAAAGCCCCACGGCGAGCCGACGAGCCAGGGATGGCCTTGGTAAATCTGCCGGCGGCTCGGCAGCGGATCGCGCGGGTGCAGATGGAACGGCACGCCAAGCCGCTCGACCTCGGCCCAGAATGGCCGGTACTGCGGCAGGTCGTAATAGACCGCCGAATCCGCCACGCCCACTTGCGAGAAACCGTTGACCAGCGCGCCCTTGAACTTGAGCTCGCGCACGCAGCGCACAAGCTCGTCCGCGGCGGCCTGCGGGTTCTGCATCGGCAACGCGGCAAGGCCGACATAGCGATCGGGATGCCTGTCGATCGCCTGCGCCAATGCGTCGTTCGCCCGGCGTGCCAGCGAGACGGCCCACGCGGTATCGGGAATGCCCTGCACGGCGTTGGAATTGAGCGAGAGGACTGCGATCTCGATGCCGCAGCGGTCCATCTCGGCGAGGCGCGCGCCGTCAAGATCGAGCAGCTTGGCATGCAGCGCCGACCAGTATGCGCTCTGATAGCGCCCGGTGCTGCCGGGGGTCTCCGGGATGGAAAAATGCTCCTCGACCGCGATCTTGCCCCTGCATGGCTGACCATCCGGCTGACGAATTCGCACTCAAGCGCCACCCTGCGATAAGATGTCCGCAAAGTCACGCCGGGCGCACCGGCTTAACGGGATCCCGCGCATGATCACGACCGACACGATCGCGCTTACGCACGACGGCAGCCGCGCCTTCGACGCTTACCTGGCGCGGCCTGCCGCCGGCGCGGCGCCGAGCATCATCATCTTCACCGAAATGTTCGGCGTGGCCCGGCACAACCGCGAGATGGCGGATGGCTACGCGCGGCGCGGCTTCAACGCGCTGGTGCCGAACCTGTACTGGCGCTCGGCCTATCCGGGCGAGCTCGCCTTCGAGGGGCCGGATCGCGACGCCGCCTGGGCGCGGCTTGCCGCCTTCGACGTCGAGGCGGCGGGCCGCGACATCGCCACGGCGGTGGCGTGGCTGCGCAGCCGGCCTTATGCCAACGGCAAGGTGCTTGCGCTCGGCTTCTGCGCCGGCGGCCGCATGGCTTTTGTCGCGGCGGCGCGCGCCGGTGTCGATGCCGCGGTGTCGTTCTACGGCATGGGCATCGCCCAGCATGACGCGGAATTCGCGCAAGTAGCGTGTCCGGTGCAGCTGCACTATGGCCTCAAGGATCCACACATCCCGCAGCCGGAAATCGACGCGGTGATGCAGGCTTCGGGGAGCCGGCCCAATATCGAGACCTTCCTCTACCCCGAAGCCGGCCATTCGTTCTTCAATCCGATCCGGCCGGCCTATCACGCCGCCTCCGCGAAGCTTGCTGGCGAGCGGCTCGAAGCGCTGATCGGGAGCGCCTTCCCCGCGGCCGCGCCGGCGGCGACGGCCTGCTGAAGCGGCGTTCAGAACAGGTCGCCCTGCCCTTCGCCAGCGCGCCGGGGCCGTGGCTTCGGCGGCTCGGCGCGCGGCGCGTCGGGCGATAGCGCACCATCGGCGCGGGCGCCGACGCGGCCGTCGGCAAACTCAATCTCGATCGGCATGCCGGCGCTGACGGACGCGGCCGTGCGCAGCGGCTGGCCGGCCGCGTCGCGCACGAGAGTGAAACCGCGCGCGAGCACGCCGCGATAGGAGAACGCCGCGAGCAGTTGCGCGTCGCGTTCGCAGCGGGCATGGCGCGCGGCGATCATGGTCTTGAAGGCGACGCGGGCGCGCTGCGCGGCGGCGGCGACGCGATCGCGACCGCGGGCGTTGCGCGTGCGATAGGCCTCGATGTTGGCGGCGACGCCGGCGCGCAGCCGCAACGCCATGCCGGCATAGCGTTCGCGCCGGCGCTCGACATTGGTGCGCAGCAATTGCGGGGCAAGCCGGGCGCCGACGCGCGAAAAGCCGACGCGGTGGAGCTGCGCGTTGGCGCGCAGCGCCCGGCGCAAGCCCTCGGCGGCGTGATCGAGCCGCTGCCGCGGCAGCGCCAGCACCTCGTCGGCATCCGGCAGCGCGCGGGCCGCCGAGCGCAGTTCGCTGCGGCGCGCTTCCTGATTGCGCCGCCAGCAGGCCAGCGCGCGCCGCGCCAGAGAATCAACATCGATAAGCAGGTCGGCGCGCACCGGCACCGCCATCTCGGCGGCGGCGGTCGGCGTCGGCGCCCGCTTGTCGGCGACAAAGTCGATCAGCGTCACGTCGGTCTCATGGCCGACCGCGGAGATGAGCGGAATGAGGCTCGCGGCCGCCGCGCGCACCACGATCTCTTCGTTGAACGTCCACAGATCCTCGAGCGAGCCGCCGCCGCGCGCGACAATGAGGATATCGGGCCGCCGCAAGGCGCCCTGCTCCGGCAGCGCGTTGAAGCCCTCGATCGCGGCGGCGACCTCGGCGGCTGAGCCTTCGCCCTGCACCTTGACGGGCCACACCAGCACGCGGCGCGGGAAGCGGTCGGCGAGACGGTGCAGAATGTCGCGGATGACGGCGCCGGTCGGCGAGGTGATGACCCCGATCAGCACCGGCAGATAGGGCAGCAACTGCTTTCGCGCCTCGTCGAACAGGCCCTCGGCGGCGAGCTTCTTCTTGCGCTCCTCAAGGAGCGCCATCAGCGCGCCGAGGCCGGCGGGCTCCAGCGTCTCGACCACGAGCTGGTATTGCGAGCGACCCGGATAAGTCGTCAGCCGGCCGGTGATCACCACTTCGAGGCCGGCTTCGAGCCGAAGCTTGATGCGCGGCGCGGTGCTGCGCCAGATCACCCCGGCGACGCAGGCGCGGTCGTCCTTGAGATCGAAATAGACGTGGCCGTTCGTGTGGTAGCTCACCTTGCCGAGCTCGCCGCGCACGCGCACGTAGCCGTAGGCGTCCTCGATGGTGCGCTTGAGCGCCGCCGACAGTTCGGAGACGGTCTGTTCCGGCAGATTGAGCCGCGGTTCGTTCATCGCAGCGGCTTAGCACTTCCGGGCGGCCAAGGGAAAAGACAGCCGCCGCGGCTTGCGCAGGCGAACATTATTGCGCGGCGACGCCGGCGAGCGTCGGACATTGGCGTTTCTCGTAGGGCTGGTCGAACGGCGCGTAGTTGGTCTTGTCGATCACCACGGGCTTGAGCATGACCTCCTTGGGCGTCGCCGCCTTGCGCAGGTTTTGCACTGCCATCTCGACGCCCAAACAGCCTTGCGCGAACGAATCGTAGTCACCGCTCGCCAGCACCTCGCCGGACTTGAGGAGGTCCATCACTTCGCGGCTGGCGTTGATGCCGACGACGCGCGCCTGGCGGCTCCAGGCCTTGAGCGCATCGACCGCGCCGATCGCCATCGGGTCGTTGGCGGCGAGGATGCCGTCGATCTGGGCGAAACTCCGCAGCAACTCCTTGGTGACGGCGGCGGCCGGCGCGCGCGCATAGTTGCCCGATTTTCCGGCCAGCAGCTTGATGCCGGGAAATTCCTTGATGGCGTCGCTGAAACCGCGGGCGCGGCCCTTCGCGGTGAGATTGCTGTCGGGCCCGTCGAGGATGACGACGCCCCCGCTCTCGCCCATGGCCTTGATGAGATAGCGCCCGGTATCGCGGGCGAGCGCCGTGTCGTCGATGCCGACATAGCCGAGGATGCTGCCGCCGGCGAGGCGCTCGTTGACGTTGATGAGCGGAATGTTCGCGGCGTTGATCTTCTCCACCGCGGCGGCGGCCTTGGTGAAATCGACCGGCACGAACACGATGGCGTCGGGCTTGTCCTTGATGGCGTCGTCGACCAGCTTGAGCTGCTCCGGCACGCTATCCGGCGTCGAGGGCACGTAATGCACGACCTGCACGCCGAGCGTCCTGCCCGCGACGCCGGCGCCGCCGCGCAGCGCCGCGAAGATCGGGCTGCCCATGCTCTTGGTGAAGACCGCTATCGTCTCCGCCCCGGCGGGCGAGGCGGCGCAGACGAGGATCGCGATCGCGACGGCAAGACCAGCGCTGCCACGGCTCATGAGGTTCTCCCGGACGAACAGGCGCCAACAGGCCGGACGCGGGTTGACGAATACTTGCGTCCCATGGCCGATTAGTGTTGTGCATCGCGGGCGGGTCAAGGCCCCGCAGACCGCTCGCGTTTCCGCCAAGGCGTTCCGGCACATGAACATTCTGCTCCTGGGCTCCGGAGGTCGCGAGCACGCGCTGGCGTGGAAGATCGCGGCGAGCCCGCTGACCGACCGGCTGGTCTGCGCGCCCGGCAATGCCGGCATGGCGCGCGAGGGCGAGTGCATCCCGCTCGACCTCGGCGACCACGAGGGGTTGATCCTGTATTGCCGCATCAACCGCATCGACTTCGTCGTGGTCGGGCCGGAGGTGCTGCTGTGCGCCGGGGTGGTCGACGACCTCGAGGCTGCCGGCATCAAGACCTTCGGGCCGACGCGGGCCGCTGCCCAGCTCGAAGGCTCCAAGGGCTTCACCAAGGATTTGTGCCGGGCGAACGGCATCCCGACCGCCGCCTATGAACGCTTCCGCGCGCCCAAGCCGGCCAAGGCCTATGTCGCCGCCCGCGGCGCGCCGATCGTGGTCAAGGCCGACGGGCTTGCTGCCGGCAAGGGCGTGATCGTGGCCCAAAGCATCGCCGAGGCCGAGGCGGCGATCGACATGATGTTCGGCGGCGGCCTGGGCGAAGCGGGCGCCGAGGTGGTGATCGAGGAATTCCTCGACGGCGAGGAAGCCTCCTTCTTCGCGCTGTGCGACGGGGTGACCGCGATCCCGCTCGCTTCGGCGCAGGACCACAAGCGCGCCTTCGACGGCGACAGGGGGCCGAACACCGGCGGCATGGGCGCCTATTCGCCGATGCCGAAAATCGATGCCGCCCTCAGCGCGCGCATCATGGCCGAGATCGTCGAGCCGACGCTGCGGGCGATGACGCGGATGGGAACGCCCTACAAGGGCGTGCTGTACACCGAGCTGATGCTCACGGCGGCGGGACCGAAGCTCATCGAATACAACGTGCGCTTCGGCGATCCGGAATGCCAGGTGCTGATGCTGCGCCTGAGGTCCGATCTCCTCCCGGCGCTAATCGCGAGCCGCGAGGGCATGCTCAAATCCTTCGACCTGCGCTGGTCGGACGACCCCGCGCTCACCGTGGTGATGGCCGCCAAAGGCTATCCCGGCAGCTACCAGCGCGGCTCGGTGATCGAAGGCCTCGACGCCGCCGCCGAAGTCGAGGGCGTCGAAATCTTCCACGCCGGCACCAAGACCGACGGCGGCCGCATCCTCGCCAATGGCGGGCGCGTGCTCGATGTCTGCGCGCTCGGCAAGACCGTGCGCCAGGCCCAGACCCGCGCCTATGAGGCGGTCGCCCGCATCCACTGGCCCGAAGGCTTTTGCCGGCACGATATCGGCTGGCGCGCCGTCGAGCGGGAAAAGCGAAGGAAACCATAACGCCGGGCGCGATCGCCAGCGGTGCGCGCCGCGCAGTTCCGTGGTTTTGCCATCGATGGCGGCCACACTGGGCGCCGAAGGAGAAACCGGCTGCTGCGGCTTCGTGGTTGCTGGGGTTCTTGGCCGCACGCTAGAATCTTCCGCCACGGGCCGCGCCGCGAGAGCCATGACGAGCATCGACCGCCAGAGCGCCTTTTCCGGCACCAGGGAGGTTGCCGAGCCGCTGCGCTTCGATGTCGCGCGGCTCGAAGCCTATCTGCGCGAGCACGCGGCGGGATTTGCCGGACCGATCGTGTTGAGCCAGTTCAAGGGCGGCCAGTCCAACCCGACCTATCTGGTGGAAACGCCGCTGCGGCGCTACGTGCTGCGCCGCAAGCCACCCGGCAAGCTGCTGCCGTCGGCGCATGCCGTCGACCGCGAGTATCGGGTGATCCGGGCGCTCAGCGCGCAGAATTTCCCGGTTGCCGAGCCGGTGCTCTATTGCGCCGACGACATCGTGGTCGGCACGGCGTTCTTCCTCATGTCCTATGTCGGCGGCCGCGTGTTCTGGGAGCCGCAAATGCCGGCTTCCGATCCAGCCGAGCGGGCGCAAGTCTATGACGCCATGAACGCGACGCTCGCCCGGCTGCACGCCTTCGAGCCGGCCGCGATCGGACTGGCCGACTACGGCCGCGGCGAAAACTACGTGGCGCGGCAGGTCGAGCGCTGGTCGCGGCAATACCGCGCCTCGCAAACGCAGCCGATCGAGGACATGGAGCGCCTGATCGCGTGGCTGCCCGCGCATCTGCCGCCGGCGCAGCCCTCGCGCCTCGTTCACGGCGATTACCGGCTCGACAACGTCATCCTGGCGCCGAACGAGCCGCGCATCGCCGCCGTGCTCGATTGGGAGCTTTCGACGCTCGGCGATCCGCTCGCGGATTTCTCCTATCACCTGATGCAGTGGCACATGCCGCCGTCCGACGCCGGCACCGGCTCGCTCCTCGGCGCGGATCTTGCCCGCCTCGGCATCCCGGCGCTCGACGCCTATGTGGACGCCTATGTGGCGCGCACCGGCCTCGATCCGCGGCCGCATCTGCCGGTCTATTTCGCCTACAATTTCTTCCGCATCGCCGCGATCCTGCAGGGCATCGCCGGGCGCGTGCGCGACGGCACCGCGACCAGCGCCTTCGCCGCCGCCAAGGCCGACCTGGTGCGCCCGCTCGCCGCCAAGGCCTGGGAGTTCGCGGTCGAGGCGGGCGGATGAAAACCTTCGCGCTGGCGCTCGGCGGCGGCGGCGCGCGCGGGCTCGCGCATATCGCGGTGATCGAGGCGCTCGACGACATGGGCGTGAAGCCCAGCGCCATTGCCGGCACCTCGATCGGCGCATTGATCGGCGCCGCCTATGCGGCCGGCATGCGCGGCAAGGACATCCGGCGCTACGTCATCGCCGTCGCGCATAACCGGCCGCAGACGACGCGCCGCCTCATGCAGGCGCGTGCCGGCACGCTCTCCCAGCTGTTCTCGGCGTTCAGCCAGGCGACCCAGATCGACGCCGAGAAATTCTGCACGCAATTCCTGCCGCCAGCGGTGCCGGCGGATTTTTCCGCGCTCGCCATTCCGCTCACCGTCATGGCGACCGATCTGCATCGGCGCCGCGAAGCCCCGCTGCGAGCGGGGCCGCTCTATCCGGCGCTGGCCGCCTCGATCGCCATTCCCGGCCTGTTCCGGCCGGTCAGCATCGACGGGCGCATCCTCATCGACGGCGGCGCCACCAACCCGCTGCCGTTCGATCGGCTCACCGGGCTTGCCGATGTCATCGTCGCCGTCGATGTCTTTGGCGTGCCGGCCGAGCGCGCCGACATGCCCGGCACTTGGGAAAGCGTCTACGCCACGGTGCTGGTCATGGGGAGCGCCATCGTCGCCGCCAAGCTCGACCACGCCGCGCCCGATCTGGTGATCCGGCCGAACGTCGCGATCTTCCGCACGCTCGACTTCTACCAGGCGAGCGCCATCCTGCGCACTGCCGACGCGGTGAAGGGCGAGGTCAAGGACAAGCTCGGCGCCCTCCTTGCCTGAACTCGATGCGTCACCGGCGCGCGCTGAAGAAATCCTTGAGCAGCGCCGAGGCTTCGGCTTCCACCAATCCGCCATAGACCTGCGGCCGGTGATGACAGCTCGGCGCGGCGAAGAAGCGCACGCCGTTGTCCACCGCGCCGCCCTTGGGATCGGCGGCGCCGTAATAGAGCCGGCGCACGCGCGCGAACGCGATCGCGCCGGCGCACATCGCGCAGGGTTCGAGCGTGACATAGAGGTCGCAGGCCTCGAGCCGCTCGGAGCCGAGCGCGGCTGCGGCGCGGCGGATCGCGACCATTTCGGCATGCGCGGTCGGATCGAGGTCGGCGAGCGTGGCATTGCCGGCCCGGGCGATCACCGCGCCGTCGCGCACGATGACGCAGCCAACCGGGACCTCGCCGCGGGCGCCGGCGGCGCGGGCCTGCGCCAGCGCCATGTCCATGAACGACGCCATGATGCTTCGCCGGATCCTTCACCGTCATGCCCGGCCTTGTGCGGGGCAGCCACGTCCTTATACACCTCGACCAACGAAGGACGGCCGGGACCAGCCGGCCATGGCGCAAAATGGATCAGCACGGGCCAAAGACCGGCGAGCGCATCGCCAAGGTGATCGCGCGGGCCGGTCTCGCCTCGCGCCGCGAGGCGGAGGCGTGGATCGCCGCCGGGCGCGTCGCCGTCAACGGCGCGGTGATCCCCTCGCCCGCCTGTAATGTGACCGAACGCGACCGCGTCACCGTCGATGGCGCACCGCTGCCGACGCGGGAGCGCACGCGGCTGTTCCTCTACCACAAGCCGCGCGGCCTCATGACAACGCATGCCGACCCGCAGGGCCGGCCGACCATCTTCCAGCGTCTGCCGCCGCAGCTGCCGCGGCTCATCAGCGTCGGGCGGCTCGATTTCAATACCGAGGGCTTGCTACTTCTCACCAACGACGGGGCGCTCGCGCGCGTACTCGAACTGCCGGCGACCGGCTGGCTGCGACGCTACCGGGTGCGCGCGCACGGCTCGGTGACGCAGCCGCAGCTCGATGAACTGCGCAACGGCGTGACGGTGAGCGGCATCCGCTACGGCGCCATCGAGGCCGCGCTGGAGCGCGTCCAGGGCACCAACCTGTGGCTGAGCTTCGCCATCCGCGAGGGCAAGCACCACGAAGTGCGCAACGTGCTTGCCCATCTCGGCCTCGCGGTGACGCGGCTGATCCGCGTTTCGTTCGGGCCGTTCCAGCTCGCCGAGCTTGCCGAGGGCGCGGTCGAGGAGGTGCGCACGCGCGTCGTGCGCGAGCAGCTCGGCGCGCGGCTGGTCGCGCTCTCCGGCGCGGACTTTTCGGCGCCGGTCGCGGACCCACCCGGGCCCCGGGAAAAGGATAGTCCGCGCCCGAGCGCTCGGAAAAAACCGACGAGCCATTCCTGGCGCACGCTTAAGGACGAAGCGCCGCAAAAACTGCGGCGCAAGTTTCACGGCTCGCGGCGCGATGATGAGAGCGAGCGCCGGCAGCCGAGGGAAGAGGTACGCAAGCAAGCGGTGCGCAAGGATGAGATCACGGACCGCAAGGGCCGCAGCGTCCATGTCGAACGCTTCGGCGAGCCGCCGCGCGAACCGCCCAAAAGCGCCGCGTCCAAGCGCGGCCGCCCCGGCCGCCCCCGCCGCCGCGCTTCGCCCGACCGCGCCGCCGGCCCGCGCCCGCGCAATCCGCGGAACCGCCACTGATGCGCATTGTCGGCGGCAGCCTGCGCGGGCGCGCCCTCGCCGTGCCAAGGTCGCAGGCGATCCGGCCGACCGCCGACCGGCTGCGCGAGGCGCTGTTCAACATCCTCGTCCACGGCTATGCCGACCCGATCACCGGCGCGCGCGTGCTCGACCTCTTCGCCGGCACCGGCGCGCTCGGCATCGAAGCGCTATCGCGCGGCGCGGCGTTCGCACTGTTCATCGACGAGGCCGCCGAGGCACGCGCATTGCTACGCGACAACGTCACCGCGCTCGGCCTCGGCGGTACCGCCCGCATCTTTCGCCGCGACGCAACCAGGCTCGGCCCGGCGCACCCGCTCGAGCCGTTCTCGCTCGCCATGCTCGATCCGCCCTACGGGCAGGGTCTCGCCGCAAGTTCGCTGGCCGCGGCACGCGCGGGCGGCTGGCTCACGCCCGGCGCGCTGATCGTCGTGGAAGAGGCGTCGAAGGCCGCATTCGAGGCGCCGGCAGGCTTCCGCGAAGTCGAGCGGCGCCACTATGACGACACCGAGTTCGTTTTCCTGCGGCTCGCGCCGGACGGCGCCACCTGATGCGCTAGCGCCGCCCGAACAGCCGCTCGATGTCGGTGAGCTTGAGCTCCACATAGGTCGGACGGCCGTGGTTGCACTGGCCGGAATTGGGCGTTCGCTCCATCTCGCGAAGCAGCGCGTTCATTTCCTCGCCCTTGAGGCGGCGCCCGGCACGCACCGAGCCGTGACAGGCCATCGAGGAGGCAACCTGCATGAGGCGGCGCTCGAGCGGCAGCGTCTCGTCCCACTCGCTCATGTGCTCGGCCAGATCGCGCACCAGCCCGGCGCCGTCGATCGCGCCAAGAAGCCCCGGCGTCTCGCGCAGCGCCACCGCGCCGGGGCCGAAGGCCTCGAGCACGAGACCATAACGCGCGAGCTCTGCGGCGCGTTCGAGGAGCCGCGCCACGTCCGCCTCGTCGAGCTCGACGATTTCCGGGATCAGGAGGATCTGGCGCGCGACGCCGCCGCTCTCGAGCGCAGCCTTGAGCCGCTCGTAGACGATGCGCTCGTGCGCGGCGTGCTGGTCGACGATGACAAGGCCGTCGCGGGTCTGCGCCACGACATAGGTGTCGTGCACCTGCGCGCGGGCCGCGCCGAGCGGATGATCGAGATGATCGCCGGCGGCTTCGTTCTCTACCGCCGAGTCGAGCGAGCTGCGCAAATCGGCAGCCGGCATTCCGGTATCGAAGGCGGCCTGCGCCGGCTCGGCGAAACCGCCGCGCGACGGCACGTATGTTCGCCGCGGATCGGCCGGCCGTGCCGGGGAGCGACGCCAGTCCCAGCCGCCGCGGAACGCCGCGATGGTCGCGCCGCCGCCGGTCGTCGCCGCTCGGCTGCCCTCGCGCGCCAGCGCCTGCTTGAGCGCATGCACGATAAGCGCACGAACGAGCCCGGCATTGCGGAAGCGCACCTCGGCCTTCGCCGGATGGACGTTGACGTCGACCTCGCGCGCGGGAAGCGCGACGAACAAAGCCAGCAGCGGGTGCCGGTCGCGCGGCAGGTAATCCGCGTAAGCGCCGCGCACGGCGCCGAGCAGGAGCTTGTCGCGCACCGGCCTGCCATTGACGAAGAGATATTGGCCGAGCGCGTTGGCGCGGGTCAGCGTCGGCAGTGCGGCAAAGCCCTCGATCGCCACGTCCTCGCGCTCAGCCGCGATCTCGACGGCATTGGCGCGGAAGTCGGCGCCGAGCACGTCGCCGAGCCGGGTCAGCCTACCGGTCGCGCCCGGAAGCGCGGCCGCAAAGGTCACCGGCGAGCGCTCCTCGCCGGCGAGCGTGAAGGCGACGTCCGGCCGGCTCATGGCGAGCCGGCGCACCACCTCGCGCACCTGCTCCGCCTCGGTGCGGTCGAGCTTGAGGAACTTGAGCCGCGCCGGGGTCGCGTAGAACAGGTCGCGCACCTCAACGCGGGTGCCGGCATTGAGCGCGGCCGGCTTGAGCGCCGATTTCACGCCGGCATCGACCTCGATCGCCCAGGCATGCGGCTCGCCGGCGTGACGGGTCGTGATCGCAAGCCGCGCCACCGCGCCGATCGACGGCAGCGCCTCGCCGCGGAAGCCGAGCGTGCGGATGGCGACGAGATCGTCGTCGGCAAGCTTCGAGGTGGCGTGACGCTCGACCGCGAGCGCCAGGTCGGCCCTCGTCATCCCTTCGCCGTCATCGCTGACGCGGATGAGGCGGCGGCCGCCGCCGTCGGTGAGCACGTCGATGCGGTGCGCGCCGGCATCGAGCGCGTTCTCGATGAGTTCCTTGACCACGCTCGCCGGCCGCTCGACCACCTCGCCCGCGGCGATGCGGTTGACGACGGCCTCGGACAGCTGGCGGACGGGCATGGGCGACTCTCTTGCCATCCAACGTAGCCCGGATTGCGCGCCACTTCATCCGGGCCGCAGCCGCGCTCAATCGAACGGCGGCTTGGCGCGGCGCAGGTCCTTGACGCGGGAGCGGCGCTTCTTGCCTTCGACGCGGCGCCGGCGCGACGACGCCGGCACCCGCGTCGGCCGCCGCGGCTGCGGCGGCACCGCGGCGCGGCGGACGAGGTCGACGAGGCGGTCGAGCGCGTCGGCCCGGTTGCGCAACTGGGTGCGGTGGCGCTGCGCGAGAATGACGAGGACGCCGTCGCGGGTGAGCCGAGAGCCGGCGAGCCGCTCCAGCCGCAGGCGCACGTCGTCGGCGAGCGAGCGCGAACCGCGCACGTCGAAGCGAAGCTGCACCGCAGTCGCGAGCTTATTGACGTTCTGGCCGCCCGGCCCCGAGGCGCGCACGAAGCTTTCTTCGATCTCGCGCTCGTCGATGGCGATATCGTCGGTGACGCGGATCATGGCGGACGAAAGCGTAGCCCGGATCGAGCGCCGGCGATATCCGGCAGCGCCGCGCGGGCGGGTCTATCGTTCCCGGATTTCGCCGCGCTCCATCCGGACCGCCGCAATACTCAGTCGGGCGTGGTCGAGGCGACGCCCGCCGGCTTGCCGACCACGGTGACGAGCAGGCCGACGTCGAGCAGGCGTTTGGCGACGCGCCGCGCATCGTCGAGCGTGACCGCATCGATCATCGACGCCCGCCGGGTGAAGTAGTCGATACCGAGATCGTCGAGCTGCAGCTGCACCAGCATCGCGGCGATCTTGCTCGACGTGTCGAGGTTGAGCACGAACGAGCTCTTGAGATACGACTTGGCCTTGGCGAACTCCTCCGCGGTGGGGCCGCTTTCGGCCAGGCGGTGAATCTCTTTTTCGATCAGGTCGACGGTTTCGGCGCTGCGGTCGGCGCGCGTCGCGGTCGAGCCGAGGAACAGCGCGCTGTGATCGAGCCACACCAGGCTGTCGGACACCGAATAGGCGAGGCCGCGCTTCTCGCGCACCTCCTGGTAAAGCCGCGACGAGAACGAGCCGCCGCCGAGGATGTGGTTGATGATGTAGGCCGCCATGAAATCGGGGTCTTTGCGGCCGATGCCGGGGCCGCCAAATTCGACCACGGTCTGCGGTACGTCGAGCTTGACGAGGACGTGGCTGCCGAGACCCTGCGGCGAAGCGGTCGCGATCGGCACCAGGTCGGGCTTGGCAGGCAGCGCGCCGAAGACACGGTCGAGAATCGGCTTCAAGGTCTCGGCGTCGATGTCGCCGACCACCGCGATCTTGAGGCCCTCGCGCGCCAGCACCCGGTGCGTATACGTGCGCAGGTCGTCGACGCCGATCGTGGGCACCGAAGCGAGCGTGCCGTTGACCGGGCGGCCGTAAGGATGGCCGGCGAACGCGGTCTCCCACCAGCGCAGGCTGGCAATATCGTTCGGGCTGGTCGTTTCCCGGCGCAGCAATGACAGTATCTGCTGGCGGCTGATCTCGACGTCGGCCACATCGAAGCGCGGCGCGGTGAGCGAAAGTCGCAGGTCTTCGAACGCCTCGTCGCGATTCTCGACCAGCGTACGCAGCGAGCCGCGGAAGTCGTCGCGGGAGCTGCGGAACGACAACTCGATGGCTTTGCGCTCGAGCCGCTCATGGAACGTCTTGGAATCCATGTCGCCGGCGCCCTCGTCGAGCAGCGAGGCGACGAGCGTCGAGGTCCCCGCCTTGCCCAGCGGGTCCTGCACGGCGCCGCCGCCGAACGCGAAGTCGACGGCGATCAGCGGAACCGCCGGCTCGTGCACGAGCCAGGCCTCGATGCCGCCGGGACTCACCACGCGCTCGATCGTGGTCGCGCGCGCCGGGTAAGCCGACACGGCCAATGCCACGAACGGCATCATGACCGCCACTGCGGCGCGCCGCAGGACGGAGTGGGACAGAGCCTGCGCCATGGCGTTCACGAGTGCTTCTCCTCGGCCTTGAGGCTTTTCACGAGATAGCCGGTCACCGACCGGCGGCGGTCGAGCCAATGCTTCGCGACCTCGCGCACCTCGTCGGTGGTGACGGCGCGGATGCGATCCGGCCAGTTGCGCACCATGTCGACGGTCTCGCCGGTCGTAAGTGCCGCGCCATACCAGCGCGCCAGCGTCACCTGGTTGTCCTGGTCGTAGACGTCGGCCGCGATCAGCCGGCTCTTGGAGCGATCGAGCTCATCGGCGGTGATGCCGTGCTCGATGACGTCGGCGATGACGGCGTCGATGGCGTCTTCGACCTGTTGCAGGCTCACGCCCGGCTTCGGCGAGCCGTAGACGCCGAACTTGCCGTAGTCAAGGCCACTGCCCGAATAGTAGGCGCCGGCGTTGAGCGCGATGCCCTTGTCGACCACAAGGCTGCGGTAGAGCCTGCTGTTCGAGCCGTTGCCGAGCAATTGGGCGAGCACGTCGAGCGCCGGGCTCTCGCCGGGCTTGGCCACGGTGTCGGACGGCACCAGATAGTAGCGATTGACGGTCGGCTGCTCTACGCGGGAATCCGCGAGCGTGACGGTGCGGGCCGCTTCCGCCACCGGCTCCTGCGGCCGCTGGCGGGGCGAGATCTCGGCGCGCGGCGCCACCTTGCCGTAGGTTTCCTCGGCATCCGCCTTGACCTCCTCGGCGGTCACGTCGCCGGCCACCACCACGATGGCGTTGTTCGGCGTGTAGAAGCGCCGGTAGAAGGCGAGAGCGTCCTCGCGGTCGAGCTTCTCGATTTCGTGGCGCCAGCCGATCGCCGGCCGGCCGTAGGGATGGTTGAGGTAGAGCGCGGCATCCATCTGCTCGCCGAGCCGGCCGCCCGGATTGTTGGCGACGCGCATGTTCTGCTCTTCGAGCACCACATTGAGCTCGGGCCGCACCACGTCGTCGGTGAGCACGAGGCCGGTGATGCGGTCGGCCTCGAGCGCCATCATCTCCTTGAGGTGCTCGCGCGGCACGCGCTGGTAGAAGCCGGTATAGTCGCTGGCGGTGAAGGCGTTCTGCTGGCCGCCGATCTCGGCGACGTTCTGCGAGAACGTATCGCCGGGATTCTTCTGCGTGCCCTTGAACATCAGGTGCTCGAGGAAGTGCGCGAGACCCGATTTGCCGGGCGTCTCGTCGGCGGCGCCGACCTTGTACCAGATCATGTGGGTGACGACCGGCGCGCGATGATCGGGGATCACCACGACTTCAAGGCCGTTCGACAGCGTGAAATGCGCAACGTCGGGCCCGCTCGCTGCACGCGCGCTTGCAGCCGGGGCGCCGACCAGGACGAGAGCAAGCAGCAGGATTCTTGTCACGGGCCAGGTCTCCGCAGGCCGGAGCGACATCGGTTCACGTAGAGCCAGAACCGGTCTCCGGCTTTTGTTTGTTTGTTTGAGCGCGATCCATTCCGAAAGCCGCCGGTCGCTCTTTCGGGATCGTGCTCCGGGTCAACGGCGCGCCCCTAAACGTCCCCCGTTACACGGCGGGACGGCAGTTCCTTCCGACAGGCGATGACACGTCGAGCCGAACACGATCCGCGCTCGATTGCGTACACTATCGGGTCGGCTCCACGCGCTCGCCGAGGGTCTGTATGTGCTGCTGCTTCTTCTCGGGGGCGATGCCATACGGTTGATCCGGCGACGGCGTGAGATATCCGGGCGGCGGATCGGTCAGGTTGCTGCGCGTCGGCTCGCCGGTAAAGGTCGTGTATTCTTCCTTCTGCCTGAAGATGTCCAAGCTCAGAAGCGTATTCTTCTTGGGAGCAGTACCCTGATATTGGGGGTTGCTCATCGAGGAATTCGCGTTCGGCGAGGCGGCGCTGCCGTCGTTCGCAACGGCGGGGCCTCGACTGAGCTCGTCGGGCCGCAGCGGACGCTGGTTTTCCGAAACCCAGTCGGCGTGCGGTTTGACCTTTTCCTCTTTCGTGACTTGCTTGCGCCGTTCGACGTCCTGGTCCTTGGGCCAGTTCGGCGGCGGCCCCACGGCCTCCGGTGCCGGCAGATTCTTGGACGGCGGCACCACCAGCGGCGAGCGCTCGTTGTAGTTGGTCTCGTATTCGAGCGCGCCCGGCGACCGCAGCCCGAGCGTGTGCATGAACTTGGTCATGATGGACGATTCGTCGTCGTCGCCCGCCCGCGCCGCCGAGCCGTTGGCGCACACGACAAGCGTTGCCAATGCGGCGCCGAGCGCAACGCGCACCAGCGCCGTATCGCCGCCCTTGCGGCGACAGGTACGATTCTGTGACATGCCCTCACCCTAAAAGCCGGCATGACCCCCATCGGGGGCATTCCGGGGCATAGCCGAACCCTCGTTATGGAGTTTTTATCCCCGATCAGGGCGCTTTTGCGGCGTTCTCGCCCCATAGTGATTCATACAGGAGCCCGACGACCCCGGCGACGATCGCCACGTCCGCCAAGTTGAACACGTACCAGCGCAGGGTCCAGGTGCCGATTTGCGCGTGCAACAGCACGAAATCCATGACGCCCGGCCAGTGCAGCCGGTCGATCGCGTTGCCGAGCGCGCCGCCGATGATGAGCCCCAGCGCCGCGGCAGTAAGCCGCGACTGCGCCCGGGCGAGCCAGACCCACAGGAACACCACGGCCGCGGCCTTGAAGGCGAGCAGCGCCCCCTGCCCGAGCGGCCCCTGCTGCGGGAATAACCCGTAGCTGATGCCGGTATTCCAGGTCAGGACGAGATCGACGAACGGCGTCACGGCGAGCGGCGCATGGCGGTCGAGATCGAGCCCGAACATCAGCCAAAGCTTTGCCGCCTGATCGAGCGCGCAAGCGAGCGCCGCGACCAGGATGCCGAGCGCGCTCAAGGGGCCCCAGGCGTAGGCCGGCCCCGGCTTGTCCTGTGCCGCATCTGCCACGGCCGACCCCTATTCCGCGGCCTTGCGCAGCAATTCCCATTCGCGCAGCGCCTGCGCGTCGCGCGGCGTGACATCGGGATATTGCGGATCGGCGCCGATGTCGGGGGAGATTTTCCACGAGCGGGCGCATTTGCGGCCCTCGGCGCGGCGCGGCTCGACCGCGACGCCGGGCACATCGTCGAGCCGGAACGCCGCGGCAGGCCCCTCGCCCTCGACCAGCGTCGCCGCCGAGGTGATGCACAGTTCGGCGAGATCGGCATCGACGGCGGCGGCGAACAGCTCCGGGTCGGAGACATAGATGACGGGCGCCGCTTCAAGCGAGGAGCCGATGCGCTTTGCCGCGCGCTCGACTTCGAGCGCGCCGGTGACCACGCGGCGCAGCGTGCGCAGCTTGCGCCACTTCTCGGCCAGCGCGTCATCGCGCCAAGCGCCGGGCACGGCCGGGAAGGTCTCGAGATGCACCGAGGTCGCCGCGCCGTCGCGCGCGAGCCACGCCTCCTCGGTGGTGAAACACAGCATCGGCGCCAGCCAGATCACCGTGGCGCGGAACAACTGGTCGAGCACGGTGAGGCAGGCCTTGCGCGCAATCGAGGAAACCGGGTCGCAGTAGAGCGCGTCCTTGCGGATATCGAAGTAGAACGCCGACAGATCGACCGTCATGAAGGCATTGAGCGCGGCGAAGATGCGCTTGTAGTCGAAATCGTCGTAGGCCTCGCGCACCAGCGGATCGAGCTCGGCGAGCCGGTGCAGCATCAGCCGTTCGGGCTCCGGCATTCTCTCGTGCGGCACCGCATCGGCGGCGCGGAAATGGGCGAGATTGCCCAGCATCCAGCGCAGCGTGTTGCGCAGCTTGCGGTAGGTGTCGACCGTGGTCTTGAGGATTTCCGGCCCGATGCGCTGGTCGTCCCAATAGTCGGTGGCGCAGGCCCACAGCCGCAAAATATCGGCGCCCGATTGCCTGATCACGTCCTCCGGCGCCACCACGTTGCCGAGCGACTTCGACATCTTGTAGCCGGCCTCGTCGAGGATGAAGCCGTGGGTGACGACGATGTCGAAGGGCGCGTGGCCGCGCGTGCCGCAGGATTCGAGCAGCGAGGATTGGAACCAGCCGCGGTGCTGGTCGGAGCCTTCCAGATAGCAGACGAGGTCGGATCCGCCGTCGAGCTTGCGCCGGATGCCGGCGAGGCCGTGAAAGTGCTTGGGGTCTTCGAGCACGAAGGCATGGGTCGAGCCGGAGTCGAACCAGACGTCGAGAATGTCGTCGACCTTGTGCCAGTCTTCGCCGGCGCGCGGCCCGAGAAAACGCTCGCGCGCGCCGGCGGCGTACCAGGCGTCGGCGCCTTCGCGCTCGAAGGCGTCCGCGATGCGCGCGTTGACTTCCTGGTCGTGCAGGATCTCGGCCGAACCGTCGCCATGCTCCCGCACGAACACCGTGATCGGCACGCCCCAGGCGCGCTGGCGCGAAATAACCCAGTCGGGGCGGCCTTCGACCATGCCGTTCATGCGGTTCTCGGCCTGCTGCGGCACCCAGCGCGTCACCTTGATGGCGGCGAGCGCGCGCACGCGCAGCGTATCGCCCGGCCCGCCGATGTCCTTGTCCATCGCGATGAACCATTGCGGCGTGTTGCGGAAGATGACCGGCTTCTTGGAGCGCCACGAATGCGGATATTGGTGCGTCAGCCGGCTGCGCGCGATCAGCATGCCGGCGTCCTTGAGCGCCGCGATGACGGCCTCGTTGGCATCGCCCTTTTCGCCCGTCTCGGTGATGACGCGCCGGCCGGTAAAGCCCGGCGCCTGGTCGGTGAAGCGGCCGTCGGCATCGACGGTGTAGGGGATGGCGGTGTTGATGCCGCGCGCGGCCAACCTTTGCGCGTTTGCAGTCCAGATATCGAAGTCGTCGCGGCCGTGCCCGGGCGCGGTGTGTACGAAGCCGGTGCCGGCATCGTCGGTGACGTGGTCGCCGGCAAGCAAGGGCACATCAAAATTATAGGAGTCAGCGAAACCCTTCAGTGGATGGGAACAAGTGATACCCGCAAGCAAGTCTGTAGATACCGCTCTAAGCTGCCTGAAGGCGGTCACACGCGCTTGCCGCAAAACTTCTATTGCAAGTTTTTCGGCGACAATCAGCTTGTCACCAACTTTTACCCAGTTGCCCTCAGGAGCATCGGTGATTTCATAGAGCCCATAGCTGATTTTAGGGGAAAAGCTGATCGCGCGATTGCCCGGGATCGTCCAGGGCGTCGTCGTCCAGATGACGACACTCGCACCGAGCAAATCTTTTTGCTTTTCGGGTGCAGGACCGTCCTCCACGCGCACGGGAAACTTCACCCACACCTGGTCCGAGACATAGTCCTCGTACTCGACCTCCGCCTCGGCGAGCGCGGTCTTCTCCACCACCGACCACATCACCGGCTTCGAGCCGCGATAGAGCGTGCCGTTCGCCGAAAACTTCATCAGCTCGCGCGCGATCTGCGCCTCGGCCGGATGGCTCATGGTGCTGTAATAGTGATCCCAGTCGCCGACGACGCCGAGCCGCATGAATTCCTCGCGCTGCACGTCGACCCAGTGCTGCGCGAAGGCGCGGCATTCGCGGCGGAATTCGATGACCGGCACCTCGTCCTTGTTGCGGCCCTTGGCGCGGTACTGCTCCTCGACCATCCACTCGATCGGCAGGCCGTGGCAGTCCCAGCCGGGCACGTAGTTGGAATCGAAGCCCATCATCTGCTGGCTGCGGGTCACCACGTCCTTGAGGATGGAGCCGAGCGCATGGCCGATATGGACGTGGCCGTTGGCGTAGGGCGGCCCGTCGTGCAGCACGAACTTCCGCCGCCCCTTGCCGGCCGCGCGCAGCCGCCCGTAGAGGTCGAGCTTGGCCCAGCGCGCCAGGATTTCCGGCTCCTTCTGCGGCAGGCCGCCGCGCATCGGAAAGTCGGTCTTCGGCAGAAACAGCGTCGCGCTGTAGTCGCGCGCCTTGGTCGGGGCATCGGTCATGGGGCCTTCTAACAAGCCGCCTGCGGGGCGGAAAGGTCTCCCGGGAACCGCCGGCTCGGATGTGGCGTTGGTCCGAGGGTATACGCAAGCGTCCGCGGACAGGGCGACGGAGCGACTAGTGGAATATTTGCGCGCCAGCAGTGAGGCCCGCCACAGCTTGGTCATCAGCGACCCACGGCCGGTGGATAACGTCCAGAACATGTGGCTGTCGGCCGGCCAGGCCGCGAACATCGGCATTTTCCTGCTGCTGCTCGGCGCCTTCTTCTATGTCGGGCGCGCCATCCTGCTGCCGATCCTGGCCGCGGCGGTGGTCGCCCTGACCCTTGCACCCCTGGTCCAGGCCGCCAAGCGTCGCGGCATTTCACCATGGATCACCGGCATTCTCATCGTCGCGCTCTGCTTCGGCGCGCTGAGCGCCGCCGCGACCGCGATGGCGGGGCCGGTGAGCGAATGGATCGGGCGCGCGCCGGAAATCGGCACCTCCATAAAGGAAAAGCTCTCGGTGCTCGACGGCCCGATCGCCGCCCTGCACCAGATGGAAACGGTGGTGTTCGGCAGCGCCGGCAATACGTCCGCGCCGAGCGTGGTGATGCCGGTCGTCGCCTTTCTGACGCCCGCGGCGGGCGAGCTGCTGCTGTTCTTCGGCACGCTGATGTTCTTTCTCATCGGCCAGATCGAACTGCGGGCGCACATGGTTTCGCTGTTCAGCAACCGTGACGCCAAGCTGCGCTTTCTCAAGATCATGCGCGACATCGAGCGAAACCTCGCCGGCTATCTGACCGTGGTGACCATCATCAATGCCGCGCTCGGCGTCGTCGTGGCGCTCGGCACCTGGCTCATCGGCCTGCCCAACCCCATCATTTTCGGCATGCTGGCAGCGGTGTTGAACTATGTGCCCTATGTCGGACCCGCCGCCATGATGGTGGTCCTGTTCGGGGTCGGACTGGTCACGTTTCCCTCGCTCGGCCAGGCCTTCATCGCGCCGGCCGGCTTGCTTGCGCTTTGCACCGCCGAAGGACACTTCATTACGCCGACCATCGTTGGCCGCCGGCTGACGTTAAGTCCGCTGCTGGTGTTCCTGGCGCTGGCGTTCTGGACCTGGTTGTGGGGGCCGGCCGGCGCGTTCCTGGCCGTGCCGCTGTCGATTGTCGGGCTGGTCGTGTTCAACCACCTGTTTCCGACTGAAGACGTCCGGCTGCCCGAGTGATGGAACTTTTCGGCCCGGCGCAGCTTATCCGGGCAACACGGAACTTATCCAGTGCACGGAGAACAGGCATGAACACCGCTTCAACGGCTTCGCCGGGCGGGCGTGATACCGCCAAGGAGGCGCGCGAAGGCGTGCGCGAGGCGCAAAGGCCAGCCTCGGAGGCATCCGGCAACATCCAGAGTGATCTGCAGGCCTTGCGCGACGATTTCGGGCGGCTTGCCGAGCAGGTGAGCGAAATCTTCTCGAGCAGGGGCAGCGCGGCTTGGCGCCGCGCGCGCTCGAGCGTCGACGGCGTGATGTCCGACGCGCAGGACAAGGGCCGCGAGGCGGTCGGCGCCGTGCGCGACGTGTCCGACAATTTCATCGATGCCATCGACGAATCGATCAAGAAGCGGCCTTACACCACGCTAGCCCTCGTCGCCGGCCTGGCCTTTATTTTTGGCGCGACGTGGCGCCGTTAGATTTGGCGCCGTTAGATTTGGCGCCGGCAGATTTGGCGCACGTAAAGATTTAACGCGGCTGAGGCTGCCGCGACGCCGAACGGAGCGCGAGGGTCACATGCTCAGGAGGTGGATGCACGACATTGCCCTTGCGGTGCAGGCGAGGAGCGGCGTCACCCCCGGCCTGTTCGTCTGGCTCGCCGTCATCGTGATCGCGGCTATCGCCGCCTTCATCTTTCTCTGCGTTGCCGCCTACGCGTGGCTGTCGCTGCTAGTCGGCGCCGTGTTCGCCGCCCTGATCATGGCCGGCATTTTCGTGCTGATCGTGACGATCGCCGCCGTCATCAGCGCGCTCGACCGCCGTCACGCGCGCGAACGCGCCATCCTGGAACGCGCCGCGCGGGCGCATGCGTCGCCGTCGTGGCTCCTTGATCCGAAGATTCTCGGCACCGCCTTGCAGGTCGGCCGCGCGCTCGGCTGGCAGCGCATCGTTCCGGTTGCGCTGTTCGGCTTCATGGCCGCGCAGTGGGCGCGCGAATACCGCACCCATCCCAATCGCGAAAACCTTTAGGCCGGCATCAGATCGGCGGGAAGATATCACCGGCGCGCGCCAGGATCTCGCGGGCACGGCGGCTGTCCTCCTGCATCTGCCGCACCAGGTCCGCCGCCGACGGAAACTTCTGCTCGTCGCGGATCCAGCCGATGAAGGCGACGTCGATGCTCTGGCCGTAAAGGTCGCCGGAGAAATCGAACAGAAAAACCTCGAGCAGCACGGCGCCGGTATCGAACATCGGTCGCCGGCCGAAGCTCGCCACGCCGTCGTAGCGCCGCCCGCCGGCGGCGACCCGCACCGCATAGATGCCGTGACGCAGGCCGCAGCCCGCGTCGAGCCGCAAATTCGCGGTCGGAAAGCCGAGCTCGCGCCCGCGCTTGTCGCCATGAATCACGGTGCCCGACACGAACCAGGGATACCCCAGAAGCTCCGCGGCCTCATCGAGCCGGCCGGCGGCAAGCGCGTCGCGGATCGGGCCGGACGATACCGGGCGGCCGTTGTCCTCGAAGCGCGGCACCACCTCGACGGCGAAGCCGAGCTTGACGCCTTGCGCCATGAGAAAGGCGGGCGAGCCGGCGCGGTTCATGCCGAAGTGAAAATTAAAGCCGATGACAGCGCCGCTAACGGCGAAGCGTTCGACCAGGATGCGGGAGACGAACTCCTCGGCGGTGAGCTTGGCGAGCGCCGCGTCGAAGGTGAGCACGATGGCGCCATCGAGCCCGGCGGAGGCCAGAAGCCGCAGCTTGGCCGCCTCGTCGGTCAGCCGGAACAGCGGCTCGCCGGGGTTGAAGAAAGCGCGCGGATGCGGCTCGAAAGTCAGCGCCGCCGCTGCGACGCCGAGCGCTCGCGCCCGGCGGATGGCTGCGGCGATCACGGCGCCGTGGCCGCGATGGACGCCGTCGAAATTGCCGATCGCCACGACCGCGCGGCGCAAGGCGCCAGCGGGCGCGCTGTCGCGCACGACGAGGAAGCTTTTCGCCGGCATCGGCCTTCAAAGGTTAAGAAAAACTTGCCGGGCGTAGGTGCCTTCGCGGCGCCGGCAAAGTCAAGCTTCACGGCCAGCGGGCGTTGTGCGCCGCAGCGACAGCCGATTCCCTCGATTAACCCGATCTTCAAACACCAAATGCTAGCTTCGCGGCCCACCGGGAGAAGGGACGCTTCAGGTGGTCGGCCCTGTCTTGATTTGAGCAGCCGATGCGTGTCGGTGCCGCGCAACTCACCCGCGCCAGGAGCAGAGCCATGGCTGTCGATCCATCGATGTCGGTGCTGGTGGTCGACGACTACAGCACCATGATCCGCATCATCCGCAATTTGCTGCGGCAGATCGGCTTCGCCGACGTCGACGACGCCGGCAATGGCGCCGCAGCGCTAAGCAAGATGCGCTCCAAGCGCTACGGCCTGGTGATCTCGGATTGGAACATGGAACCGATGACGGGTTACGATCTGCTCAAGCAGGTGCGCTCGGACCCCAGCCTCGGCGAAGTGCCGTTCATCATGGTCACCGCGGAATCGAAGACCGAGAACGTGATCGCGGCGAAGAAGGCCGGCGTCGACAATTACATCGTCAAGCCGTTCAACGCGCAGACGCTCAAGGCCAAGATCGAGGCGGTGTTCGCCGAGGACACCGCGCCCGCCGGCGAGCAGACCCGCTGAGGCAAAAGCGGTTGGATCGCTGATCGCGATCCGTCATCAATTTTTTCTGGCAAGCGACTACAATCCTACCACACGAGCCCGCGCGTCACCGCCCTGGGCCTGACGCCAGCGGCCGCGAAGATCGCATCCAAGGCGCCGAGATCAGGCGCCTCGCGGCCGCCGAGCTCCTCGGCATGAATGCCCGAGGTCACGAACAGGCAATCGACGCCGAATGCGGCGGCGCCCTTGAGATCGGTGCGCACCGAATCGCCGATGGCGAGCACGCGTTGGCGCGAAGGCGCGGCGCCGCGCAGCGCCGCCGCCTTAGCGAGCGCGGCCTGATAGATCGGCGCGTGCGGCTTGCCGCAATAGAGCACCTCGCCGCCGAGGTCCCGGTAGGCGTCGGCGAGCGCGCCGGCGCAATAGACCAGCGTGTCGCCGCGCTCGACCACAATGTCGGGATTGGCGCAGACCATGAACAGCGCCCGCTCGCGCATCAGCGCAAGCACGTCGCGGTAGCTTTCCGGCGTCTCGACCGTGTCGTCGAACAGACCGGAGCACACCACGAAATCGGCGGCCTCGATCGGCGCAAAGGTCACATCGAGGCCGGTGAAGATCGACAGGTCGCGCTGCGGGCCGAGATGGAACACGCTCTCGCCGCGCCTTTTCTCGACCACGCCGCGGGTGACGTCGCCGGAGCTCGTGATCGCGTCGTAGGCGTCGTGCGGCACGCCGAAGCGGTCGAGGATGCGCCTGACGCCCTCGGCCGCCCGGGGCGCATTGGTGATCAGGATCGCGGTGCCGCCGCCGGCGCGAAACCGCTTCAACGCCTCGCAGGCCGGCGCGTAAGCGGCGAGCCCGTTATGAACTACGCCCCAGACGTCGCAGAGCAGCACGTCATAATCGTGCGCGAGCGGTTCAAATCGTTCGATGATGTTGGGCAAGTTGCTGTTCGATGTCGGGTCGGCTAATGCGCGCGTGGCGCCTGCGCAAGATTGGTGCGCGGTCGATCATGTGTGCCCGCTGCCGGTGCGCGCGAGCGAGGCAAGGCTGCCGATGCGAGAGGACGCCGCACCGCGTTTGCCCTGCTCGGCCGGGTCGGTCTTCGCCGCCGCGCCCGGTTCGGCCTTGGCAGCCGCGGTCGTTGCGGTCTCGCCGTCGGCGCCATCGCCGGCAAGGCCCTGCAAGGCTTCCGCCCGCACCGGGCGCGGCGGCGAGAACAAAAAGCCCTGGCCGAAACGCACGTCGTAGTCGAGCAGATCCACCACCGTGCTTTCGCGCTCGATCCGCTCGGCGATGAGATCAATGCCGAAGCGGCCGAGCAGGTCGGAAAAATCGGCAGGATGGATATCGGTCGAGGCGGCGCCGACCCGGTTGAGCAACAGCGTCGCCGGCACCTTGATGTAACGGAAGCCGCGATCATTGAGTTCGCGCGGCTCGACGCGAAGGTCGGCGAGGTTGTCGAGCGAGAAACGAAAGCCGCGCTCGGCGAGCGCGGCGAGGCTCTCGTGCTCGATCGGCCCCATGGCGCGCACCGCAGCCTGGGTGAACTCGAACACCAGCGAGGAGGCGATGGCGCGGTTGGCTTCCATGAACTCGAGGAACTGCGGGAAGCCGCCGTCGGTCAACGTCGCTCCCGAGACGTTGCAGAACAAGCCGATGTCGCGGTTCTTGAGCAACAGACGGCGCACCACCTGCACGCAGCGCAGCACCGCCAGATTGTCGAGCTTCGGCATCAGTGAACCGGCTTCGGCAAAGCTCAGGAAATCGGCGGCGGCGACGACCTGCCCGGCCTCGGTCTTGAGCCGCGACATCGCCTCGTAATAGCGCACCTTGCGTTGCGGCAAGGTCACGATGGGCTGCAGGTAAAGGTCGATGCGGTTGGCGTCGATGGCGCTTCGCACCACCGCGACGATGCCGTCGTTGTCTATCCCTTTGAAAGCCGCGACGTTGCGCACGGGCGGAGCGGACGGCAACGGAATTTGATCGAGCGGCGCGGCGGAGAAGGCCGGCACCGGCGACACCGGCGCCGGCGACACCGGCGCGGGCGCCGGCGCCTCGGCGCGCACAAAGTCGCGATCCCTGTTGCCCGCGGCAGCGAGCGCCAAGTCATGCACCGCGACCTGGTCGGCGAGCTGCTTGACTAGGCGCGAGAGTTCCTCGATTTCCGCGGCGAGCGGCTGGGCCGTGGCCAGCGCCCGGTCGAGCACCGCCTCGACCTTGGCGTCCATGGCGGTGAGCCGGCGGCTGAACTCGGCAAGCTGGCGGGCGAGGTCGCCCGAGCCGCGCGCCAGCGTGGCGAACTGGTTGCTGACCTCGGCGCGGTCGCGGGTGCGGGCCGAAATGGTGTTGTAGACCGCAAGCGCGGTGAGCACGCCGAGCGCGACCAGGGCCGATTCGGCGCCGGTGAGCCCAAAGCGCAGGTAGAGCACAACGCCGAGCGAGCCGGCGATCAGCACCATGCAGACGGCTATGAAAATGGCGCTGATGCGCAGCATTCAGACCCCACTAAGCCTCGCCTCGGCGAAGCCGGGCAAACCTACAAGAAACCGGCAGCCAACCCGAGGGCTGCCCTCCGGATGCCCACAATGATTCGCACGCGAACCGCCTCAATGTCCACTACAGCATGTTCCCGAAAAAGACCCCAGTTTTCGGAAAAGATCATGCGCCACCAATAAGCTGGAACGCGATGCGATGCGAAGGAAATCATCCCGTTCTCGCGGTGCATTGCCGCAAGTCCGCCGGCCTGGGTAGCAAGCCTTGGACTGCCTTTCTATAACGGCGCCCGGCAGCGGCGGTCGTTGCCGTCCTTATTCCTTGTCATCTGAACGCGGCGGTCATGTCCTTGATGCCCCAGACGGCCCAAGCCGGCCCGGCGCCGCGGCTGCCCGCCGCCGGATTGATCGGCTGGATCGAAAGCCGCCCGCGCGCCGCGTTCGGCGCCTTTCTAGCCTTGCATTTTGTGGTGTGGACCGCGCTGCCGGCTCTGCTCTACGCCAACCTGCCGCTCGATCTGATCGAGGCGCTGACCTACGGCCGTGAGTGGCAGATCGGCTACGACAAGCTGCCGCCCTTGCCGTGGTGGACGGTCGAGATCGTGCACCGGATTTTCGGCGTCGATGCCGCTTATTACGCGCTCGCCGAGGTGGTGGTGATCCTGGCTTTTGCAGCGGTCTGGGCGACCGCGCGCCCCCTGGTCGGCGCCACCGGCGCGCTCGTTGCCGTCCTCATCATCGACGGCATGCACTATTTCCAGTACACGGCCGTGAAATTCAATCACGACGTCATTCAACTGCCGCTCTGGGCGCTCGCCGGCTTCAGCTATCACGCCGCGCTCAAGCGCGGGCGCATCGGGTACTGGCTCGCGTGCGGTTTCGCCGTCGGCGCGGCGCTGTGGGCCAAGTATTTCGTCGTCGTGCTGGCGGCGCCGCTCGCGCTGTTCCTGGTTTTCGACCGCGACGCGCGGCGCGCGCTGCGCGGGCCCGGGCCGTGGCTCGCCATCGTCGTCGCCTTTATTGTCATGGCGCCGCATCTCGTCTGGCTGCTCCAGACCGACTTTTTGCCGTTCGCCTATGCGAGCGCGCGCGCGGCTCCGGTGCGCGGCTGGTACGACCATCTCCTGCATCCGGCGGTCTTCGCCGCCGGGCAGCTCCTTTTCATCCTGCCAGCGCTGTTCATCGCCGCGATGTTGGTGTGGCCGCGATCAAAGCCGGCGGCTGCGCCTGCCGCCGACGACTTCGACCGCCGCATCGTCACGCTCCTCGCCTTCGGCCCCGCCGCGGCGATGCTGGCGCTGATCGCCGGCAGCGGTCGCGGCGCCATCAGCATGTGGGGCTATCCGCTTTGGCTGTTCCTCGGCCTGTGGATCGTGCTCGCCGCGCGCAACACGCTCGACGCCGCGCGGCTGCGCCGCGTCGTCGGCGCCTGGGGCGCCGTGTTCGCCGCCTTGGCGATCGCCTTCCTCGCCAACTACACGGTGCTGCCCCTGATCGACCACCGCTACCGCGCCGCGTTCTTTCCGGGCGACCAGCTCGGCGCGCAATTGACTCAGCGCTTCCACGACGCGACCGGCGGAAACAAGCTGCGCTACGTGATCGGCTCGATGTGGGACGGCGGCAACGTCGCGCACTATTCGCCGGACCAGCCCGAGGTGCTGATCGACGGCCTGCCGCGCCGCGCGCCGTGGATCGACCTCGCCGACCTGCGCGCCAAGGGCGCGCTCGTGGTGTGGACCGTCGGCGACATGGAGCACCTGCCGGCAAACCTCGCAGCCATCGCGCCCTCGGCGAAGGTCGGCACTTCGTTCACGCTGCCCATGCGCCGCTTCGGCAGCGGCGAGGCCCATGTCGGCTGGGCGATCCTGATGCCGCAGTGAGAAAACCTCTGACGGTCATTCCGGGGCCGGGGTAGCAAGCGGCCTGACCCGGAATGACGAAGTCAGTTTACCGCCCGGATCACCCGGGCGACCTTGTCGAAAATCTCGCCGATCTGCGGCTCGCTCACGATCAGCGGCGGAGTGAGCGCGAGCGTCTCGCCTGTGACGCGGACCATCAGGCCTTCGTCGTTGAAGGCGCGCTCCATGGCCTCATAGGCGCGCTTGCCGACGGCGCCGGGGCGCGAGGCGAGGTCGATGCCCGCGGTGAGTCCGACGGTGCGGATGTCGAGCACGCCCGGCAGGCCCTTGAGCGCCATGGCGGCGTCGGCAAAGCGCGGCTCGAGCGCCTTGGCCCGCTCGAACAGCTTCTCGTCGCGATAAAGATCGAGCGTCGCGAGGCCCGCGGCGCAGGCGAGCGGGTGCGCCGAATAGGTGTAGCCGTGGAACAGCTCGACGACGTGCTCGGGTCCATGCATGAAGGCGTCGTAGACGGCCTCGCGCGCAATCACGCCGCCCATCGGCACGGCGCCGGACGTGATGCCCTTGGCAAAGACGATCATGTCGGGGGTCACGCCATAGCGCTCGGCGGCAAACGCGTGGCCGAGGCGGCCGAAGCCGGTGATCACCTCGTCGAAAATCAGCAAAATGCCGTGGCGGTCGCAGATCGCACGCAATCGCTCGAGGTAGCCCTTGGGCGGCGGCAGCACGCCGGTCGAACCCGCCATCGGCTCGACGATGACGGCGGCGATGGTCGAGGCGTCATGCAGCGCGACGATGCGCTCGAGATCGTCGGCAAGATGAGCGCCCCATTCCGGCTCGCCCTTGGTGAAGGCCTGCTGCTCGCGGTTGTAGGTCGCCGGCAGATGATCGACGCCGGCTAGGAGCGCGCCGAAGAATTTGCGGTTGTTGACGATGCCGCCGACCGAAATGCCGCCGAAGCCGACACCGTGATAGCCGCGCTCGCGGCCGATGAGGCGCGTGCGCGCGCCCTCGCCGCGCACGTGGTGATAGGCGAGCGCGATCTTGAGCGCGGTGTCGACGGCCTCGGAGCCCGAATTGCAGAAGAACACCCGGTCGAGATCGCCCGGCGCGAGCGCGACGACCCGGCTCGCGAGCTCGAAGGCCTTCGGATGAGCGAACTGGAACGCCGGCGCATAGTCGAGCTCTTCCGCTTGGCGCTTGATCGCGGCGACGATCGGGTCGCGGTTGTGGCCCGCATTGGTGCACCACAGCCCGGCGGTGCCGTCGAGCACGGCGCGGCCCTCGGGCGTGAAATAAAACATGTCCTTGGCGCGCGCGATCAGCCGCGGCGCGCGCTTGAAGGCGCGATTGGGCGTGAACGGCAGCCAAAACGCTTCGAGATCGTTGGGAACTGTCGTGGCGATGCTGCGGCGATCGGCTTGCGCCATGAACCACTCCTCGTCTGCTTGAGGCGCAATGTATGCCGGGCGACGGACGTCCGCACGAATTCATTGGGAGCTCGGACAGACCTGCACGGCGGCTGATTGAAGGACCGCCATCCGAGGACCGCGGTCACAAATCCTTCGCAATCCCGAAGCGACTCACATAAAACTAATGCGTGTATAATTATACTTTACATCCGAAAGCTGCATAATGCCGCTCTCCGCCCGCGCCGATGGACGAGAGCCGGGGTTCCATCTGGACTTGTCGCCAAGCGCCGCGGAGGTCCGCGCAGCACTGGAGGAGATAGTCAAAAGCCCGCAATTGCGGGCTTCGCCGCGGCTGGTGGCATTCCTGCGCTACGTCATCGAGCGCACGCTCGCGGGGGGGCGGCGACCAGATCAAGAGCTATACGGTCGCGGTCGAGGCGCTCGGCCGCGACCCGAGCTTCGATCCGGAGGCGGACCCGATCGTGCGGGTCGAGGCGGGCCGGCTGCGCAAGGCGCTCGAGCGCTACTATTGCGCCAGCAGCGGCGACGCGCAGGTGCTGATCGAAGTGCCGCGCGGCACCTACGTCCCGACGTTCCGGCACCGCGGCGCTGCCACTAGCGCGTCGTCCGCCGCCGCCACGCTTCATCTTCCCGAGCCGTTGCGGGCAGCGGACTGCCGCGCCGCAATCGCCGTTCAGCTTCGCGAACTGGATCGCTCCTGGGCGCAATGCCAGGCGCTGGTCAGGATCCAGAAGCTGCAGCTCGAAAGCCTTGCCGCAGAGATCGCCAAGGCGAGACGAACGCTCCGTCAATCGCTCGCGCTGCTGCGGAACACCGCCGGCGGCCTCGCTTGCCGCACTTGATCCCGGCTGCTACCAACCGCGCCGTGCCCGCAACGAAGTGGACGGCGCATGACCGACAAGTCCGAAAAATCCAACAGGCTCAAGGCGCGGCTGCCACGCGGCCTGTTCGATCGCAAGCCCGCCGAGATCGCGGCGACCCGCGCGATGATGGAGAAGATCCGCGCGGTGTTCGAGCTCTACGGCTTCGAGCCGGTGGAGACGCCGGCGATCGAATACACCGATGCGCTCGGCAAATTCCTGCCCGACCAGGACCGGCCCAACGAGGGCGTGTTCTCGTTCCTCGACGACGACGAGCAATGGCTGTCGCTGCGCTACGACCTGACCGCGCCGCTCGCGCGCTACGTGGCGGAGAATTTCGACACGCTGCCGAAGCCTTATCGCTCGTATCGCTTCGGTTATGTGTTCCGCAACGAGAAGCCGGGTCCGGGCCGCTTCCGCCAGTTCATGCAATGCGACGCCGACACGGTGGGCTCGGCCTCGCCCGCCGCCGACGCCGAAATGTGCATGATGGCCGCGGACACGATGGAGGCACTGGGCATTCCGCGCGGCTCCTACCTGGTCAAGGTGAATGACCGCAAGGTGCTAGATGGCGTGCTGGAGGCCGTCGGGCTGAGCGGCGAAACGAATGCGGCAAAGCGCCTGACCGTGCTGCGCGCCATCGACAAGTACGATCGGCTGGGACGAAACGGCGTTGAAGCGCTGCTTGGGGAAGGCCGCAAGGACGACAGCGGCGATTTCACCAGGGGCGCCGGCCTGAACGGCAAGCAGATCGACAACATCCTCAATTACATTGAACTTCGATTTGGCGGCCAAAGCGGCGATATCCTGGACGACTGGAGACGAGTGATTGGATTGAGTTCTACCGGAAGGGAAGGAGTCCAGGAGCTGGAGCAGATAGCGAGCTTCGTTCGCGGGTCGAATTACGGGCCGGATCGCATCACTTTCGAGTCGAGCGTGGTGCGCGGCCTCGAATATTACACCGGGCCGGTCTTCGAGGTGGAGCTGATGTTCGCCACCGACGGCAAGGACGGCTCGCCGCGATTCGGCTCGGTCGGCGGCGGCGGACGTTATGACGGCCTGGTGTCGCGCTTTCGCGGCGAACCGGTGCCGGCGACGGGCTTCTCCGTCGGCGTGTCGCGCCTCCTCGCGGCGCTCGAATATCTCGGCAAGATCGAAAAGAATCTCGAGCCCGGGCCGGTCGTCGTCACCGTATTCGACAAGGACCGCACCGCCGAATACCAGCAGATGGTCGCTGCGCTACGCGCGGCAAACATCCGCGCCGAGCTTTATCTCGGCGCGGGAAAATTCGGCCCGCAGATGAAATACGCCGATCGGCGCAACAGTCCGTGCGTGGTCATCCAGGGCGCGGATGAAAAGGCCAAGGGCGAAGTCACCATCAAGGATCTGATCCTCGGCGCCGAACTCGGCAAGCTCGAAAAGGGCCGCGAGGAACATTTGCAGAAGCAGGCTGAGGCGCAGCGCTCGGTGCCGGAAGCCGATCTCGTCGCCGCGGTGCGCGCCGTGCTGGCGCGCCACGGTCTCGCCGGGCGCTCATAGCGCAACGCCGCGATAGACCGAAGCGGGGGTGCGCTCGGCTGCGCGCTGCGCTCGCCTGTTGATGGCAGCGCACAATCCCGATATGCTATTTTCAATAAAACTGCATACCGGCGCGGCGCCCGTCGCGGCCTTGGGCGGCGCCAGCGGGAGCCTGCCATGACCCGGACCAAAAAAACCTCCCTGCTCGCCGTCGCGCTCATCGCCAGTTGCGCCGGCGGCGCGGCAAGCGCGCGGGCGGAAACGCCGGAGGAATGGGTCAAGCTCGGCGCCCGCGTGCACGGCGGCTTCGGCTCGTTCATCCCGGTCGGCATCCGCATCGGGCTTGATGCGCTCAAGCGGCTTGACGCCAAGCCGCGCGAGGTCACGGTGGTTTATTACAGCGGCGCCAAGGCGCCCTGCCCCTGCCCGGCCGACGGCATCGCGATCGCCACGATGGCAAGCCCCGGCCAGGGCACCCTGCAAGTCGCCCCCGACAAGGCGCCGCAGGGGCTGATGGGCGTCGCGGTGATCCGCAGCAAAGCGACCGGGGCCGGTTTCAAGTACACCATCGCCGAGTCGTGGCTTCCAAAGCTCATCGACATCAACAAGACCCAGGACCCGCTGGGCCGTTACGACGCGGTGATGAACGCAACCGATCTGTTTGCCGTCGAGCCGTCGCCGGCCGCGGCATCGTCGCCGAATTAATTGATCGCCGGCGAAAATGTCACAGCCGGAGATTTTCGCGCGCGATCCGAGCCTTGAGCGCGGCGGAGGTCTGGCCGCGCCGCCGCATCGACGTTAGCATTACGAGCCTTTTGGGCTGTTTTCGGGGCGGGGCTGTGCGTAGCAATTTCGGCAAGCGAACAGTCGGTCAGCGCATCATCGCGCTCGTCGCCGCTTACGCGATCGCGCTGTCGAGCGTGATCGCGGGCTTCGGTGCCGCCCGCGCCGCGGCGGAGGCAACGGCGGCTCCGGGCGCTATTTTGTGCCACAGCGACGCGGCCCAGCCGGCCGCGCCTGCGAACGACCAGGGCAACAGCAAAACCTGCGTCGACAATTGCTGCATCGGCTGCCTGACGCTCTTGGCGGCCCTGTCGCCCCCCGCGACGATGGTCATATCCGCACTGCGGCCTTCGAGCGGCGTCCGGGCGCCACTCAAGACCCCTGCCCTCGCCGGCGCACCGGCGGCGAAATCCCATCGATCGCGAGCGCCCCCACAGACGGCATGACCGTGGCGCGCACCGCCGCGCATCGTCATCGCCTGAGCCGTCGTGGAGCATCGTGTCATGCCCGCCCGTTCGTCGGTCACCGCCGCCGTTATCGCGACGAGCGTCGGATTGTGCGCATCGCTGCACGCGCAAACCGCCAACAAAACCGAAGCGTTGCCGCAAATCGAGGTCAGCGCCAAGCACCCGGCGGCGAAGAAGCCCGCACGCCGGCCGCGGCCGCCCGCTCGGGTCGCTACGGCGCACACGCCAACGGCCGCGCGCACTCCGGCCCAGCCGGCCACGACCTCGAACGGCGCCGACGCCGCAGCGGTGCCGCCGCTCAAGCAGAAATTTCAGCTGCCGCAGACGACCGCGAGCATCACCGCCGCGCGGATCGAACAGACCGTCAATGCCGTCGATACCGAGGACGCGCTCAAATATCTTCCGAGCCTGCTGCTGCGCAAGCGCAACTACGGCGACAACCAGGTGGTGCTGGCGACGCGCACCACCGGCATCAATGCCAGCGCGCAAAGCCTGGTCTATGCCGACGATATCCTGCTGTCGGCGCTCCTTGGCAACAACAACAGCAACGCTACGACGCGCTGGGGCATGGTTTCGCCCGAGGAGATCAAGCGCATCGACTTTCTGTACGGCCCGTTCGCGGCGATGTATCCGGGCAATTCCGTCGGCGGCGTCCTGCAGATCACGACGCGCATGCCCGACAAGTTCGAAGCGACCTTCAAGCAGAGCGAATCCATCCAATCGTTCGACTTCTACAACACCAAGCTGACGCTGCCGACCAGCCAATCAAGCTTCTCGATCGGCAACCGCTGGAACGATCTCTCCGTGCTGATCACCGCCAATGCGCAGGACAGCTACAGCCAGCCGCTCAACTGGGTGACGGTGACGGCGCCGCCGCCCGGCACGACAGGCACGATCCCGGCCTTGAGCCGAACCGGGACCGTCGCCGACGTGGTGGGCGCCGGCGGGCTTCTGCACACCGACCAGGCGACGCTCAAGGGCAAGTTCGCGCTCGACATCACCAGTTGGCTGACCGCGACCTACACCATCGGCTTCTGGTCGAACGACGAGCACGCCAGTGTCCAGTCTTATCTCAAGGATGCCGCCGGCAATCCCACCTTCGGTGGCGTCGCCGCGTTCGCCAGCGACGACTATTCGTGGTTCGAAAAGCATCTGAGCAACTCGCTGTCGTTCAAGACCGATACGCACGGCAATCTCGACTGGGACGTCGCGGTATCGCGCTATGATTACCTGCAGGACATCCAGCGCAATCCTTTCACCGTCGCCGCCGCGGGGGAAGCCTTTTCGACCAACGGCAAGATCGCCAGGCTCGACGGCACGAACTGGACCAACGCCGACGCCAAGGGCATCTGGCGGCCCACCGGCCCGGGCGGCGAGCACGAGGTGAGCTTCGGCGGGCACCTCGACCGCTACGAGCTCGACAACCCCACCTACGCGACGCCGACCTGGAACGGCGGGCCGGACACCACCGGATCGCTCTATTCCAACGGCCGCGGCGATACCGTCACCGCGGCACTGTGGGCGCAGGACGCTTGGCGCTTCCTGCCGCAATTCAAGCTCACGCTCGGCGGCCGCCTGGAGAACTGGCGCGCCTTCGACGGCTACAATCTTTCGACCACGACAAACGCGGCGGGCAACATCACCTCGACCAGCGCCGTGCTCCAGCCGGATCTTGAGGCAACGCGCTTCTCGCCGAAGGCGTCGCTGAACTACGCGCCAGACAAGAACTGGGATGTCACGGCGTCGTTCGGGGTCGCCAACCGCTTTCCGACCGTCGGCGAGCTTTATCAGACCGCGACCGTCGGGGCGATCATCGTGTTTCCCAATCCGAACCTCACACCGGAGCAGGATCTTTCGTCGGAGCTTGCCATCGAGCGCAAGTTCACCGACGGCAAGGTGCGACTATCGCTGTTCGAGGAAGACGGTCATAACGCGCTGATCTCGCAGAACGGCACGGTGCCCGGCACCACGACGACGACCACGTTTGTCACCAACGTCGACGCCATCCGCAAACGCGGCGCCGAGCTCGCCTGGGACAAGGACAATGTCGTCATCGACAAGCTGCAGGCGTTCGGCAGCGTGACCTACGTCGATTCCGTCACGCTCAGCGATCCGACCTTCGTCGGCACCAACGGATCGACCGCCGACGGCCATCGCGTGCCGTATATCCCGATGTGGCGCGCGACCTTGGGCGAAACCTATCATCCGACCGATCAATGGTCGTTCACGCTGGTCGGCCGCTATCAAAGCAAGATCTACGCGACGCTCGACAACACCGATGTGGTGCCGAATGTCTATCAGGCGTTCGATCCGTTCTTCGTCGTCGACACGCGCGTGCTCTACAAGGTCGACAGCCACGGCTCGATCAGCTTCGGCGTCGACAACCTCAACAACGAAAAATACATGCTGTTTCATTCGTTCCCGCAGCGCACCTACGTGCTGCAGGGCAAGCTGACGTTCTGAACGCCGGATGTTCTGAACGTATTGGGCCTCCATCCTTCGAGGCCCGCTTCGCCCGCACCCCGACCGGCCGCCAGGATCAGAATTGGGTGTGCAGGCGCGCCGCGACCACCGAGGCCGGGCCGCGATCGGCGTTGTAGGCCGGGTTGACGATGAACTGATAGTCGAAGGTCAGGCGAAAATAGGAGACCGGCAGGCTGTAATAGGCCTCGACGATCTGCTCCGGGCCCGGATGCGGCAACATGCCGTCGCCGACCAGGATGCCGAGGCCTCCGGCATTGAGAAACGCCTCGTGCACGCTCGAAATGCCGTTGACCACGCCGGCGAGGCCGACTGTGTCGTCCGACCGTCCCCACTGCTTGCCGTTAAGCGACAGTCCGGCCGCGACGGTGCGGTCGATGTCGGTGAACTCATAGGGTTCGATGTCGCCGTTGGCCCAGCCGGCGCGCGCGAACAGGCCGAGCTCCGAGGTGAGCTGCTGCTCGAGATTGACGCTCACTCCGCCGCGGCTGTTGTAATGCCGTACCGCCGCGATGTCGGCCGGGCCGCCGGTCAGCGCCGCCAACTGGATGGCGTCCTCGAAGCTGCCCATGCGGCCGCGGGTCAAGAATCCGGTGACGGCGATCTTGCCGGGCTTGCCCCAGATTTCGTAGCGCCGCTCGACTTCGCCGATCCATTGGAATTGCCGGAACGTCGGATCGAGCTCGGTGCTGTTGGGCACGATCGAGAGATCGAAGATGCCGCCGCGCAGCGTCCAATTGCCCTGGTACCATTCGGCGGATGCCCCATAGGTGAAGCCCCAGGCGTCGGCCGCATAGTCGAAGCTTCCGGTGTCGACGATCGACCAGTTCATGAAGTCGGCGCGTGGATCGTGGGCGTATTTGTTGGTGTCGAATACGTCGGTCACGGCGAACTTGCCGACGGTGAGGACCAGCCGGTCGGCGCTCTGCGAGCCGCTGAACTGGTTGGCGGCACCCGCCACCTTCTCGCTCTTGCCGCCGAGGTCGATGGTCTGCCTGAAGAAGGCGCGCGGTACGCGGGCGTAAGGAACTGACGCGCCGACCTTATAGGCCTCGCCGTTGGGGAATCCAGCGACGCCGACGGTGCTGCTCAGCCCAAAACCCTGATCGATCTCGGGATCGATCCACAACTCGGCGCCCTTCCACAGCCGCCAGCCCAGATCGGCCGTGGCATCCCACGTCTCGCGCCCCTGGTTCGGCGTGAGGCTGTTGGTCCCGGCATAAGGCGCGCGGAACGGAAAGACATATTGTTCGAGCAAAGTCGATTGGCCGTGAACCGCGAAATTGTCGGTTTCGAGCGACGGCAGCGTTGCCGGAGTCTCGGCCGATTTTTTCGGCGGATCGCCGTCGAGCCGGTAATTGAGACCGAGGCGCAGTTCGCCGATCGCGAGGTCGGAGGCGAAGCGCTGCGCCCCGCCGGGGAACGTGACGCTGCGGCTGCCGTAATCGGTGAACAGATATTCGAGGCGCGCCGACCAGTTCGACTGAAGAGCGTATTCGACGCCGGCGCCGATGGCGCCGCCGACACGCGGCACCAGGTAGAGGTTCTCGACCGTGCCGGGCAGCGCCGTGCCGCCGGCCGGCACGCCGGCAAGTTGCGTGCGCGTGAACTGATCGAAGCTCCAGGCCAAGCCGCCGGTGGCGTAGATGAGCCAGTTGCCCGGCGCATAGCCGATGCGGCCGCGCACCGTGCCGGAAAACTCGACTAGCTCGGTATAGCTCGCCAAGCCGACCGCCGCCGAGGCGAGCGTCGCGGTGCCCCCGATCGTGCTCGGGAACGACACGTCGGCCTCGACGCCGAGCACGAAGCGCGACGGCAGAATGTATTTGTATCCGGCGTGGAGGCCCTCGAAATAGCTGCCGGTTCCCTGGAATAGATCGGGCGGGTTGAACAGGTTGAGCGAGCCCGCGAGCGGCGGCACCGCGGCTGCGGTCGAGGTGGCCGACCAATGCGACGAGCCGCCGGCATAGCCGAGATGGCCGCCGACATAGATGCCGCTCCAATCATGAGCGGCGGGCTTCGCCGGCGCCTTGACCTGCAACGGCGCCCGCCGGTGTGGCTTGGCCGGTTCGGCAGCTTGCGATGGCGGACAAACGCACGCGAGCGCCAAGCCTGCGCCGCCGAGAACGGCCGCCAAGCCGACTCCCGGCCGCGCCTTGTGGATAAGGCCGTTCCCGCGCTTCGACACAAACGGACGCACTGCGGCCCCCTCCGCATGACAAATCGATCTGTCGCCAAAGCGCAGCTATTCAGAGAACGGCACGCCGCTGACAGTTGCGGGGGCAGCTCCGCGCCTGAACGCGAAATTGAAGAAGGCGGCCCGTGCGCTGTCAAGCCGGGCGGCTTCACTTGGCAGCGGGGCGGCTTCACTTGGCAAATGAGTGTAGCTTTCCGGTCACGGCGCGCGATGGCAGCGCCGGGCGGAACGTGCCGTTCACATGTTTCGGCCTGCGCTGCGGATCAGATTTTCTTCGACAGGCCGAAGTAGTAACCGCGGCGCGGGCCGTATTGCGGCGCGAACACGCCGATGCCGGTGCCGCTTCGGATCTGGTAGATCGTGTCGAATAGGTTGACGATATCGAAGCGAAACGTCACCGGCTTGCCGTCGGGGGCGGCGAATTCGTGCGTGAGGCCGGCATTGAACTGCGCGTAAGGCGCTTCGCTGCCGATATTGGCGTCGCCGGTGCGCAGCCCCGAACCGTAGATCATGTCGGTTGAGAACCGCGTGCCGTTCCACAGATAGGACAGGCCCGCCGAGCCGGTCACGAACTGGTTATGGTCGGTGTAGATCCAGTGCGACTGGATGTACTGGTACTCGGTCAGGCCGCCGAGGTCGGCCAGCGGCGTGGTGTTGTCGAACAGGTATTGGTTCGACACGATGTCGGTGGCTTTCTGCTGGGCCACCGAGATGTTGGCATAGGCCAGGAAATTGCCGCTGGTGAATTTCGCCTTGAACTCGATACCTTCGTTGACTGCTTTGGCGTAATTGAACGCGCTCAGCACCAGCGCCTGGCCGAAATTGCCGTTGTCGATCAGGTCTGTTGCGATCTTGTAATAGACGTCGGCGCCGAGCTCGAGCGTAGTGCAGTCCTTGCCTCCCGGCTTGCTGCATCCGAACGGTATGGATTGATCGACGCCGGCATCGAAATAGTGTGACCGCTCCGGCAGCACCGGATCGTTGCGCTGGCCGGCGGGCGGCGCGCCGGTGGTGTTGTCGAACAGCGCGATATTGGCCGGCGCGGCCTCCACCAGGACCGGCGGCGTGAAGTAGCGCGCATAGCCGGCATGGAACGTCGTTTGCGTAAATGGCTTGTAGGTGAAGCTGATGCGCGGGCTGAGCTGATTGGCGTCGGTATATGCCCACATCTGGTCGAAGCGCAGGCCGCCGTTGATCGTGAGCTTGTCGGTCGCCTTCCACTCGTCCTGGACGTAGACGCCGGCGAGCCAGCCGAGCTTCGCGCTCGAATCGAATATCGTCTCCGGCGGCCCGCTGTCGGTGCCGTCGCAGATCATGCAGGGCTCGACGATCGAGGAATTGGAGACCGCGGCCTTCTCGCCGCTGACCGTGAAGCCGGTGCGGATCGTGTGGGCCGGGTTGATCTGATACGAGCCGTCGGCCTGGATGCCGTTGGTGTAGGAGGTGCGGGTGATGTCGGAGGCGATGCCGTTCAGCAGCAGGTCGCCGACCGGATCCGGCGTGAAGTGCAGATCGTTGTAGCGGGTGAAATAGGACAGTTGCCCGTCGAAGCCGTTGGTCGATTTCTGCAACGCCAATACGCCGAAATGGGTGACTTCGAGCTGGTTTTCGTTGAGCTGCGAGGAATCGAATGTGGAAGCCCCGAACGCCGGCGCGACGATCAGATTGAGCGGCTTGCCGGGCACATCCGGAATCTGAAACCTGCTGATTGCGGTTCCCGCGATCAGGCTCACGCGCGTGCTCGGGTCGACGAAAGTCGACATATAGGCAATGCCCTTTTCCTGCTGCGAGAAATCATGGATGGCATTGAGCGTGGGCAGCGGATTCTCGATTCCCTCCGTGGTCTGGAGGTAGCGGCCGGTGAAGAAGTATTGGACGCCCGGAAAGCAGTTCGCGATCGAGGATGAGGAGGCTCTTGACGTTGGCGAAGCCGCCGCGGTCGAGGATGACGGCGCGGACGTTGCGGAAGATGACGGCGCCGGGGTTCCGGGAGCCGCCGCGGGCATGGGGCAGTCGCTGCCGAAGGTGCCGCCGTATTCGATGCTCGGCGTGAAGGTGCCCCGGCTGCCGCCATAGAGGCTGACGCTGCCGCTGTTGTTGAAGGCGTCGGTGCGCGTCGTGATGTCGACGAGGCCCACCGTGCGCAGCCCGAACTCTGCCGGCAGCGCGCCCGTGATCAGCGACATTCTGCCGATCAAGCCGGTTTCCAAGATGCTGCCGAAGCCCGTGACGCCGTCGGGAAGCATGACCCCGTTGATGCGGAATTGCACATTGGCGTGGTCGTTGCGGACATGGAACGAGCCGCTGGCCGCGGAATCCTGCGAGACGCCCGGCGCCTGCAGCAGCACTTTCTCGACCGTCGCGTTGGTGCCTTGGGGGAGCGCCGAAATGGTGTCGTGAGTGAGCGTGGTCGATGCCGTGCCGGCGGTCGTGTAGAGATTGCTGCGCGCTTGATCGAAGGAATTGTCCTGGGTGGCGGCCGTATTCGTAGCCGCAGCGGTTGCTGCGGATGTGGTGCGCGTCGCCGGCGCCGTCGCGGCGCGAACCGGCGTCGGGTGCGGTTTTGGCTTCGGCTGCGGTTTTGCCGCCCGGACGACGACTTCGGGCAGGTTGGTCTGTCCGGTCTGCGGGGTCTGACCGGTCTGTGGAGTCTGCGGGGTCTGCCCGGTCTGTGGGGTCTGCGCGGTCTGCGCGGTCTGCGCGGTTGCGGCGGCGCCGAGGCCGAGCAACGCAAGCGACGCCGCGCTGAGAAGAAAGCACCTTGGGGATAAGCGATAAGCACGAACAGACATGATACTCCGCCCTTGCATGGTCTGAGGAACGGCCAAGCGGCCGGCTCGTCGGCGGTCGTGCTGTCGCGGCGCGTAGGAATACGAACGAGATGCCGCTTGCCATCCCGTGGCATCGCCGGCGCGGAGAAAAACGAACGTGCGCAGCAATGCCGAGGATCAGCACCAACCGCAGCTCAGGCGCGCGGCGGAGCGCGGGCCTGGAATGACGTTCGTTGCGGCGCGAGGATGAGGTCGGCGACGCGATCGATGTGCTCGATGGCATAGGAAACGAACGGCAGCGCCAATTGCGGCGGCGCGGCAACGAAGGTGGCGTTCAGCAAATGGATCGTCGCGCAGATCGCGCAGTAATCGTCGGCGTGCTTGGCCGGATGATTGGTCGGGAGCGGCGCAAAGCCGTCTGCCGCCGGCGCGGGGTCCGAGACCGACGGCAGCGCGGCGCGCGACCCGTAAATGTCTTCGCGATGGATGTGACCGAACGAGAGGACGAGCTGCACCGCGAGCGCGAAGAGCGCCAGCCGGCCGCCGAATTCCTTGTTCGTCCGAAACCAACGCATCGCGCGAACTCGCACTTCGCATCCGCGACCGTGCACCGCAGACCGATGCCGGCAGCGGGCGAAGTCGCAATGTAACATTGTAACCTCACCCCGAAGTCACCAACATTCCTGGGGCGAAATCAACCGTCCGGAAGCCGGAGGTCCGCGCTTTTCCGAGGACTGCTGCAATCATGCCACACCAGCCGGTGCGGTTGCCGGCGCCGGCGGCCGATCTTGAAGCCACAACAGGGCGTCACCAAGCGCCGGCGTTGCGCGCACACGGAGGGTCGCTCGCCCCGGCCGGCGGACGCAAACCATTCAGTCACCATAAGCAGTTGAGTTTATTTCAATAAATAGCAACGTCCGGGTCGTAGGATGCGGCACGATCGGCGTCGTGCCGCGCCAGCGTTAACGGCCCGCGCCGATCCTCATCGAAACGCGCGGCCCGCCGTGCTAAAGGGCCGCCGCAATGCGCAGCTCTGTCCGTTCGGCCACGAAAGTTAAACACGCAGCATGTCGAGCAAGCCAACCAACGGATCGGACGGGCGAGCGCAAAGCCTCGTGGTTTCCTATGCGCGGGCCGGCTACGCGCTGATCGAGCCGCCGACGCTGCAACCGGCGGAGCCGTTCCTCGACCTCGGCGGCGAGGACATCCGCCGCCGGATGTTTCTCACCAGCGATCCGGACGGCCGCGAATTGTGTCTGCGGCCCGATCTCACCATTCCGGTGTCGCGCGAATATCTGGGTTCCGCGGCGGCCGGCAAGGCCGCGGGCTTTTGCTATCTGGGCTCGGTGTTTCGTCACCGCGAAGGATCGGCAGCGGAGCTTTTGCAGGCCGGCATCGAATCCTTCGGCCGCCACGACAAGGCGGCGGCCGACGCCGAGATGCTGGCGCTCGGGCTCGAAGCAACCACCCAATATGACGTCGGTGCACCCGAGATCCGCATGGGCGACGTCGGCCTGTTCGCCGCCTTCGTCGATGCGCTCGATCTCGCGCCGGCCTGGAAGCGCCGGCTGGTCAAGGATTTCAACCGCAAATCCTCGCTGGCGCACGATCTCGATCAGCTCACTCTCGCGGCCGCGAACGGACCGCCGGAATACCAGGGCGTGCTCGCGGCGCTCGCCGGCTCCGATCCCAAGGCGGCGCATCACCTCGTCACAGATCTGCTCTCCATCGCTGGCATCGCCGCGGTCGGCGGCCGCTCGGTCGCCGAGATCGCCGACCGCTTCCTCGAACAGGCGGCACTCAATGCGCCGACCCGGCTGCCGCGCGAGACGCGCGGACTGATCGAGCGCTTCCTCGCGCTCGCCGGCGATCCGGACGAGGCCGCCGGCGAACTGCGCAAGCTCGCAGCCGACGCGAAAGTCTCGCTCGCCGCCGCGCTCGATCTGTTCGAGACGCGCACCGGATTTCTCGCCGCGCGCGGCGTCGACGTGCGCGCGATCAAATTCTCGACCGCGTTCGGCCGCGGCTTCGATTACTACACCGGCTTCGTGTTCGAGCTGCACGATCCACGCGCCAAAGGCCCGCTGGTCGCCGGCGGCCGCTACGACGGCCTGCTGGCGCGGCTTGGCGCGCGCGAGGCGATCCCGGCGGTCGGCTTCGCGGCCTCGATCGAGGAGCTTGCCGCCTGCGCCGCGAAATCGGGAGGCGCCGCATGAGCGCCCCGCTCATCCTCGCGGTGCCGTCAAAGGGCCGCCTGCAAGAGAACGCCGAGGCATTCTTCGCGCGCGCCGGGCTCGAGCTGGTCAAGCCGCGCGGCGCTCGCGATTATCGCGGCACCATCGCCGGCTTCGAGGGCGTCGAGGTCGCCTATCTGGCGGCAGCCGAAATCACCGCGCAGCTCGGCCTTGGCGCGGTCCATCTCGGCGTCACCGGCGAGGACCTGCTGCGCGAGATGATCCCGCGCTCCGAGCAGCGCGTTGTCGCGATCAGCGGGCTCGGCTTCGGCTTTGCCAACGTCGTCGTCGCGGTGCCGCAGGCCTGGATCGACGTGCGCAGCATGGCCGATCTCGACGATGTCGCGACCGCATTCCGCATCAAGCACGAGCGCAAGATGCGGCTTGCCACCAAATACGCCAACCTGACCCGTGATTTCTTTGCCGAGCACGGCCTCGTCGACTACCGCATCGTCGAAAGCTCGGGCGCCACCGAAGCCGCGCCGGCCGCCGGCACCGCCGAGTTGATCGTCGACATCACCACCAGCGGCGCCACGCTCGTCGCCAACGGCCTCAAGGTGATCGAGGACGGCGTCATCCTGCGCTCGCAGGCGAACCTGTTCGCCGCGCGCGCGGCGTCCTGGGACGGCGCGCGGCGCGAGGCGGCGCGGCTTATGCTCGACCGCATCGCCGCGCAGCAGCGCGCCGACAAATTCCACGAGGTGCGCACGCGCTTTGCCGGCCTCAACGACACGTTGCTCGGCTTCGCGCGCGAAAAATTCGGCGTCGAAGCGCCGTTCGGCGGCCCGACCTCCTCGGGCATGCTCACGCTGCACTGCCCGCCCGCGCAGGTCCACGCGCTGGCGAGTTTCCTGCGCGAGCACGGCGCCGGCGCCGTCTCGGTCGCGCCGCTCGATTACGTCTATACCCGCCACAATCCGCTCTTCGCCAAGCTTGCCGCGGAGATCGACGAGAGCGCGTAGCGTGGCCTGCTGAGGCGACGTCGAGCGTGCAAGGGTCCGCGTTGCGCAGGTTTGCGCCTTTCGGCGAGCGATATTGGCACTGCGATGCTACGCTTGGGCGCCATCCCGCATGGCCGCCGATATTGCACCGATCAGGACAAGGCATCATGGGCAAAGATCGTCTGACCGCCTTCAGCGACGGCGTCATCGCCATCATCATCACGATCATGGTCCTGGAGCTGAAAGTGCCGCACGGCGCCGACTGGGCCGCGCTCGCCCCACTGGCGCCGAGCGCGTTGAGCTACGTGCTGAGTTTCGTCTATCTCGCGATCTACTGGAACAACCATCACCACCTGCTGCACACCGTGGCGCGGGTCGACGGGCTCATCCTGTGGGCCAATTCGCATCTGCTGTTCTGGCTTTCGCTGGTGCCAGCGGCGACCGGGTGGATGGGCGAGAATTTCTGGCGCCGTTGCCGACCGCGGTCTATGGCGCGAGCTTGCTGATGCCCGCGATCGCCTACTACCTGCTGCAGCAGGCGATCATGCACAAGCAAGGCGCGCATTCGGTGCTCGCCCGCGCGCTCGGTAGCGACATCAAGGGCAAGATGTCGGTGCTCCTCTACCTCGCGGCGATCGCGCTGGCGTTCGTGCAGCCTTGGATCTCAATCGCTATCTATGCGCTGGTCGCGGTGATGTGGCTCATTCCCGATCGGCGCATCGAGAAGGCGCTGCATGAGGGTTGACGCGCCCCGCGCAAGCCGCGCTGCCGGCCTAACCCGCGAGAGCGGGATAACTTTTCTTCGAATTGTCATCCCGTCCAAGAGCTCGACGCTAACCGATTGCCGAATAGCGCTTACCGACAGGCATCGTCGCGCGTCGGATAGCATCACTCTGCGTTGAGACTCTGGATCATCCATGATGTCGAGATATTGCCGAGCGATGCGGTCGATGAGACTTGCGGGCCGTTCATGAACCAGACCGCGGTATTCCCGCCAGCGTCGCGCCAGAGAATGTCGCTCTTGCCATCGTGGTCAAAGTCACCAGTAACCTGGATGGTCCAGGTCATGGGCACGTTGCCAAGATTCGCGCTTGAGGTGACTTGTCCGCCGCTCATGAGCCAGATCGCCATGTTGCCGCTCCCGTCACGCCACAGAATATCGCTGGTGCCATCGCCATTGAAGTCGCCGACGCCGGCGATAGTCCAGCTCGTCGGAATGGTGCCGAGATTGGCTGTCGAAGAGACCTGCAGACCATTCATGAACCAGATCGCAGTGTTGCCGGTGCTGTCGCGCCAAAGGATGTCGGCCTTATGATCACCGTTGTAGTCTCCGATACCAGCGATGGTCCAACTACCCGGCACGTTGCCGAGACTGCCCGACTCCAGGATTGTCCCGCTGGCGGTCAATAGCCATAACGCCAAATCGCCCGCGCTGTCGCGCCAGAGGATGTCGCCGTAGCCGTTGCTAAAGAAGTCACCGGTGCCGACGACGGACCAGTTCGTGGGAATGTTCCCGAGGCTGGCCGTCCCCGAGACCGACGCGCCATTCATGAACCAGATCGCGGTGTTGCCAGCGCTGTCGCGCCAGAGCAAATCGTCATCGCCATCATAGTTGAAGTCGCGCTGCCCTACGATCGACCAGGCGGACGGCACCGTGGCGATGTTCGCGCTGACGATCTGCGCGCCATTCATGAACCATACCGCCGCGTTGCCGGCGCTATTGCGCCAAACAACGTCGCTGCTGCCGTCACCGTCGAGATCGTGAGTGGCCGACGGCAGGAATCCGCTGCTGAGCCGACCGATTTTTTTGCCGGTGCTTTCGGTGAACCACACCGCGCCGTCCGGCCCGCTGGTGATGCCGTATGGACCGCTTCCGGCGGTGGGCACCGTAAATTCAATCATAGCGCCGGCGGTGGTGATCCGCCCTATCTTGTTGCTGGTGTTCAAGGTGAACCACAGCGCACCGTCCGAACCTGCAATGATGAACAGCGGGGTGCCGCCCGATGGAAGGGGGAATTCCGTGAGGATACCCGAGGTCGTGATCCGACCGATATTTCCAGCGTTCGCTTCGGTGAACCAAAGATTGCCGTCCGATCCAACAACGATGTTTCGCGGATTGCTGTTCGCGGTGGGAATCAAGAATTCATGGAATACGCCGCCGGTCGTCATCCGCCCGACCTTATTGCCGGTGGATTCGACGAACCACAGATTGCCATCCGGCCCAGCCGTGATCCCGATCGGCGCGCTGCTAGTCGTTGGAATGGTGAATTCCGTGAAGGTCTGTTGCGAAATCACGAATCGCCCGATCTTGTTCCCGTCTGCCTCTGCGAACCACACGTTGCCGTCTGGCCCCATCGTGATACCGCGGGGGAATGAGGAGGCCGTGGTTATAGGGAAGGCTTGAATCTGGCCCGCGATGGTGACTCGGCCGATATTATTTAGGACTGAATCGGTGAACCACATTACGCCGTCCGCCGCCACGGTAATGCCTTCCGGATCACTGGACTGCGTGGGAATGGTGAAGGTGGTGATGGCGCCCGTGGTCGATGCCCGTCCAATGTACGCGGTCGTAAATCCACTGGTTGGCGCGAGCGTGAACCACAGTGCGCCGTCGGCCCCGCTCGCAATCCCGAAGGGGATAGCCCCAGTCGTGTTAACAGGAAATTCGGTGAAGGTTTGCGCTACAGTCTGCTTGGTAGCGCCAACAATTACCAGGAGCAGCACGAATATTCCTGTCAGCAAACGCTGTATTGTATTCAGCATTTCCGCCTCGTTTTAATTTGGGAACCTAATGCTCGCCACACGAGCACCGAGACTAGCCACTACTCGGCGTTTTGCGCTTGGACTGTCCAGGTCGTTCCGACGTTGCCGAGGCTGACGGTCGAGGAAATCGTCACGCCGGCATGAACCAGATTGCGACATTGCCGCTGCCGTCGATCCAGAGGATGTCGCTGTTACCGTCGCCGTCGAAATCGCCGATCTCGGCGATGCTCCAGGTCGTACTCGGCGACACCGTGCCGACGCTCAAGGTCGTCGTGACGTTGCCGCCGTTATTCAAAAACCAGGTCGCTACGGTGCCACTGACGGTGTCGCGCCAAAGGATGTCGACCGCGCCGTCGCCGTTGAAATCGCCGAAGCCCGCGACCTTCCAATTGCCCGGCACATTGCCGAGACTGACGGTCGAGGTCACCTGGCCGCCGGTCACCTGCCAGATCGCCAGGTTGCCGGAGGTGTCCTGCCAGAGGATGTCGCCGAAGGCGTCCGAGCCGAGGATGGTCCAGGTCGCTGGTGACACCGCGCCGAGACTGACCGACGACAGGAGCTGGCTGCCGTTCATGAACCAGATCGCTACGGTGCCGCTGCTGCCGTCCTGCCAGAGGATGTCGCCGAGGCCGTCGCCGTTGAAGTCGCCGGTGCCGTGAACGGTCCAGTTGCCCGGTACATTGCCGAGACCCGTCGTCGAGGAAATCGTCAAGCCCCGCATGAACCACATGTAGAGATTGCCGGCGGTATCGCGCCACAAAAAATCGGCCTTGTGGTCGGCGTCAAAGTCACGCTGGCCGACGATCAGATAAGAGTTCGCCACGGCCGCGATGGGGCCTGAGCTAACGACAGTGCTATTGCTCATCAGCCACATCGCGACATTGCCGCTCGTGTCGCGCCAGAGAATATCGCTCTTGCCGTTGTCGTTGAAATCGTGGCTGGCGGTAAACGGGCTGTGCGCCGTGAACACCCACGCGGCGCCCGCGGCGCCGTTGTCGACAAAGGCGCCGACGACGGCGTCGCTGCCGTCAGAGGACAGCGCGACCGCAACGCCCTGCCGCGCCAGCCCGACGGCGCCGTTGCCAAGGCGCTTCGATCCTTGCTGGAACCAATTCCCGCCGCCGCCAGTGTAAATCCATGCCGCTCCGGCGCCGCTGTTGTCGAGGTCTCCGCCCACGATCGCGGTGTTGCCGTCGCCGGATATGGCAACCCCGACGCCTTGGTTCGAGTGCCCGACGCCGCCGGTGCCGACCAGCTTCGATCCCAGCTGCGCCCACGCGCCGCTGCTGCGGATGAAGATCCACGCCGCGCCGACGCCGGAATTGTCGGTCGGCCCGCCGATGATGGCGGTATTGCCGTCGGCGGACAGCGCGACCGAATTTCCTTGTTGGGGCTGGTTAATTCCGTCGTTGCTGGTCAGCTTTGCTCCTTGCTGGTTCCAGGCGCCGCTGGTTCGGGTGAAGATCCAGGTCGCTCCGATGAGAGTGTCATCGATGGGCCCGCCGACGATCGCGGTGTTGCCGTCGGAGGACAGTCCAACCGAAGTGCCTTGGGCGGATTTGCCGACAGGGTTGCTGCCGACCAGTTTCAGCCCCTGCTGGGTCCAGGTGGAGCCGCTGCGCGTGAACACCCATGCCGCCCCGACGTCGGTGGCGTCGAGCGGCCCACCGACGATGGCGGTGTTGCCGTCATCGGACAGCGCGACGGCGCTGCCCTGGAATGCCGAGCCGCTGGCGCCGGTGCCGACCAGCTTGGCCTGCTGGCTCCAGGTGTTGCCACTGCGGGTAAAGATCCATGCCGCTCCCTGGCCGGAACTATCGGCCGGTCCGCCCGCGATGGCGGTGTTGCCGTCGCCGGAGATCGCTACCGCGAAGCCTTGATCGGCGGCTCCGCTCGCACTGCCGCCGACCAGCTTGGTGCCATCCTGGCTCCAGGTGTTGCCGCTGCGGGTAAAGATCCATGCCGCCCCGACATCGGAGTTGTCGAGCGGACCGCCGACGATCAGGGTATTGCCGTCGTCCGACATCGAGACGGTCCGGCCCAGTTCGGCGTGTCCGGTCTCGTCTGATGCAGCGAGCTTGCCGCCTTGCTGAATGAACTGCGCCGCCGCTGGCGGCGCGGCCCAGATCAGCGCCGCGACAGCCAGAGCCCACACCGCGAATGTCGTGAAAAGAGACGATCGGATCGGCCGTGCCGCGATCGCCGCAACCGCGCGCACACGCGCCAAAAGCGTCGTGCTCATGCTGTCGCCCCTTGTGCGAACCCGCCCATCGGCGGACCGCAAACGCTGGCCGCGACATCTCGCCGCCAGCTCAATCCGACGCTACAGGGGCGAAGCTCTATTGAAAAGAGGTCATACTGCCGCTGCCGCTGCGGTGCAGCGCGGTCGAGGCACGCAAAGCACCGCTTCAAACATCGTGCCCGGGCGTGCCCGCCGGACCGCCGCGCACCCGGAACACGACAAAGTGCGACAGCGAGAAATTCACCACGAAGCTCGCCAGGATGGCGACGGCCTTCGCCACGAAGACGGGCAGCAGCAGGATTTGCGCGGCGAAAACCAGGGCGGCGGTGTTGGCGATGAGCCCGGCGAGGCCGGAGGCGATGAACGTGAAGTAGGAGCGCCAGCGCAGCTTGCGTCCCGACTCGGCGGCGAACGTGAACGACGAGTTCATGATGTATGAGCCGCTGACCGCGATGGTCCACGAGATCATGTTGGCGACGATCAGCGAAACGGTCGGCGGCGTGCCGCAGTGGCAGACGGCGGCAAGCCAATCGAACGCGGCGTAGGCTGACGGCAATCGCGTCAAGATCGCCCGCGCGATCATGAAGACGCAGTAATCGACCGTGGTGTTGACGACGCCGACCAGGCCGAAGGCGACCGCCTTGAGAAAGATCGCGCGGTCGTGCCAGCTGTCGAGCAGCCGGGTGCGGACCCATTCGTAGTGCGTTGCACGTGTCATGGCCGCCACCGCATAGCACGTTCGGCGGTGCGCGCCAGCTTCCCCTCGCCCTGAAGGCAGAAGGCGGCCGCGCGCAGCCCGCTCGGGCGGGGGCCGCGCATTGACCGATGGGCCGCAACCCGCTCGCCCCGACCCTCTTGCCCATGGGGGCTGGGGGATGAAGCAGGCGTCGCTGCCCCGCTCCGATGTGGCCGCAGCGGGGGGCGGCTCGATGCGGTTAAGGTGATTGCGGAATCTCCTGCGATCGACCCTCCCCTGCGCGCGACATGATGCGGCGCTTGCGCTATAGAACGGCCGGCGAGGATCGGATCGATGTGCCCTGTTGCCGACCCGGGAACTGGAACGCCGGCGCGCGAGCAAAACCGCGGCGCGGCGGAAGGCGGCGCCGCGGCCGGGCTCTCGATCGTGGTGCCGCTCTATAACGAGAGCGCGTCGCTCGCCCGCCTGCACGCGCGGCTCATCGAGGTCGCGCAAAAGCTCGCGGCCTCGCGCGCGCTCGCCTGCGAGGTGATCTATGTCGACGACGGCAGCGCGGACGACACGCTCGCGATCGCGCAGAAGCTGCCGGCGAGCGGGCTCGACGTCCAGATCATCTCGCTGTCGCGCAACTTCGGCAAGGAGGCGGCCTTGCTCGCCGGCCTCGATCATGCCCGGCTCGGCGCCGTGCTGTTCATCGACGGCGACGGCCAGCACCCGCCGGCGCTGATCGAAACGCTGGTCGGCCACTGGCTCGATGACCATTACGACGTGGTCTACACCGCCAAGGCGAGCCGGTCGGACGAATCGTTCAGCCGGCGCATCGCCGTGAAGGCTTTTTATCTCCTGCTCAATTGGGGCGCGCGCACCAAGATTCCGGAGGATGCCGGAGATTTCCGCCTGCTGTCGCCGCGCGCGGCGCGCGCGTTGCGCCAGCTTCCCGAGCGCAACCGCTTCTTCAAAGGACTGGCGAGCTGGATCGGCTTTCGCCAGCTGCGCATCGACTACGAGCCCGAACCGCGCGCCGACGGCCGCACTGCCTGGAATTTGCAGGCGCTGATCGGATTGTCGCTGAGCGGGCTGACGGGGTTTTCGGTGGCGCCGTTGCGGTTTGCGACCGGGCTCGGGCTCATCCTGGCGATGGTCGCGCTGATCTACGGCGCGCGGATCGGCTATGAAACCCTGGTCTATGGCGTCAGCGTGCCGGGCTATCCGTCGCTGTTCGTCGGCGTCATGGTGCTGGGCGGCGTCCAGCTCATCATGCTCGGCGTGCTCGGCGAATATATCGGCAAGATCCTCTACGAGATCAAAGCACGGCCGGTCTATTTCGTTGCCACGCAGGATTTGAAGCTGCGCGAGGAAGGAAGCCGGGCCGAGACCGCCCCGCCCTACCCGCCCCCGCTTGAGGGGAAGGGAAGGCTGGGCGCCGCTGCCGAATGAGCGAGACTGCGACCGAACGCCGTGACGCGGGCCGCGCCGCGCGCGACGGCGCGGTGCGGCGCATCTGGCTCTGCGCCGACGACTACGGCATTGCGGGCGCGGTCAGCGCCGCGATCCGCGACCTCCTGGCGCGCGGCCGCATCAACGCCACCTCAGTGATGGTCGCAGCGCCGAGCTTTCGGCAATCCGGGGCTACGGCCTTGATCGAGGCTGCAGCGACCGGCGGCGCGATCGGCCTGCACGTGACCTTATCGGCGCCGTTCCGGCCGCTGAGCGCCGGCTACAAGCCGCTGTTCGCCGACGCCTTTCCGCCGCTGTGGGCGATGGCCGGCCTTGCGCTCGTGCACGCGCTGAAGCCCGAACTGCTGGCGACGGAGATTTCGAGCCAATGCGAGGCGTTCCGCAGCGCATTCGGCCGCGCGCCGGATTTTGTCGACGGCCACCAGCACATTCATCTGTTCCCGCAAATCCGCGACGCGCTGTTTCACGTTGTCAAGGAGGCCGCGCCCAATGCCTGGGTGCGGCAATGCGGGCGTCCGGCGGCGGCGCCGGCGCCCCAAAACCTCGACAGCAAGGCGCGCGTGCTCGATTGGCTCAGCCGCCGTTTCCGCAAACTGGCGCAGCTCTATGAGGTGCGGACCAACCCGGGCTTTGCCGGCGCCTATGATTTCCGCCCCGACGCCGATTACGCGGCACTGTTTCCGGCGTTTCTCGACGGGCTGCCGGACGGCGGCGTGGTCATGTGCCATCCAGGCGTGGTCGACCCGGAGCTCGAGCGGCTCGATCCGCTGACTGAGCTGCGCGAGCGCGAATATGCGTTCTTCAGCGACGATGCTTTTCCGGACTTGCTTGTCGCGCACGGCGTCGCGCTGCAGCGTGGCCCGGATCGAGCGTAGCGCGATCCGGCCTATATTCTTATCAGATCACCACCACCTTGGTGCCGACCTTCACGCGACCGTAGAGATCCTCGACGTCTTCGTTGCGCATGCGGATGCAGCCCGACGAGACGTTGGTGCCGATGGTCCATGGCTCGTTGGAGCCGTGGATGCGGTAGAGCGAGGAACCGAGATACATCGCGCGCGCGCCGAGCGGATTGTCCAGGCCGCCCGCCATATAACGCGGCAGGTCGGGCCGCCGCTTGATCATTTCGTCTGGCGGCCGCCAATCCGGCCACTCGCGCTTGGCGCTGATCGACTTCACGCCCGACCAGGTGAAGCCCGGCTTGCCGACGCCGACGCCGTAGCGCATGGCCTTGCCGTTACCCTCCACCAGGTACAGAAACTTGTGCGGGGTATCGATGACGATCGTGCCCGCCTGCTCGCTGCCGTCGTATTCGACGACCTGGCGGTTGAACCTCGGATCGACCGGCGGATGCGCCGCGTCGCCGTAGCCCGCCGGCGCATAGCCCTGCGGCGCCTCGTAGCGGACGTCGCTCGAGGGCGAGCCCGGATAGGCCTGATATCCATCGGGTTCGGGCTGGTAGGCCCGCGGCACCGCCGCCTGGCGTCCGGCGCCGCCGAACAGGAGCTCGATGAAGCCGCCGCCGTAATTGGCTTGCGAGGCGTCGGCATAGCGCGGCCGGCCCGCCGCATTGGCGCGTGACTGGTCGACGTCTGATTGGACCGGCCCGCTCGCCGCGTAGGCATCGGGAGTGATGTTGAGAGGATCGGCCAAGGCCGGCATCGAAAGGGCGCTCGCGAGGAGCGCGGATACGCAGATACGCTGCATTGCTCTACTCTGGCTGGTTTCACACCGAGCTGAGACCGCCCCGACACCCCGGTTCGTCTCGCCCGCTCACCCGACGATTACAGACGTAATCCGCGACTGTTTGGTAAATTTCGGTAGTTGCATTTTTAACGATACCGGCATTTGCCGATTGTTCATCGTGTTACAGTTTATTTTGGGTGAATGGTTCGAGGTTATGGTTAATCAGAGGTGCACGGCCGGCGCCGGATCGGGCGGCCCGTCAACGCGGTATTAAGCGGCCAAACCTTACTGTCGCGACAATCAGCTCAGTGACGACGCGGCCGAACAAGGTATGGCCGAACAAGGCATGGTCGAAGGCGACCATGACCGCACCAGAGATGGCCGCACCAGAGATGGCCGCGCAAGAGATGGCCGAACCGCGAAAGATCTTCCGCATCGAGAAAACGGCCGCGCGCCGCGTCGAGGCGTCGCTCGACGAGACGCCGGGGGCGCTGCGACACGCCGAGCTCATGCAGGAATTGAGCGAGCTTCGCGCCGCCCTCGCCGACGCGCGCCGGGCGCAGCCGGACCCGGCCGGTCCGACGCGCGACCTCGGGGCCGGGCGGCTCGCATCCGAGCTGCATCTTATTCACGGCGCGGTCAGCGGCGACGCCCAGGAGCTCGCCGCCGCCGTCACCGCGCACCTGCCGGCGGCGCAGATGACGCGGATCGCCCACGAGCTCGGCGCCGTGATCGAAGGCAGCGAGCAGGCGACGCAAAAGATCCTGGCCGCGGCCGAAGAGATCGACCAGGCGGCGAACAGTTTGTCGGCCGCGCTCAAGGGTCGGATCGATCAGGGGCTCGCGCAGGACATCCAGGACGTCGTGATCCGCATCTTCGAGGCCTGCAATTTCCAGGACCTCACCAGCCAGCGCGTCACCAAGGTCATGGCGACGCTGAAATTCATCGAGGATCACATCGTGCGCGTGCTGCAGGAGATCGAGAGCGGGCCGGGGGCCGCCGCGCAGTTCCTGCACGGCCCGCGGCTCGCGATCGACAGCGGCCACGCCACGCAGAGCGAAATCGACGCGCTGTTCGGCGACAAGATCGGCTGATCAGCCCGGCCGTCGCAGCATCGCAAAGCAAACGAGCGCCGCGGCGGCAAATGCGGCCGTGACAGCCAGTCCCGCCGCGTCCGAGGCGTGCTCGGCGACGTAAGACAGCACCACCGGCGCGACCGATTGCACGACCAGAAATGGGCCGCCGATCCGCCCGACCAGCCGGCCATAGCCGGCGGCGCCGAACAACGTGAGCGGCACCGTGCCGCGCGCGATGGTCATGAGGCCGTTGGCCATGCCGTACATCACCGCAAAGGCGGCGGCGACCGGTGCCGCAAACGGCGTCAGGGCGAGCAGCGCGAATGCGGCAACCAGGAGGCCGACGGCAAAGCGCGCGATCCACAGCGGATGCACTTGGCGCGCGAAAGAAAGTTCGCAGACGCGCGCCAGAACCTGCGCCGGTCCGAACAGCATGCCGATCGCCACCACGGTTTCGGGGGCGAGCGCGAAATGCTCGAACATGGTGATGAGGTGCGCGGACAGCGCCGAGGGAACGAACGCATAGGCGGCGAAACCGGCCGCCACCAGCACGAAGACGACGCCGTGCGGCGGCGGCACGGCGCCCGGTTTTTGCTCTGGCGTCGCCGGCGCGGCAGCCTCGTGCCGGGCGCGCCCGCGCGGCAGTGCGAACGCCTGCAACGGCGCGGCAACGACGGCAAGCAGCGCCGCATAGACGAGGTAGGTGCCGCGCCAGCCGGCGGCGCCGATGAGAAATTGCGTCGCCGGCCAGCTCACCGTCGAGGCAAAGCCGCCGGCGAGCGTCAGCGTCGTGATCGGCGAGCGCGCGTTTTTGCCGAAAATCCGTCCGAGGCTGGCGAAGGCCGGATCGTACAGAGACGCCGCCATGGCGACGCCCAACACCATCCAGACCGCAAAATAGGCGACGGATTTTGTGCGGCGACGAGGCCACCCAGACCGAGCGCGCCAATGAGCGAGCCGAACGGCATCACGACGTGCCCGCCATAGCGATCGATCAGCGCGCCGACATGGCGCGACACCAGGCCGCCGACCAACAGGCCGAGCGAAAAGCCGCCCATGGCGAAGGATTTCGACCAGCCATGATCCGCCGCGATCAACGGCACGGTGAGCACCGGCGGATAGAACAGCACGCCCCACGAGAGAATTTCAGTAACGCCGAGCACCGTGACGGCGCGCCAGGGGCCGGTGAAAAATTCGCGTGGTCTCGGCATGGCGATGGTCGGGCCGTCGCCCGTCGCGGCGCGCTGTGCTCGCCCTGTCAGGGTGACGGAAAAGCTATGTCGGCGCCAGGTGGAGCTTAGTGCGCCGCCCGCTTGCCGTGAGGCGCGCCTTCGGCCGCGCAGCGGACATAGACGCCCATGCCGTAGCGGCCGGCAACCTCGGGGTCGATCCAGCGCAGCACCATGGTGCGGCCGTCGAACGACACGATTTCGCGGTCCTGCTTGCCACCGGCGTCGCCGGGCGGGCCGACGAAATTCTTGCCGCTTTGGCTGCCCTTGAGCTGCAATTCCTGCAGTTCGCCGTTGTCGGCCAGATACATCATGACGCCGCCGCTCGGCCCGCGGGTGATGTCGACCGGCAGCGCACATTGACCGCGCGCCGCCGCCGCGGTGCGCGCGAGATCAGCGTCCTTGTGGAACGAACCATAGCCCCAGCGGCCGACGACCTCTTCGGGCCGGTAGTTCGACGGAATGGCCGGCCCGGCCATCGGCGCAGGCTGCGCCTCCTGGACCGCCGGCGTCGTGGTGGCGCAGCCGGCAAGCGCAAGCGCGCAACAGGCCGCGCCGGCAAGCAGCCGAAGATCGCGGAGCATGTCGCTCATGGTGGATCTCCTCGAAACCTCATTGCGCCGGAACGGCCGGCCCAAATTGCGCCGGAACAAGACCAGGCGCGATGCAGGAGGCGCATGCTTTGGCCGAAAATCGAACCGGACGCGCCCATGCCGGGCAACGCGCCGGCTCTACCGCTTGCGTCCTTTCGACTTTGTTTCAATTTGCCCCCATTGGGTAGAGCTTGGGTAGAGATTGGGGCCGCGATTTGGCGGATTGTTGGCGCGGCGGCGCATTTGCCGTTTCGCGCCCAGCCTGACTCGTGGCGTCTACAATAGACTTTCCGCCGCTCCAAGCCACAGCAATCAAAGCCAGGACCTTGGACGGTGCCGGCGCGATCGCCGCGGCGGCGGCGCTTGACAGGCCCGATGCCACACCTTATGTCCCGACTAGGCTATTGGCACTCCGGTAACAAGAGTGCCAAGGCCTTGAAAAATAGAAACTTTCTGTTCAATGCCAATGCCGCCCGCGAGCGGCGACGAGGAGATCATGGCGAAGCTCAAGTTCCGTCCGCTGCATGACCGGGTGGTCGTCAAACGCATCGACGCCGAGGCGAAGACCAAGGGCGGCATCATCATTCCCGATACCGTCAAGGAGAAGCCGCAGGAGGGCGAGATCGTCGCCGTCGGCCCGGGCGGCCGCGACGAGAGCGGCAAGCTCGTCACCATGGGCGTCAAGTCCGGCGACCGCGTGCTGTTCGGCAAGTGGTCCGGCACCGAGGTCAAGATCGACGGCGACGAACTCCTGATCATGAAGGAGTCCGACATCATGGGCGTGATCGCCTGAACCTTCTTCCGATCTTCCTTCGAGGCAAGCTGTCCCGCACCTCAGGATGACGGTCAAACCCAACACCAGGAGAGAACTGCAATGGCTGCGAAAGACGTAAGATTCTCCGGCGACGCCCGCGAGCGCATGCTGCGCGGCGTGGAAACGCTCGCCAACGCCGTCAAGGTGACGCTCGGCCCCAAGGGCCGCAACGTCGTGCTCGACAAGAGCTACGGCGCCCCGCGCATCACCAAGGACGGCGTCACCGTCGCCAAGGAGATCGAGCTCGAAGACAAGTTCGAGAACATGGGCGCGCAGTTGGTGCGCGAGGTGGCGCAGAAGACCAACGACCAAGCCGGCGACGGCACCACGACCGCGACGGTGCTGGCTCACGCCATCGTCAAGGAAGGCGCCAAGTCGGTTGCCGCCGGCATGAACCCGATGGACCTCAAGCGCGGCATCGACCTCGCGGTCACGGCCGTGGTCGCCGACATCAAGAAGCGCGCCAAGAAGGTCGGCTCGTCCGCGGAGGTGGCCCAGGTCGGCACCATCTCGTCGAACGGCGACGCCACCATCGGCAAGATGATCGCCTCGGCGATGCAGAAGGTCGGCAACGAAGGCGTCATCACGGTCGAGGAGGCCAAGGCCCTTGAGACCGACGTCGAGATCGTCGAGGGCATGCAGTTCGACCGCGGCTATCTCTCGCCCTACTTCATCACCAACGCGGAGAAGATGATCGCCGAGCTCGAGGACGCCTATGTGCTCCTGCACGAGAAGAAGCTGTCGCAGCTCCAAGCCATGCTGCCGGTGCTCGAAGCGGTAGTGCAGGCCGGCAAGCCGCTCCTCATCATCGCCGAAGATATTGAGGGCGAGGCGCTGGCCACGCTGGTGGTCAACAAACTGCGCGGCGGGCTCAAAGTCGCCGCCGTGAAGGCGCCGGGCTTTGGCGACCGCCGCAAGGCGATGCTCGAGGACATCGCCATCCTCACCGGCGGCCAGCTCATCGCCGAAGACCTCGGCATCAAGCTCGAGGGCGTGACGCCGGCCATGCTCGGCCGCGCCAAGAAGGTGGTGATCGAGAAGGAGAAGACCACCATCATCGACGGCGCCGGCAAGAAGAAGGACATCGAGGCCCGCGTCGGCCAGATCAAGGCGCAGATCGAGGAGACCACCTCGGACTACGACCGCGAGAAGCTGCAGGAGCGGCTCGCCAAGCTCGCCGGCGGCGTCGCGGTGATCCGCGTCGGCGGCGCGACCGAGATCGAGGTCAAGGAGAAGAAGGACCGCGTCGAGGACGCGCTCAACGCCACCCGCGCCGCGGTCGAGGAAGGCATCGTGCCGGGCGGC